>Ga0209581_1002694_pt1 | contig 16437 bp, 10 predicted proteins | sample Coa_R2_FD_187160 | JGI IMG/M metagenome (GOLD analysis project Ga0209581, IMG submission 187160) | Surface soil microbial communities from Centralia Pennsylvania, which are recovering from an underground coalmine fire - Coalmine... | ecosystem: Environmental > Terrestrial > Soil > Unclassified ...
GGAGCCGATCCGCGACAATGAGATTCTTAAGCTCCTGCTCGCTCACGAACGCGTAATTGCGACTCCCCACCTGGGCGCCTCTACCGAAGAGGCCCAGGTGGGCGTGGCGACCGATGTGGCCGAGCAGGTTGTGGCGGTGCTGCGCGGCGGCTTCCCACGCGCGGCGGTCAATGCGCCGCTGATCCTGCCGGAAACGCTGCAGGTCTTGCAGCCCTATATGCAACTGGTCGAGAAGATGGGCCGCCTCTATACGCAGCTCCAGCCGGGTCCCCTGAGTAGGGTCGAGCTGGCGTGCAGCGGCGAAATCGCTGACTACGACCTGCGCCCGCTCAAGGCTGCCCTGATTAAGGGCCTGCTGGAATCGGTCTCGGATGCCCATGTGAATATGATTAACGCACCCGCGCTGGCCAAACAGCGCGGACTGGAGATTATCGAGCAAAAATCTTCGACGCCGAGCGAGTTCGCCAATCTGATCACGATGCGCGTGCTAGATAGCAACGGCTATACCTCTTCATTCGCCGGTAAGCCAGGCTCGGGCGACGAACACATCGATGTGCTGGGCGGCACGGTCATGCATGGTACGCCGCGCATTGTACGCGTCGGGCGCTACTGGACCGAGATCGTGCCGGAGGGCTATATCCTCTTCTGCCGCAACTACGACCAGCCCGGCATGATCGGGCGCGTCGGCACTGTGCTGGGAAAGGCCAGAGTGAATATCCGCCATATGGATGTCGGCCCAAGTGAGCGCATCCCACGCCCGCGTCTCCCCGGCCAACCACCCGACACCGCGCTGATGATTATCTCCGTGGACGATCCAATCCCCGATTGGGCGCTCGCCGAGATCGGCGATTCGGGCGATATCTTTGGTCTGACACTGGTGAAACTCTAAGGGAGGCTGTTATGCCTCTATTAACTCTTCTTCCCGCGCCTGGGACACCTCATCCTCCCCCAGGCGCATCTTTACGTAGCGATTAATTTTACGCTGCACAAAAAAGTACACCGCCGCCAGGAGCAGCAAGACACCCAGCGCGGGCAGGGTATACATCTGGATCAGTTGCAGGGCGACCTCCCAGCGCGGACCCAGTTCCCAGCCCACAACCAGCATGGTCACGCACCAGATGGCCGAGCCGGAGAAAGCCGCGAGCAGGAAACGTGGAAAAGGCATGCCGAAGATGCCCGCCGGGAAACAGGCAAAGGGGCGAATGTAGGGCACCATACGCGAGATAAAGATCATCCGGCCACCGGCTCTGAGAAATCCGCGCTCGGCCAGCCGCACCTTGCGTTCATCAATCCGCAAGAGCCGGGCCAGGCGGAGCAGCAGCGGCTCACCGTAGTGCCTGCCCAGGAAATAGGCCAGGCTAGCCCCCAGTGTGCTGCCGGTAATCGCCGCCACGATTAGCCAGGCCAGATTCACACGACCCAGGGCCGCCAGCGCGCCGGTAAACAGCAACAGGGTTGTATTGATAATCGGGATACCGCTGCTCTCCAGCAGGAGAAAAACGGCTACCAGCAGGCAGGTTGGCAAGGGGGAGAGGTGTTGGTACACCATTATAACAAAGTCCACGCAGCATCCCCTTTTCTTTGCTGTCCCCGCAAAACGAGGACAGAGATCGTGTCACAGTATTTCATCTTCTTAGACGAAGAAGGCCCGGATCGGGTTGCAAACATCCAGTGCTGCGCTCCAGCTTTGCAACTATTCGACGCACCGTTCGTAATAGTTACCGATTGCCCGGCCAGGCTTGTCTCTGCTATGGTAGACTGAACTGCTGAAAGGGTCTGGCCAGATCGTCCATACTATACGTATACGGTCTCGATCGATACACACCCAATGCCAACCTCATGTGACAATAAAGAAAAAAGGAAAGCAGTTACCTATGTCAGCAACGACGCCAGCGCGCGCGAATGCGAGAGAGCGACGCCGGAGCCAGCCAACCAGAGGACAGGCACGCTTCGCCTTTACCATTCTTCTGATCATTAACATTTTGAACTATGCCGACCGCTATGTGTTATCAGCAGTTCTACCAAAAATTCACAGCGATCTAGGTTTGACCACCCTGGAGGAAGGGCTGCTCGGCTCTTCATTTCTTTTTGTCTATGCCCTGGCAACCCTTCCCCTGGGAGTCTGGGCGGACCGCAGCGTGCGTAAGAATATTGTCAGCTTCTGCGTTGGTATCTGGAGCCTGGCGACTGTGCTGGCAGGTCTGACACGCAATTTCATTCAGCTTTTCCTTGTGCGTTCGGTGCTCGGCATCGGCGAGGCCGGTTATGCGCCTTCCTCGCTCTCGCTGCTCGGCGATTACTTTCCCAAAGCGCAGCGCGGGCGCATTCTCTCTTACTGGTCGATGGGCACGCTGCTCGGCGCAGCCATCGGCTTCACTTTGGGAGGTTTGATCGCCGACGCGTTTGGCTGGCGCTGGGCCTTCTATATGGTCGGCATCCCCGGCCTGATCTGCGCTTTCCTCGCGTGGCGTATGGCCGAACCAACACGCGGGACCTTTGACGACGAGGAACAGAGTTTCGAGGCCGAAACTGGCGGGGTCGAAAGCGTTCATGGGGGAATCGGCAAGGATTTCTGGGGCACAGTAGGGCGCCTGGGCCAAATTCCAACCTACTGGATTCTGGTGGCCGGGCTGGTCTTCAGTTTCTTCACCATCGGCGGCACCTCCTTCTGGCTGCCCAGCTATATTGTCGATAGCTTCCACCTGAAACTGGGGACCGCCGGGATTCTCTCCGGGGTCGTGCTGGTGACGAGCGGCCTGGTCGGCACAGTGGTCGGCGGGTGGTTGGCCGATCTTTTCCAGAAACGCATGCCCCAGGGCCGCCTGCTGGTCGCGGCGCTCGGTCTGCTGATGGGCGCGCCGCTCGTCCTGCTGGCCCTCTTCCTGCACATTCTCTGGCTGTTTATCGTGGTCTTCATTCTGGCGGGCATTACGCTGAACTTCTGCACCGGCCCGCTCAACGCGGTGATTCAGGATGTCATCGCGCCTGAGATGCGCGCCACGGCCATCGGCCTCTCCTTGCTGCTGGCCCATCTGCTGGGCGATGCGGCAGCGCCCTCCGCGATCGGCGCGCTGGCGACACACGTTCCCCTGGGCGATGCATTGCTGATTACCGCGCCGACCAGCCTGTTTATCGCCGGCCTGATCTGCCTGTCCGGTCTGCGCACGGTGGCCAGAGATATGAAGCGCATGCAGGAAACCCTGCACAGGGGACGACAATAGCACAAAAGAGCCTCTAGCACTTGCTAGAGGCTCGCCGGGAGCGGGCTACGGGATTCGAACCCGTGATCTCAACTTTGGGAAAGTCGCATGTTGCCACTACACCAAGCCCGCACATCACCTGATAACACGCTGGATTATAGCCGATTGCGGGCGAAAAGTCAAGCATTTTTCGGCGAAAAAAAGTTCCTGTCACGCCCCGCTGCCGTTTATGGTATGATGAAAGCACTTGTTTTTGATGACGCGCCTGGCAGTTCGTTGATAGAGTTAATGAGGAATAGACTGCGCCGATGTCGCGCATGAGGAGAAAGACATGGGTATTTTCTCACGAATCTCCACCCTGTTTAAGATTCGTGCCAACGCGGCCCTGGATAAAGCGGAAGATCCCGCACAGGTGATGGACTATTCATACAGCAAGCAGCTTGAGCAGTTACAGCAGCTCAAACGCGCAATCGCCGATGTGGTCACTGCGGAGAAGCGCCTGGAACTCCAGCAGTCGCAATTGCTCGATAAGGTCAACCAGCGCGATCAGCAGGCCAAGCAGGCCCTTGTGGCGGGCCGCGAGGACCTGGCCCGCCTGGCTTTGCAGGAGAAAGAGGCCGCGTTGGTTCAGGTCAACAGCTATGAGCGGCAGCTTGCACAACTGCGCGAGCAGGAGGAGAAGCTGCTGGCGATGCAGCGCACGGTGACGGCCCGCGTGGAGGCTTTCCGCACACAGAAAGAGATGGTCAAGGCTCAGTATCACGCCGCCCAGGCCCAGGTGAGAATTAACGAGACGCTGAGCGGGATGTCGGACGAGATGGGCGAGATGAATCTGGCGATGCAGCGCGCACAGGACAAGGTGCTGAACATGCAGGCGCGGGCACAGGCCAGCGAGGTCTTCGTCGAGAACGCAGATATGCTGGCCCTCCCCGGCGAGGGCAGCACATTAGACCGCGAGTTGCAGAAAATCGCGGCTGAACAGAACATCGACGCTCAGATCGAGGCGCTCAAACAGCAGATGCAACTTGGCGGCCCGGACGCGGGACAAAAGCAAATTGAAGGGCCAGCCTCCTAAGAGACTGGCTAACTCTTCTTTTTCTCTTTCTCCTTCTTCGCCTTATAGAAAGACTTCGGCTTGGGACGACGTTCAGTCTCCAGGTAGGCGGCGGGCGCCGAATCTTCACGCTCCCGGATCTCCGACTCATCCCGCTCACTGATCAACTCTTGCAGATCGTTGTAAATGTTATAATTATCGATTACTTCGTTCATACGCAGCATATGACGCAACACCTGAATCTGCGAAGTGTTGGTTTTGTCATACTTCGCCGCCTCCGCCCTCTTTAAAAGCTTCTCCACCAGATCCATACTGTCATCGTGGGCTCCAATTCCCTCCAGGCGCTCGCGCACGACCAGCAGTTGTTCGTACAGGTTCATGATCGCTGACTCCCCTTCGTTAAGATCTATCCTCTGAGGGGCATGGTAGCATAGCCGGTTTCCTGCGTCAAATGGCCCTGCTCTATCCTGTATAGCTGGGAAGGGCGACAAAAAAGGTCGTACCTTCGCCGGGGATACCACTGCTCTCCATCCAGATCTGCCCGCCCATCGCTTCGACCAGTTGACGACAAAGGTAGAGGCCCAGCCCGGCTCCGCTCTGCATGCTATTTCTGGCCGATGTCAGGCGTGTAAATTTCGTGAACAGAAGCGCCTGTTCTTCGGGAGGAATGCCGGGTCCCCGGTCGTGGACGGTTAGCACGACAAAAGTACCAGAGCTTAGATCGGCAGGCCCGGCGCCAGCGTGGGCAGCGAGTTCTCTCACGGCTGCCAGATCCTTGCATTCAGCGGCAAGTATAATGCGCGTGCCAGCGGGCGTGTATTTCAATGCATTGCCGAGCAGATTGAGCAGAATCTGGCGCAGGCGCAGTTCGTCCGCCCAGACCAGCAGCGTCTCCGGAATCTGCACCGTCACCTGGCGCTTCTCGCGCGCGATGATCGGCTCCAGGATCTCTAGAATGATCTGTACCGATTGGGCCACGTAGACCGGGCCGGATTTGAACGAAACCTTCTCGACATCCAGGTGGGTCGCGTCCAGCACGTTACCCAGCAGGAGCACCAGCTCGTCGCATCCCCGGCGCGCATTCTGAATAAACCGCGTCCTCGATGCCTCATCCAGCGTCTCCCCATAATCCCCGAGCAGCTCCAGGTAGCCCTGGATGGCGGTCAGCGGGGTGCGCAATTCGTGAGAAGCGGCCAGCAGAAAATTGTTTTTCACGCGCTCGGACTCCCTCGCCTGACGCACGGCCTCGCGCAATTCGCTATACAGGCGCGCACCCTCAATCACTACCGCCGCCTGGTTGGCGAAAAGCTCAAACAGGCTCATCGTCTCGACGGTGGGACGTCGGCCACTCAAGGGTGAATCGGGCGTCAAAAAGCCAAGCAACTGATCGTCCCCACTGACTAACGGCACTACCATCAAATCCTCCGGGGACCACATACGGCCGTCTGACGGGGTAAAGGCGGGGAGCGAGACGGGAGTAAGTACGTCATTGGAAGAGGGATTGACCACGACAAAATTGCTGGCGAACTCCTTGTCCTGCCAGATGGGAGCCTCAGCCGGCAAAAAGTAGGAGTCGCTGATGCGGTAACGCTCGTCGATGATACGAGCTACCGCGCTATCCGGCAGCGGATGCTGCTGGAGATAAGCCTCTTCTGCGGCACGGATGCCGCTGCTGGCCGCCACGCGAAACATGCCTTTGCCATCGGCGAGATAGATCACCCCGTAGCGAAAACGCAGCGCCTTGCACGCGGTACTCACGATCCGCTTCAGGAGCGTCTCACTATCCACCTGCAAACGCAAGGAGGAGCCGATCTCAACCGCGTATTTGAGGACCTCGCGCAGATACTCGGGGCTCTCCTCGTAGGCTTCTTGCCCACTTTCGTTAACTACCGGACTCTTCTCAACCATGCTAGCATCCCATTGTTCTCCACGATTTGTCTCTCTTCTCCATCGACAAGCAGGCACACAGGGGCAAGCAGGACCACTCTCCCACACCCCAGACAATCAATCAGTACATATGCATTAACTCACGTATCTATGCAGGCTATTATAGCACCTACCACCCAACACCTCTACTGATTCCAGGCTTCGATTCTCACCAGATTGGTATAAAATGTGCTGCCCCCGCCAAAATCGGCCAGGCGGTCGGAGGTGGTTGCATTGATGTTATGTCCATCGGGACTGAAGGTGGGCCACCAGACGCTGGCAGTGGCCAGAACTCCGGGCCGCACGTCGGTCGTGACCTCTGCGACCAGGCGGCAGCAGCCGCGTTCGTTGCTCACGCGCACCCATTGGCCGCTGCGAATATTGCGCGCCTCTGCGTCCTGCGGGTGAATGCGCAGCGTTGGCCTCCCCTCCTTAGAGCGCAGCGTTGCGACATTGGCAAAGCTTGAGCTGATGAAGTGGTGCGCTGCCGGGCACAGCAGAGGCAGCGGATCGTCGAGCGCTGGCCGATCGAGGCCGGTACGCGCTTCGACCTCCGGCACCCAGCCGGGCACGGGATCGTAACCGCGAGCTGCCGCCTGCTCGGAGTAGATCTCCACTTTGCCAGAGGGGGTGCCAAAGACGCCATCGGCAAAGGGAGTCTCGCGTTCGGGAGGGATGGCCAATGGGAGAGCGCCTTCGGCCTGCAGACGTTCAAACGTGATGCCGGCCAGGGCGGGATTGAGCGGCCTGCTGGCCTCTAGCACGCCGCGAATAACCGCGTCGGCATCCTCGCGCAGCCAGGTCTCCTCGAAGCCCATAGTTGCAGCGAGCGCGCGCATGACATCCCAGTTGCTGCGCGCTTCGCCCAGAGGCGCGATGGCCGGCATATTGTACTGCAAGCTAAGCTGCCCATAGGGCTTATGCAGGTCCACCTGTTCGAGCTGGCTGGTAGCCGGCAGCACAATATCGGCGTAGCGTGCAGTATCTGTCAGGAAGAGTTCGTGGACCACAGTAAAGAGGTTGTCGCGCTGCAAGCCCTGGACGATTCTGCCGGTGTTGGGCGACGAGGCTGCGGGATTGGCGTTGAAGACATAGAGCGCGTAGACCGGCGGATCGGCCTCGCCGGTGAGCACGGCTCCCAGGCGATTCATATTGAGCGCACGCGGGGCGGGCGGGCAGGCGGGATCGTGCTCATGCGCCACCGCCTCCTTTTCCCAGCGCAGCCAGTCGCTGGTGCTATACATCAGTCCGCCGCCGCGCAGACCATACTGGCCGGTCAGGGCGGGCAAGCAGGCCAGCGTGCGCACGGTCTGGCCCCCGTTTGTGTGGCGATTGATTCCGTCGGTGACGCGCAGCAGAGCCGGCACGGTGGTGGCGTACTCGCGCGCCAGGTCGATGATAGTTTCCGCAGCCAAGCCGGTGATGTGCGCGGCGCGCTCAGGAGGAAACTCCATGATGCGTTTGAGCAGCGCCTCCCAGCCAATGGTGTGCTCCGCCAGCCAATCGGGGCGATGCAGGTTCTCCGCCACCATTACGTACATCATACCCAGCGCCAGGGCGGCATCGGTTCCGGGGAACGGCTGGATGTGTTGATTGGCCGAGCGGGCCGTCAGGGTGCGAATCGGGTCGATCACGATCACCTTGCTTCCCTTGCGCTGGGCTTCGCGCAGAAAGGGCATAATATGGGGCGCGGTGCTGGCGGGATTACTGCCCCAGATCAGAATCAGCCTGCTCTCCGTGAGCATCTGCGGCGGCGGGGCCAACCGTCCCCCGACGGTCAGAATCACGGCCTCCTCGGCGGCGGCCCCGCAGATGGTGCGCTCCAGGCGACTGGCGCCCAGGCGATTCCAGAAACGCTCGGCGGCCACCGTTCCCTGCACCAGGCCCAGGGTCCCGGCATAGCTATAGGGCAAAATCGCCTGCGCGCCATAGCGCTCGCTGATCTCGCTCCAGCGCCGGCCAATCTCTCTCAACGCCTCGTCCCAGGAGATCGGCTCAAACGCGCCGCTGCCCTTCGGTCCCACGCGCCGCATGGGATGGAGCAGACGTTCGGGATGATACACACGCTCCAGGTAGCGATTCACCTTTGCGCAGAGCCAGCCGCGCGTCACCGGATGGTCCGCCCGCCCGCGCACGCTAATTGCGCGCCCCTGCTGGTCCACGTGCGTCTCCAGGGCACAGCAATCGGGGCAATCGTGCGGGCACGAACCATAGACAACGCGTACTGTTTTGTTCTCCTCAGATTGCTTCGTTGTTTCGCGGAGCATGCTCGATCCTTCTTTCATCTTTTCCTGGGAATATATCGTATGTTCAGATTATTGGCAGCATGCAACATTCGAGAGCCATTCGTCAAGCTCCAACTACCCCGAGTTCTTCCCCAAAAAGGAGCCCCAGTCACCGGCAGCCGAGAGCAGCCTTACACATTTTAAAGGCCATGCACACAAAGCGGGCATAACAGACATCAATCACTCCCACGAACCGCTCGCGGTAAGCCAGTCCAGCGCGATCTCTGCAAGATGAGAGATGGCGCTCTGGCGCTGCGAGCAGTGGGGCAGGCTGTGCAGGATGGTCGCCCCGTACTCTTTAGAGACAACGCGCCGGTCAAAGAGCACGACCACATTGCGATTCTCATGGCTCCAGGCCAGGCGATTGAGGGCGCGGCGCATACGCAGGGCAGCCATCGGCACCGTTACCTGGTGGAGCTGGTCCGAGTAGTGCTCCGTGCGGGCGGCCATTGGCGGATCGTTGAGAACAGGCATGGGCAGGCGCGCCACCAGGACGCACGCGGGCGGACGGCTCACCTCGTCAGTCCCATCCCAGAACGCTCCCGTCCCCAGCAGCACCACGCGCTCCTGATCGCGGAACATCTGCCAGAGCTGGCGCGGCGAACCATCCATGCCGTGCCCCAGCACCAGAATGCCACGGGCCTCCAGCGTCTGCTTTACCGAGGCATATGAGCCACGCAGGGCTGCGTGAGAGGTGAAGAGAACGACAAGCTGGCCGTCGATGGCCGTGGCAAGCTGAATAATCGCCTCGTCAAGATGGCGCTGGTACTGCGGCATACTCGGTTCCGGCACATCATCGGGGAGGTAAAGCAGCGTCTGTTCGTGGCGTTCCGTCACAATTGAAAGGGCGGGGCAGGTGTCGGGATCAAGGCCGAAGCGGCTACGATAAAAGGAGAAATTGTTATCTACTGACAGCGCCATGCCAACCAGAATCGCGCCGGCGGATGCAGGCAAAATAGATCGTTTAAAAAGATCTGTCGTTGAAATCACCTGGGCATAGAGAATGGGCGAATTCTCGCCAGGCTGCGCCGGCAGATGGGAGGATTCGTTCTGACGCTGCTGTATAAATGGGGGTGGCGCGGGAGCCATTCTGAGCCAGTAGACCATCGGCAGTTCCTTCTCAGCGCCGGGAGTCGGGGCGCCCAGGGCCTGCTGAGCCAGCTTTTTCTGAGCAGCCAGACGCGCCGCCAGGGCCGTCAGTTCCCAGGCCAGAGATTGATCTTCGCCGGCCTGTTGATCGAGATAATGGCGGCTGCGCCTGATCGTGAGCATGATTTTCTCTGCCTCATGGATAAGGTCTATCACATTTTGCAAACGCTGGGAAACCTGCTGCCAGCACCGATCGACCTCCAGCCAGGCAGCGATGTTACGCGTCTGGCCGGTGAGGCGCAGTGGTTGATCGACGCGCTCGTTTCCGCGATTCGCGGGCGCACGGCCTGCGGAATCGCCTTTCCCTTTATCGCGGCCATTCCCGCCGTTGACCCCCTCCTGCAATAACTGACCGAGCGCCTGAAAGAGCCCATTCACGGCGGTCCGCGCCTGGTGCAAACTCTGGAACCAGTTGAGCAGACGCGCGTCCAGTTCAGTCTTCGCCACGGTGGGCGTAGAGGAGAGTCCCCCCGGACCATTTTCGCGCAGCGAGGGTGCTGCCAGGGCCAGCAAGCCTTGATATCTGCCATCTGGCAGTTCGGTTCCGACCGTATTCAGCAATTCCAGCAGACGCGGATGTGCCAGTTCCATGCCGCTCCAGCGCGCGATCTCCTCCTCCAGCAGATCGGCGTCCAGAATCACACGATGATCGATCGAACGCAGCAGGGAATGAGGCGAGGCCAGATCGTCGAGCAGGCCCGCATGGGTGGTCACGACAATCTGGGCGGCCCTGACGCGCTCCTCGGCCCGGCTCAGGAAACAGTAGCCCTTGCGTCGATAGAGGCAGCGCTGATAGGGCGTCTCTCCCTTGCCATCGGCCAGCGGCACAAATTCGACTCCTGAAGAGATGCGCTCCCAGGCAGCAACTTCCTGCGTGAGGAGAGTAAGCTCGGAACGCTCGCCTGTACGCGTCTGATAAGTCCAGAGCGCGAGCTTGGCCATACCTCGCGCCTGTTCTGCCGAGAGTTCACCGCTGGTGCGCCTGAGAGCCGAACCAAACCAGCGATGAGTGCAGAGATAGCCGCCGCGCTCCTCCAGATAGGCAACGGGAAACTGGCTGCGCAGGGAGGACTGTAAACCTGGCAAAACTCCGTCAATCAGTCGGTGCGCAACCTGGGAACCGGCACAGGAGATCAACAGGCGAGGGCGCTGGCCCTCCAGAGAGGGAGATGCTCCCGAACAGAGCCATTCCAGGGCGGGTAACAGCGCGGGCGTATAGTCGTCCGATCCCACAGTCACCTCCAGCAACAGTGAGGTACGATCTGTGAGAGCCTGCTGGACCGCCTGATAGGCGGTATGATATCCGACATGCCGGCGAAAAGGCTGAGATTTCTCACCAGAAGAGCTCTCCTCTTGCGCAGGAGATGCCGCCGGCTCAATAAGCTCTTCCCTGATAACATCGACCAGCGCCTCCAGATTTTGCGCCGAGGACTCCGGCAAGGGTGGTTTATCGACATCTGTACTGCCAGGAGGGAGAAGAGGCGGGGCGCCTGATTCTTCCTCGCGCGTCAGAGCGAAAGAGAGCACGCGGGGGTCCATCCCAAGCTGAGCGGCGAAGAGGTCGCCCAGGCTGCCACGACGCGCGGAGCCAGCGTAGGAGGAACCATCCTGCGCCGTGCGGTCGCGTAACTCCTGCCGGAAGAATCCCAGCAATGGCCACGAACGGGGGGCATCCAGATGAGCCAGGTCTTGCAAAATAGCCAGGTCAACCACCTGCAAACGTTCATGCAGGGCCAGAAAAACCTCCATCGCCAGCAGGGTATCGACCATTGCCCGGTGGCGGCCCGGCGAGACGGTCAGTCCCAGGCTCTGCGCCACATGCCCCAGGTTATAACTGGGAAGCGAAGGAAGCAGCACGGTCGCGAGTTCAAAGGTATCAATCAGGGGATTCTGCTGAGCGATGCCGCGGCGGCGCAGGAAGCTGACGTCGAAAGGAATACTATGGCCAACGATCGGGTAGTTGCCGATGAAACTCTGAAGTTGCCGGGCGATGGCCTCAAAACGCGGCGCACCGCTTATTTTCTCAGGAGTAATGCCGGTCAGACGCTGCACGCGATAGGGGATAGGACGCCCGGGGGAAATAAGCGTCTCCATCCTGTCAAGGATGGTCGAACCCTGAAACTTAACGGCGGCCACCTCCAGGATTGCATCCTGTTCAACATGCAGACCTGTCGTCTCAAGGTCGAGGGCGACGCGGATAGATGGCTGTTTACCCATAAATATTCCTTGCGTTTCTCTGTTACGTGACTGACTCCACCGGCTGGCCGCTATTCATGGGCAGGCCAGTTTTCTAGCAAGCGACGAGCCGCTTCAGCCGCGCGCCCGCGATGGCTGATGCGATGTTTCTCCTCAGGAGCCATTTCGGCGGTTGTCTGGCCGTATTCTGGCACCAGGAAGATCGGGTCATAGCCAAAACCGTTCTCGCCGCGCGGACTTTCAGCTATAAGTCCCTCGATGGTTCCTTCAACCACGCGAGTATACCCCGAAGGCTCAGCAAGCGCAATGGCGCAGCGAAAGCGAGCCGTGCGCTGGGAAACCGGTACATCCTGCAAGCGGGCTAAGATCAGGCGAAAACGCTCCGCGTAGGGCGTTTCCCGCCCGGCGAAACGAGCCGAGTAAATCCCTGGAGCCCCTCCCAGGGCATCTATCTCCAGGCCAGAATCATCGGCCAGGGCCAGCATATTCGCGGCCTGTGCATACGCGCGAGCTTTGAGCAGAGCGTTTTCCGCAAACGTTGTGCCCGTCTCCTCAACATCCATATCAAGCCGAACATCACGCAGCGAAAGTAATGTAAAGGGCAACTCCCGCAAAATGGTCCGATATTCGCTTAGTTTATGCTCGTTGGTCGTCGCCAGTAATAGAGCACGCATAGGTTCTCTCTAGATGCAGAGGGGGAATCAAAAGCACTATCTCCGCATGTCGGCACCTATCTTATCATATCTCATACACCTTGTCGAGTTTGTATGCAGTACAACCCGGCGCTCTCCCATCCTTGCGCTGACCGGGCATAAAGTTAAGCTCAGAACCCGAAAAACTTGCACTTGTGTCTCCCAAACGTTGAGCTTGCAGGGCGACTTTTTCTCCAGCCGGAGAACTGCTCTACCTTATATACAGCCTGCCGGTGCTCTTTACGGAAAAGCAAGCTCAAAGAGCAAGTACATGTACGGATTGTTTTTTTGCACAGGCATAGCCATCTCCGAAATATTTCAACTTTATCACACTTTATTACTATATTCGCATGAGTATTGACAAGACCCTTCCTGACCTTTTATACTTATGTAAATATCGGGATGCATGCTTCCTATCCAGGTGCCAAACTTTACGTTTTCCTTACGATATATGCATATTTAGTAGCCCCATTCACGGGCCTTGCCCGTTGAGAAAGGAGGTGTCTGAGGGAGAGAAGGCTTAGAATATGCTTCTCTTCCCCTTTCCACCCAACTTTTCCCCCACGCAGGGAAAGCGTAGAAATGTTTTGTGGCGAGCGCCCACAAACTGTGACGCCGTAGTCAAATTCCATTCAGGATGAAGGAGTAACCCTATGGACGCTCAATTTCCGCAACCCCGTATAGTCGCTAAGCCGGAAGACTTTGAGCAGCTTCCGAAACGACCCGTAAGCCGGCGCGCCTTGCTCAAGATGGGCCTGGCGGGCGCTGCTGCCTCTACCCTGGCCGGCATCGATGCCCTGGCCTGGGCACCGAAACGGCTGGCCCAGGCAGCAGCAAGCAGCTCCTCTTTCCCAGACATTCAGTTCGATATCGGCAACTTCATTGCGCCTGCCCAAACGATCAATGGAGTTCTCTTTCGCTTCGGACCGGTCTACACCGTCTTCCTTACCGCTACCCTTAACTGGACGCCTGGCAACAGCGACCGGCAGGACCTCAATTATGCGCTGAACACGATCGAGGAGATCTATCCCTTTAGCCCGAGCGGGATCTTCACGTTCATCGCTTACGGCCTTCCCTATTTCAGGAAGCTCCCCGGTGGTCTCAACGGCAGCCTGGTCAGCAGCCACATGCCGCGCCTGCTCTCAAACAACAGTCGCTACGTTCTGGAAGAGGCGGTACCGAGTCCGACCGACGTCTCGCCCCAGAATCCCAACATCACCAAGCAGACCTTCAATGTGCCCGTGCGCATCGAGGCAAATGATGTGGTCTTCACCTTCCGCAGCGATTTCCTGGGCAACATCAATGATGTCGTTAACTGGCTCCTGGGCAGCGACGAGCTTGGCGGCTACTTCGTTCCTTCGCCAAACTTCGCCTTCAACGGCCTGTTTAACTTCACTACTATTCGCACGGAGTTCGTGCAGATCGGCCTCCCGCGCAAAGTTGCGAACCAGAACGGCCTGCCTTTCGCCGGCGAGATCAACCCACAGACTCCCATGTGGATGGGCTTCTCCGATCAACAGGTTTCGGCCAGCGGTCCCGCGCCGATTGTTACGTTCCAGGGAAATAGCTCGGCACACTTTACCACAGCGAGCAGCGGCAGCTACTTCGACAATGGCAGCATCCAGCACCTTTCACACGTGATTCAGGACCTTGCTCAGTTCTACAAGTCCCCTGATGAGCCGTTCTCGGAGCGCGTGCAGTACATGTTCCGCTCCGATCCCATTCCTTCGCTGGGGAATGCCGACCAGTTTACCGATGGCGGCGGCACCGCCTTCCTGGCAAATGATGCGTCGGTCTTCCTGCACTATCAGTCGCTGGGCATCACCGAAGCAAGCGCGACGGCGGCCAGCCCGAATACGGTGAACGATCCGCAGCCGGCCTCGAATCCCACCCCTGCGGATGTTGGGAAGCGGTTGCCGCGTATGGGCCACCTGTCGGCGCTCCAACAGTCGTCCCGCGCATCTGACGGCACTCCCATCCATATTCGTATGGATGGCCCGGGCTTCAGCGCAGGCGATGTCCCCGATGGCTCGGTGCAGCCGAAGCTCCAGTTCACGATCTTTGTCCCGACGGCGGACTTCTTTGCAACTATGCGCGCCAACCAGGCTGCGCTCCAGTTCCAGGCCGCTGAGCAGGGCAAAGGGGGAAGCCCCACCGGAACGGTCGATGCGGACGACAATGGGCTGGAACGCTTCATTACCGCGACCCGCCGGCAGAACTTCCTGATCCCGCCGCGCCGCCATCGCGCCTTCCCTCTCGTTGAATTGACGAACCTGAATACTACCACCAGGGCCTCCAACCGAGCCCGCAGGCAAACTCTCGCGGATATCGTCAGCCTCTAAAGGGCACTGACCGGATCTGGTGTGGCCGGCGACCACGCCAGATCCACCTCACCCCACGAAAAAAATGCTTGACAGCACACCCGCGCGCGGGTATAATCGTTCATGTCAGCAACACCTATGGAGTTGGCAAGCCGGTGTAGCTCAGTGGCAGAGCAGCGCTTTCGTAAAGCGCGGGCCGTCGGTTCAAGTCCGACCACCGGCTTTTTTATATTTCATAGTCCTTAGCCCATTTTACTCCTTGCTGCTGATTATTTTTCGTTTCGCTTATGCGAAGCAATCCTTTAGATCCTACAGGCATATCCCCTACAGGTAGAAGATAAATTTTTGCTGTATTACGCAAAGCATCCCCAAAAACGGAAAGAATCCGGTGGCTTGTGTAAGAATTGGTGTGGCTTGTGCTTTTTTGCCTGTTAGGAAAACAGGGGACACGCCGCGCGAAACTCGCTCACCAGCTTCTCGACATCGAGCGAGGAGCGGTGCAGGGCAGCGGGGGCGGTGAGGTTGAGGGTGAGAATTTTGCGGTTGAGCTCGCGCAGTTTTGCTTCGTAGGCGGCCAGGGCTTTGTTCACGGCGTTATTATAGGCACGCTTCTCGCTGGCAAAGGGGGCAACACGGCGGCGGCGCAGTTCACGTCCACGCTGGCTCAACGCGGCCCGCTGCGCCTCCAGCCGTTCCTGCTCCTGGCGGATCTCGCGCGCCAGTTCGATCTCGACGGGCGCGTACCCGCTGCTTTTGAGCAGACTATAGCCCAGGGCCTTTTCGCCTGCGTAGGGATTGGTGTCGAGCTTGAGAGGCTGGCCCATGCCGCGCAAATTGCGAAACTCGCCGCGCTCCTCGGCAGCTCGAATCTGCTCTTCGATGTAGTCTGAGAAACGTCCACCGTGAAATCTGCCGCCGGGCGCGTGCTCTTTCTCAACTTCAGGCTGAGCGGCAGCCTGACGCCAGTCTTTAAAATCCATCGATCGATCCTGCCCTTCAGATAGCCTTCAATCTCCTTCTGTAGATAGTATAGTGCGCGCAATCACCTGGCGTGCAAGGTCATACACCTCCTCCAGGGGCAGATTGTGCGCGCGGGCCACACGCCGGCAGTCCTCATATTCGGGGACGGCGCTGATTACCCGGACTCCCAGGCGCTTCACCTTGATCTGGAGTGGACCGAGCGGCGTGTCGATCTGCTCCTGGCTGCGCAGCGCCTTGCGTCTCCACACCTGCTGCACGCGCACCCCAAGCGTCCCGCTCTCCGCGAGGATCAATTGGGCCAGGCGCTCGCTATCCGTTGGATGACAGATCACCGAGAGCATCACTGCCGGGCGATTCTTCTTCATATGCAGGGGCAAATAGCCGGCATCCAGCGCCCCTGCGGCAAGCAGGCGTTCCAGCAGGTCCCCCAACTGCTCGCCGGTCATATTGTCAATATTAGACTCCAGCACACCCACCTGGTCGGCCTCGAGTCCCGATTCTGCAGACGAAGACGGCTCCAGAGAATGTCCGAGGCAGGCGCGCAGGCAATTGGGCCAGGGGAAACGGTTGCGCCCGAAGCCATAGCCCACGCGCTCGATCGTCAAAGCCGGCTTCTCAAAACGCGCAAAGGTG
>Ga0209581_1002697_pt1 | contig 16415 bp, 9 predicted proteins | sample Coa_R2_FD_187160 | JGI IMG/M metagenome (GOLD analysis project Ga0209581, IMG submission 187160) | Surface soil microbial communities from Centralia Pennsylvania, which are recovering from an underground coalmine fire - Coalmine... | ecosystem: Environmental > Terrestrial > Soil > Unclassified ...
GGCCCTACTGTATCCTGTAATGCTTTTACTTCAAGAAGAAAGGCCGCGAGTTCTTGGCCACCCGTTGGAACCACCAGCGGTTTACCTGTTGGCGGCAATGTTGGCCGCGCATGGATACTCGTTGGCAGAAGAGCATATTCATAGCCGCCGCCATTCTTAGGTGTCATGCCCGGCCAGTCGGAGAGGCGCACAGCGCCGGTTGCATTTAGGGGCGGGCGATCCAGCTTCTTAAAGCGGTTATCGTAGACAATCTCGTGGCCCAGTCTTAAGGCGAGAGCAACAGTTGCCGCCAATGGCTCGTATGCAGGCTTGTCTATGGCCCGGCGCTCGAAACCCTCCCCTTCCACCCACTGCTGCACAAGGGCATCGGCTTGCTGGCTTACCTCGTAATGCGTACCTGTTGCTATTTGGTTTGCGACCCCGGCGTTTAGTTGCACCAGATTAACCACGCCGTAGCCATCCACGGATTCGAGGAGCAGGTGGCGCACTTCTCTGGGGGGAGGGCTTAACAAGGGTCGCGTACAGGGTTGGTCTTTCTACGTTCATACAGGAACAAGCATACCTTTGGCGGCGCAAGCCCGGCTACGCATAAAACTGCCCCCCAGGCGCATCTGGCAGGTTTCCGCCGACCCCAACCATACCCTGCCGCCCGGCGACGCTGTGGCGCTCCACTGGTGGCCCGGCACCGCATACCCAGCGGCCCAGCCTGCCGCCCCAGACCATAAACATGCACGGAAGCTGCGTATTTACTGGGTATTTTCTTGGTAGCAAATTGGTAGCAATTGCCCCTGCAAACAGGCCCAAACCCTGCCAAGCTGCCGCAAGCTGCAAATCTCCTTTATCTATGCGTGTTTACAGCGATTTACCAACCCTTTGCAAGTCTATGCAAACTAGGCTAAAAGTGCTCTAAAAGCCCTTTCACGGCGATAACACGGGTTCAAATCCCGTCGGGGACGCCAATAGATTGAGCTACTTGCAAATCCCGTCCAGAAATTTGTAGGTCCGTTATGGTCCGATAAGGGAAAGTGCCCTCGCTGGGCTGCGTTTTGCGCAGACGGTTGTCGTCGAGCACCATGGTCACAATGCGACTTTGGGCGTCGCGTTTGTTCTGGGTGATGGCCTGTCCGTACAGGTTCATCGTCACCAGACTGTTTGCATGGCGCAGCAGTTCTTGCACCGTCTTGACATCCTCACCGTTGGCTTTGAGGAACGTCGCATAGGTGCGGCGGAAGGTATGCCAGCCGATTCCCTCGATTCCCATTTTCTTGGCTGCTGGCAGGATGTGCGCCCGGTAAAATGCGCCAGGCCAGTACGGCAATTTTCCGTTCGAATGCGGACTCGCAAAGACCCAATCCCCGGTTTGAGGATAGGGGCTTGCTAGCCGCCAGTTGTAGAGCGATTCTGCGAGCCGGGGATCGAGCGGCACCGGTTTGCGGCTGGCTTCAGTCTTGCACTCGCCAAGATGCTGCATGACGATGGAGTGGGTGACAGAGATTTGCAGCTTTTCAAAATCGATGTCACTCCACTTCAGGGCCAGCAGTTCTCCCACACGCAGGCCAGTGAGCACGTCGAGGAAAACGGCAGTCCGCGCCGGCTCACGTAACAAGTCGAGCAACGCTGCGGTTTCTTCGATGGTCAGGACCAAAGGAATCCTGGCCCGTTTCGCACTCTGGCGCACGTGCGTGATGGGATTTCTGTCGTGCCATTCCCACCGGATCGCGTGATTGAAGACAGCGTGCATGATGTTTCGCATTTTCGCTTTGCTGCCGTTCGACAGCTTGAGCGAACGCAACCACTCTTCAACTACGACCGCCCGAACGTCCTTCACACGGTATTCGCCCCAGCGGGGCAAGATCCATTTGCGAAAGTAACCTTCATACGTTCTGCAGGTCGCATAGGTTTTGTTCGAATCCTCGCCGAGTTCCTTTTGCCGGTAGTGATCGACGAGCATCTGAACACTGATCGGGGCCAGGCTCGTGCGCGGGCTCTCAACGTTAATGTCAACCCGAAGCGCGACCACTGCTTTTTGTGCGGCGGTTTCGTTCGGATACTGTTCAATTCCCAGCACCAGGTTGCGGCGTCGACGTGTACCGTCTGGCTGGGCTTCGTACCATCGGTACTCCCACCCCTTCCGGCTCCCGGCGCGCTCCACAAGTCGGAGGCTGCCTTGCTGAAATCGTGAACGTCTCATTTCCTCTCCAAATCAAGGGTGGTGAGACGGCACGGATAGCTACTTTCAGCCTACTGTGCCTGGTCGTCGTCGTCGAGTGGTTCGATCCTCGTGCCGGATCGGTAAAGGTCGGACGCCCGGAAGCGCCACAGCTTTCCTACGCGCACGCCGTGAACGATTCCATTTCGTGCGTAACGCTGAAGGGTCTTGGGGTGGACTTGAATGATTGCTGCTGCCCGATCACTGTCCAGCAGCGGTTCGAATGAAACGGGAGGATGAGGGGAATCGAACATGGTTCGCACGCTCCTTAGCACCACAATGTGTGGGGCCAAGGAGCACTGTCAACCCACCGCTTGGGGCGCATTTTCATTCTCATGGATGCGGCGTGCGAAGCAAAAGCGAACGGTTAGGTACAGTAAGTGCATAGCGGTGCACCATTGTCATTCTTTGGCACTCATTGTCCTCGTGGATTTTCGATCTCACAAAAACGAAATTAGTTTCGGACCTCTATTCCACTGGACAAATCCCGCTGACATTCCCGGATAGCAGCAGCATAGCCGAGGCGCGGGCGGAGTCAAGGGCGGCTGCGCCGCCGCGAAGCGGTCAAGACCCTTGACACCGCCCTCTCCGCCTCGGCGCACAATCCCAATATCCGGGGAATGTCAGGTTTTCTTCTCTCTGCGAACCACTCCACGCTTCAGCGCAATGCAGCCCAATGCTGCCCCATGCAGTCCTATACGGCGCTTTTCCGTTTTGAGTACTTGTCGTCTTCTCTTTACCGCGCGTCCAATGGCGTCAGGTTGGGCCCTGTGCATGTCGGATCGGGCTCGGTAGGAGCGGAAAGCATCAAATATCCGTCCTTCACTTCACGCACATGAAAATAGTTGCTGGGAAGTGGCTTTGATTCCCCACCGGGCTTTCCGGGGACAATTCGTTCCGATGTTGAATTCATTTGGACTTGGAAAACGCCTTGTGCGGCGCAAGCGCGAATCGGCCCGAAGCTATGGCCGACGAACTGATCGTCGCCCGGCTTCGAGGGCGGGTTAAACAGTTCATGAACCGTCTGTAGAGAATGGATCGACCCGCCAAGAGAAAAGTCCTTTGATTCTGACCAGGAGGCGGAGAGCCATTCTTCCACAAAGCCTCGGGCATTGATTCCCAGCGGGTTCAGGCGATGCACGCGACCGCTGTCATCGACCGTGTAGCGATAGATCACTCGGCGCTCGAAGCAGTTCGCATTATCAAAGGACATGCAGTCGGCATTCAGGCGTAGTTCAAACGTGTTTCCTGAAGACTTGAGCCGCGGATCGAAGCCCCCCCGGGAATAACCTCGCTCAGTGTGCCAGAGAACTTGCGGCGAGACGGTATCAGGACCAGCCGAAAGCAAATCAATTTTGAAGCCGCTGAATCGCGATGTGCACCAGGGTATACCGTGCGCGACAACCACTCGCCATTTCGCCTCTTTCTCTTTGGCAGAAGAGGAATCACGGATAAAGGCTGACAAAAAGAAGTCGCCGAATGCATCAGAAATTTCCTTTAGCGGCGGTGACTGCCAACGAAGCCTCTCCTTCCAGGCTCCATTCTCAAGTTCGTAGACCAAAAGCATGTTATCCGCTCCGCATTCGACGTTGATCGAATACCGGATCGCAAGAACATCCGCGACGTTTGCCGAGCGGCTTACCTGAACCCGTAGATTATGCCCGTATGATCCGAGTATTTCGTCGTAGCGATGATCATTTGCGGATATGGCGGTGTTTGGAGCAGGTTCCGGCGCATTTGCATGAAGTGACTCAGCCAAACGCTTCTCCAATTCGAGCGGATCAACGGAGGGCCCGACGCAGGCGAGCGCAACGTCAGAGACATGGCTCAAAGCATCTTTGAGTTGAGTGATCTTGTTAGCGATTGCAGGAGGGGTCCCCTCTTCCATCTCGCCGACCTTGATTTGCTCAATTTCAAGCTGAAGGGCTATCACGCGGGCAGCAGCCTGCGGCAAAGCACCAGCAGTGCACTGGCCTTGGACGTTGCGAGTAATCGCAAGGGGTGCCAATAGGATCAAGATTTTCAGCAGGCGCTTCATACAGGCGATTCTATCGCCCGTTCCTTGCCTTGAATTTTCAGATTGAGGCAACGTCGCGGACTGAATGGAGCGCCCAGCTTTGCCCTAAAGGCCCAGCCCAAAATCGTGACCGATGCTGATTTCGTGGCGAGGCACAGGTGGTTCGATTTGTTGGGCGGGAGCTTGCTGAATGCGGTGCACGGGCGGGGGTATATGAGCCTGCTCCCGCGCCAACTCCGTGGCGGACGGGCGCGCAGAGGAAATGCCGAGCGATTCGCGAAGTTGCTCACGGTCGCTCGTGACGATTGCGATTTCACTACGACCACGGGAAGCACCAACGTAAAACAATTCCTGTTTCATGGCATCGGCGGACAGAATCACTCCATCCACTGTCTTGTCTTGGCTACGATGCGCTGTAAGGGCGTAGCCGTGGTCAAACTGGCGATAATTTGCCGGCAAAGTGTGACCATCCTCAAGTTGAATGCGTCCCTTCTCGATACCGCGCACCGTCGCCAGCTCGCCGTTCGTGGCGCAGAAGCCGGCATCTCGGCGATTGGCTGTCAGCATTAACCGGTCGCCTGGAGCAACGTCGATGGTTTGCCGCTCATGAACGGAAAAGGAGCGCGTCTGTGCAGGCGTGAAGCTTCTTTCATCACCGCGAGCATTGCGAGCGATCACCGTGCCAGAGTCAACACGGCTGACCGTAAGCGACTCGTGTTTCTCCATACCCCTTGCTGCGCGATGCACTACCAGCACCTGCCCCTCATGGTAGTTCGCCAGATCACGTTTCTGCGCTTCCGTCCATTGCAGAGGGACGTATCGATCCATCGTGACGCTTTGGCCGAGATGACCGCGCTCAGAAAGGTCATTGCGAATCGCGCGAGTGACACGCCCAATCTCCTCATGTGTTGGCGCGACAACCAAAACACGCTGCGACGAATCGGCGGTCATCTCCCGGTACAGATTGGCAACCGCCCGGCTACGCTCGACAAAGGGGACCTCTCGGACGGCGCCAAGCTGCTCCAACTTCTCAAAGCCCTGTTCGGGAGCCTGGCGCAGGGTTTGAATGGCTTCTCTATACTGCGCGTGAGTCTGACGCTGCACGCCGGTCAGGGAAACGCTTTTCATTTGTGACTCTCGCTCCAGGATGCGCAGCGCGTCGGACGCCTCGACACTCTGAATCTGGCGTGTGTCGCCCGAGAAGACAACGCGTGCCATATGTTGCTCGGCAAGCCGAAGTACGCCTTCCATCTGTCGCCCCGAGAGCATGCCGGCCTCATCGACAATCAGCACCTTCCCACGCAAGGCCGATTGGGCCGTTTCGTCTCCAAGCAAGCGTGAGACCGTGATTGCATCGCGAAAGCCGACTTTCTGCAGCTCTTCCACTGCACTGCGCGTGGGGCGCAACCGCTGTGACTTCACGGCCCGCCTCGCGCAGGCCCCGGTCGATCTCCTGAAGTATGGCCGTTTTGCCAGTTCCAGCGGCACCGCGCAAATTGATGGCGAAGTCGCGAGAATCGAGAACCTGCTGTGCGGCACGCCGTTGCTCATCACGTAAGCGTTCGGATGGATGAAACTCATGTGTGCCACCCAGCCGCTCGTATGCGCCGATGCCGCCGTTCACCATGGCGACCATGCGCTGTTCACGATCCAGGCTCTCGTGTGTGGCCAGCCGGTCGCCGGCATGAACGACGGCTCCCTGGGATTTTTCGATTTCCAGCGCGCCGCGCAACTGGCTGAGATCGACCCGTCCACGACCGTATCGCAGAGCTTCGGCTAGCAGTTCGTGATCGTAGACGACAGAGCGGCGTTCGAAGAGATGGTCCTTTGCGTGTTGCAGCGAATCCGCCGCTGGCGAAAATTCATATGAACCGCTCCGGCTTTGCTCCAGGGATGCGCCTCGCAGGCGATCCAGGCTGTGAGATTCTTCCGGTGAGAGTCGCGCTCGTTGTTGTTGGCGAACTTGTTCCGTGGCAATCTCGGTGAGTTTGTCAGCGCGGGATTCCTGGACCAGCACGGCCACTTCGTTGTCTGTCGGCTTCCGGCCATGATGTTCTTTGAATTCTTCAATGGCTGCGTCGCGCTGTGCGCTTCGCTGACTGTAGCGTTCCAGAAGTTCATCTGCCACGCCACGAATTTCAAACCCGAGATCCCGGCCACGGGAATCACGGCGCGGCTCAATCTCATAACCAAGATTCCGCACCTCGTTTGCCAGAGCGTTCCGGTAGACCTCCGTGAGGTATGCCCGCCGCTCGTACAGCCCCGACGCCTGCAAAGCCTTCCACCGGCCCTCTACGCCGTCGTAGGTAAGATTGGCGGCCACGGCGTGAGTATGCTGTTGTGGATCGAGTTCTCGGCTTGTATCGTGCCGATACGTCGCGATAATCCAATTGCCGGTTGCGCGATTCTCATTCGCTCCGTTCAGTCGCACACGAGCGCCTGCATGGTTTTCCGCTTCCGCCAGGGCTTCGCCGACGGCTTTATCGTGAGCGGCGACCAGGCGCTCGTCACGGCCAACCACAGCTTGAACAGAAACCGACTTTGGCGCAGAGAATGTCAGATCGTAGAGGGACCGTGCCTTGCTTTGGTCGCTTCCGTCGGCGTTTGCCCGATCTGTGCCGTGACGCGGGCGCATGAACTCGCCGGTTTCAGGATGCAGCCCTTCCCGCACCGCCTCAAACTGTTCAGAGGTGACGCTACCTCGCAGCCCAAGCAGCTCTGCGCCGCGGCCGTGCCACTCGCCCTGTACACGACGGTGTTCGTCGTAGTAGTCGCTGTGTTGCAGATGCCGCTGTGCATAGCCAGCGCCGCCGGTCATGGCCCGTATAGTCAGCACGAACCGACACTAACGCTGTTCGAATTTGCAATGCAACTTCCTTGTGTCCCGCCGTCTTGATTACCGTCCAATGCAGAAGCCTACAGGAGCATGGCCCTACGCCCAGTTTGCCGGTATTGCGGTCTTCACGGACAGAATCCGCAGGCGTCATTTCGGCTGAGTCCGGCCAAGATCGTTCTCGCTGCGCTCGTTTTGAAGGTAGACACCATCCCTAAGCCTCACGGCTTAGGAACGGTCGTGTCTGGCGCTCGGCTCGAATGAGACTCGAACAATCTAAGACCGTAATCGAGTCAATTCGGCAGCCATTCGAGGTGCGTACCACCCGGTGAGTTGAGGGACCATTGCGGTTGGAGCTTTCGCTAAGAATTCGCTGCGTTCTATAATTGACGACCAAGAACATCGGTTCCGGAATTTGCACGTTCTAAGTCCTTAACAGTTCGGCACTTAGCCGTCAGAATGCGAAATCGTTCTGCGCGCGCTGGCGTAATCCCGGAAGGACTTGCTGACTGGGAAGGCGGGCTGGCGAATAAATGTTATGCCATGCCAGATGGAGCAAGTAACGTATGGCGACGACCCCAACTCGCGCGAATGAAGAATTGCGCCTTCCCCTGTCTGAAGTTCGTAAAGACCTCCTTGACTTTGGCCTGCGCAACCCCCTCCTTAATTATAGGCTCTTAAAAACGCGAGGGCTCGAAGTTCTTGAAACGCCCCCAGCAGATGTTTTCCGCCTGCTCGTCACCGAGGGCGCAGAACTTTCATTTCTTCCTATTGAAGAGACGCCGCGCATGGGGCTGCTTTATGAACCCGAGGACAGCGAGCGAGATGATCGACGCGCACTTGTGCGAACGAGGTCGGGTAAAAGAACACAGACGCAGCAGCACATGGGCTTTCAACCCAATTCCAATGAGTTGCCAACAGGCCTTTCTGAAAAGGAATTAGAGAAACGACTCCTGGCTACTTATTACGCCGCCAAGAGTTCGATTGAAGAACAAGGAGTCAACACCCTATTCATCGCCCTTGGTATGCTCATCTGGCGAGACTCCAAAAATGCCGATGAGGTTCGCCGCGCACCACTATTGCTGATTCCAGTCGAGTTGGAGCGGCGAAGTGCGGGCGAAGGGTTCCATCTGAAATACTCTGGCGACGACGTGGCCCCGAATGTCTGTCTGCTGGAATATCTAAAACAGTCGTTTGGTCTTGTTCTGGATGAATTATCTGATTCGGAAGAGATCGACGTTGACTCCTATCTCTATTCCTTTGGTAAGGCTGTTTCCAAGCAAGATGGTTGGAGCGTCGATCCAGAGTCGGTAGTCCTGGGGTTCTTCTCATTCGCAAAGTTTTTGATGTATCGAGACCTTGACCCAGCTACGTGGAACGACGAATCAATGCTGCTCAACCACGACGTTTTGAATCGCCTCCTCGGGGCAAGTACCTTTACAGGGGACGCATCACCCCTCTCAGATGACGCCTTCGTCGATGACCATATCCCTCCATCGAGTACCGCACACGTCGTGGACGCCGACAGCACCCAGTCGCTCGCCATTTTCGACGTGCAGCGCGGACTAAATATGGTGATTCAAGGGCCACCCGGAACCGGAAAATCGCAAACAATTGTCAACCTGATCGCAGGTGCCTTGGCCTCTGGACAAAGAGTGCTGTTCGTCGCTGAGAAAAAGGCTGCGCTTGAGGTTGTCAAGAGTCGGCTAGATCGCATCGGACTGGGAGCAGCCTGCCTTGAATTGCACAGCAACAAGATCAAGAAGAAGGAAGTTATTGGCGAGTTGAAGCAGACTGCATGGCTTCAAACCAGAGCCGCCCGGCGCGACGAATCGACTGTTGCTGCATTGGATGAAGCAATCACTCGGCTAAACGAATACTGCAATGCGGTCAATTCCCAAGTTGGCAAATCGGGTGAGACCATCCGTGATCTCTACGGTTTAGTCTTGCCTCTAATCAGAAAACTGAGTGGCATTGCACGCCCCCGGCTGGAGATTTCCAACTGCCTGAACTGGACATCTGCCGATGTTTATCGCCGCCAAGAACTCGTTCAGCAACTACAGGAACGTGTCTCGCAGATTGGCGTACCAAGTCAACATCTATTCTGGGGCAGCCAGCTTCGGGTTGTGCTGCCATCCACCAAGGATAGTATTTGCCGTTCACTGAACGACGCCGAAGCCACAGCTACAGCCCTTCACATCGCCGTGTGCAACGTGGCAACGATGCTCGGTCAAACACCCCCAGAGTCGCGTAGCGAATTTGACGCTCTTTACGCCAGCGCGAGACAGGTTGCACTCGCCCCACCGCTGGAAAGCATCGACACAGCGAATCAAGATTGGCTTAACCAAGGGCCGCAAATCGAGTCTGCATTGTCAGCCCTCTCGGATGTCGTAGGCATCCGCTCTCACTGGCAAGGTCTTATTCGTGAGGAAACATGGTCCACGGATGTATCGCAACTCCAAGCAGTGCTGAATGAACTGAGCCACAAGTGGTGGAGAATTTTTTCCTCTCGCTGGAAATTTTTGAAGCGCGAGGTCGCTGCGCTGATTACCAAGCCCATCGGTCAGTCGAATGTGCCTCTGAACGAAATACTTGAAGCCATCAGGTCGGAAGCAAAGGGTACTGCTGTCCTGGCATCTTCAAGGCAACTTCTTTCAAGCCTCTACGGGGTTCATTGGAGAGATGAACAATCCGATGTGCCTCTCTTGAAGGACCAATTCGCATGGATCGTTGCTACAAAGCGCGGTGTAAAGGCGGGGCAATTCGACGAATGGTGCCTCAACGCAGCAGTTGCGTTTTCAGACAAGGCTGCACTTCTGGAGCGTCTGTCGGAAATTGACACTCTCGTTCAAGCGTATTGGACGCGCTTGGAAGACGTTTCCGATAAGTTGAAACTCGGCGACGCCAAGTCTTGTCCACTTCAGGCGGCTCTTTCGACGAAGTGGGGCAAAGACGCTGCTACCTTCTTCAGGTCTGTTTCGGAAGCGGTGGGTGATCTCGATGGCATCGCAGCATATTTGCAAGATCGGGATTGGTGCAAAGATGACGGGTTAGAGAGTGTTGTGCAATTGGCAGACACTTGGAAGGATGCGGGGCGGTATCTATTCGACTTCTTCGAGTACACGCGGGCATCGAAACTTCTGGAGACAGCTTTCCAGAATAGCCCCGTTCTTTCGTCTTTCGATGTGCTGCGCCATAAAAGCACATGCCAGTCTTTTCGAGAACTCGATTTGCGTAATATCGAATTGAGGCGCGAGGCGCTCGCAAGAAAGCACGTTGACGGCCTGCCTAGGAATGGAACTGACAGTGGCCAGATCAGTGTTCTTTGGAGAGAGTTCGAGAAGAAGGCCCGTCACATGACCATCCGCAAGTTAATCAGCAAAGCGGGCAATGTGGTCCAGACCATCAAACCCGTCTTTCTGATGAGCCCGCTTTCAGTGGCAAACTTTCTACCGCCTGGCACTGTCAATTTCGACCTCGTGATCTTCGATGAAGCGAGCCAGGTCAGACCAGCGGATGCGCTGGGGGCGATTGTTCGTGGAAAACAGACGGTCGTGGTCGGCGATAGCAAGCAGCTTCCTCCGACGAGCTTTTTTGAAACCATGGTGGCGCAGGATGCCGATACAGAGGACGACGATGCCGTTGCCACATCCGATATTGAAAGCATTCTTGGACTGTTTTGCTCAAGAAGAGCGCACCAGCGCATGCTTCGGTGGCACTACCGCAGCAAACATGAATCGCTGATTGCCGGGTCGAATCATCTGTTTTACGATAACCGGCTTGTCGTGTTTCCAAGCCCTGACTGGCACAAACAAAATGTCGGATTGGTTTATCGGCGCATTGAAAACGCGCACTACGACAGATCGCGTACAAGAACAAATCCGAATGAAGCAAGAGCGGTTGCGGAGGCAGTGATTCGTCACGCAAAGGAGCAACTGGAGAAACCGGCAAAGGAACGGTTGACGCTTGGAGTGGCGGCACTCAGCGTTGCACAGCGTGACGCGATCCTCGATCAACTTGAAATGCTTAGGCGGCATTCACCTGCAAGCGAGGAATTCTTTGTAGCTACATCACATGAGCCATTCTTCGTGAAGAACTTGGAAAATGTTCAGGGTGATGAACGGGATGTGATTTTCATCAGCATCGGATACGCGAGAACTGCCGAAGGCTATTGGGCAAACAGTTTTGGGCCAGTAAATCGCGCTGGGGGAGAACGGCGGCTCAACGTGCTGTTTAGTCGTGCCCGAATCCGATGCGAAGTATTCACCGGAATTTGTTCGGAAGACATCAACACAGAAAACAGCGGCGATGGTGTAAGAGCACTCAAGACCTTCTTGTCTTATGCCGAGCATGGTCAACTCGATGTTCCTTTTGCTTCTGGCCGCGCATCAGATTCGCCGTTTGAAGAAGAAGTTGTAAGCGCGCTTCAAATGCGAGGCCATACCGTCCATACTCAAGTTGGCTCAGCGGGCTTCTTTCTCGATCTGGCAGTTGTTGACCCCGATTCTCCGGGCCGATACCTGCTCGGCGTTGAGTGCGATGGGGCAGCGTACCACAATGCTCGCTCAGCCCGTGACAGAGATCGTCTTCGTCAGGCGGTCTTGGAGTCCCTTGGTTGGAAGATTCATCGCATTTGGTCAACCGCATGGTTTCGAGCGCCCGAAAAGGAAATGAGGGCTTTGGAGGCGGCTATCGAAGAAGCCAAGCTGCACCGTGGCGAAAAGCCGAAGGAGAGCACCAAGCAGAAAGTCAAACCAGCATCCTCTCCCATACGACGCCCCGACGATCTAAGCGATCCTCCGCCTTTGGCAATCCAGTCGCTAAACGGCACAAGGTACAAGTTCGCAAAAATGAAAATCAATCTTGGTATGCAGGAATTACACGAGGTTTCGCGGGAACAACTGGCCAACTGGCTGCAACAAGTGGTTGCTGTTGAAGGGCCTGTTCATTGGCTGGAAGCGACAAAGCGCATTGCAGATGCTGCAGGAATTCAGCGTGTTGGCAATCGCATTCAAAAGGCATTTCAAAGTGCTTGCACCTACGGGCATATGTACAAGAAATTCGAGAGCCGCAAGGGATTTCTCTGGTCTTATGACCCCGTTCCTGTTCAGGTTCGTGATCGCTCTGAATTTCCGCCGCAGCAAAAGAAGCTTGAATATGTGGCCCCCGAGGAGATTTGTGCCGCCATAGAACAGGCGGTGAAGGAGAGCTACGGAATGGCCGCCGCCGATGTCGCAGTTGCAGCCTGTCGCCTCCTAGGATTTGCGCGTATTACCGAAGATATGCGTGCGGCTATTGGAGAGCAACGAGAGAAGCTAGTCAAAGAAGGCAGATTGGAGTTGAGGGGAGAGACCTTAGTACTGAATCAAGATATCTCAGTGCGTTAAGTACCTTTTGGCAGCAAGTCTTTAGTCCCGACGAGATAGAGCCGTTCAGCCGGATCACTGGCAAGCTGCAGCAATTCGGGCGAGAAGCCTCCCAACGCGAAGAGGACATAACTGGGCTTGTTCCGCCAGCGAGCCTCGGGCAGACTGGCGACCTGTGCCCCGAGGATGCTCAAAAGCTTTGGGCGTGGGTGATTAGCCCTTCTTCCTTGACCCCGTTGATCGGCCACCAAGCAGGGGCGAACGACCGACTATAGATCGTGGTGATTCAAGCCGCGGCACATCGGAGATTCCCTCGAAGACTTTGCCGGCCGGCCAGTCTCCAACGGAATAAACGCGGCGATCACGCAGGCCGTTTACACCCTCTTGCCATGCAAGCAGCATCCGTTTGCCCGTTTCCTTGAACTCCGGAAGATCTGACATTTTGCTTCGGACCAGAGGAACAATATCCGCGACTGAATCGCTGATGCGCTCGACCATTTCGGATTGTTCGCGAAGGGGTATGCCGAAGGTTGCGGCGATGAACCTTGAGAGGTTCTTCCCCGGCGTCCACGTCTTCTTGCCGCCGAACGAAATCCCCGGAGGGTTATTTTGGTAGCCTGCGTACACGCTCGTGGTGAGGAAGTCGTAGGCAGGCGAGAGGTGTACATCCGCTCGTGATGTGTACAGTAGAGCGATATTCTTCGCGTGACAGTCCGCATTGCGCAGCGCATACGTTAGCAGCAGGATTGCTGCCAGGTGCTGGAAGGTTTCGTACTGGCGATTGCCTGGCACGTGATCCCGAACGGCACGCGCGATTCGCTCCCATGTGGTCTCATACTTCTGCGCAGGACGCAGGCCGAGCAGAGCACAGAAATCTTCCATCCCCCACAGCGGTTGTCCGTCGTCGTTCACATCGAAGCGGTAGACGACGAGAGCATTACCGTCCCGCGACACTTCTGTTTTTGCGCTGGGAAGCACCTTGCCCAACACCTGCATACAGAGGTACTCGTTTAGCGCAGCAAACGGTAGCCTACCAGAAGAGCCTTTGATGATGTGCCGGCGAGTCAGCAAAGTAGCTTTCTGATGCGGGCCGAGCCGCCGGCCGGCCGTAGTGGGTTCTTGCTTGGTCTCTTCCTGAGCATCGAGAAACTTCGGCAGGACGCCCGAAACACCGCTGGTTGCGTGCTGTCGCACCAATTCCGCAAACGCCTCTTCCGAGTTGTCGCCCTGCAGCAGGTCTGCAACTTCAACGGGCTTTGCTGGCTCCTCCAATTGCGCTCCGTGGGCGGCTACCTGGATGCGGCCCACCATGTTTCTGCCCACGACCGATAAGAGCGCCAGTGGGCTGGCCCCGACGTGAGGGCCGAACTGTTCCTGCAGTACCTGAAGCAGGTAGCCTTCCGGCAGGTTCATCTGAAATATGGGAGGAAGCTGATCGTCCCAGACCCAGGACTCCGTGCGGACAGGCATCGTCAGTGAGACGAAGTCCTCGACGGCTGTGTTCGGCAAATAGGTCAGGACGCTTTTGAAGTCGCCGGCCGATTCCAGAACGGCAACTTCACGACCGAGCACGTAGACCGAGAGCTTCATGCGCCACCGCGCTCCCGCCGGAGTTCATCGAGCGAGCCAGACATGCCGGTCTTCACAAATGTGACTTCCATGCCGAGCACGGCGAGCACAGCAAGGAGCTTCCGAGAGCCGAATTCAGAGACTTGCCCGCGCTCAAAACGCAGAAGCGATTCCGGTGTGATCCCGGCCTGCTCGGCCACGGCCTTCTGTTTCAGCCGAAGTTCCCGCCTCGCGGATGCCACCGCTTCGCCGAGTTCCTGGAGTGTCTTCATAAACTTGATATATACATCAATAAAATGGCTTATACAAGCTAAAATTGATATATAAATCAACTCACCTGAACGCTCATGGTAAGTAGCCAGCATCCTCATCGCTCACGATGAGGGCTGGCATTTGCCTTTCCGTGGCTCCCGGTTGCGGATTTGGATTCTCAACCCCCGAGCCGTCTGGCCTCGGAGGTGGTGGTGGAATTGTCGGCGTCGCTGATTGCGTCGGTATGGTCTCGGCTGACGAAGCCGAATCCCGACACCCCTGAATTTCCATGCCGCCGAACATGCCCACGAGTAGTGAAGCCCCGGCGATCATGGGAATCCAGATGCGCATCAGATCGCTCTTACACTCGTGGACAAGCGCATCCATCGTCTTTGTTCGGCTGTCCAGCGAATACTCGACCCTTTGATTAGCGCGTTCCACCTGAGCGCTGCCCTCTGTACCTGTTACTTAGGGTTCGACCATCCGCCGAAATCTTTCATCAGGCAATCGGCCTCCGCCGGACCCCACGTGCCCTGCTCATACGCGTGCACTGCGGGCCGGTTCGCCAGCACCGGATCCAGTATCCGCCACGCCGCCTCCACATAGTCTTTGCGCGCAAACCATGTCTGGTTGCCCTGCATGGCGTCCTCCAGCAGCTCTTCATAGGGAAGAAGTTCGTCCTTGCCGCACTGCTGTTCAGCTTCCAGCTCCACCATGCATCCGCGTAACCGGTCGCCCGCTTCTTTCACTGATCCGCCAATCGCAATTGCAGGCATCGGGCTCAGCCGGAAGCGCACATAGTTCTGCGGCGTCACGTGTTCTGAAAATACCGGCGGCGTCTGTCGCAGCTTGGCTATCACTTCAGTCGCTGTAACCGGCAGCGTTTTCCCTGCGCGAATGAAGAAGGGAACATCCCGCCACCGCCACGAGTTGATGTGCAGCCGCAGCGCCGCAAATGTCTCTACCGTAGACCCCGGCTTCACCCCCGGCTCATCCAGATAGCCCTTGAACTGCCCCAGCACAATGTCCTTGTCATCCAGAGTCTGCACGCTCTTCAGCACCTTCATGCGCTCATCGCGCAGCGCTTCCACATCGGTGCACGGAGGCGGCTCCATGGCAATATTGCTCACCACCTGCAGCAAATGGTTCTGCACTACATCGCGCACCGCGCCAACGCTGTCATAAAAGGCTCCGCGTCCCTGGACGCCGAACTTCTCCGCCATCGTAATCTGCACGCTTTCCACGTACTGCCGGTTCCAGATCGGCTCCAGAAACGAATTGGCAAAGCGAAAAAAGATCACGTTCTGAACAGAATTTTTCCCAAGATAATGATCGATGCGGAAGATGTGTTCCTCATCAAAAACACGCTCAATCTCCGCCGTCAGCGCCCGCGCCGATGCCGCATCATGCCCGAACGGCTTTTCCACCACAACCCGCGCGCCCTCCGCGCAGCCTGAAACTTTCAGCTGATCGATCACATGCCCAAATAAATTAGGAGGAATCGCCAGATAGTGCAGCGGATGCTGCGCGTCGCCCAGCGCCTTCCGCACCTGCACAAACGTGTCGGGATTGTTGTAATCGCCATCCACATACCGCAGGCAGTTCAGCAGAATCGGCAGTCCCACTGGATCGGCCCCGCCATGCTTCTCCACGCTGTCCTTCGCCCGCGCCTTGAACTGCTCAAGATTCCAACCCGCTTTGGCTACGCCCAGCACCGGCCCCTTCAGCTTGCCGCGCTTCGCCAGCCGCTGCAGCGAAGGAAAAATCTGTTTGTAAGCAAGGTCGCCCGTAGCGCCAAAAAATACCAATGCATCCGATTGCGTATTGTCCATATCGCCTCTGTTCTGCTGTTGGATGATCGAGCTCGCTTCAGCGAACCATGACCAGCTAGTCTATCGTGAATCGAAGAAGGCAAAACAAACAGAGACAGGCAGAGAGTTGCCGTATCACAAACTAAATTCTTACGAGTTGTCATCCCGGCCGGAGCGCAAACCGGGGTTCCCCGACGCGCGGTCCTTTGTGCGATGGGGTGGAAAGCGCGAAGCGGAGGGCCCTGCAGTTTTTCCTCAACAAACGCTGTCATCCCGCATAACAGGAAACGTGTCATCCTGAGCGCAGGCGAAGGACCTGCCTTTCTCGTCGATCTGTCCGAAAAGGATACCCCCCATT
>Ga0209581_1002698_pt1 | contig 16414 bp, 17 predicted proteins | sample Coa_R2_FD_187160 | JGI IMG/M metagenome (GOLD analysis project Ga0209581, IMG submission 187160) | Surface soil microbial communities from Centralia Pennsylvania, which are recovering from an underground coalmine fire - Coalmine... | ecosystem: Environmental > Terrestrial > Soil > Unclassified ...
GCACCGCGCCACTGCCCCGCGATGTGCCGCGCACCATCGCCCAGGACTATCAGCACACCGTGTCGCGGCAGAATCCGGCCGTCCAGGGGCCTCGCTCGCCAAAACGTGAGGCGAGTCGCAACGAGCGGCAGGCGACGGATCCACGCGCCATCGGCTAATGTCCTCCGTGAGAGCCGGCAGAATCCCCGACATCCGCTGCCATCCATCTGCGGTCGGAGGTCTTGCCACCGAGGACCCACGGACCGTCGAAGGGACAGCCGGCCACGCGTTGAGCGGCCACCGGACGGTGTACACTTCGGGGGACAGTGACATGGAGCGCCGAGAACGCGAAAGGAGCTGGTGAGGTCAGTGGTCATAAGCGTGGGAGATCCCAACCATCGTCGCATTGCCGTCTCATTCACCTTTGATTTCGACGCCGAGTCGGCCTGGCTCGGCGGGTTCAAGGTCGACAGCCCCTCCGCCCTCTCGCGCGGCGCGTATGGGGCCAACGAGGGCGTGCCGCGCATTTTGCGGCTGCTCGACCGCTACAACCTGCCGGCTACCTTCTTCATCCCCGGCGACACCGCCGACCGGCATCCCGATGAGACACGGGCTATCGTCAACGCCGGGCATGAGATCGGCCACCACGGCTACCTGCACGAGGCGCCCCATCTGCTCAACCTGGAGGAAGAGCGCACCATGATCGAGCGCGGCCTGGAGGCCTTGCAGCGGATTACCGGCAAGCGCCCGCGCGGCTACCGGTCGCCCTCGTGGGAGCTGTCGACGTCGACCTTCCGGCTGCTGGAGGAGTACGGCTTTGAATACGACGCCAGCCTGCTTGGCGCCGACAGGCCGCACTGGGTGCGCGATGGGGATCGCCAGACCGGGTTGGTGGAGGTGCCGTCGGCCTGGGAACTGACCGATTCGGGACACTTCATGATGGTGCCATCCGCCGGACTGCCTGGCGGCAAGGCGCCGTCGCACGTCGAGGAGGTCTGGCGCGAGGACTTCGATGGCCTGTATGAAGAAGGCGGCGACGTGTGCTTCGTGCTGACCATGCATCCCCAGATCATCAGCCGTCCGCACCGGATGCGCCTGCTGGAGCGCATGATCCGCCACATCGAGCAGCACGACGACGTCTGGATCGCGCAGATGGGCGAGATCGCCGACGAGTTCCGCCGGCGCCAGTAAGCCGCCGCGACGTCAGTCCACGGTGGTCACGGGGATGCAAGACGATTGAGGATCTGTACATCTGGCGTGTCGCGCCGGGCTACGCCGTGTCCTGTCCGCGCAGACTGGCCAGGGCCAGCAGCGCAAAGATGACGACATAGGCGGCGAGGACGGCGACGGCCTGGCCGGCGCCAATCTCCACGGCGCCGTTGCGAATCCCTCGGCCGGTTGCGAATGAGTCTGCCAGCGGAGCGGCGTTGATGCCGGGCAGACCGGTGCTGATGGCCTGCCCACGGCCCAGGCCAGTTGTGCCACGCCCCCCCTCGATCACGTCGAGCTCCGCCTGCACCGCGGCGATCCACGGACGCCGAGCTGGGTCCGGGCGGCAGGCCATCCAGCCCAGCAAGTGATGGGCTGCTGTACCGGCGGCCCGGTCGATGGCGTCGCGCACGGCCGTCACTCTCCCGTGGCCTCGGCGGGTGGCCGCAGCACCGGCCGTCCCTCCGGCAGGCGGGCCAGCGCGGCTTTGGCGGCGCGCACGCCCTCGGCCGTCAGCCGGTAAGTATGGCGCGGCGGCCGGCCCGGACGCTCGGGCTCTGCCCAGCGGGTCTCCAGCCAGCCGTTATCCGCCAGCCGGATGAGGATCGGGTACAGCGTACCCGACTTCAGCCCGCTGCGGCGACTGATGTCGTAGCCGTAGTGCCAGTCCTCGGGCCGCTCGAGCAGCAGGTCGAGCACGCTTAGCGTTTGCGGTGCGGCGTTGGGTTTTCGCGGCATGTCTAAAGTCCATATATAGAACATCACTGTCAAGGCCGGCCGGTCCAGTCGGATATAGTGATGCTTGAGGCCGCCGAAATTGGTCGGCGCCAACGATCGACAGTGCGCCTCATCGAAGGATGAGGCGTAGCCTAAGGTAGGAGGATCTCCATGCCCGATATCGACGACCTCAAGACCACCTGGGCCCGGGTAAAGGAGTCGATCAGTCGAGGCGACGGCAATCAACTGGACCAGTTGCTGGCGCGCCGCGAGGCTGTGCGCATCATCGCCACCGACCCGCAGGAATGGTGGGATCGGTGGCAGTTTCTCGCGGTAGTTCCCGGCCAGGTTGAGGGCATGGGCGGGCCGTTCGAGATACGCTCCGAAGCGCTCGAAGCGTACCGGGAGGGGACTGTTGGCTGGATCGCTGATCGCCTGACGGCGCATCTGCGCGACGGTAGCACCATTCCCTTCCGGGCCACCGGCGTGTTTCATCTGGAAGACGGGCAATGGCGCATCGTCCAGATGCACTGGTCGCTCGGTGTGACCAACGAGGAGACGCTGGGAGTAGAGCTTCCCACCTGAAAGTAGTCACGCGCCAATCGCTTGGCGAGGAGCAGATATGACCGGGACCGTGGCCGTGACGCGGGTTCAAGACGATATCTACGCCGCCGAGTGCCGGCTCGACGAAGGCATGGAGGTGCGGGTGCTGCTGGTGCTGGGGGCGCGACGGGCGGCCGTGATCGACACCCTCACCAGCCCGGAGGAGATGGCTCCGTTCCTGAGCATCCTGTCCGAGTCCGGTCGCCCGGCCATCGTCGTCAACACCCACGCCGACTGGGACCACGTCTGGGGCAACGCCGCCTTCCCCGGCGCCATGGTGGTGGGGCACCGCATCTGCCGGCAGCGGCTGCTGGGCGAGGAGGAGCGGCGCGTGCTGGACGAGAAGCGCGCGGAACGACCGGACCGCTACGCGCAGGTGCGTCTGGTGCCGCCCGATCTGACCTTCGACACCGCGCTGGCGCTGGACCTGGGCGGCCTGACGCTGGAGCTGCACCACCTGCCGGGCCATACCGAGGACTGCTTGATGGCCTACCTGCCGGAGCGCCGCCTGCTCTTCGCGGGCGACTGCGCCGAGGAGCCGTTCCCACTGCTCTCTACAACCCGGCTGGAGAGTTGGGCGGCCGGCCTGCGTGCCTGGTCGGAGCGCGACCTCGCCACGGTGATCCCGGCGCACGGTCGCATCGGCGGCGCGTCATTGCTGCGCGAGAACGCGGCGTACCTGGAGGCGTTGCGCGGCCCCGATGTCATGCCCTCGCTGGGCCGCCTTAACCCGACCGCGGCGGCGTTCTACCGCGAGAGCCACGCCCAGAACCGCGCCATGGCGCGGAGCTCGGTCGTTTGATTCAAACCGGTTTGCCGCCCCGCAGCGGCAGAGTCTACGCCGAGCGCGGCAGGCGCGTGACTTCCGCGATGCGGCCGTGCGAGAGGTGATCGAGCAGCGCGATCCTGGCCGCGGTGTTGACGGGATGATGCTGCGGGATGATCGTCACTCCCGTGCCGAGCCGGATCTGCTCGGTGCGGGCGATCAGATTGGCGATGAACACCTCGTTGGACGGGATGTTCTCTCATTGCAATGACAGGTGCTCGCCGATCCAGGCCTCGCTGAAGCCCAGCTTATCGGCCAGGACAATCAACTCCACGTCTTCGTCGTAGCACTGGGTGCGCGGCTTCTCCGGGGGATGCAGCGGCATCATGAATAGACCGAGCTTCATCGCAACCTCTCCGCCGACCTGTCGCCCTATGCCGAGCCGAGGTAGCTGGCCTGTAGCAGCGCGTCGCTCATCAGATCGTGCGCCGGGCCCGACGTGGTGATGCGACCGGATTCGAGCACGTAAGCGCGATTGGCCAGGCGCAGCGCAGCTCGGGCATTCTGCTCGACAAGCAGTACGGTGACGCCGTCGTCGTTGAGGTCGCGCACGATCTTGAAGATCGTTTTGACCACCAGCGGCGCCAGGCCCATGGATGGCTCGTCGAGCGCGATCAGGCGTGGCCGCGCCATCAGCGCGCGGGCCATGGCCAGCATTTGCTGCTCGCCGCCGCTCAACGTGCCGGCAAGCTGGCGCCGGCGCTCGGCCAGGATGGGGAAGAGGCGGAAGGCGCGCTCTTTGCCCTCCTGGAGATAGCGTGCCAGGTTGGGGCCGCGGTGCATATAGGCGCCCAGGTCCAGGTTCTCATCCACGGTCATGGTGTGGAACAGCTTGCGCCCCTCCGGGCAGTGCGCCAAGCCCCGCGCCGCGATGGCGTGGGCCGGCACCGTGCGCAGGTCGGCGCCGTCAAAGACGATCTGGCCCCGGGTGGGCTGCAGCAAGCCGACGATCGCGCGCAGGGTCGTGGTCTTGCCGGCGCCGTTGCTGCCCAGCAGGGCCACGATCTCGCCCTCCTCGACCTGCAGCGAGATGCCCTGCACGGCCTGGATACGTCCGTAATTGACGGCCAGGTCATTGACCCGCAGTAGCGCCATGCCGCTCACTCCTCGTCCGCGCCCAGGTAGGCCTCGATCACCGCGGGGTTGCTCTGAACCTCCCTTGGCGTCCCCTCGGCGATCTTGCGGCCGTAGTTGAGCACCGTGACGTGGTCGGAGATGCCCATGATCAGGCGCATGTCGTGGTCGATCAGCAGCACCGTCACACCGCGGTCGCGGATGCGATGGATGAGCCCGGCCAGGCGATCCTTCTCGGCCGGGTTCATGCCGGCCGCGGGTTCGTCCAGCACCAGTAGCGTGGGCTGCGTGGCCAGCGCGCGGGCGATCTCCAGGCGGCGCTGGTCACCGTAGGAGAGGCCCGCGGCCAGGTCGTCGCGGTGCGCGGTAAGTTCGACGAAGTCCAGCATCTCGTCGGCTGCCTGGAGGCTCTCCCGCTCCTCGCGCAGCTGGGATGGCGGGCGAAAGATGGCGCCGGCCACGCCCGAGCGCGTGCGGCAGTGCCGTCCGGCCAGCACGTTGTCGACCACCGTCATGTTGGGGAAGAGGCGAATGCTCTGAAAGGTGCGTACCAGGCCAAGCTGGGCGATGCGGTGGGGCCGCATCCCGCGCAAGCTGTGGCCCCGAAAGACGACGCTGCCCTGACGTGGCCGGTACATGCCGGTAATGCAGTTGAAGACCGTCGTCTTGCCGGCACCGTTCGGGCCGATCAGCGAGGCGATCGATCCCTCCTGGACCTGGAAGGACAGCTCGTTGACGGCGGTCAGCCCGCCAAAGGTGTGCGTCAGATCGCGCACGTCGAGCAACGCGGCCATCAGGGCTCGGCCCCTTCCTGCACCAACTCGGCCTCAGCGGCCGCCTCGGCCGTCCCGACGAGGCTGACGTCGTAGGAATGCATCTCGCGTCGGCGCTGCCTGCTGGGCCAGAGGCCCTCGGGGCGGAAGATCATCAACAGGATCAGGGCCAGGGCGAACAGCAGCAGGCGCAGTGGCTGCTGATCGGGCGGGAGGAAGCGCAGCAGCTCGGGCGTCACGATGACCACGACCGCGCCCAGGATCACGCCGGGGATGCTGCCCAGGCCGCCCAGGACGACGATGATGAGGATCTGCACCGACGTGTTGAAGGTGAAGCTGGTCGGGTCGATGGCGGTGAGCTGGACCGCCAGGAAACAGCCCGCCAGGCCGGCCCACACGGCGCCGAGCGCATAGGCCAGCAGCTTAATGCGCGTCGTGTTGATACCCATGGCCTGTGCGGCCAGCTCGTCCTCGCGGATGTAGGCCCAGGCACGGCCAATGCGCGAGTTGCCGAGCCGCGCGACACAGAACAGGGTGACCAGCGCCAGCGCGAGGGCCAGGAAATAGTACTGCAACGGGGTTTGAAAGGTGAAGTTGCCCAGGGTCGGCTCCGGGATGCTGGGGATACCATTCGGCCCGCCCGTGAAGCTGAAATTGGTCGCCGATATGCGCGTGATCTCGCCGAAGCCCAGCGTCACGATGGCCAGGTAGTCGCTGCGCAGGCGCAGGGTTGGCGCGCCGATGATGATGCCGAACACCGCGGCGAGCGCGGCGCCGAGCGGCAGCATCAGCCAGAACGACCAGTTGTACGTGGTCATGAGGTAGGCCGCGACGTACGCGCCGATGGCGAAGAACGCGGCGTAGCCCAGGTCGAGCAGCCCCGCGTAGCCGACCACGATATTGAGCCCAAGGCCGAGCATGGCGTAGACGCTGATGTTCGTCAGCAGCGTGATGTAGTAGTTGTTGAGCCCGAACGGCACGACGACGAGCGCCGCTAGCACGATCGCTGCCACGACGAATCGGGACAGTGGCGTGGTGAGCCAGGCGGGGCGTGGCAGGCGCGATGGCAGGGAGAGCATCAGATCTTCTCCACAACGTGCTCGCCCAGGATGCCGGTAGGCCGTAAGGTCAGCACGCCGATCAGGATGAGGAAGGCAAAGACATCCTTCCATTCTCCCGAGATGTAGCCGGCGGCGAACGTTTCCAGCAGGCCCAGTAGGTAGCCGCCCAGCATCGCGCCGGGGATGTTGCCGATGCCACCGAGCACGGCCGCCGTGAAGGCTTTGAGGCCGAGGAGAAAGCCCATGTCGAAATTGATGGAGCCATAATAGGTGCCGAACATCACGCCCGCCGCGGCCGCCAGCGCCCCGCCGACGAAGAAGGTCAGCGAGATCAGCGAGTCGACGTTGATGCCCATCATCTGGGCCGTATCCTGGTCGATGGCGATGGCGCGCATCGCTTTACCCAGCATGGTGCGCTGCACAAACAGGTAAAGGGCCGCCATGAGAGCCAAGGTAACCGGGACGATCAGCACCTGCGCGGCGCTGATAACGACATTGCCTATGCTCCAGACGGTGCTGGGCAGCACGGAGGGAAACAACTGATATTGCGCTTTGGTGAGCAGCTCGACGGCGATCTCCAGGGCCAGGGAGACGCCAATCGCGGTGATCAGCGGCGACAGGCGCGGCGCGCGCCGCAACGGCCGGTAGGCCAGGCGCTCGATGACGGCGCCCATGAGGCCGACCGTGGCCATTGGCACGATGAAGACCAGCGGGATGATCACAAAAGGGCTCATCTTACCGGCCAGGCCGCCCAGAGAACTCAACAGGCTGAGTCCGGCAAACGCGCCCACCATGAAGAGGTCGCCATGGGCGAAGTTGATCAGGCGGATGATGCCGTAGACCATGGTGTAGCCAAGCGCCACCAGCGCGTAAAACGAGCCGAGCGTGAGGCCGTTGATAACCTGCTGCAGAAATGTGTCCATAGCTGCCCGTTCCCGCACGACGTGGTACGTGGCGCGCGCCGCGCGCCACGTACCGGCGATCGTATGAGTTTACATGGCGCGCACAAACTGCCCGTGGCGCACGGTCAGCAGCGTGTACTGGATCTGCTTGCGATCTCCCGTTGATGTGAAAGTGATCGGCCCTGTGACACCCGGATAGTTCTTGAGACCTTTCAGGAACCGCACCAGGGTTGCGCCGTTGGTACTCCCCGTTTTCTGAATGGCGTACAGAAGGATGTTCATCGCGTCGTAGGTGTAGCCGGAGTAGGGGCCGGGCGCCAGGTGATACTTGGCCGTGAATTGCTTGACGAACCCGGCGGCGCTCGGCACCATCTGGGGTAGCAGCGCGCCGGTGATGAACGCCTTCTCCGAGGCTTTGCCGGCGAGTGAGATGAATTCCGCGCCGTTATTGGCGTCGCCGGCCATGATGCGGCCCGGCACGCCGAGGCTGACGAACTGCTTGACGAACAGCCCGCCGTCCGCCACGTAGCCGGTGAAGTAGGTCACGTCGGGCTTGACGCTGCGGATGCGAGTCAGGATAGCGGTGAAGTCGCGCGAGCCGGGCACGATGGCGTCGAAGAAAACGACCTTCATGCCGGGGTGCTTTGCCAGCGCAACCTGCGTCTGCGTGGCCAGCCCGTGGGCATAGGTGGTATTATCGTGGACGATCGCGATCCGCTTGGCGTGCCAACCTGCCATGATGCTGGCGGCGAAAACGCCCTGCTCGTCGTCCCGGCCGACGGTGCGGAAGACATCGTCAAAGCCCTGCTCCGTCAGCTTCGGGTTGGTGGATGCGCCGGTGATGAACGGTATGCCCGCGCGATGATAGATGACGCTGGCCGGGATAGCATCGCTGGAGCAGTACGGTCCCACCACGCCGACCACGCCATCGGTCACCAGCTTTTGCGCCGCCTGGACGGCGACCGCTGCGACACACGGCGAATCCTGCGCGTCAAGCGTGATCTGGTCGCCCAGAACGCCGCCTTTCTTGTTCCAGTTGTCGATGGCTAGCTTGGCGGCGTTTTCCATGTCGATACCCTCGACGGCGTTCGACCCGGTCAACGGTCCGAAGTAGCCAAGCTTGATCGTTCCGGCCTTCGGCACGGTAGCGTGGGCAGCAACCGGCGCAACGGCAAAGGTCAGGGCTACAATACCGAGCGCGGCAACCAGTGAGTGTCTTATGGTGGCTTTCACACAGCACCTCCATGGACCCAGGAATTGATCTGCGAAATAACGGCGTAAAGACGAGGGGAACCTCGCGAGGTCCCAAAGACATGGCGCGCCGGCTGGCGGCCGGCCGGTGCTTCTCCTGATGGTAGGCAAGCAACTCCCGACCGACGGCCGGGTGCTACTCTTTACCTGCCTGCTTCGCTCCTTTCTCAACCGGACCGCACTGCCGATATGGGGTGTGTGTCCGGCTACGGCCGGGATACCGCTATTGCCGTCTCGACCTGCGAGCGGTGCGCCGCACACGCGGGAACGATGGTCGCCCTCCGCTTGTTTAGTGCAATATAGCGAGGCACGGGCGGGCTGTCAAGCAGAGTCGCCGCCGGTTTGATGCGGCCTTGCCGCCGACTATACTAACTATCTGTACACAGCCGCACGCAGGCGCCGGTCGTCATGAAAGGAAGGCCTATGGAGAGCATCCTATCGTACATGGCGGAGTATGACTACGAGAACCTCGTTTTTTGCCAGGATACGGGGGTCGGACTGCGGGCGATCATCGCCATTCACGACACCACGCTCGGCCCGGCCGCCGGCGGCTGCCGCATGTGGACCTACGCCACGGAAATGGATGCGATCGAGGACGCGCTGCGCCTGGCCCGCGGCATGACCTACAAGTACGCCGCCGCCGGCGTCAACCTCGGCGGGGGCAAGTGTGTGGTTGTCGGCAATCCCGCCACCGACAAGAGCGAGGCCCTCTTCCGCGCGCTCGGCCGCTTCATCGATCGCCTGGGCGGTACCTATATGACCGGCGAAGATGTCGGCACCACCTTGCGCGACATGGAATACATGCGCATGGAGACGCCCTACGTGATCACGCTGCCCAAAGAGCTGGGCGGCGCCGGCAATATCGCGCCCGCCACCGCCCGTGGCACTTTGCAGGGCATGCGCGCTGCCTGCATCGCCGCCTTCGGCAGCGGCGAGCTCGGCGGACGCTCGGTGGCCCTGCAGGGGCTCGGCATGGTCGGTAAGGAAGTGCTGGCTTTGCTGCGCGCGGAAGGTGCCATCGTCTACGTAGCCGACCTCGACGGGCAGCGGGCGGAGGAACTGGCCGCCCGCCACGGTGCCACGGTGGTCTCGCCCGAGAGCATCCATAGCCTCGACGCCGACATCTACAGCCCCTGCGCCCTGGGCGCCGTCATCAACGACGCGACGATCGGCCAGCTTCGCTGTAAGGTCGTGGCCGGCTGCGCCAATAACCAGCTCGCCCGCATCGAGCACGGCGATCTGCTGCAGCAACGCGGGATCATCTATGCGCCCGACTACATCATCAATGCCGGCGGCGCTATCTACGACGCCGACCGGCTGCAGCCGGGTGGCTTCAACCAGCAGCGCGCCCTGGAGCACGTCGACCGCATCTTCGAGACCATGACCAACCTCATCGCCATCAGCCGGCGAGAGGGCATCTCCACCGCGCGCGCGGCCGACCGGCTGGCCGAAGAGCGGCTGGCCGGCGTGCGCAAGGCGCAGCGTGTGCGCCCGAACGTCCGCATCGCGATGTGAACAAATGGGAAGGTCGATGTGGCTCGCAGAATCCGCGCCCGGCGCACGTGGATAGTGCAGGATCAGAGGGGGAGTTTGCATAGCGACCCCTGCCGGGGTGGCCGCTTGCGGGTACCTGGTTGGCAAGGCGGGCCGGCAAGGATGCCGGCGGTCCCGGGAAAGGGTCTCCCTGCACAGCAACCAGCTTGGCACAACAGTAGGCCGGAGTCCGGCACGCAGGTAAGGCAGGCAGGTAAGAAGGAGGAATCAATGGAACTTCGCCTCGACGGCCGGGTTGCCGTCATCACCGGGTCCAGCATGGGTATCGGCAAGGCCATCGCGCGCAGCTACGGCCAGGCCGGCGCGCGGGTGGTGATCAATAGCCGCGACAGCGGGCGCGCCGACGCGGCGGCCGAGGAGCTGCGGGCCGAAGGCATCGACGCTTTCCCGGTCGCCGCCGACGTGGGCTGGTCCGACCAGATCCCACGGCTCTTCGCCGCGGTAGATAGGCGCTGGGGCGCGCTCGACATCCTGGTGAACAATGCCGGCACCTCGATGATCGCGCCCTCCGAAGAGCTGGCGCTGGAGGACTGGCAGCGTACCATCGACCTGAACCTGACCGGGGCATTCCTCTGCGCGCAGGAGGCGGCGCGGCGCATGATCCCGCGCCGGAGCGGCGTCATCATCAACATCTCCTCCATCATGGGTGAGACGGCGATCCCACGCCGGGCGGCCTACGCGGCCACCAAGCACGGGCTGAACGGCCTGACCAAGGTGCTGGCGATCGAGTGGGCCGAGCACGGCATTCGCGTGCATTCCATCAACCCGGCCTACATCCAGACCGCCATGAACGTCGGCGACCACGTGGTCGGCGGCTACTCCGACGAGGATATCGCGCGTCGCACGCCGCTTGGCCGCTACGGCACCGTTGAAGAGGTCGCCAACGCCGCGCTCTTCCTGGCCTGCGACGCCAGCTCGTACATGACCGGCAGCAGGGTCGACGTCGACGGCGGTTGGCTGGCCTACGGCGCCTGGTAGAAGGCGGGGCGAAACCGGAGTGGGAGGCAGCGGAGCGCCCCGTAGAGTGGAGCACATAACGGCGGGCCGGCATGGACTCCATGCCGGCCCGCCGCCGAGGTCGACTTTAGGCCGTCCGCTGCCTCGCGCTAATGGCAGTTGGGGAATCTGAGCGTGAAGATGCGCGTGCGCCAATTGCCGCTGTTGATGCGCAGGTACTCGTTGGTGTACCACATGGTGCAATCGTCGACCGGGTCGACGGTCATGGCGCTGTAGTCGCCCCAGCGGCTCACTCCCGTCTGAGATCCGGTGCCCTGGAAGAGCGTGGCCTCGGCCTCCATGGTGTTGGCTGGATCGCTCAGCACGCGGCCGGTGAAGCGGATGGCCGGGTGCATGCTGCTGCTGGAGGCGCTGTAGCCGAGCAACAGGTCGCCCACCTTGTCCATCGCGATGCTGCCCATCCAGCGCGACGTGGTGTCGGGAGCGACGGTGCCTGCCTGGACGAGGATGGGCGACCCGTTCACGATGGCGATCTCATACCAGCGCACGCCGAGCTGGGTGGCGCTGACCATGACCGAATGGTTGACCACCAGCACCGCGGCTCGGCCGAAGTTGCGGTAGGCCAGGCGGTACATCAGGCGGTCGCCCAGCGAATCGAGCTGCTGTGCTGTGCCCAGTTGCGGGACGCAGGTGCCGCTGCTCAGGCAACCCAGGAAGTACCTTCCGACGTTGATGCTGGTCGGTCCGCTGAAGGTCGAGCTAAGCGGATGCGTGAAATCGACGTGGAACTTCCACAGGTTGAGCGTTGTCCCACTGACGCTGGTCCCCGGCGTGTTGAGGCCCAGGAAGTAGTTGGGTTCGCCGGCCGGCGGCGGCGTCGAGCCGTCGAGGTCGGACGGCAACAGACCGTTAGGCGTGGTGGTCGGCGTGCCCTGGAAACAGACCTGCGTGGCGCTGGCGCCGCTCAGCATGGCCGTGCGGTCGAGGGCGCAGGCCTTGGCGCCGGCGAAGGTCTGGCCGTTGTTGAAGATGTTGTACGAGACGTAGTAGGCATCCGGCCAGACGCCCAGCTTCGGATAATCGTTGAACTGCACGTTGCCATAGCTGAAGGCATAGCGGTTGTACGATCCCGTTGCGTCGGACGTCGTCGACACCGCGACGCACTCCAGGAATGGCCTGGTGGACACCGAGAACTGCGTCAAGACCCAGCGATTGGCGGCCTTGTCGTACTGGGCGATCGGGTCGCCATCGTCGTTGTTCTGGCATCCGCCGCCGAAGCCGCTCCACAGGGTCTTCCCGGCGACAGGGCCCAGGATCAGGGCGCCGGTGGCTTTGTCGTAGACGGCGAAGGCGGTGTTGACAAACTGCACGTATTGGGCGGCGCCCACTACACCCTCCGTGTCCGGCGGCGCACAGTGGCAGGGGTTCGTCGGCGACACCACGCTGATACCATCGAAGTTCAGGCCGACCGTGGCCGAGACCAGGGGGGCGGCCGCCGTTTGAACGTCGGGATCCAGGATATTCTGGAGCGCCGCGTCGGCCGCGGCGTTCGGCGTTGAGAAGCGTCGCCAGGGTTGAGCATGCTGTGTATCAGGCTGAGCGGGACCCGCGGCCGCCGCCAGATCGCGCAGCGGGCGCGAGACGTCATGATGGATGGACTGGCTGACCTCGACCGGGCTGATGCCGTCGGAACTCGCGTGTGCGAGCGCGGTTTTGGCCAGCGCCGGCTGGACGGCCGTAACTGCGAGCGCCAGCGAGGCGAGCAATGCCGAGATTCGTTTCATTGTTCCCTTGTTATCTCCTCACGTCCCGCGAGACGTGGCTGTGTATTCAAACCAGGGGTGGGTTGTTCATCGATGAGCAGCGGTCGGTAGTGTGCCGGTAGGTATGGGCTGGTATACCTATGGGGAGGAGTATAACAATAACCGGTGTAGGGTCGGTCCAGTCCGTGGTAGCAATGTGGTATGGACGCGGTACCTTCCGGTAGAGATTCAACAGCCGCCTCAAACAGCGCGCCCACTACCGGGCCTTCCAGAACACGCCGCCATCCCGCGGGCCCGGGCGTCGATTGGAGTCCTGGCCATAGCAGGCTGGGTGGGAGCACCTGTCCCAAGGCGTGTGGTAATTGGTCTGCCCTGATGCCTAATCTCAACCCATTCTTAACCGACATCGTAACCACACCTTAACCGTGCTCTGCTATGCTGGCGCTGGTGTCTGGCCGCCCTACAGCCACGCGGCAGGCAGCGTTTCTCTCGCAGCAGCGTGATCCGGCGGGCGAGGCCTATCATGTTCACGGCCGGTACTGCTGTCGAAGGCGGGCGTTCGATGGAGAGTCAGTTAGGGGAAAGGATTGCGATGTGAACCGGCGAGTGGTGGCTACCTGCATCATTAGCGGAGCCCTGGGGGTCATGCCCTTCGTGCACGCGCCGTCTGCCCACGCGGCCGGCGGGCGCTATATCTATCGACATATGTGTGGAGCGGCCCTTGCGGGATGGGCGCGCTGCAACTCCATCATGCGTCTCGATACCCTGCAGCCGAACACCGATGAGTCTACCGGCTACGCGCCGGCAGATCTCCAATCCGCCTACAACCTCCCCTCGGCCACGGCCGGCACCACCGCCACCGTGGCCATTGTGGATGCGTTCGACTATCCGAACGCCGAGAGCGACCTCGCGGTCTATCGCACGAAATACAACCTGCCGCCCTGCACCACCGCCAACGGTTGCTTCAAGAAGGTCAATCAGAACGGCCAGACGTCCCCGCTGCCGCGCCCGGACCCGACGGGGGGCTGGGAAGGCGAGGAGGCGCTCGACATCCAGATGGTGAGCGCGATCTGCCCGAATTGCAAGATCATCCTGGTCGAGGCCAACAACAACAGCAACCGGAATCTGGGGCTTGCCGTGAACGCCGCGGCGGCCCTGGGCCCCAATGCCATCAGCAACAGCTACGGCGGGCCGGAAGTATGGTATGAAGCGCTCTACGACCGCTACTTCTACAACCATCCGGGTATCGCCGTCACGGCCAGCTCGGGCGACAGTGGCTTTGGCGCTCAGTATCCGGCCGCCTCGCCGTTCGTGACCGCGGTCGGCGGCACCAGCCTGGCCCGGTCGCACAACGGCACCGACTGGGCCGAGGTGGCCTGGAGCGGCGCCGGCAGCGGCTGCAGCGCCTTCGAGCCCAAGCCGAGCTGGCAGCACGACCCGGATTGCGCCAAGCGCACCATCGCCGACGTCTCGGCGGTCGCCGATCCCAACACGGGCGTGGCCGTCTACGACTCCTATCCGATGGCCGGCGCTACGTGCACGCCCCCCAAGTGTTGGTGGGTCTTCGGCGGCACCAGCGTCTCCTCGCCTATCATCGCCAGCGTCTATGCCCTCGCCGGCAACAACGCGCAGATCGCCTACGGGAGCTACTCCTACGGCCACACCTCCAGCCTGAACGACATCGTGGAAGGGTACAACGGCACCGGCGTTGGCTGCTCGTTCCCGTCCTACCTATGCACGGGGGTCCAGGGGTATGACGGCCCGACCGGAAACGGGACGCCTAACGGCACGGGCGGCTTCTAGCCTCTCGACCAATCGCCGGCAGAGCGGGGATCGGCCAATGTCGGCCGATCCCCGCTCTCTCATCAGTTCTGTCGATTCGAGTGTGGCCGGCACTAGCCGCAAGGGCGGGCACTCAGGCTTCTGTCAGGAGGAAAGCCTGGTCCCGCGGGTCGCCGCGCCAACTCTGCTGTCGCTCAGGTTGCCGCGTTGCCGGCAAGGCGGCGACGGGTTACGGTGGGCGCCATACGCGAGGTCGTGACGGCGCCGCACGGCTCCGGCCGGTAGCCGTAGGGCACTAGCGCCTCGTTCAACACCGCGATCAGCGCGTCCAGGCGCCGGTCGAGCCCCGCATTTTGCGCCACCGTACTGCGGCGTAACCCACAGAGTTCGTGGCGCAGCAGCGGGAACACCTCCGCGACGCTCGATCCGGTGAGGGTATGCGCGATGCGGTGGCTCCAGGTTGTCTCATCTTTCTTCTCTAGCCAGGCGAGGATCGCGTGTACCTCTTTATACACGTCCTCCATGCCGGTTGGGCATTGACCCTGTTCCATTGTTACCTCCCGCCCGGCGATCTGGCCGATCGCCGGGCTACATCGCCGATAAAGTTGGCCAATTCGTCCCTCTCAAGACGCATTGTATGGTTGAGGTATGTCGACGGTATGAGCGAAGTGTTGCGATTGTGTAGCGCGAACGACATGTGCTCGGACAGCACCGACCTGTTGGACTATCCAGGGATGCGCGGCAGGCTCCGGCCGTGTACGAGTCATGACGCCCCGTCCGGCAAATGGGCAGAACTCCTTTGACAGGCCCGGAAGTCATGAGGTACAATGCGCCTGATCGGTTTGTGTTCACACAGGGGAGAAACGCGAAGTGCCCCGGCTTCAGCGCCCTGGGTGAAGGGCAGATGCCAGCCAGCGCATCGGGCCTCATCTGTAAGGTGCCAATGGTGGAGCGTGTTCGGCATGGCGTACTCTCGGGCCGGCTCCCGCCTCGGCGGCAGCCCAGTTGCGATATATAGATAGAGAGGAACACAAGCGGTGAGAAACCCGGCTACCGCCCGATATCGTCGGATACTGCGCTGGGGCGCCTCGGCGGCGGTTCTGGGTGCGCTTGCCCTGCTTCTCTCAGCCTGTTCCCCCACCCCTCAAACGACCTTTACCCCCCATTCCGACGTCGGCCAGCGCACCCAAGATGTCTTTATGCTAACGGTGTGGATCGCCGTGGCCATCGGCGTCTTGATCGAGGGCGCCCTGATCGTTACCATTGTTCGCTTCCGCCGGCGCCGGGGCGAGCCGGTGGGCGCTCCCGTCGGGCGCCACGGCAGCACGCCCATTGAGATACTGTGGACGGCGATACCTGCGTTGGTGCTGGTTTTCCTGGGCATTCTCGTGGTGCCGTTAATCTTCGAGACGGCGGCGGCGGCTCCGCCCAACGCCGTAAAGGTGCGGGTGATCGGCCACCAGTGGTGGTGGGAGTTCCGCTACATGCAGGGGAATAAGGTGCTCTTCACCACGGCCAACGAGCTGCACCTGCCGAACGGTCGCGCCGCCGACTTCTCGATCACCTCGGCCGACGTGATCCATAGCTTCTGGATCCCGACAATGTTCGGCAAGCGCGACGCCATTCCCAACCACAGCAACGACATCTGGTTCACGCCCAAGAACCCCGACCCCAATGCGACGGTGAGCTATCCCGGCCAGTGCGCCGAGTTCTGCGGGCCCGCCCATTCCTTGATGTACCTCAATGCTGTCGTCGAGCCCGAAGCGGCCTACGACGCCTGGGTGCGGCACCAGGAGAGCAAGGCCGCCCCGGTCGTCGCCTCCGCCCTGGTGCGCCGCGGCGAGCAGGTGGTGACGCAGGGTTCCTGCGCGGGCTGCCATACCATCGACGGTACCGCCGCGGCGGGGCAGGTCGGGCCGAATCTGACGCACATCGGCAGCCGCGCCAACCTGAGCGGACCGCA
>Ga0209581_1002701_pt1 | contig 16394 bp, 15 predicted proteins | sample Coa_R2_FD_187160 | JGI IMG/M metagenome (GOLD analysis project Ga0209581, IMG submission 187160) | Surface soil microbial communities from Centralia Pennsylvania, which are recovering from an underground coalmine fire - Coalmine... | ecosystem: Environmental > Terrestrial > Soil > Unclassified ...
CGGCGATTACGCGATGCGAATGTTCGAAAAAGGCGCCGCCTGCGAGCTGCCGCAGCGATGGGAACCACGTCCCGAACGACTTCGGCCAGTCCGGGACGGAAAGTGCCGCGTTGTTGGAAGTCACGAGCGCGCCCGCGATAAACAGCAGCACTGTCCACGCCACTGTGAATCTCGCCAACCGGTTTAGTCCCGCACTATAGGTTGCCGTCATTTCAACTTTCTCGTCCTCGAAATTATAACGCAGATGCCTTTCCGCTGCTCGCGGCGGCGGGCGGCCTCCGCATCGGCCAGATCGTCTCTCGCGGGGCCCAGGGTACGGGCCTCTGCGGGATACGCTCTTGCAAAGGCGAGTCTCTCATGCCGCCGGCGTAGACCGCGCCGTCTCCATAGGCGCGGTGTCGATCCCCGCCGCCTGCAAGACCAGGTCCTTCAGCGCGGCGATAAACAGCGGTGAATCTCCGACCGCCGGCATCATGTGAAATCGTTCGATCCCAAACCGCTTCGCATCCGCCCGGCCGTCAATATTGATTTCGTGCAGCGTTTCGATGTGCTCGGTCACAAACGAAATTGGCACGACGAGCATTTCCTTTACGCCTTCGCGTCCCAGCCGCTCAAGCGTGCCCACAAACGGCGGCTCGAGCCATTTCGCCGGACCCACGCGGCTCTGATAGCAAAGCAGATGCGTTTTTGGCCATCCCGCGAACTCTCGCCGTCCAAGCTCGCATACCAGCCGCACCGTCTCCTGGACCTGCTTTGGATACGGGTCGCCTTTTTCCACCAGGCTCATGGGCAACCCGTGCGCGCTGAAGATGAGATGAATCCTCGAACTCTCCGGATACAGCCGCAGCATCGAACCGATCCGCTGCACGAGCGCGGCAATATACAGCGGATGATTGTAAAACTGGCTGATGGTCTTCTGCGGCGGCCCGCTCTCGGAGAATCCGCAGACGCGGTTCCATTCCTTCAGGCTGCTTAGCGTGGTCGCGTAGGAGAAATGCGGATAGAGGGGCAGCAAAATAATCTCGTCCAGGGGAAAGGCGCTCCGCAATTTCTCCGCCGCTTCCGCGGTCAGCGGATGCCAGTAGCGCATCGCCGTCACCGCGACCGCATCCAGGTACGGCGAAACGGCCGCGACCAGCTCCTGACGCTGCCGCTCCGTCAGAATGCCGATTGGCGAGCGTCTTCCAATCATCGCGTAACGCGCCGCCACCGGCACTGAACGCTTCTTCGCGATCCATTTCGCCAGCGGCGTCCGCAGAAATCCCAGCGGCCCCATCGGGATGATGTCCGGATCGAGAAAGAGGTTTTGCAGAAAGGGGCGCACGGCTTCGAGCGAGTCCGGCCCGCCCAATTGGAATAGCACAATGCCAACCCGCTTCTTCCCCGCCATTTATTTCCCTTGCTTCACCAGATCCTTCAAGCGCGCGTTCAGCCGCTCGATTTCCTCGCGCAGCGTGCGCGTCCGCCGCGCGATGCTCACCGAGAAGAGAAAGAACACCGCCCAGCCAATCATGTAGGCCGCAAAAACGCTTCCAAGGTTCTTCATGCGTTCTCCACTTCCCGTTTCAAGACTTCCACTTCTTCGCGCGTTTTCTCGAGCTGGTACCGCTGGCAAATCAGCAGGGCCATTAGGCACATCAGCGCGAACCACGAGAGATAGAAGACTTTCCGCATAGTCGGATCGAGTCCGCCGCTGGTGAACACCACTGGTTGCGGATGCTGCGTCCGCCACCACCAAATCGAGCCATACACCAGCGGCACGTCCAGGAACGCGAAAATTCCGTAGAAGGCACAAATCTGCGCGCGCCGGTTCGGATCCTCGACCATATTGCGCAACACAAGATACGAGATGTACAGCAGCCAGAGCACCAAGGTTGAGGTCAGGCGCGCATCCCACGCCCACCAAACGCCCCATGCCGGATGCGCCCAGATTGGGCCGGTTAGCAGCACCACGGTGCAAAATGCCATTCCCGTCTCCGCCGAAGCCACCGCCAGCCAATCCCATTTCGATTCGCGCTTCAGCAGATATCCAATGCAGCCGATGAAGGACACAAAAAACGCGAAAAGCGCCGTCATCCCGCAAGGGGCGTGCAGGTAAAAGATCCGCTGCACCAGCCCCATCGTCTGTTCCGTGGGCGCGACATAAAACGCGGCATACGTCGAAATGCCAATCAGAGCGCAAACGGTCAGCGCCGCTACAGCGATTCTGGTCATCGCTCCGCCAGCCGAACCGCCCCATGGCTCGTAAAACGCAACATTCTCACTCCTCCAGAAGATATTCGCCGAAAAGCCATACTGCCGTCAAAAACACCACGTCAAACGCGGCCAGAATCGCCACCCAGTCCCATCGCAGCGCGGGCTTCACGTCAAAAAGCGCCGCTGTCGCTTCCGTGCTCGCGATCAGAAGCGGCGTCAGCAGGGGCAGCAGCAAGAGCGGCAGCATCAGTTCGCGCATACGCGCTTGCGCGGAGACCGCGGAGAGCGCCGTGCCGGTCACCGCCAGCCCGAAGCTCCCGAGAAAAAGCACCAAAGCCAATTGCGGCAAAACGGCCAGCAACGGAACGTTGTACAGGACCGTGAATACCGGAATCATCAGCAGTTCCGTCAGAAACAGGAACAGGGTGTTGGCGCTCAGCTTCGCGAGAAAAATGGCGAACGGGTCCGCCACTGCCAGACGCAGCGCGCCCAGCGTGTCGTTATTCTGTTCGCGCAAGAAACAGGATTGCAGCATCAGTGAGGCCGCGAACAGAAAGGCCAGCCACAGCAGCCCCGGCCCGAATCGCCGCGATTCCGTCGCGCTCGGATCAAATGTGAAGCTGAACAGCACAACGACCAGCAAGACGAAAACGATGGTCGTCGTCAGCAGCTCGCGCGAACGGAACTCCGTGCGGAGTTCCTTGCCGAGCAGCGCTGATGTGTTCGCCAGCAAATTCATCGCGCATCCGAAAACGCCAGTATCGCGCTCAGATCCGCGCCTTCGCGCGTGTCAGCGGCCACTTTCCCGCGTTCCAGCCGGACGGCGCGCCCCGCCAGTTCCGAAAGCGCGGACTCTCCATGCAGACTCATCACAATCGTGCAGCCCGCATCGCGCAAGCCGCGCAATTGTCCGGCGAGCCACTGCGTTCCTGAGGGATCGAGCCCGGTCGCCGGTTCATCCAGCAGCAACAAACCCGGCTCCCGCAGCAGGGCTCGCGCTATCGCCAGGCGCTGCCGCATTCCGCGCGAAAACGTCCGCACCTGCGAACCGCGGCGCTCTTCGAGACCAACCTCGCGCAGCAGCCGCGCGATGCGTATGTTCGCGTCCGGCACAGCCAGCAGCCGGGCAAAAAGGCGCAAATTCTCCTCCGCGGTCAGCTCCTCGTAGAGCATCGTGGCGTGCCCCACGAATCCCGCGGCTGCCCGCGTGCCGTTCCGCGGGCCATGCGCGCCCTGCGCATCCAAAAGCTCCACGCGGCCGCTCGTTGGTTTCACAAGTCCGGCGGCGATTCGCAACAGGGTCGTTTTGCCCGATCCGTTGCGCCCGGCCAGCGCCACGCATTCGCCGCTCGCAATTTCGAGCGACACTTGTTTCAGCGCATAGATGCTGCCGTATCGCTTCTCGATGTTTTCGAGCCGGATGCCCGTGCCGTGCGCCTTCAAGCTCACCACGCGCTCTCACCGCCGTTCGCAAGATCGGGCCCCGCCCGCGTCCCGGCAGGTGCGTCGCTTCCGCGGCGCCCTGTCCCGGAGACGACGTGTTGCGCGCCGCTTGTTCAGCCGCGAACCAGTTCCCGGAGCATCTTTTCCGCGTTCGCGCGCTCCCGCGTGTACTCTGCTTCCGAAATCGTTCCGGCCTGCAAGCGCAACTCGAGCCGGAACAGCCTGTCCTTCAGCGAATCGAGGCTTGTGCCGATCTCCGCGTCAACGTCCGCAATCTTCGCTTCCGCGCTCACGGCGGAGCCTTGCTGCGGAAATCCCGTCGCGCTGCTCGCCGCCGGGCGGACACGGGTTTTCGTCGCGGCCGGCACAGCCGTTGCCACTTGCTCACCGGCTCCATTCGCCGGCACGGTTACAATCGTCTTCCGCGAAAGCAAAAACGCCAGCACACCGAAAATCACCGCCAGTCCGCCGAGAAGGTACCATTTCGCTCCGTCAAACCGTCCCGGCACAACGACAATCTCCGCTCCATTGCCGGGCCCGCTCTCACCTTGCGGTCCCGCATCCGCGCTCTGCGAAGCAGGCGGCGCCGTCCCCGCGACGTTCACTGCCAGCGGAGTATTTGCCGCAACGTTCTCGCGCCCATAAATGTTCATGCCGTCTTGCTGACCGCCCGGTTGCCAGCCATCGCCGCCGATCTGCACGGTTGGCGCCGCCACAACCAACACCTGCCCGGCCGGATAGGGACTTGGCGGCAGCTTTACCACCGCAGCGTTATCCGCGTACGGCAGCTCATACGAGAAGCGGACCGTGCTCTGCCCTGGCCGGAAGGCGTACGCGATCGCGTAGCGGTTCTTCGACTTGTCGATTGGCGCTTGCACGACCGGCATTTTCGTCGGACCGGAAGCCGCTACTTGCTGCAGTTCCGCTCCAGGCGGCAGCGCAAACTCAAAATTCCCCGCCGTGCTGAAAAATGCCTTGGGGGGCTGCGAAATGTTCTCGATGAAATATTCCTCGCCAACCGTCAGCTTCGCTCCATTCGGCTGAAAAATGACCGCTCGCGAGGTGACCTTGATCGACTCTGGGTCCGTTGTAGGCTCGAAAATCTCCACCTGCACGTTGCTCTGCCCGGGAGGCGCCGGCTCGTGAAAATTCACATCCTTGTAGACCGCGCGCACCAGCATCGGTTGCGCGCCCAGGTTCGGATTGTCAAAGCTGAATTGCCCCTGCGCGCCCGAAACCGTGCTTGCCACCGGCTGCATGGTGCCTTGCAACTGAATCAGGATGACCTTCACGCCAGCCGCCGGCTGGCCTGTCGTGCCATTTTTTACCGTGCCTTTGAGCGTGCCGCCCATCGCGAGCCCCGCAAAAAGGAGCGGCACCGCGACCGCAAGCGCCGCGGGCCCAGCAAATCGCAGCACCCGCTTCATCGGGCTCCTCGCGGCCGGCGCGTCTGCGCATCCGTCACCCGGTCGATTTCCGCCAGTACCAGCGCCGCCTCGTTTTCCAGCGATGCTTTCATCGCTTCGTAGTCCCCTTCCGAATACTTCCCCGCGCGATGCTCGAACCGCAAATCCCGCAAATTGTCGTAAATCGTGTCGCGCCGTTCCATCAATTGATCGAGCTTCGAGCGGTGCGGAGCCAAATCTGAAGCGTCCGGGTGGATCATGAAAATGAAGAGCAGAGTTGCCGCCGCGAGAGCCAGGCAAGCTCCCAGAATAGCCCATCCCGAAGATGGGAGCGAATCGCCCGCCCCGGTGGGCGTAAGGAAAAGCGCCGCTGCGCCAAGGGCAAAAGACACCATCAATCGTCCGTCTCCCGTTCGGCCTCGGCTCTGGCGCGCGCCAGATACTCCGGCGAGACCGCTGGGCCGCCCGCCGCCGCCGTCGCCTGCCGGAGTGACCGTTTGCTCCACCGGCTGATCACAAAAACCACCAGCAGCGTTCCCGCGGCCAAATAGGCGAACGGCATGATCCAGGCCACCAGGCTAAATCCGCTCTTCGGCGGTTCGATGAACACCTCGGTTCCAAACTGTTGCTCGAATGCCTGCAAAATCTGCTGCTCGCTCTGCCCTTGATTGAGACGCGCGCCGATTTCCCGCAGCATCCCTTTCGCGGTGTCGCAAGGACCGGAGAACGCCCCGCCCGTGTGATAACAGCCGCCCGCTGATTGATCGCAGCCGCCGCACATGCATTTCAATTTCGCGCCAATCTGATGCGCGCGGTCATTCGGCTGCTGCGCGGACACCGGAAAGATCACGGCGGGCACGCATGCCACCGCCAGCAGACCCGTTGCCGCCAAGATTCGGCGAACCTTAGTCATGCCCTTCTCGCAAAACCGCATTCTGCGGCGCCAAGGCCGGCTTGGTGGCCTTGGCTCGCGCCGCTTCCGCCGTCAGCACCAGAACGGACCGCCGGTTCGGCAACAGCGCCACTAGCGTGCCCATCACCACCACAATTCCGCCGAGCCAAATCCATTTCACCAGCGGATTCAAGAACGCGTGAATCACCGGGGTGCCATTCTCCTGGCCGGCATAGACCACGTACAAATCTTCCTTCAGCGTCGAATGAATCGCCACCATCGTCCCGTTTTCCTGATTGGTGACGAATCGCCGTTTCTCCGGATACAGCATCATCACCGGCTTGCCGCCGCGCAGCACTTCGACAATCGCGCGCTCCGCCGTGTAATTTTTCTCCGGCCGCGCATCCATGCCCTGCATCACGAGCTTGAATTGGCCAATATCCATGGTGGCGCCGAGCGGCATCTCCTTCTGCACGTCGCGGTTGAATGCCGCGCCGGAAAGGCCGATGAAGACGAGCACCATGCCCATGTGCACGATATATCCGCCGTAGCGCCGTGTGTTGCGCATCGTCAATTCAACCGCGGACGAGGCAAAGCCCGCTCCCGAGCGCGACCGGATCACACGCGCGCCGCGGTAAAACTCGAGAATCACCGTCATCGCCACGAACACGCACAGCATCAGGCAAATCAGCGAAAACATCTCGCGGAAGCCAAGCGGAAACGCAATCACTCCCGCCGCCAGTCCGCATAGCGCCGGCCAGCCGAAGTTCCGCCTCAGGCTTTCCGCTGAAGTTTTCCGCCAGGCCAAAAGCGGCCCCACTCCGGTCAGAAACAGCAACAGCAGCCCCAGCGGCACATTCACTTTCGTGAAGAACGGCGCGCCCACGCTGATTTTGTTTCCCGTCACCCATTCGGAAAGCACCGGGAACAGCGTTCCGGAAAGCACGGCCACGCACGAAACCAGCAAAATCAGATTGTTAAAGAGGAAGCTCGACTCGCGCGACACGATTGAGTCCAGTTGGTTTTCCGATTTCAGATAGTCGCGGTTTTTGAAATACGCCGCCAGGCAGACACCGAGCGCCAGCGCCAGAAATCCCACGAACCAGTTCGCCGTATTCGATTGCGTAAAGGCATGCACCGAGCTGACCACGCCGCTGCGCGTCAGAAACGTTCCCAGGATGCACAGGAAAAACGTGCAGAACACCAGCCACACGTTCCACACTTTCATCATCCCGCGCTTTTCCTGCATCATCACCGAGTGCAAAAATGCCGTGCCCGTTAGCCACGGCAGCAGCGAGGCGTTTTCGACCGGATCCCAGCCCCAGTAGCCGCCCCAGCCCAGCACCGCATACGCCCAGTGCGCGCCCAGCAGAATGCCCATGCTCTGGAAGCACCATGCAATCATCGTCCATTTGCGCGTCAGGTGAATCCACTTTTCGCCCGGATACTTCGCCAGCAGCGCCGCCAGCGCAAACGCGAACGGAATTGTGAATCCCGTGTATCCCGAATACAGATTCGGGGGGTGGATCACCATCTCCGGGTATTGCAAAAGCGGTGTCAGCCCGTTTCCGTCGCCCCGCGCCACGAATCCCGTTCCGGCCACCGCCAGCGCCTTGAAAGGGCTGGACACGAAGTTATTCAGCGTCAGAAAAAAAAGTTGCACGCCGGCGAGCACCACGCCCACGTACGGCATCAACTCGCCGTTTTTGTTCCGGTAGACCAGCAGCACGGAAAGAACGTAGATTGAAAGAATGAAACTCCAGAAGAGCAACGAGCCTTCCTGCCCCGACCACAGCGCCGCCACTTTATAGAAGGGCGGCAGATCGCGGTTGCTGTGCTGCACCACGTACGCGGCCGAAAAATTGTCAGTGAAAAAGAGATATTCGAGGCTGGCTGCCCCGATGAAGATCAAACCGCAGGTGGCGATTCCAGCCTGCCGGGCGCTCTTAATTAAGAGGGGATGCCGTGTGGTAATCGCAAAAATGCCGCCGGCAAACGCATACGCGGCGCAGACAAACGCAAGAAGCAGCGCAAATGAGCCGAATACATCCACCGAACTTCCGCCTATCTCCTTAGCAGCACAGGCGCTCTTGTCTGTACGGCTGAATCCGCGCCGGCACCGAGCAAATCAGCCGCCGTTCGCGCGCACGTTTTTCGCGGATCCTAGTATCTAGCGCCGGGCGTGCCTGCTTCAGCCTTCTCCGGATTCACGGATGCCGCTTCATATTTCGACGCGCACTTTGCCTGTACGTGCTCCGCGACGAACCGCCCGTCCCGGTCTGGCCGCCCTTCCACGAGCGCCTGTGAATTGTCCTTAAATGTATCGGGCAAGGGGTCGGTCCCGACGTAGCTTACCGGCAGCGACTTCCCTTCCCCTTGCAGCACAAAGTCAATCCGGCCCGTCAATTGGTGAATGCTTCCCGGAGCCACTGTGCCGCCGACGCGCATCCGGTGATTCATCGCGTCGCTCGGCATCGTCTGGAGTTCCGCGATGGTGTGGTAATACGTCTTACTTTCACCGTATCCGAGCCACGCCAGGAACACCATGGACACAACGATCACGCCAATTCCTATCCCAAACTTGGTGCGCTGATTCATGGGCGGAACTCCCCAGCAAGCCAGAACTCAAGTAAACGCAATTCTATCACAGCCACATTCGACGCAGACGCCATCCCGTCCCATTCTCGATTGCGCCAAGCAATGGCGCACGTTTGCCTCTGCGGCGCCGTGTGACGGTCGTCACAATGTCCTGTGCGCCGCGAGCACATCCTTCAGTCGCTGGGAAAGTTCCTGGTGATCGTCATGGGCTAAATCGAATGCTCGTCCGTTCTTCAGCAAAACCTCGCATGGCGATTCCGCCGAGAGTTGCTCGAGAAATGGATCCAGCGCGCTCGAGATCGGCACCAGGCGTTTCGGTTTCAGCGACCGCCGTATTCGGGCGAGTAGCGCCGGCATCCGCCTCTCCAGCAACGTTTCGAGCGCCGCTCGGTGGTCTCCCAAGGGCTCGACAGGGCATTCCAGCGCGTGCGCCAAAAACACCCCCGCGCGTTGCAGGTCCGCCAGCACCTCTTCCCTGCCGCGCCCTTCCACCGCAATTCCCGCAGTTTCCAGCAGCTGCGCGGCTTCTCCCGTGAAGCTTCCTTCCGGCACATACACAAACTCCTCGGGACGCTCCGGCATTACGGCTCCCAGCAGCAGCACTTGGATATGCAGCGGCCGGAATCGCGTAGCCCATTCGAGGCGCTGCAGCCGTCGGGCGATATGCTCGGGCGAGGCTGCCTGTCCGCACCCATCGCACGCAAGAAATTCACTTTTCGCCATGTCCTACAGAATGTAGGCCACGCCCGCCGAAACTGCAAATGGCGAGCCACCGACCACGGATTGCCTGAATCTGCGCCTCGCGCGCTTTGGGCGTCGCCTTGCACAGGGCCAAGCGCGCTTGGCTGCCGTTAGCCGGCCGCTTACGCACTCGTTTAGGAAGTCGCTTCCGAAGCAGCTTTGAGAGCCACTTAGAATGTCGCTTAGGAGCCGCGCAGGAGGTCGGAGGTCGCGTACGAAGTCGCCCATTGAAGCCACGAAAGCCGCACAAGAAGCCACGCAGGAAGCCTCTTTCGAAAGCCGCGCAAGAAACCACGCGTGAAGCCGCTTTGAAAGCCGCTTTCCTTAGGAGGCGGGAGCTTCAGCTCCCGCGCACCGACCCGCAGCCCAGGGAGCTTTAGCCCCTGAAGAAAGCCTCCGCACACCCGGCCCCCGCTGCAAACGCCAAACCGGAGCAGGCTGCGCGCCGGGGATGGTTCATGGGTTCTGGCGTCGCGCAGCCGCTCCAGACATACGTATAGCTGCCACCTCAAACCCCGCCCCGCCGCAATAGTTGCTCATGCCTTCTGAGTTTCGCGTATCGGAGGCAAGAATAACTGCCGCACATTGCCCCGCTGCGTGACGTGCTGCGGGATATTTACGATTGTCTGACCGCCGTCTTGGCGTGCGATTCCGGTTCCCATGAGTTTTGGCTGCGACAAGGCCAGCCACATCCTTAAGGTGCGCACCTGACTGAGAGTAGTTTTTGAATGCCGCGGTCCTTCAAATCTGTCAACCAGGTCGTTATGCACATCAACGATGTCTTGCTCACGGACTCCCGGTTTTTTCCCTTGCCGATACAAAATCTCCGCTTGCACCAAGCGATTTTTCACTGTGTCAGCGATTATTGAGGGCATGCGAGGATATGCGCCGGGAAGATTAAAGAGTTCATCCACTAAGTCACGGATAGAGTTTGGATCATCTGTTGTCGCTACGGCAGCCTTGTTCTCGATAGACTGCGGCGTTGCCATGTGTTCACTTCCCGGTGGAGAAGAATTCTGCGCCCATGTACCAAATGCCAGTAGACACAAGGCAAGGACCACGAAAAGGCGGGGTAAGTAGCTCACAGGGAAGACTCCTTCCAAAAGAGCTCGCGGGAGCACGTCGGTGATAGAATCGTGGGCGCATCCGTTTTTCGCCTCTACGGGGTCGGATCGCAGGGATGCGCCTGCGTTCAACCACGGGCGCTCCCGCTGTGCCGCAGTAATACGCTCTGCTTAATAGCAGGTCAACGGAATTCCGAGTGATCACCAATGATTGTACAGAACCATCTTATAAAGACCCGCGAGCGAGGCTATCTATGCCGTCCCGCGAGAACGCATGCCGCATTCGGCAAGAGCGGTGCCTTCGACAAAACCTGGAAAACCTAGGGAAACCTGTGGACAGACGGGAAATTTCCCTATGCTTGCAGATCGACACCGCTGCCTCAACAGTTGAGCTCCCACTGCTGACGAGTTATCTCCCGGCGTGGCCGACCACCCTTCTGCGGCAGCAAGCGCCGGGAAGTATTTTCTTCTCGCGATGGCAAGCATGGCCAGAGGAGAGCGAATCATACTGGAGAGAGAAAGACCACCGCTTTACGGTGCGACCGCCGCGTCGCTGGGCAGCTTTGCGCGCAGGCACCACTTCAATTCCTGGCTCAACTCCGAAATCTCCATCCCCGCCATCACGATGAACTTACAGCTCAGCATCTCCCGCGGCTCATCATCATCCGGGAGTTGGCACGTCACGCGGCAATATTGGCAGTCCTGGTTCCAGCAGAACCGCCCATAAGGAATCGTCTCCGGACTGATGAACTGAAAGCAGCGCAGCAGCGAATTTCGCTCCGGCACCTGAAATTTCTTCCCGCAGAGGGTAATGTCCACCAGCTTTTCGTATGGCCGGAAGGGTTCCGACATGAGCGCCCTGACCTCCGTGCATCTTGGTCCAGCGCGCCCGCGCGCTCTCTGGAGCCATCCGCACGTTTGTGTGTGCGCAATAAGAGTAGCCTGCGTCAGTCCAGGCGCAGCGAAAAGCTCTCCGAAGCGTAGCGAATCCGCCAATGCCGCCATACCGCCCGGAAGGAAGAGGACGCACTAAATCCAGCAGAATCCGCACTTACAAAAAGAAGGCGCCGCGGGCTAACGCCGCACCAACTCGCCTGCTTCTCCGGCTCAGATTCCAAAGTCGAAGTACTGGCCCATTTTGCGAAACTTCTCATACCGCGCTGCGAGGAGCGCGCGAATCGGCTCATTTGTCAGGGCGACGAGCTGGCGTTCCAGCACTTCGTCCAGCAGCCGCGCCGCCGCTTCGTGGTCTGTGTGTGCGCCGCCTTCCGGCTCCGGCACGATTTCATCCACAATGCCCAGCTCTTTCAGGTCTGTCGCGGTGATTTTCATTGCTGCCGCCGCGGTCTCCGCTTTGCTCGCGTCGCGCCAGATAATTGAGGCGCAGCCCTCCGGCGAAATCACGGAGTAGAAGCTGTTCTCGAGAATATTCACGCGGTCGCCCACGGCGATCGCCAGCGCGCCGCCGGAGCCACCCTCGCCCGTCACCGTCACGATGATGGGAACCGGCAGTCGCGCCATCTCGCGCAGGTTCCGCGCGATGGCCTCCCCTTGTCCGCGCTCTTCCGCGTCAATTCCGGGATAGGCGCCCGGCGTGTCCACGAACGTCAGCACCGGTCTGCGGAACTTGGCTGCCAGCTGCATCACTCGCAAGGCTTTGCGGTAGCCCTCCGGCTTCGGCTGGCCGAAGTTTCGTTGCAGGCGCTGCTTCGTGTCGCGCCCCTTCTGGTGTCCGATTACGGCGACGGGCCGGCCGTGAAACTTCGCCAATCCCGCGATCATCGCCTTGTCGTCGCCAAAGGCGCGGTCGCCGTGCAGCTCCATGAAGTCGGTGAAAAGCAGTGGGATCAGATCGAGGAAATACGGCCGCTGCTGGTGCCGCGCGAGCTGGGCGCGTTGCCAGGGCCCCAGGTGCGCGTAGAATTCATGCCGCAGTTCAGCGACCTGCGCTCGAATGCGCTCGAGATCGGAAGCGCCGTCGACGCTGCCGTCAACGCTTCCCGCGAGCTTCCGCAATTCCTCCACGTCGCGTTCCAGGCGCTCGATTTCGCGCTGGCGCGCCTGCGCGGAGGTGAGCACTTTGGCCTTGGGCTCCTCGTCTTTTACGCTCATGCCGCCTCCGCTGAAATGGCGTCTTCTCCGCAGATTTGCCGCACTGCCGCCGCCAGTTCGGCGCAGACACGCACCCGTTGCTGGCACTGCACAATCAGGGCCACGCCATCCTCGGCCAGCACCTCGAAGACCACCGGGCTCGGTCCCGGAAATTCCGCCAGCGCCAGCTCGAGCCGGTGCATGCGTTCCTCGCTCAAATCGCCCATGGCAAGCCGTACGCGAAATTCCGGCGCGTTCGCGCGTTCCGCGATCGTCTCCAGCCTTCGTACTTCCTGCAACGAAAGCCGCGTGCCCGCCTCTTCCACTTGCACGCGGACTTTCATCAGCAGGGGCGTGCCCGTTTTCAGTACCTGCTCGAAGCGCTGGAAACTCTCCGGAAACGCCAGGAGTTCCTGCACTCCGGTCATATCCTGAATGGTGAAAATAGCCCATCGCGCGCCTTTTTTCGAGCGCATGGGACGGGTTCCGACGATGAGTGCCGCAATGGTCAGCTCCTTGCCGTTGCGCTGGCCTTCCACCTCCGCCAGCGAGACGGCGCCCATTTCGGCGAGCCGCGACGCGAATTTCTCGAGCGGGTGCCCGGAGACGTAGAACCCCAGCACGGCATACTCGCTGGCCAGCCGCTCTTCCTCGCTCCACTGCGGCGCATCCCGGAGCAAAAAGGGCTCGGGCGCCGGGGCGGCGGCAGCGCCAAAGAGTCCATGCTGGCCAATTTCGCGGGTGCGCAAAGCGCGCTGCTGCGCCGAGATCGCGTCGTCCACCGAAGCGAGCAAATGTTCGCGCGGCCCGAGCGAGTCCAGCGCGCCCGATTTGATCAGACTCTCGAAAACACGCTTGTTTAAGAAACGTGAATCGATGCGCTCGCAGAAATCGTAGAGCGTGCGAAACTCGCCCTGGTTCAGCCGCGATTCGCGAATGGCCTTGGCCGTGTTCTCGCCCACATTCTTGATCGCCGCCAGCCCAAAGCGAATCGATTCCCCGACCGGCGTGAAATACAGATCGCTTTCGTTTACATCCGGGGGCAGAATCGCGATGCTCATCCCGCGCGCTTCGTTGATGTATTTCACGGTCTTGTCGGTGTTTCCCGCTTCCGAGGTGAGCAGCGCGGCCATGAACTCCACCGGGTAATGCGTCTTCAGATAGGCCGTCTGATACGCCAGCAGCGCGTACGCGCACGAGTGCGATTTATTGAATCCGTAGCCCGCGAACTCCTCCATCAGATTGAAAATCTTTTCGGCCTTCTTCTCCGGAATCCTGTTCCCCGCGCACCCGGCCATGAATTTCGCGCGCTGCGCGGCCATCTCCTCCTTTTTCTTTTTGCCCATGGCGCGGCGCAAAATGTCCGCTTCGCCGAGCGAAAAACTCGCCAGCCGGTTCGCAATTTGCATGACCTGCTCTTGATACAGAATCACGCCGTAGGTCTCTTCCAGAATCTCCTTTAACTGCGGCAGTTCGTAGGTAACCTTTGTGGTTCCGTGCTTCCGTTTGATGAAATCGTCGATCATGCCGCCCTGGATGGGTCCCGGGCGGTAAAGCGCGTTGAGCGCCGTCAGGTCCTCGATGCGCGTCGGTTGATAGCGGCGCAAAATGTCGCGCATGCCGTGCGACTCGAATTGGAAAATCGCCGTTGTGTCGCCGCGAGCGAACAACTTGTACGTGTCGGCGTCGTCCAGTGTCAGGTTGTCCAGATCCAGCTTCACCCCGCGGTTCTGCTCGACCATGCGAACCGCGTCGTGCAACACCGTGAGCGTCGTGAGCCCGAGAAAATCCATCTTCAGCAAGCCGATGCGCTCGAGCGCATTCATGTCGTACTGCGTCGTGATTTCATCCCGGCTCGTCTTATATACCGGCACGACCTCCGTGAGCGGGCGCGGGGAAATGACCACTCCGGCGGCATGAGTCGAAGCATGGCGCGCGAGTCCTTCGAGCCGCAGCGCCACAGCCATCAAGTCCTTTAGCTTCTCATCCGAATGGATCGCGGACTTCAGTTGCGGTGCTTCCTCCAGCGCGTCCTTCAGCTCGATGCCGAGTGTTGCGGGCACCATTTTCGCCAGCCGGTCGACTTCGCCGTACGGAATGTCCATGGCCCGGCCCACGTCCTTTATCGCCGCCTTCGCCGCCATGGTCCCAAACGTAATGATTTGCGCCACGTTCTCCCTGCCGTACTTGTGGGTCACATACTCGATTAGCTCGCCGCGCCGCCTCATGCAGAAGTCAATATCAATATCCGGCATCGAGACGCGCTCCGGATTCAGAAAGCGCTCGAAGAGCAAATTGTATTGCAGCGGGTCCACATCCGTGATGCGCAGCGCGTAGCTCACCAGACTGCCCGCTGCTGAGCCGCGGCCAGGCCCCACCGGCACGCCCTGCGCCCGCGCGTAATGGATAAAATCCCAAACGATCAGGAAGTAGCCCTCGTAGCGCATCTTCTTGATCATTTCGATTTCGGAAGTGAGCCGCTGCTCATATTCCGCCAGCGGATGGCTCAGCATTCCTTGCTTCGCGAGCCGCTCCAGGTGCGGAACTCGCGCCGCGAATCCCTCGCGCACCACGCGCTCGAAGTAGGTGGCCGCGGTCTGCCCTTCCGGCACCTTGAATTCGGGGAATGGGTTGGCAATCCGCTCGATGCGCACATTGCAACGCGAGGCGATCTCCGCGGTGCGGCTCAGCGCATCCGGCAATTCGCCGAAGACACGCGCCATCTCTTCCGCCGATTTGAAGTAGAACTGGTCCGAGGCGAACCTCATGCGGTTCTCGTCGCTCATGGTCTTGCCGGTTTGAATGCACAGCAGCACTTCCTGCGCGTGCGCATCCTCGTGATGCAAGTAGTGGCAGTCGTTTGTCGCCACGAGCGGAATACCCGTTTCCTTCGAGAGCCGCACCAGATCGCGGTTCACCCCTTGCTCGATTTCCAGCCCTTGGTCCTGAATTTCCAGGAAAAAATTGCCTTTGCCGAAGATATCGCGCAGGCGGTAGGCATTCTCGCGCGCCTGATCCAGCTTCTGATCCACCACCGGCTCTGTCACCGGGCCGCGCAGACACGCGGAGAGCGCAATCAGACCTCGGCTGTGCTTCGCCAGCAGTTCATAATCAATGCGCGGCTTGTAATAGAAACCCTCCAGGAATCCTGCCGAGACCAGCTTGATCAGGTTTTGATAGCCTTCCGGCGTTTCGCTCAGCAGCACCAGGTGATTGCTGCCACGCCCGCCTGGCTCCATTTCGTTGCGGCCCGCGTTGCCATTCGGCGGTCCTCCTTTCTCGCCTCGGTCGTGCCGGCTGCCTTTCGCCACGTACACTTCGCAGCCGATAACCGGCTTTACGTCGCGCTTGGTCGCCTCATGAAAAAAATTCGCCGCCGCGAACAGATTGCCATGATCGGTGATGGCCACCGCCGGCATTTTCTGCCGCGAGGCTTCGTCGAGCAGTTCCGTCGTTTCGCAGGCTCCATCCAGGAGGCTGTAATCGGTGTGTACGTGCAGATGGACGAACGGCGGCGCTTGGCTCGATTGACCCATGGAACTTGATTCTAAGACCGTCGCGCGAGAATTGCGACTTGCTTTCCGCAATTATCCACAGACCGGGCGGAGAAATTCACTTCCGCTTCTTGGATGCCTTCACAGGATGCGCCGCGGCCGCATGCGCGGCTTTCGCCTTAGCCGGCGCCGCCTTCGCAGGCGCCGTTTTCACCGCGGGCGCCGCAGCCGTCCCTTTCGCGGGCTTTTCCTTGCCCGCCTTCTCCGTTCGCGGCTTTTTCTCTTTTTCCTTCTTCTTCGGCTGCTCCTTGATTCCGGAGAGCTTGCGCAAGATCTTTTCGCGCTCCTCCGGCGTTTTTCCGCGCCCGGTCAGCTGCATGGCGAACATCTGTTCGACAATTTGATCGAATTTCTGCCCCCGGGGCATGCCCAGAGCTTCCAGCTCATTGGCAACGGCTGTTTGCGTGTG
>Ga0209581_1002702_pt1 | contig 16392 bp, 10 predicted proteins | sample Coa_R2_FD_187160 | JGI IMG/M metagenome (GOLD analysis project Ga0209581, IMG submission 187160) | Surface soil microbial communities from Centralia Pennsylvania, which are recovering from an underground coalmine fire - Coalmine... | ecosystem: Environmental > Terrestrial > Soil > Unclassified ...
CGGCAGGCCGCCGCCTTTGGCCACGCGCAGCGCCCAGGACTCCCAGCATCGCGTGACCCCGGTGGTCTTGCCGATGATATCGCCGCAGCGTTCGGTTTCGCCGGGCGAAAGCGAGGCGATGTTCGGACTGATGGCGAGCGCGCGCACCTGATACTCGGCATTGCGGCAGGTCTGTACGGCCCGGTAGACGCATTCGCGGACACTGGCGCCGATCACGGTGACGCCGTGCCGGCGCATCAGCACCATCGGGTGCCGGCCAAGGGCGCGGGCGAGCGAGGCGCCCTCCTCCGGCTTCACCACCAGCAGATTGGTGTCGCCGAATTCGTCGCGCTGGTCCCAATAAGGCGGCTTGATGCCGCCGGCCGAGCCGAGGTGAAAGACCGGCACGTAATCGGCGCCGATGGCGATCAGCGGCATGAACGACGGCGAATGATGGTGGCAGACCGACATGACGTCGGGCCGCGCCTTGTAGATTTCGCCGTGGATAACGCGCTCGGAATATTGCGGCACGCCGGGATCGCGCACCGGCCGGGAGTCGAGGTCGTATTCGATCAGGCCGTCCGGCGTCACCATGTCGGGCGCGCTCGAGCGCGACAGGAAATAGCGGTTCGGATTGTCGGGGTGGCGCATGCTGACATGGCCGAAGGTGTCGACGACGCCTTCGTTGGCGGCGATGCGGTTGGCGAGCGCGAGTTCGCGCAAAAGCTCGGCGAGGCTGGGCACTGACGTGATCCTTGCGGGTTGGGGCCGCCATTATAGGGAAAGGCCGCCGCCGCAACAGCCGTGCTGCCGCTTGACTTAAAGGCGCCATTGGCGAGGCTGCCTTCCGCCATGGCTGCCCACGCTACGCACCCGTGCGCATGACGGAGCTCTACGCCGGTTTCGTCAGCTCTAATACCGCATCCCATCCGACGATGCAGTCATAGGAAAACGAAACAATTGCTGAAACTTGTCTACCTTCGTCTTCCTTGCTCAGACGATCGAGGGGGGTGATTCTAGCCATAACGCTTTGGCCGAAGTCGAGCTGCGCCTGTTGTGGCCCCCTATAGTCACGCATTATCCCAGTAAGTCGCGCTAAACGAAGATCCAATTTTTTCCTTTCGGGGTGCTTGCCAGCTCTAATTATAGAAGTCGGGTCAAAATCTAAGTCATGAAAGTGCACGATCCGATAGGATGTTCCATGTCTTTCTAGCCAATCGAAGGACCACGTACGCTGTCCGAATGGGCGATTTGCTTGGCAACGTTTGAGCCATTCGGTAACCTGCGTGGCAAGTCCTTCACGGGGAGAGGCTGCTGTTAGCCATCGTAAAAAGTACAAAACATATAAATAGTAGACAGGATCAACTGCCTTCGGATTCAAGTTATGCCAGTCTATCAGTCGCTCAATAGCAAAGCTAATATCAAATGTATTCATCCGACGATAAGCTGCAAACCAGCGGCGAACATCGGCATCTCGCACGCCCTGCTGGGTGATATTGCGCTCCATCATTTGCGCAATTGTCATAAGGTCTCCTTGATTAATCGTACCCCATCGATGCTTTGATCGCGCAACGATTGCAGAACATAATGCGCGCCGGATGCTCATATCTTCATACCGTGTCGCAAGAACACGCAAATCGTTGATCACCTTATCAATTTTTCCGTAGACATGATTCCATACAGCTATAGTTCTTTGCGCGCGCTTCGATGTACGAGGTCTATCTCGTAAGACTTCTATCGTATCCTCCGCTAATGCAAGCGCCTCCATATACCAGCGCCGTGCTGGTGGTTTAAGGAAATCCGACAGATCTTTTGATTTTGCAATCGCTACAGATTGCCGAAGAAGTTCGGCGACTGTCTGGATGGTAGCTACTAGGCCGTGCTCATTGTTAGGCTTTGCGCCGGTAGCTCTTGCAAAATAATCTATCGCTTGTTGAAAATCGGCTCTGTTCAATTCTTCAATCTCGTCTAAACGTTGTCCCTCGCTGGCTGCCTCACGGAGACGTTGCTCCATTCTCACTCGATAAGCCATACCTACGACATGGATGACTGCGGCGTCGTCAATCGCGCGCGGCATGTCTTTCGCTCGAAGAGCAATCGCTATTGCTTCATCTACCTCTTTGGGTTCTTCATATAGCAAGTGCCGAACTAGATGTGCCGCATAGTGTGGTTCCATCGGCCATTGATTAGCAACACTTCTAAGAATGGTTCGGGCCTGGGTTACACTTCCGAGTTCATTGATTAGCGGAGAAAATCTGCGCTGCATAGACAACCCACCAGCATGCAGGTCCGTATCCGCCTGCAGGGCGCTTTCAATGTCACGAGTAATGAATAGCGTCTGAATTACAGTCTGGACCCTATCTGATACGGCATGCTCTAACCGCCTGAGGTGTCCAAGAAGTGCGGTCGAGAACATGGGGAGATCCGTACGCCACTCGTGCGTATTGCGTGCGAGTAGTGCGAGCGCTTTTTCTGCCAAAAGTGCATGCGACACTCGAACATGGGTGCCAGTTCTCAATACAAAAAGAGAATCGTCAGCAACGGGCCGTTGGCCGTCATTTAATAGCGCGCAAAGCTCATCAAATTCATGTAATGGGAAGCCGTCATTAGAATACAAACTGACCAGAGCCAAATCAATAAGGAGCATGCGCTCCTGTTCCGTTGCATTGTCAATCACACCATGTACGAGACGATCAACGCCGAGAAATTTTTCCCCGAAAGCAGTCAGCCCAAAAAAGAATGGATTTCGCTGCTCCTTCAACTCAGCTAAAGTTGCGAGTTGTTCAAGGTCGGAGGCTCGCCGCTTATCCGTAACCTGCTCCAAGTAAACATCCCTAAACAAGGCCGCTTCTTGATCATCGAGTTTTCCGGAAAGGACGTCCGTTGCCGTGCGCTGTCCGTAGATACGAGAAACCCATAGAAAGACGGCCCGCGTATTATCCTCACGTAATTGCTGAAGAAGGCTTTCGCGCTCACTTTCAGTCACAACACTTGCTTCCATGAGTACGAGCACCGGAAGCGAGCAAAACTGGAATATTTCCCGCAGATACGACGATGTGTCCGCGCTTATTTGATCGAGCCCCACGACAGGAAACGTTTCCATAAACTCCCAAGCAAGTCGTCGACTCAATGTGGTCCCGCCTGCGCTTGGTTCGTGCAGAAGATTTACCGTGTGATTGCCAGACGCATTGAGTGCGTCCTCAATTTGCTTCCGATAAGCGCCAAATGAGGCTCGTGGCACATCGAGTCCCTGTGCCAACTCTGCCCATTCAATCGGCATTCCACGACGAAAATCGACGCCAAACATGCGCCCAGTTGGAAATGTCTGTCCTCTGTTTCGAAAGACAAGGGTCAGGTCTCTGCCAACTTTTTCAAGCAAATCGGAAGGAACCGCTTGTAAGCTGACAGTCGAACCGCCTCGTCGCGGAAGTAAGGCAATTTCCGACTCCTTGCGTTTCGGCGCCCTGGCACCAAGGAGCACTTGAATGGCGGTATCAAGATCAGTTGAAATGATCGGAGCCGTGTCTAGCTTTGGGAACTGACCCGTTTTTGTTGCGAGAACAACGGGCGCAAGCGCGGAACGGAAAGCGCTGTCAATACTTTCAACCACGAATCTAAGTTGATCAGCCGCAAACCCATCACACAGGACAAATATTCTCACATCCGGCGGAGAAATAGTTTCGGCAATCCTAGTAAGAAAATCATCTAGGGATCGTCGATAACGGCGGCGCCATTCCACTGAGCTAGCCGCAGGTGGCACACCTGACAAGTCACTTCGACCATTTGCGAAGTACCACAATCCGCCTCTTGTCAATAATTTCATATCGGGCGGTTGCTGCCCTGGCCAACTTTGTCGAAAGACGCGTGGTAGAGACTGAAACTGACCGTCGTCTAGTGCTTCAGTTCTAAAATCTATAATCAAACTCCAGTCTAAAGTGAGAATGTCCTGATCGAGTTTTTCTGATGATGGAACGATTAAAATATTAAAGCCTTCATCATCAAAGTACTTTACTTTTTTCCATTCTGCTTCCGTCACGATCGGATTGACATGCAGAGTGGCTTTTCCGAGGACAGGAATTAGCAGGCGAGTGCCATCAGGTTCTAATTCTTCAATTGAATGGCCAACCCGTTTCAACAATTCACGTAGAAATACAGCCGACCAGATAAAACATTGTCGGTATTGCGACGCACTAAGGCCGCCAGAGCCAGGTCCTCGGCGCGGAACCTTGTGCAAGAACGCCAAACCGGCAGCCACATGAGCCAAAAGAAATTGAAGTTGAATGTCGTCCATTCGATTCTGGTATAGCGAAGTCGCTTGTTCAAATATTTTTTTTCTAACCGAGAGTATATCTTCCAGCCACCCGCGTTCATCCGGCTCCAGAAGATGCGTGCTGGTATCCTTCGCTAATGAAGTGACAAATTTAAGCCAGCGAACCTCTCCCATTTGATCCATTTGGCGAACGATCGTGGCGATTTCCAAATAAGCATGATCAAAAAAATATAGTGATTTTGATTGGTAGGTAGCAAAATCAATCAGTTGCGCATCGATCACACTTGCATCTTGGCGCACGCGCACAAAAAGATTGTGCGCATGACAGTCTCCATGTACGGGCCCTAGAAGCGGCCGTATTGTCGGAAATGCTTTTTGTCCTTCAGGCGATATAAAAGGATTCGGAAGAATTCGTTCGTCGAGTGATCGCTCGTTTGCAGCGATTAATGACCCTGTGGCAAAGGCAAAAGGGTTTGGCAACAGCTCTTCATGATGCACGAATTGAGACGACCTTAAGAAGTCATTGCCCAGAAATTCCGAGATATGTTTCCTAATGCGGCCGCGTTGACCTTCAATAAGCTTGTAACCCGTCGCTTCGCGAACAATCGCGTCAACTGTTTGCTGTTCACCAAAGGCGAAAAGAGAAGGCGTCCACGCGATTTCTGCAAATCGGGCATAGGCAGATTGAAATAAACCTAGCGAATTGACTAGCGGGCGCCACGTAATGCGAGACTCGCCTGCAATCTTGATAAGCAAGCAGTAGTGGTCGTCAATTTGTTCGCTCAAAACAATCGCGGGTAGTTTCCCAGAAAATGCTCCATCCTTAAGCGCCTGCCTATGACGCGCTTCTTCACTTTCACGACCTGTTGGGATCGCATCCACCTTTAAGACATAAATTCCGTCGTGGGGTCCCGAGCAGTCGACTAACGCCACAAACGCGGCTGATTTCCCCGTAGGGAGAATTTCCCTGACCTCCACGGTTGTAGAGTGCATCTGCTTAATTTTCGCGATAAAGGTCGCTACAACCGGCGGCGCACTATTTGACATGCCATATTCCCCCGCGTGCAGCCTAGCTGTTGGTCGGTAAAGTGAAAACCCCCTGTACTGCGCACGTCGTTCCTAGGCGTCCAAAAGGACATCAACGATAATCTATTGCTACGCATTTCTTTCCGTACAACGCCACCTTTTCTGGCGAGCAATCACCGCTTGACACCGCTCGAGTGTTCGGGAGGCTTTCTGCAGCATGGCCATGGCTGCCCAGATCGTCATCGACGGCGTCAACCACGTCTATCGCCCGCCGCGCGGGCGCGAGGTGCTGGCGCTCGATCAGGTGTCGCTCGAAGTGGCCAACCGCGAGTTCGTCGCCCTGCTCGGGCCGTCCGGCTGCGGCAAATCCACCCTGCTCTATCTCATCGGCGGTTTTCTGCCGGTCGAAGCCGGCAGCATCAGCGTCGACGGCAAGCCGGTCGAGGGACCCGGCCCCGACCGCGGCATCGTGTTTCAGCACTTCGCGCTGTTCCCGTGGAAAACCGTGCGCGGCAACATCCTCTACGGCCTCGAGCGGCAGGGCATGCCGAAGGACGAGCGCGAGAAGCGCGCCATGGATTTCATCGAGCTGGTCGGCCTCTCCGGCTTCGAGGACAGCTATCCCTCGCAGCTGTCGGGCGGCATGCGCCAGCGCACGGCGATCGCCCGCACCCTCGCCTTCGATCCGAAGATCCTGCTGATGGACGAGCCGTTCGGCGCGCTCGACGCGCAGACCCGCGGCCTGATGCAGAGCGAACTGCTGCGCATCTGGCAGCGCACGCCGAAAACCGTGATCTTCGTCACCCACGACGTGCAGGAAGCGGTCTATCTCGCCGACCGCGTCGCGGTGATGTCGGCGCGGCCCGGCCGCATCAAGACCATCGTCGACACCAAGTTCGCCAAGGGCGGCGACAATATCTTCAAGGAAAAGGCCTTCGTCGAGAAGGTCGACGAGATCTGGCATCTGGTGCGCGAGGAAGCGATCAAGGCGCAAGGCAAGCGGACATGATGTTTCGCGACATTCTTTATTCGAGCGCCGCGACTCCCCTGCCCCCGCGAAGCGGTGGGGAGGAAAAGAGGCAGCCGCCATGAAAACGCTCATCCGCTTTTCGCCGCTGCTGCTGCTGGCGCTCGGCTGGGAGGCGGTGGCGCGGCTCGAGCTCGTCTCCACCACCGCGCTGCCGCCGCTGTCCGACGTCATCGCCTCATGGTTCGACATGGTGAAGGACGGCGAACTCGTCACCAACGGCCTGTCCTCGCTCTACCGCGCCTTCGCCGGGCTTGGCCTTGCCATCTTCGTCGGCGGCACGCTCGGCATCGTCATGGCCTGGTGGCGGCCGGCCTTCGTGTTGCTCAGCCCGCTGGTCGAGATCTTCTACCCGCTGCCGAAATCGGCGCTCATCCCGGTCACGGTGATCTGGCTCGGTTTCGGCGACGGCTCGAAAATCCTGCTGATCTTTCTCGGCTGCATGCTGCCGGTGACGATCGGCGCCTTCAACGGCGCGCGAGCGAGCGAGCAGGCGCTGGTGTGGTCGGCGCGCAGCATGGGGGCAAGCCGGCTGCGCATGCTGTGGGACGTGGTGCTGCCGAGCGCCATGCCCGAGCTGCTCAACGGCGTACGCACGGCGCTCGCGCTTTCCTTCATCCTGCTGGTGTCGTCGGAGCTGATCGTCGCCCAGAAGGGCTTCGGCTTCCTGATCGGCTCCTTCGGCGCCAACGGCTCCTACGACGCCATGTATGCCGTGGTGCTGACCGTGGCGTTTCTCGGTTTCGCCGCCGACCGCGTCTATCTCGCCATCACCAAACGGGCTCTGGCATGGCGCGAGTGACGGCGACCGACAGGCCGAATGGCTGGCCGGAAAAGGCCGCGCGCATCGCGGTCACGCTCTATTGGGGCGCCGCGCGCGCCGTTTCGGTCGTCGTGCTGCTCGCCGCCTGGGAGCTGCTGGCGCGCAGCGGCATGTTCACGCACTACCAGCTGCCGGCGCTGAGCGACGTCATCGAGCGCATCTGGCGCGACGGCCTGTCCGGCGACCTCTGGATCAACACCGCGCTCACGCTCTATCGCGCGCTGACCGCGTTCTGCATTTGCGCGGTCGGCGGGGTCCTCATCGGCATGGCGATGTCGCGCAACGTCATCGCCAACTGGTTCTTCGATCCGATCGTCTCGGTCGGTTTTCCGATGCCGAAAATCGCCTTTCTGCCGGTGGTCATCCTGTGGCTCGGCGTGTTCGACGTCTCCAAGATCACCATCATCGTCATCGACGCCATTTTCCCCGTAATCGCGGCGACCGTCATCGCCATCCAGGGCGTCGAAAAGGAGCTGATCTGGTCGGCGCGCAACATGGGCGCGAGCAACCGCGAGCTGCTCACCCAGGTCATCCTGCCGGCGGCCTCGCCGCAGATCATGACCGGACTTCAGGTGGCGCTGCCGTTGTCGCTGATCGTCGCCGTCGTCGCCGAGATGCTGATGGGCGGCTACGGCCTCGGCGGCGCCATGATCACGGCCTCGCGCTTTGCCAATTCCACGGGCGTGTTTGCGGGAATTGTCGAGATCGCGGTGGTCGGTTACGCGCTGGTGAAAATCATGGCCCTGGCGCGCCGCCGCCTGCTGATCTGGCACCAGGAAGCGAACGCGCCGAGCACGGCGTAAACGGCTTGCCAAAGCCGGTGCGACGCCGGACAATCTTTGCTGCTGGCACCACACCTGAACCAACAACAAAGCCGCCACACTGGGAGGACTCCGATGCGCCTACTGAAACTCGCGCTGGCCGGCGCCTGCGCGCTCGCCTTGACCGCCGCCGCCAAGGCCGAACCGGTCAAGATCCGCATGTCCTGGGTGGTCCCGGTCGCCAACTGGGGCTCGGTCATTCTCGAAAAGAAGGACCTGCTCACGCATCTGGGCAAGTCCTACACCCTCGACGTCATCCGCTATCAGGGCACGCCGCAAACCATCACGGCCATCGCCAACAACGAGCTGGAGGTGGCGAGCCTCGCCTATTCCTCGTTCGCCATCGCCATCGACAATGCCGGGCTCGACGACCTGCGCGTCATCGCCGACGAATTCCAGGACGGCGTGCCGGGCTACTACACCGACCAGTATTACGTTCGCAAAGACAGCGGCATCAACAAGGTCGAGGATCTCAAGGGCAAGGTGATCGGCACCAACGGCGGCGGCAGCGCCGTCGACGTCGCCATCCGCGCCATGCTGCACAAGCACGGGCTCGAGGAAAAACGCGACTACACCATGCTCGAAGGTCCGCTGCCGGCCATGCCGGCGATGCTGCTGGAGAAGAAGGCCGATCTCATTCCGGCGGTGCTGCCGTTCTCGTTCAATCCGAAGCTGCGCGAGGAAGGCCGCGTGCTGTTCAACCAGACCGAGGCGCTCGGCATCACGCAGATGATTATCCTGGTGGCGCGCAAGCCGTTCATCGACAAGAACCGCGCCGCCATGGTCGATTTCATGGAGGACCTCGTGCGCGTCGTCCACTGGTATCTCGATCCGAAGAACCACGACGAGGTCGCCAAGATCGCCTCGGCATTGACCAAGGTGCCGCCCGAGCGCTTCGGCTGGCTGTTCACCAAGCAGGACACCTATCGCGACATCGACCTGTTGCCGAACCTCGAAGCGCTTCAGCGCAACGTCGACACCACGCGCGAACTCGGCTTCGTCAAGAACAAGATCGACGTCGCCGGGCACTCCGACTTGAGTCTGGTGAAGGAAGCGGCGGCGCGACTGAAAAAATAATCGCGTAAGACTCGAAGATGAATTGAATAAAATTTTATCGACCGTCTACATCTTGCGACTCGAGCCGGCGCAAATGCGCCGGCTTTCTATTTGTTGAGAACGTGTCGCGATGATCACAAATGCGAACAGAGCGGCAATGCAAAACATTTCTCTCTTTACAACTATGGTTAACAGCTAAAAGATACCTGCGCTGAAACACTTACTTGGTTAACGGGGCGTTGAACAATGAAACACGTTTACAAGGCGATCTACGGTGCCCTGCTCGTCCTCGGGCTGGCGGGCGTCAATCCGGTCCCTGCGCTTGCGGACGGCGGTCACTGGGACTCCGTCTGTAACTGTATGCGCCCGGACCATGAGTACAACACCAAGCGCGAGGTGCGCGCTGCACCCCGCGTCGTCAATCACGAACGCGTCGTCAATCAGACGCGCGTCGTTCGCGGCCAGACCCGGCTCATCCAGGAGAACCGCCTGGTCGTGCACGTGCAGCCGGTCGTGCATCGCGACATCGTCGTGCGTCGCGTCAACACGATCGTGCGCGACGTCGAGCTGCATCGCGTCAATACGATCAACAAGACGCGCGTTGTGGAAGCGCGCGTCGTGGTCAACCGCGAAGTGCCCGGCGAAGTCCGGCACGTCCTCGAGCGGCGTGAGGTGCGCGGCGTGAACTGCAACTGCGGCCCCGACGGCGGACGCCGCTACGGCGGCGAGGTCGTCTCCTACCGCGACTAGCGCCTTAAGACTTTAAGCCGCTCCGCCGGGGTTCCGGCGGGGCGGTTTTTCATTTGCGCGAGCGAAAAAAAGCGCGTCGATAGGGCCCGGATCCGCACTGCCGCCGGCAGGCCGCCCGGTGCTAGACTGTTTCGGCCCCGCATGCCGGACGCGCAGAAATGACCCGTATTTGCAGCAACTTACGCCGTGCTTCGGCGGCCCTTGTCGGCGCCGCGGCCGCCTTGCCGGGCGCCGCCGCCGCCCAGACGCCCGATCCGGCCTTCGTCGTCAACCTGCCGCGCGATCTCACCCCCTGGGGCATGTTCATGGCGGCCGACGTCGTGGTGAAGGCGGTGATGATCGGGCTCGCCTTCGCCTCGGTGCTGACCTGGACGATCTGGCTCGCCAAGGCGCTCGAATTGCTGGCGGCGCGGCGGCGGTTGCGCGCGGCGATCGCCGCGCTGGCGCAGGCGCACAGTTTCGCGGAGGCCGTATCCGCCATGCGCGGCCGCGGCGACTGCGTCGGCGCGCTGCTCGGCGCAGCCGAACAGGAGATCGGGCTGTCCGCCGGCGCGCTCGCCGACGTCAAAGACCGCATCGGTTCCCGGCTCGAGCGCATCGAAGCCGCCGCCGGCCGCGCCATGATCCGCGGCACCGGGATTCTCGCAACCGTCGGCGCCACCGCGCCCTTCGTCGGGCTGTTCGGCACGGTCTGGGGCATCATGAACAGCTTCATCGGCATTTCGAAACAGCACACGACAAATCTCGCGGTGGTGGCGCCCGGCATCGCCGAAGCGCTGCTTGCCACCGCGCTCGGCCTGGTGGCGGCCATTCCGGCGGTGGTGATGTACAACATGTTCTCGCGCTGGGTCGCCGGCTATCGCGCGCTCATCGCCGACGCATCGGCCGAGATCATGCGGCTCATCAGCCGCGATCTCGACCGCGGCGCGTTCCACCGGCCGGCCGAGCGCCGCCGCGCCGCGGCAGCCGCCGAGTAAGCGCCATGGCCACGCCGAGCTTGCACGAGCAGGACCTCGACGAGCTGCACGAGATCAACGTCACGCCGTTCATCGACGTGATGCTGGTGCTGCTGATCATCTTCATGATCGCGGCGCCGCTGGCGACGGTGGATATCGCCGTCAACCTGCCGTCCGCCAATGCCGAACCGAGCCCGCGTCCCGACAAGCCGCTGGTGCTGACGCTGAAGGCGGATCTCAGTGTCGACCTCGACGACGGCACGGTGAACCGTGCCGCGCTCGGCGCGGCGCTCGACCGCGCGACCGGCGGCGACAAGACGCAGCGCGTGTTCCTGCGCGCCGACAAGACGGTGTCGTACGGCGACCTGATGGCGCTGATGGACGCATTGCGCGGCGCCGGCTATCTGCACGTCGCGCTGGTCGCGCTCGAAGCCGGCAAGGTGGCGCCGTGAACGCGGGCCGGCATCTCACGGAGGCCGCGCGCTGGACGCTGTGTTTTGTGCTCGTGTTGGGCGCCCACGTGGCGGGCGCGGTTGCGTTGCACGCGCATTGGAGCGGCGCGCGGGACGCGCTGACTGCCGCGCCGGCGATGCTGGTCGAGCTTGCGCCGGTGCCGGCGGCGCCGCCGATCCCGCCGACGAACGCAACGCCCGGCCCGCAGCAGGCTGAAACGCCGGCCGAGCCGCAGCGCGAACCGCCCGCAGCAAAGGCCGCGGTCGCGCCCTCGCCCAAGGGCGCCGAACTTTCCGCGCCGCCGCCGAAACCGCCGGACCGGCCGCACGACAGGCGGCCGCGCCGGCTGGCCAATGTTTCGAGCGCGCCCGTCAACGCCGAGACCCAGGCTGCGCGCGCCGCGGCGCCCGCACCCGGCGCTGCTGCGCCCGATCCGAGCGCGCTGCCGAACTGGAAATCCGCGCTGGTCGCCCGGCTCGAGCGTTACAAGCGCTACCCCTCCGAAGCGCGCGGCGAGCAGGGCGTCGCCCAGCTCGCCTTCAGTGTCGACCGCAGCGGCGGCGTCCACCGCGCGCATATCGCGCGCAGCTCGGGCTCGGCGGCGCTCGATCGCGCGACCCTGGCGCTCGTCGCGCGCGCACAGCCGCTGCCCCCGCCGCCGCCGGAGATCAAAGGCGCCGAGATCGCGATTACCGTGCCGATCCGCTACAGCGTGCCGTGATCGGCCGCGCCACACATTGATTCAAATTTTACGAATTAACTATAGCGCAAGGCAGCGGTGATCTTAAGCATCGCTTCACTTGCCGGAGTGCCGTCCGCTTGGAAAAAATGGCGTCCGCAAGCCGGCCTGAGGCTCGCGTAGTTAACCGCGAGTCGATGCGCCAAATGACAAAAGAAACGGATCCTGCAAAGGACGACGTGGACGTCAAAGCCATGCGAGACAGCAAGCGACCCATTGCCATCGCTCTCACGTGCGCTTTCGTGATCGGCATCGTGCTGCCCGCGCAGGCGACCGCCGTGAAGTCGGCCGACCGCTTCGCCAACACCGAACCGCTCGAGCCTTTTACGCGCAGCCGCAGCGACGCCATCGAGGCGGCCGCCCAAGTGCCGGGCGCAGCCGGCGTGCTGCTCGAAGCGCTGCGCTGGCGCGGCCGCACCGCCTCGCAGATCGGCCTGCCGACCAAGCTGTGGTGCGCCGATTTCATGAACTTCGTGCTGCGCCGCGCCGGCGGCAAGGGCACGCAATCGCGCGCCGCGCGCTCGTTCCTGAAATACGGCGTCAAGCTCGACGGCCCGCGCGTCGGCGCCATCGCCATTCTCTACCGCGCCGGCCCGAACAACGGCCATGTCGGCGTGGTGCGCGGCACCGACGGTCAAGGCAACCCGATCATCGTCTCGGGCAATCACGGCAACAGCGTGCGCCAGTCGGTCTACGACAAGAGCCGCGTGCTCGCCTACGTGATGCCGCCGCAATACGTGCTCGACGACATGGCGGCGGCAGCCCGCGCCGCCGCGGCGCAGGCGGCCGACACCGGCAAGTAGATTTCGAAGCGCCGGTAAGATTAACGTGGGCCGCGCAAACCGCCGGCCGGGGTTAATGTTAACTCCGGCTAGTCCGCGAAATGCCGGTGTGACCGGCTAAATTTGCCGCCAATTCGGAGGAATCCGGAACGCGCAATCGAGCGCGACGAGGCGGCATGAGCGGGGGAACGCAGCGTTTTATGACCGGCGCGATCGCGGCAGCGGCGACGCTGCTCGCGTCGGCCGCGTTCGCCGCGCCGGCGCCGGCACCGAGCGCCGCCGAGATCCGCCTCTGCAGCGCCAAGCAGGACGAGACGCCCGACGTGCGCATCGCCAACTGCACGGCGGTGATCGAAAAGACCAAGATCAAGAAGCAGAAGGCCGACGCCTACGCCGAACGCGGCAAGGCCTATCGCTCCAAGGGCGACGCCGACCGCGCCATCGCCGATTTCGACGAGGCGATCAAGCTCGACTCCAAGCACGCCGAGGCCTTCTTCAACCGCGCGCTCGCCTTCCGCGACCGCGGCGACGCCGAGCACGCCGCCGAGGACCTCGAGCAGGTCGCCAAATACGACAAGCGCAATTCCAGCGCGCTCGATACCTTGAGCCACATCTATTACGACCGCCGCGACTACGACCGCGCCATCGCCACGCTCAATAACGCGATCAAGCTCAATCCGAACAATGCGCTCGCCTATTACAATCGCGGCATGGCCTATCGCGCCAAAGGCGAGCCCGATCGCGCCATCCCCGACTACGACCGCGCCATCAAGCTCAACCCGAACGACGCGGTAGCCTATGAGAGTCGCGGCCTCGCCTATCGCGACATCCGCGACTACGAGCACGCGATCTCCGATTTCGATCAGGCGATCAAGCTCAATCCGAAATACGTGCTTGCGCTCAACGACCGCGGCATCGCCTATGCCGCGCGCGGCGACGCCGACCGCGCCATCCAGGATTTCGACGAGGCGATCCTGACCGACCCGCGCGACGGCTTCGGCTACAACAACCGCGGCCTGGCCTATCGCAATCGCGGCGAAATCGACCGCGCCATCAAGGACTACGACCAGGCGATCCTGCTCAATCCGAATTACGTGCTGGCCTACTACAACCGCGGCAACGCCTATTACGACAAGCACGACTACAACCGCGCCATCAAGAACTACGATCAGGCGATCCAGCTCGACGCCAGCTACGCGCTCGCCTATTACGATCGCGGCATCGCCTACTTCGCCAAGCACGACTACAATCAGGCGCTGAGCGACCTCTCCCAGGCGGTCAAGCTCGATCCCAAGGATGCGCTGTCGCGCTACAATCGCGGCGTGGTCTATGCCGCGCGCGGCGAACTCGACCGCGCCATCGCCGATTTCGATCAGGCGCTCAAGCTCGACCCGAAGAACGCCCTCGCCTTCTACAATCGCGGGCTGGCGCTGCGCCGCAAGGGCGATACCGACCGGGCGATCGCCGATTTCACGCAGGCCATCCACTTCGACCCGAAGAACGCCAATGCGTTCTACAACCGCGGCTTGGCCTACCAGGCCCACGATGACATCGACCGCGCCATCGCCGACTACAACCAGTCGATCGCGCTCGATCCGAAGAACGCCGAGGCTTATTTCGACCGCGGCCGCGCGTTGTACGGCAAGCGCGACTATGACCGCGCCATCGCCGACCTCAACCAGGCGATCAACATCAAGCCGGACTATACCGACGCCTTCGACGTGCGCGGCCTCGCCTACCAGGGCAAGGGCAACGACGACCGCGCCATCGCCGATTTCGACCAGGCGATCCGCATCGACCCGAAGAACGCCGCCGCGCTCAGCAACCGCGGCAACGCTTATCACCGCAAAGGCGAATATGACCGCGCGGTCGCCGACTTCGACGCCGCCATCAAGGCCAACCCGAACTATTCCGGCGCCTATTACGCCCGCGGCCTGTCCTACCAGGACAAGAAGGACTACCAGAAGGCGATCGCCGACTTCGGCCAGGCGGTCAAGATCGATCCGCAGAACGCCGCCGCCTTCAATGCGCGCGGCTTCGCCTACCTGCGGCTTTACGACGACGAACACGCCTTCCAGGATTTCGATCGCGCCATCAAGCTCAATCCCAATTTCGCCGCCGCCTATTTCAACCGCGGCACCGCGCACTACGAGCGCCAGGAATACGACGGCGCCATCGCCGATCTCAGCCAGGCGGTGCGGCTCGACCCGCGCGACGCGCTTGCCGCGCACGCCCGCGGGCTCGCCTATCGCGAGCACGGCGACTACGACCGCGCCATCGCCGATTTCGACCAGGCGCTGCGGCTCAATCCGAAATTCACCGCCGGCTACGTCGACCGCGGCAACGCCTACCAGCGCAAGCGCGACTACGACCGCGCCGTGCGCGATTACGACGCGGCGATCAAGCTCGAGCCGAAATACGCCGCCGCTTTCACCGAGCGCGGCAACACCTACGCCGCCCAGGGGCGCATCGACCGCGCGTTGCAGGATTACGAGCAGGCGATCAAGTTCAACCCGACCTATGCCGGCGTGTTCAACAGCCGCGCCATGCTCTACGAGCGCAAGGGCGACATCGCCCACGCCCTTGCCGATCTCGACCAGGCGATCAAGCTCGATCCCGAATTCGCCGTCGCGCTCAACAACCGCGGCTCCATCTACCAACGCAAGGGCGACCTCGACCGCGCCGTCGCCGATTTCGACCGCGCCATCAAGGCCAATCCGCGGTTCGACATCGCCTACAACAGCCGCGGCCTGGTGCTGAAGAGCAAGGGCAAGCTCGAGGAGGCGATCAAGGATTTCGACCGCGCGCTCGCCATCAACCCGGGCTTTGCGCTCGCCTTGTTCAACCGCGGCGAGACGCTGGAGACCATCGGCTACCACGACCGCGCCATCGCCGACCTCGACAAGGTGATCAAGATCAGCCCGGCCAACGCGCAGGCCTATGACGCGCGCGGCCAGGCCTTCAACAACAAGCGCGACTACGACCGCGCCATCGCCGATTTCAATCAGGCGCTGCGGCTCGATGCCAAGCTCGCCTCGGCCTACAACAATCGGGGCATCGCCTACCGCGCCAAGGGCGACAACAACCGCGCCATCGACGATTTCAGCATGGCCGCCAAGATCGATCCCAATTACGCCATGGCGTTTTCCAACCGCGGCAACGCCTATTTCGACAAGCACGACTACGACCGCGCCATCGCCGACCTCAATCAGGCGATCAAGCTCAACCCGAACTACGTGCGGGCCTATTACGACCGCGGCATCGCCTACGGCGCCAAGGGCGACAGCGATCACGCCATCGCCGACTTCGACCACGCCATCAAGCTCGATCCGCAGAACGCGATTGCGCTCAACAATCGCGGGCTCGCCTACCGCAACAAGGGCAAGGCCGACCGCGCCATTGCCGACTTCACCGACGCCATCAAGATCAATCCGAATTACGCCTTCGCCTATTACAACCGGGGCGATGCCTATTTCGACCAGGGCGACTACGACCGCGCCATTGCCGACTTCGACAGCGCGATCAAGATCGACGCCAAGGATATCTTCGCGCTGCACGACCGCGGGCTCGCCTATTATCAGAAACACGACATCGCTCGGGCCATCGCCGACTTCGAGGCGGTGACCAAGATCAATCCGAACTACGCCGTCGCCGCGCGTCCGCGCGGCGAGGACGCGCGCGCCCAGCGCGGCTTCGACCGCGACGTCAGC
>Ga0209581_1002707_pt1 | contig 16377 bp, 15 predicted proteins | sample Coa_R2_FD_187160 | JGI IMG/M metagenome (GOLD analysis project Ga0209581, IMG submission 187160) | Surface soil microbial communities from Centralia Pennsylvania, which are recovering from an underground coalmine fire - Coalmine... | ecosystem: Environmental > Terrestrial > Soil > Unclassified ...
GCTTTGACGCGGCAGGGCCCGCTCTCTAGACTTGCGCCGCCATGGATACCGTCAACAACCGCGCGACCGAAGACGAGGCCCTCCAGTTCCACGCGAGCGGCCGGCCCGGGAAACTGTCGATCGCCCCGCATAAACCGCTGGTGACCCAGCGCGACCTGTCGCTCGCCTATTCGCCGGGGGTCGCGTTTCCCTGCCTGCATATCAAGCGCGATCCGGCGAGCGCGTTCGACTACACCTCGAAGGGCAATTTCGTCGCGGTGATCTCCAACGGCACCGCCGTGCTCGGCCTCGGCGATCTCGGCGCGCTCGCCGCCAAGCCGGTGATGGAAGGCAAGTCGGCCCTGTTCAAGCGCTTTGCCGACATCGATTCGATCGACATCGAGATCGACACCAAGGATGTCGACGAGTTCGTCAACTGCGTGCGCTTCCTGCACCCTTCGTTCGGCGGCATCAACCTCGAGGACATCCGCGCGCCGGAATGCTTCGTCATCGAGGAGCGTCTGCGCGAGCTGCTCGACATCCCGGTGTTTCACGACGACCAGCACGGCACCGCGATCATCGCCGCGGCCGGGCTGATCAACGCGCTGCACCTGACCGGGCGCGAGCTCGGCGGCATCAAGATGGTGGTCAACGGCGCCGGCGCCGCCTCGATCGCCTGCGTCGAGCTGTTGAAGACGATGGGGCTGCCGCCGGAAAACGTGCTGCTGTGCGATACCCGCGGGGTCATCTACCGCGGGCGCAGCGACGGCATGAACCAGTGGAAGTCGGCGCATGCGGTCGAGACGACAAAGCGCACCCTGGCCGAGGCGATGGACGGCGCCGACGTGTTCTTCGGCCTGTCGGCCAAGGGCGCGGTCGACCGCGCGATGGTGCGCTCGATGGCGGCGAAGCCGATCATCTTCGCGATGGCCAATCCCGACCCCGAGATCACCCCGGAAGAGGTGCGCGCGGTGCGCGACGACGCGATCATCGCCACCGGCCGCTCGGACTATCCCAACCAGGTCAACAACGTCCTCGGCTTTCCCTACATCTTCCGCGGCGCGCTCGACGTGCGCGCCTCGCAGATCAACGACGCGATGAAGATCGCCGCGGCCGAGGCCCTGGCCCGGCTGGCGCGCGAGGATGTGCCCGACGAGGTCGCCGCCGCCTATGCCGGCGAGCGGCTCAGCTACGGCCCGGACTACATCATCCCGGCGCCGTTCGACCCGCGGCTGATCTGGGCGGTGCCGGCGGCGGTGGCCAAGGCGGCGATGGATTCGGGGGTCGCGCGCAAGCCGATCCCGGACCTGTTCGCCTATCAGCGCACCCTGCGCGCCCGGCTCGACCCGACCGCGGCCGGGCTCGACCTGATTTTCGAGCGGGTGCGCACCCATCCGAAGCGCGTCGTCTTTGCCGAGGGCGAGGAGGAGAAGACGATCCGCGCCGCGCTGCTCTTTGCCGGCAGCGGCTTCGGCACCCCGGTGCTGGTCGGCCGCGAGGACCGCATCCGCGCGACGATGGCGGCGATGGGGCTCAACCCGGCCGAGCCGCTGGAGATCCACAACGCCCGGCTGTCGCACCACAACAAGCGCTACACCGACCTGCTCTACGCCCGCCAGCAGCGCCGCGGCATGCTCTACCGCGACTGCCAGCGCCTGGTGAACCAGGACCGCAACGTCTTCGCCGCCTGCATGGTGGCGTGCGGCGACGCCGATGCGATGGTCAGCGGCGTCACCCGCAACTCGTTCGACGTGCTCGACGAGGTGACCCGGGTGATCGAGATCGAGCACGGCGCGGTGATGTGCGGGCTGACGATCCTGCTGTCGCACGAGCGCACCGTGCTGCTCGCCGACACGCTGGTGCACGAGATGCCCGAGCCGGCGCAGCTCGCCGACATCGCCGTGCAGGCGGCGGCGAAGGCGCGCGAATTCGGCCTCGAACCGCGCGTCGCGCTGCTCTCCTACTCGAATTTCGGCAATCCTGCCGGCAACGGCGGCGCGCGCATCCGCGAGGCGGTGGAGCTGCTCGACCGGCGCGAGCCCGGCTTCGAATACGACGGCGAGATCAGCGCCGACGTCGCCCTCGACGAGCGGCTGATGCGCCAGCTCTACCCGTTCTGCCGGCTCAGCGGCCCGGCCAACATCCTGGTCATGCCGGAGCTGCACAGCGCCAACATCGCCGCCAAGCTGCTGCCCCGGCTCGGCGGCGGCACGGCGGTCGGGCCGCTGCTGCTCGGCCTGTCGCGCCCGGTGCAGATCGTCAATATCGGCGCGACCGTGTCGGACCTGGTCAATCTTGCCGCCTTGGCGGCGCACGACGCGATCCGCTGAGGCGGCGCGCCCGCCGCGAGCCGCCCGATGAGCGGGCGGGCGTGGCGCCGGCTGGTCGGGCCGATCGCGCTGCTGTGCCTGCCGGGCGCGCTTGCCTTCGCCGCCCTTTATGCGCTGGGCCTGGTCGCCGCCGGGCCGGCGGCGCTCGCCGCGGCCGCGACGGCGGCCGCCACCGCGCTGGCCGCGCTGCCCCTTGCCGCGTCGCTGTCGGGGGTGCGCGCGGCGATCGAGGGCTGGCTCGCCGACCCGGCGGCGATGGCGGGGCGCGCCCGCAAGGGGCTGCCGCTGGCGGTGGCGCGGCTGTGGCGCGCCGCCGAAGGCCGCGGCAGCGAGGCCGCCGCGCGCCTCGCCGCCGCCGAAGCGGTCATCGCCGCGGTGCCCGATGCGCTGATCCTGCTCGACGCCCGGCGCCGCATCGTGCGCGCCAGCGCCGCCGCGGCCGAATTCATCGGCACGGTCGGCGAGCCGCGCGACCTCGCCGCCTCGCTGCGCAACCCGGCGCTGCTCGCCGCCGCCGACGCGGTGCTGCGCGGCGAGGGCCCGCGCGTCGTCGAGTTCTCCCTTTCGGTCCCGGTCGAGCGGGTGCTGAGCGCCCGGCTGGCGCGCATCGACGGGCCGCCGCTCGACGGCGCGGCGGCGATCCTGACCCTGCACGACATCACCGGGCTGAAGCGCGCCGAGCAGATGCGCGCCGATTTCATCGCCAATGCCGGGCACGAGCTGAAGACGCCGCTGGCGACGCTGATCGGCTTTATCGAGACGCTGCTCGGCCCGGCGCGCGACGACGCGGCGGCGCGCGAGCGCTTTCTCGGCATCATGCAGGGCCAGGCCACGCGCATGGCGCGGCTGGTCGACGACCTGCTGTCGCTGTCGCGCATCGAATTGAACGAGCATGTCGCGCCGACCGCCCGGGTGGCGCTGCCGCCGCTCGTCGAGCATATCGCCGCGGCGCACGAGCTGCGCGCCGGCGAGCGCGGCATCCGGCTCGTCCTGTCGCTGCCCGCGGACCTGCCCGAGGTGCTGGGTGACGCCGACGAGCTCGCCCAGGTGTTTCAGAACCTGCTCGACAACGCGATCAAGTACGGCCGCCCCGATACCCAGGTGTCGGTCGCCGCCGAGGCGGGCGGCGGGTTCGTGCGGGTCGCGGTGATCGACCAGGGCGAGGGCATCGCGAGCGACCAATTGCCGCGCCTGACCGAGCGCTTCTACCGCGTCGATACGGCGCGCTCGCGCGAGCTGGGCGGCACCGGGCTGGGGCTGGCGATCGTCAAGCACATTCTCAACCGCCATCGCGGGCGGCTGGAGATCGACAGCGCGCTCGGCGTCGGCTCGACGTTTACCGTGTGGCTGCGCGCCGCCGCACCGGCTGTCACCGAACCGTAACGATAGCGTCATATGAGTGTATCGGAGGCTCGCTAGAAGGCGGCTGTGCGCGATCCCGACAGGAGCAATCCGTGACCCCACACCGCTTTGCGCTTTGCGCGGCCGTCGCCGCCGTCCTCGGCGCCGCCATCCCCGCGGCCGCCGCCGAGATTTCCGGCGCCGGCGCGACCTTTCCCTATCCGATCTATGCCAAATGGGCCGAGGCCTACAAGGCGAAGACCGGAACCGGGATGAACTACCAGTCGATCGGCTCGGGCGGCGGGATCAAGCAGATCATCGCCAAGACCGTCGATTTCGGCGCCTCCGACATGCCGCTGAAGCCGGAGGAGCTCGACAAGCACGGGCTGCAGCAGTTTCCGACGGTGATGGGCGGCGTCGTCCTCGTCGTCAACCTGCAGGGGATCAAGCCGGGCGAGCTGAAGCTCGACGGGCCGACGCTCGCCGACATCTATCTCGGCAAGATCGCCAAATGGAACGATGCGGCGCTGGCGAAGCTGAACCCCGGCGTCGCCCTGCCCGACAAGGCGATCGCCACGGTGCACCGCTCCGACGGGTCGGGCACCAATTTCATCTTCACCCATTACCTGTCGAGCGTCAGCCCCGAGTTCAAAAGCAAGGTCGGCGAGAACACCTCGGTCGAATTCCCCAGCGGGCTCGGCGGCAAGGGCAACGAGGGCGTCGCGGCGATCGCCGGCCGCACCCAGGGCGCGATCGGCTATGTCGAGTACGCCTATGCGCTGCAGAACAAGATGACCTACACGCTGCTGCAAAACCGCGACGGCGCCTACGTCGCGCCCGACAGCAAGAGCTTCCAGGCCGCCGCCGCCAATGCCGACTGGTCGAAGGCGCCCGGGTTCTACCTGCTGCTGACCGATCAGCCCGGCAAGGAGAGCTGGCCGATCACCGGCGCCACCTTCATCCTGATGCACAAGCAGCAGGACAAGCCGGCGACCGCGCGTGCGGTACTCGACTTCTTCGACTGGGCCTACCGCAACGGCGGGCCGCTCGCCGAACGGCTCGACTATGTGCCGCTGCCGGCCAACGTGGTCGGCGCGGTCGAGAAGAGCTGGAAGGAGATCAAGGGGCCCGACGGCAAGCCGGTGTGGAACGGCCCGGCGTCCTGACCGCGGCGGAACGGCGCAAGCGAGGAGCGGACGGTGGCGACTGAAGCGGAGCTGGCGACGGCGCCGCGCGCGGTGCGCGGAGAGCGGCCGCGCGGGGCGGCCGGGGATGCCCTGTTCCGCGCGCTCACCTTCGCCTTCGCGCTCCTCGTTCTCGTCATTCTCGGCGGCGTCATCGCCTCGCTCGTCGAGGGCGCGTGGCCGGCCCTGCGGCATTTCGGTCTCGGCTTTGTCGTCGCCGCTGCCTGGAACCCGGTGACCGAGACGTTCGGCGCGCTCGCGCCGATCTACGGCACGCTCGTCACCGCCGCGATCGCCATGCTGGTCGGCATCCCGGTCGCCTTCGGCATCGCCCTGTTCATCACCGAGCTGTGCCCGGTCTGGCTGAAGCGCCCGCTGGCGACGACGATCGAGCTGCTCGCCGCGATCCCCAGCATCATCTACGGCATCTGGGGGCTGTTCGTGCTGGCGCCGTTCCTGCAGGAGCGCGTCGAGCCGGCCTTGATCGATTCGCTGGGCAGCCTGCCGGTCGTCGGCGCGCTGTTCGCGGGGCCGCCGCTCGGCATCGGGGTGCTGACCGCCGGCTTCATCCTGGCGATCATGGTGCTGCCGTTCATCTCGTCGATCATGCGCGACGTGTTCGAGACGGTGCCGCCGGTGCTGCGCGAAAGCGCCTTCGGGCTCGGCGCGACGACCACCGAGGTGGTGTGGCAGGTGGTGCTGCCCTATACCCGGATCGGCGTTGCCGGCGGCATCCTGCTCGGGCTCGGCCGGGCGCTCGGCGAGACGATGGCGGTGACCTTCGTCATCGGCAATTCGCACCGCATCCACGCCTCGCTGCTACAGCCGGGCACGACGATCTCGGCGGCGCTGGCCAACGAGTTCACCGAAGCGGTCGGCGACCTCTATCTGTCGTCGCTGATCGCGCTCGGCCTGATCCTGTTCCTCATTACCTTTGTCGTGCTGGCGCTGGCCAAGCTGATGCTGATCCGGCTGCAGCAACAGGCGGGAGGCTGACGATGACGGTCTACGGCCGCCGCCGCGCCGTCAACTACCTGGTGATGACCCTGTCGCTGGCGGCGACCGCGTTCGGCCTCGCCTTCCTGGTGCTGGTGCTGGGCACGCTGATCTATCACGGCGCCGCCGCGCTGCGGCCGAGCCTGTTCACCGAGACGACGCCGCCGCCGGGCAGCGCGGGCGGGCTCGGCAACGCGATTTTCGGCAGCGTCGCGATGACCGCGATCGCCACCCTGGTCGGCACCCCGACCGGCATCCTCGCCGGCACCTTCCTCGCCGAATACGCCCACAGCAGCCGTTTCGGCGAGGTGGTGCGCTTCGTCAACGACATCCTCTTGTCGGCGCCGTCGATCATTATCGGGCTGTTCGTCTATGCCGCGATGGTCGTGCATATGGGTCATTTCTCCGGCTGGGCCGGGGCGATGGCGCTGGCGATCATCATGATCCCGGTGGTCGTGCGCACCACCGAGGACATGCTGCGCCTGGTGCCCAACTCGCTGCGCGAGGCGGCGGCGGCGCTCGGCGCGCCGAAATGGCGGGTGGTCGTCACCGTCACCTACCGCGCCGCGGTGCAGGGAATGCTGACCGGCGTCCTGCTCGCGGTCGCGCGCATCTCGGGCGAGACCGCGCCGCTGTTGTTCACCGCGCTCAACAACCAGTTCTGGAGTGCCGACCTCAACGCCCCGATGGCCAATCTGCCGGTGGTCATCTTCCAGTTCGCGCTGAGCCCCTACGCCGACTGGCAGACGCTCGCCTGGGGCGGGGCGCTGCTGATCGCCGTCGCCATCCTTTTCCTCAATATCGGCGCGCGCCTGCTCGCCGCCTGGAGCAGCTTCGACAGATGAACACCTCGCTCGCACAGGTCCTGCCGCCGGAGCCGCAGGCCGAGCCGGCCGCCGCTTCCCTGCCGGTCAAGGTTGAGATCCGCAACGTCAATTTCTACTACGGCAAGTTCCAGGCGCTGAAGAACATCAGCCTGGTGCTGCGCGACCGGCAGGTGACCGCGTTTATCGGCCCGTCCGGCTGCGGCAAGTCGACACTGCTGCGCGTGCTCAACCGCATCTACGAGCTTTATCCCGGCCAGGTCGCCACCGGCGAGGTGCTGGTCGACGGACGCAACATCCTCGCCCCGGGGCTCGACATCAACCTGGTGCGGGCGCGCATCGGCATGGTGTTCCAGAAGCCGACGCCGTTCCCGATGGCGATCTACGACAACGTCGCCTTCGGCATCCGGCTGTACCGACGGCTGCCCAAATCCGAGCTCGACGACCGGGTCGAGGACGCGTTGCGCCGCGCCGCGCTGTGGGACGAGGTCAAGGACAAGTTGCGCCAGAGCGGGCTCGGCCTGTCGGGCGGGCAGCAGCAGCGGCTGTGCATCGCCCGGGCGATCGCGGTCGAGCCGGAGATTCTGCTGCTCGACGAGCCGGCCTCGGCGCTCGACCCGATCTCGACCCAGCGCATCGAGGAGCTGATCGCCGAGCTGAAATCGGACTATTGCATCGCCATCGTCACCCACAACATGCAGCAGGCGGCGCGCAGCTCGGACTTCACCGCGTTCATGTACCTTGGCGAACTGGTCGAATTCGACGAGACCGAGCGCATCTTCACCCATCCGCGGGTCAAGCGGACGGAGGATTACATTACCGGCCGCTTCGGCTAGGAGGCGTGGCATGGCAGCCGAGCACATCATCAAGAGCTACGACGAGGAGCTGGCCCGGCTCAGCAAGCTGATCGTCGAGATGGGCGGGCTCGCCGAAAGCCAGCTTGCCGCGGCGATCGAGGCGGTGGCCCAGCGCGACAGCGAGCTGGCGCTGCGCGTGGTCGAAGCCGATGCCAAGGTCGACGAGCTGGAGCGCGAGGCCGACAACCTGGCGATCCGCCTGCTGGCGCTGCGCCAGCCGATGGCGCGCGACCTGCGCGAAATCCTGGTCGCGCTGAAGATCAGCAGCGATCTCGAACGCATCGGCGACTATGCCGCCAACGTCGCCAAGCGCTCGATCGCGCTGGCCCAGACCTCGCCGATCCAGCCGGCGCACGCGCTGCCGCGGATGGCCCGGCTGGCGCTGCTGCTGATCAAGGACGTCATCGACGCCTATGTCGACCGCGACGCGGAAAAGGCGCTGGCGGTGTGGCGCCGCGACGAGGAGCTGGACGAGATGTACGCCAGCCTGTTCCGCGAATTCCTCACCTACATGATGGAGGACCCGCGCAACATCGGCGGCTATACCCACCTTCTGTTCATGGCCAAGAACATCGAACGGATCGGCGACCACGCCACCAACATCGCCGAGAACCTGTATTACATGGTGCACGGGACCCCGCTCACCGCGGCGCGGCCGAAGGGGGACAAATCGAGCCTCGAAGTTTTGGCGCCGGACCGGGCGCCGCCGCAATGAAGCCGCTGGTGCTCATCGTCGAGGACGAAGCGCCGCTCGTCGCGCTGCTGCGCTACAACCTCGAACGCGAGGGGTTTGCGGTCTGCGAGGCGGCCGACGGCGAGGAGGCGCTGCTGCGGATCGCCGAGCGCAAGCCCGATGCGGTGCTGCTCGACTGGATGCTGCCGTTGGTCTCGGGGATCGAGGTGTGCCGGCAGATCCGCCGCGCCGCCCCGACCCGGACGATGCCGGTCATCATGCTGACCGCGCGCACCGAGGAGGCCGACCGGGTGCGCGGCCTCGACAGCGGCGCCGACGACTACGTCGTCAAGCCGTTCAGCCCGAGCGAGCTGGTGGCGCGGCTGCGCGCGGTGATCCGGCGGGCCCGGCCCAACGCCGCGGAGGAGGTGCTGAAATACGCCGACCTGGCGATGGACCTGGCCGCGCACCGCGTGTCGCGCGGCGGCCGGGCGATCCATCTCGGCCCCACCGAGTTCCGCCTGCTGCGGCATTTTCTGCAATATCCCGGCCGGGTGTTCTCGCGCGAACAGCTCCTCGACCGGGTGTGGGGCGAGGATGCGGAGCTGGAGATGCGCACCGTCGATGTGCATATCCGCCGGCTGCGCAAGGCGCTCAACACCGGCGGCGGCCCCGACCTGCTGCGCACCGTCCGCTCGGTCGGCTATGCCCTCGACCGACACACCTGAAAGGTTATTCGTTATATTTGACACACGTAAAAATTGCATCCATAGTCTCGCGGAACGGCGAGAGACGGATGCGGCATGCCGCGCATCAGCGCAGCCTCGCGACAGCGCCCCGGATTGCCGGGCGGGGCCGGCGGCGATGCCGGGCGCCTCGCTGCGGCGCTGGAAAGCACCGCCGCGCTGCTGATCCTGGTCGAGCGCGACTGGCGCGTCGCCTATGCCAACCGCCGCGCCGAAGCGTGCTTCGGCGACAGGCGGCGGCGGCTCGCCGGGCGCAATCTGTGGGAGTTCTGGCCCCGCCGCGACAGCCTGCCGTCGCGGCAGATGCTGGTGCGCGCGATGGAGCAGCAATCGCCGCGGCAGTTCGAGGATTTCTTCCCCGGCCTCGACGCCTGGTTCGACATCGAGGCGCAGCCGTGGCAGGGCGGCCTCGCCCTCTGGCTGCGCGACGTGACCGAGCGGCGGCATCTTGCGCGCGACCTTGCCGCGCGCGAGGCGCGCTACCGCGCGATTTTCGCGTGCGCCGGCGACGCGATCGTCGTCTGCGACGGGCTCGGCATCGTCCAGGAGGTCAATCCCGCCGCCGAGGCGATGTTCGGCTACGCGGCGCACGAGCTGGAGGGCCGCCATGTCGGGCTGCTCGGCGGCGCCGCCGGCGACTGGCTCGGAGCCGCCGGCAGGCGCGAGGCGACGGCGCGGCGGCGCGACGGCACGGCGGTGCCGCTCGAGCTGTCGCGCGCCGAATGGCGGCATGACGGGCGGGCCTTCTTTGCCGTCATCGGCCGCGAGCGGCGCCCGCCGGAGACGGAAAAGATGGCGGCGCTCGGTGCGCTCGCCGGCGGCATCGCGCACGATTTCGGCAACTTCCTGCTGGTCATCGGCAGCCAGCTCGACCTGGCGGCGGAGGCGGCGGCGGCGCCGGCACCGCTCGCGGTGGCGCGAACCGCGGTCGCGCGCGCCGGCGACCTGGTGCGCCAGCTTCTCGCCTTCGCCCGGGCCGGCGAGGGGCGGCGCGAGCGGGTGGCGCTGGCTCCGGCGATCGGCGCCGCGCTCGATCTCGTCGCGGCCGGCCTGCCGAAGCGCATCGCCCTGTGGCGGGACATCGACCCGTGCGGCGACATCCTCGGCGACGGCGCCGAGCTGCACCGGCTGATCCTCAACCTCGCGGCCAATGCGGTGGACGCGATCGGCCGCCGCCGCGGCACGATCAGCGTCGCGCTCGGCCGCGAGCCCGGCTCGGGCGAGGCGCGCCTCGTCGTCGCCGACGACGGTGCCGGCATGACGCCGGAGGTCGCCGCGCGCGCCTTCGAGCCGTTCTTCTCCGCCAAGGGCGGGCGCGGCACCGGGCTCGGCCTCGCCGTCGTGCACGCCATCGTCGCCGGCCAGGGCGGCACGATCGCGGTGGACAGCGCGCCCGGCGCCGGCACCCGCTTCACCATCCGCCTGCCGCTGCTGCCGCCGCCCGGATGATGGCGCGCATCCTGGTCATCGACGACGAGGCGCTGGTGCGCGACTCGCTTGCCGGCCTGCTGCGGCGGGCCGGCTATCGGGTCAGCGTCGCCAGCGACGGCGCGGCCGGGCTGCGCGCCTGCGGGTGCGAGCAATTCGATCTCGTCATCACCGACATCGTCATGCCGGGCATGGACGGGATCGAGACCCTGCTGGCGCTGCGCCGCAGCTCGCGGCCGCTCAAGATTCTGGCGATGTCGGGCGGCGGTCGCCGCGGCGCGGCGCTGTACCTGACCGCGGCCGGCGCGCTCGGCGCCGATGCCGGCCTCGTCAAGCCGTTCACCGAGGCCGAATTGCGCCGCGCGGTCGAGCGCGTGCTGGGCGAAGCGGCGGCGCCGCGCCGGCTCAGCCGACCAGCAGGCTGATCGGCAGCACCACCGCCGCCACCTTGAGCGGCCAGGTCCAGCCCTCGGCATAGACCAGCGCCACCAGGGCGATCGCACAGACCAGCAGGGCCGCTTCGCGCGGACCGATTTCGAGCCGTTTCCTCATGCCGTTATCCTACAGCCGGGGGTCCGGCTCGGCGAGGATTTCGGCAAAGGCGGCGCGGTCGATATTGCCGCCGCTCAGGACCACCGCGACCCGCCGTCCGGCGTGGCGCGCGCGTTCCCGCAGCGCGGCGGCGAGCGCGGCGGCGCCGGCACCCTCGGCGACGTTGTGGGTGTCGGTGAACAGGATGCGCATCGCCGCGCGGATCTCGTCGTCGCCGACGCTGACGATGCGCGCCGCGCCGGCGCGGATCACGGCGAGCGCGCGCTCGTCCGGCACCCGGCAGGCCAGCCCGTCCGCCAGCGTGTCGGCGCGGTTGGTCGAGACGGCGCGGCCGGCGGCGAAGGACAGGGCATAGCACGGCGCCCCGGCGGCGACGACGCCGACGATCTCGGTCTTGAGGCCGAGCGCCTCGCGCGCCGCGATCATGCCGCAGATGCCGCTGCCGAGGCCGATCGGCACGTAGACCGTGTCGAGACCGGAGACGGCGCGCAGCAGCTCGAGACCGTAGCTGGCGACGCCGCGCACCAGCGCCGGGTCGAACGAGCGCACGAAATGCAGGCCGTCGCGCGCGGCGAGCGCGGCGGCATGCTCGTAGGCGGCCTGGAAATCGTGCCCGGCCTCGACCAGCTTGGCACCGAACGCGGCCATCGCCCGGTTTTTCTCGGCGCTGTTGCCGAACGGCACCACCACGGTGGCGGCGAGGCCGAGGCGCCGCGCGGCATAGGCGACCGACTGGCCGTGATTGCCGCGGGTCGCGGTGACCACCCCGGCGAGGCCGGGCTCGGCGCGGCGGGCGGCGTCGAGATAGACCAGCCCGCCGCGCAATTTGAAGGCGCCGATCGGGGTGTGGTTCTCGTGCTTGACCCACAGCTCGCCGCCGAGCCGGCGCGACAGCAGCGGCCAGCAATATTGCGGCGTCGGCGCAACCGTCCGGTGCACCAGCGCGGCGGCCTCTTCCAGCTCGGCCAGGGTGGGGAGGCGACGCACGATTCGATCACTCGCCGAACGCTGTGCGGGGCAACGGCAAACGCTCAAGGTCTATCATCCGGCGCGGCCTGTAGCATCCTTCCCTCTTGCCCGCGCCTGTCTACCCGATAAGGTGCGGCGAGACCATGACCGTCCTTTCGACCGCGCTCGATCCGCGCTCCGACACGTTCCGCGCCAATGCCGCGGCGATGCGCGCGCTGGTCGAGGATTTGCGGGCGAAGGCCGCGGCGATCGCCGAGGGCGGCGACGCAGCGGCGCGCGAGCGGCACCAGCGGCGCGGCAAGTTGTTGCCGCGCGAGCGGGTGCGGCTGCTGCTCGACCCCGGCTCGCCGTTTCTCGAATTGTCGCAGTTCGCCGCCTACGGCATGTACGACGGGGCGGTGCCGGCGGCCGGCATCGTCACCGGCATCGGCCGCATCTGCGGGCGCGAATGCGTCGTCGTCGCCAACGACGCGACGGTCAAGGGCGGCACCTACTTCCCGATGACGGTGAAGAAGCACCTGCGCGCCCAGGAGATCGCGCGCGAGAACCGGCTGCCCTGCCTGTACCTGGTCGATTCCGGCGGCGCCTTCCTGCCGGCGCAGGACGAGGTGTTTCCCGACCGCGACCATTTCGGCCGCATCTTCTACAACCAGGCGCAGATGTCGGCGGCGGGCATCCCGCAGATCGCCATCGTCATGGGCTCGTGCACCGCGGGCGGCGCCTATGTGCCGGCGATGTCGGACGAAAGCATCATCGTCAAGGGCGCCGGCACGATCTTTCTCGGCGGCCCGCCGCTGGTCAAGGCGGCGACCGGCGAGGTGGTCAGCGCCGAGGAGCTGGGCGGCGCCGAAGTCCATACCCGCATCTCCGGCGTCGCCGACCATTTCGCGGTCGACGACCGCCACGCCCTCGGCATCGCCCGCCGCATCGTCGGCAACCTCAATTCGGTCAAGACGATAACGCTCGACGTTCAGCCGCCGCGCGAACCGCTCTACCCGCCCGAGGAGATCTACGGCGCGATCCCCGCCGACACGCGGCGGCCCTACGAGGTGCGCGAGGTGATCGCCCGCCTCGTCGACGGCAGCGAGCTCGACGAGTTCAAGGCGCTCTACGGCCAGACCCTGGTGTGCGGGTTCGCCCGGATCTGGGGCTATCCGGTCGGCATTCTCGCCAACAACGGCATCCTGTTCTCGGAAAGCGCGCTCAAGGGCACGCATTTCATCGAGCTGTGCGCGCAGCGCGGCATCCCCCTCGTGTTCCTGCAGAACATCACCGGCTTCATGGTCGGCCGCAAATACGAGAATGCCGGCATCGCCAAGGACGGCGCCAAGATGGTGACCGCGGTGGCGACCGCTGCGGTGCCGAAATTCACCGTGATCATCGGCGGCAGCTTCGGCGCCGGCAATTACGGCATGTGCGGCCGCGCCTACGGCCCGCGCTTTCTGTGGATGTGGCCGAACGCGCGCATCTCGGTGATGGGCGGGGAGCAGGCCGCCGCGGTGCTCGCCCAGGTGCGCCGCGATGGGCTGGCGGCGCGCGGCGAGGACTGGCCGGAAACCGAGGAGGAGGCCTTCAAGGCGCCGATCCGCGCCCAGTACGAGGCGCAGGGCCACCCCTATTACGCCAGCGCGCGGCTGTGGGACGACGGCATCGTCGACCCGGCCGAGACCCGGCTGGTGCTCGCGCTGTCGATCGCGGCGGCGCTCAACGCACCGATCGAGAAGACGCGGTTCGGCGTGTTCCGGATGTGAGGAGAGGACCGTTATTTGACGCGAAGGCCGCTAAGGAGGCGCAAGGGCCGCAAAGGAATCGGCGAGACTTCGCGTCCATTGCGTACCCTTTGCGCCCCTTGCGACGAAAAATTTTCGCCGGGTGAGCCTTGTTTTCTAAGATCTTGATCGCCAATCGCGGCGAGATCGCCTGCCGGGTGATGCGCACGGCGCGGCGCCTGGGGGTGGCGACGGTCGCGGTCTATTCCGATGCCGATGCCGGGGCCCTGCATGTCGCGACGGCGGACGCGGCGCGGCGGATCGGACCGGCGCCGGCGCGGCAGAGCTATCTCGACATCGCCGCGATCCTCGCGGCGGCGCGCGACAGCGGCGCCGAGGCGATCCATCCCGGCTACGGCTTTCTCTCGGAGAATGCCGAGTTCGCCGAGGCCTGCGCCGCCGCCGGGCTCGTCTTTATCGGCCCGCCGCCCGGCGCGATCCGCACGATGGGTTCGAAATCCGCCGCCAAGGCGCTGATGGAGGCGGCCGGCGTGCCGGTGGTGCCGGGCTATCACGGCGACGACCAGAGCCCGGCGCGGCTGGCCGAGGAGGCCGAGCGCATCGGCTATCCGGTGCTGATCAAGGCGGTGGCGGGCGGCGGCGGGCGCGGCATGCGCATCGTCGCCGGCAAGGGCGAGTTCGCCCGCGCGCTCGACGGCGCCCGGCGCGAGGCGCAGGGCGCATTCGGCGACGACCGGGTGCTGCTCGAACGCTACCTGCCGCGGCCGCGCCATATCGAGGTGCAGGTCTTTGCCGACACGCACGGCAATACCGTGCACCTGTTCGAGCGCGACTGCTCGATCCAGCGCCGCCACCAGAAGGTGGTCGAGGAGGCGCCGGCGCCCGGGCTGTCGGCGGCGCAGCGCAAGGCGCTGGGCGAGGCGGCGGTGGCGGCGGCGCGGGCGGTCGGCTATGTCGGCGCCGGCACGGTCGAGTTCGTCGCCGCGGCGGGTGCGTTCCACTTCATCGAGATGAACACGCGGCTGCAGGTCGAGCATCCGGTGACCGAGGCGGTGACCGGGGTCGACCTGGTCGAATGGCAGCTCCGCGTCGCCGCCGGCGAGGAGCTGCCGCTGCGCCAGCGCGACCTCGCCCTGCGCGGCCATGCGATCGAGGCGCGGCTCTATGCCGAGAACCCGGCGCGCGGCTTTCTGCCGGCGACCGGCACGGTCACCGGGCTGCGCCTCGCCGCCGGCGAGGGCATCCGCATCGACACCGGCATCCGCGCCGGCGATGCGGTGACGCCGTTCTACGACGCGCTGCTCGCCAAGATCGTCGCCTGGGGCGAGGAGCGCGAGACCGCGCGCCGCCGCCTCGCCGCCGCGCTCGGCGCCAGCGCGGTCGCCGGGCTGGCCACCAATCTCGGCTTTCTCGCGCGCCTCGTCGGCGACCCCGAGTTCGCCGCCGGCGCGGTCGATACCGGCTATATCGAGCGCCGCGGCGAGGCGCTGACCGCGCCGCGTCCGGTGCCGCGCGAGGCGGTCGCCGCCGCGGCGCTGCAGCGCCTCGGCACGGCGGCGGCGGCCGAGCCGTGGGAGCGCGGCGACGGCTGGCGCCTCAACCTGCCGGCGGCGCCGCGCTCGCTGCGGTTCCGCTGCGGCGAGGCCGAGATCGCGGTGACCGCGCGCCGCGACGGCGGCGGCTGGCGGCTCGACATCGCCGGCGACTCCGCACCCGCCGATCCCGGCCGCGCCATCGTCTTCGGCGACGAGGTGACGCTCGGCGGCGAAAGCTGGCGGCTCGTCCCGGTCGATCCGCTGGCGCCGCCCGACGCCGCCGAGCTGGCCGCCGGCCGGCTGACCGCGCCGATGCCCGGCCGGGTGGCGCAGGTGCTGGTGGCCGAGGGGGCGGCGGTGCGGCGCGGCGAGGCGCTGATGGTGATCGAGGCGATGAAGATGGAGCACACGATCGCGGCGCCGCGCGACGGCGTCGTCGCCCGCCTCGCCTATGCGGTCGGCGACCCGGTCGAGGAAGGCGCCGAGCTGGTCGCGCTCGCCCCGCACGACGACGAGCGCGGCTGATGGACGGGCCGCTGCACCTGGTCAAGATGGCGGTCGGCGTCGGCGCCCTCGACGAGTTGCGCCGCATCCGCGCCCAGCGCCTGGCCGAGCGCGGCTGGAGCTGGGTCTATACCCGCAACCGGCCGCGGCGCGAGGCGGCGGTGCTGGCCGGCGGCTCGATCTACTGGGTGATCCGCGGCCAGATCCGGGTGCGCCAGCGCGTCCTCGGCTTCCACACCCGGCGCGACGACAACGAGCGCCCCTACTGCCTGATCGAGGTCGATCCCGAGCTGGTGCCGACGCTGTGGCGGCCGTTCCGGCCGTTCCAGGGCTGGCGCTACCTGCCGCCGGCCGACGCCCCGCCCGATGCCGCCACTGCCCCGGGCGCGGCCGGCGCGGCGCCGCCCGAGGCGATGCTGCGCGAGCTGCGCGCGCTCGGGCTGTTGTGACCTTGGCGCCACGCGGCGGAAAATTGTCGGGAAAATTTGCGCCCGCAGCGCTGGACAGGGCGGAGCGGCGACACTATCTTGGGCGTTCGCCCGGTTCGCGGGCGAGGTGTTCCGCACCGATGCGACGTGGCGGCACCGCCGACCGGCGGGGCGGCTGCGGCGCGGATCGGGGCGCCGGCTGATTGACAAGGTGAGAGTGGGTAAGGAAGGGATGCGCGGGCGGCGGCGGGTTTAGCTGTTGCCTGCGGTTGAGTAGGTGGACAGCGGCCGAGAGAGAGGG
>Ga0209581_1002713_pt1 | contig 16316 bp, 21 predicted proteins | sample Coa_R2_FD_187160 | JGI IMG/M metagenome (GOLD analysis project Ga0209581, IMG submission 187160) | Surface soil microbial communities from Centralia Pennsylvania, which are recovering from an underground coalmine fire - Coalmine... | ecosystem: Environmental > Terrestrial > Soil > Unclassified ...
CGCCGTAGCCTCGACAGAATAGCCGCGGCGGAGGCGCGGAGCAGAACGCCGCTAACTCGATTTTTCGCCTTGGAGGGGGTCAATTCTAAATGCACGCTAGGGGGTCAGTTCTAAATGCGCGTTGACAGACGGGCTCTTCGATCACGCTAAGGTTCTTGTGGACCTGTCCATCGACACTCTGATGCATGTACACGGTGTGACAAAAGAAGAGGCAGCGTATTGGCTTCGCAGCGCTGCGGAAGCCGTGGAATAAGACAGAACGTTTCTACGGCTCGGAATGGACTCCTGCCGGCCAGCGCTTATCTATTCGCTCGAGGATGAATGCGGCCTCGTCGATGGCCTTATCGACCCAGTAGCCTTTGGCCATGTTCGGCTTGTCTGGATCCATCTCCAAGAGTTTGCGAGCTGAGAGTGGAGTAGCGGCGAAGAGAATCGCGTACTTTCGTTGTTCTTCCATGGGAGCACCCGCGAGATGATATGAATGCGGCAGCCTTTTGCGCCAAGTGCATGATGAGCGCGCGACTGTCGGGGTTCGTGCGGGCCAAAATTCGACGTACCTTGTGTATCACTGCGATGGGAAGTATCCACAAGTAAGATGGTTGGTTATAAGAGTCGATGACGTGATAATGATGCAGCCATAAGCTTAGCTATTGACAAACGTACCTTGGCGCAGTAGCCTCGCCGCCGAAGACCATTAAGAATCCGGTTTCGGTATTTTTGCAATAGGAGGCTATCACTGTGCACAAGAAACTCTGCGTGTTTGTGTGCTTGTTGATTCTGACCGTCTTATGCGGCACGTCGGAGGCTCAAACGCGGGTAGTTGAGCGTCTACCCCGGTACAGCCGGGCAACGGAGAGTGCAATACATGGAATTGTTCAGGAGATCCCCCAAGCACATCGCCGACAAGCTCCTGCCGGTAGCTATTTTGTCCTTGCAACAAGTACAGGTCCATTGGACGTTCAGTTAGGCCCGTTTTTCAGGGCCAGGGACCATTTTGCCCCAGGTCAAATCGTGAGCGTTATCGGCTCCCTTGCCAACGTAGGAAACACCAAAGTGCTTCTGGCTCGCCAGATCACAGTGGGCAAGCAGGTTTTTGTTGTACGTAATTTGAGGGGCTTTCCCATTTCCCGGCGTGCAACACTGGCGCAGAGTAGCCTTACGGAGGACGCCAGATGAGAAAATTTCTTTGCGTCCTTGTTCTTCCTTCTCTGGCATTAGCTTCGTGTGGCGGCGGTAGTTCGAGTGCGCCGCCCCCTCCGCCCCCTCCGCCTTCGATCGCCGTAAGCGTCTCGCCTTCCTCCGCGACGATCCCAGCTGGCGGCACACAACAATTCAGTGCCAGCGTGTCGGGTACAAGCAACACTAGCGTCGCTTGGCAAGTCAACGGCACAACAGGCGGGGACTCATCAAATGGGACCATCTCAAGCTCAGGTCTCTACACTGCGCCAAAGCTGCCTCCGCCGGGAGGCTCCATAACCGTGACCGCCGTATCGCAGGCGGATTCGACCAAGTCTGGTTCCGCCTCGGCAAAGATCGCGTTCTCAAATGCAAGTGTCAGTGGGGCTTATGCATTTTCATTCAGCGGTGTGAACACAGGTGGGACGTTTTTCATTGCCGGGCGGTTTGACGCAGATGGCACAGGAAACATCGTAAACGGCGCGGAAGATTTGAATGACGCCAGCGGAGTGTTCCAGAACCTTTCGTTCACAGGCAGTTACAGTGTGGGATCAGATGGACGAGGGACCGCAGCAATTACAAGTTCGCAAGGCACTTCCACCTTTCATTTCGCACTGGATGGTCGGGGCCACGCTTCAATTGTGGATTTTGAAGCGACTGCAACAGGCAGCGGCCTTGTTGCCCCGCAGGATACTAGCGCGTTGTCGCTGTCTTCTATTGCAGGGAATTGGTCTTTCGGATTTGGAGGAGAAGGCGCAAGCGGTATCCAAGTTTCGGCTGGCCGCTTCACCTTGGATAATGCGGGAAATATCTCGGCGGGAGCCGAAGACTTGAACGATGCCGGTACCATCAGTGCTAATGCTGCGTTCACCGGAACAGCAAGTACCGTAGATGCAAATGGCAGGGGAACGGCGTCATTTACGAGTGGACTAGGTACCTCAAATTTTGCCTTCTATGTAGTCACTGCCGACGAGGTTGCCTTCGTCTCATTAGACTTTCCGTCCCCGGCCTTATCAGGAGTAGCCGGTCGACAGTCGAGTTCGTCATTTGGCCTGTCATCCCTAAGCGGGGACTATACTTTCTTCTTGGGCGGAGCAAGTACGCTCGGTGCGGATGTCGATGTTGGCCGGGTGACTTCCGATGCAAATGGAAACCTGAATGGCGGCGTGTTCGACGAAAATGATGCCGGGACCTTAGCTCAGAATCAGGGCTTCACCGGCACGTACACCATGGCGTCAAATGGCCGTGGCACTGTAACGCTAACTTCTGGGCTGGGTACTTCGACATTCGCCCTGTACATGATTTCTTCAAACCGCGCGTTCCTCGTAGAGACGGACACAACAGCGATCACGGTCGGAAATGCCTATCTGCAGTCGGGCGGCCCGTTCTCAAACTCCACGGTCTCAGGGAGCTACGTGTTTAACGTAAGCGGTGAAGTCAGCGCAGCCCCGACAGATATCGTCGGACAGATTGTATTCAATAGTTCCGGCAATTTGACGGGCATCGAAGATGCTAACGAAGGCGGAACGCTCGTTCCCAATGCCGCTCTCAGTGGGAGCTGTTCCGTTGCCGCCAGCGGTCGGGGGACTTGCAGCCTCAACGTTTCGGGTTCAATTTCGAGTTACGCCATTTACACCGTGGACCCGACCCTAGCATTTGTGGCGAGCATGGACACAGGAGATGTATTGGCCGGTCCCGTGAGCAAACAATTCTGAAGTCGCGCTCGGCTACAGCCGTAAATCCGTGCGCTTTCTATCAGCGACACAGCTGAGTTGGGTTCACCTTCACTCAGGCCAAGGCGATGCTGCGCTGCTGCGATTAAATCGAGCTCGCCTCTTTGGCGCGATGTACTTCGACCACTTCTTAAAACGTTTCTCCCACTCTACTATCCGCTCGTTTTTCCAGAATTGTTCTAGCGTGATGGGTAGTTCAAAAAAGTATCTCGCGCCGGCTCCCTTCCGGCCGCGAAGTATTCTGCCGCAGCCATACCGTGCCACGTACACAAGATAACCGCGCTTCGGGTGGGGATGGAGATGCTTTTTTGAATAAAGTAGCCGAAGCCATTCTTTCTGAGCGGCTTTTTCTGTCATGCGCTTTCGTTCCTTAACCTCGAAGAGCACCCACGGCTTGGCGCGTTTGAAAACAGCGATGTCTGGATGGATACCTAGGTCCTTGAAATACGGTTTGTTCAAGACCTTAAACTTCTTGCGAGTCGGGTCATGTTCCTGAAAGAACTGCCGGATGAGAAACCAAGCCTGTGCTTGGAGATCACCTTCCGATAGGATTTGGAGCCCTTCATAGGATTCGCGAATTTCTTTGGTAAATGGACCTTGAATGAAAGCGTGAAACTCTTTGATTCCGGACAGCATTCCCCATCCTCCATTTTGAGTGCGGAGACGCCCGTGTCGCAATTGCCAGATATATAAGGATCACGTCCCGGGCCATCTCCTATGGCCGGTTTTGAAGTGACCCCGCATGGCCGGTTTTCAACTGACCCTTGAGGCAATTGCCCGAGGATTTTATCGGAAAGCCTCGCCTGGGTGCTACTGCGGATGGAATAATTTATACTGTAAGTAATGTAGTGCTAATATTCTGGAAAGTGCCAAAGACTGGTAGAGAACCACTAGAATGTCCTAAACTCAAACAAATGGAACACGACAGGAGGCTGACCGTGCTTATCCCCTGCTTCGGCCTGTTCATGCTGACACTTACAGGCAATCCGGCCCAAAATCCCCCCTCTATGGAAATTATCAAGGTCAAAATTGAAGCCGCCGACCTCGACCGGAAGTTGCTGCTCCAAAAGCTGAATCAGCACGGTATCGACCACAAGATGAGATTCCAGCTCGACGATCAGGACTTCGCCTACCGGATCGTATTCGAGACAGGCCAAGGGAAGTCACAGAATCTAGTTTTTGGCAGTGGTGGATCATTTAATTCCAGTGAGGCGAATGCATCTGTCTACGACGCAAAGGGTGTGGAGCTGTTCGCATTCAAACGCGGGCAACGTGCGACGGATTCGGGAGCTACGAACGCCGTTGCTAAGGAGATCATCAAGCGCATATTGAAATTGCGGGCACTCTCGAAATAGGACAGAGAATTCTCCTTTGCTAAAGGGCTTACAACAATCATCTGCTTTCTGAACCGCTCGCAGCGGCGGAACCATACACCAAGAATCAACGACTTAGAGACTGGGATGCCCGAGGGTTTTTGGAACCTCTGCGCGTGGGTGTGATCCCTTCCTGCTAATCAAGACCGGGTATTAAGATGAACTTTTCCGGTAACGCGACTACACAGGAGTTGTCGGCTAAGCTGCGATAAAATGGCAGTTCGAGATGACGCCCTGGTTTATTGCCACCAAAAGATTCGACCAATCTGATGCGGGTTGGGGAAAGTACATCGCCTGGTCCGGCCTTGAACAACTTGACGAAGTTGTTTCTCTCGACGGTAGTCTTTGCCCGACTGTTCTTCCCGATATTAAACCGGAATACTGGAACCACATCGTGAACGAAGATTTTATGCTTCACTTCTTTGTCGACCTCGATTATCTGCGCCATGAAACAGCTGATATTCGAAGAAAAAATCTGCTCTGTGTTTTTCGCAATCCTCCTGGCCACCCTAGCTTGGAAGTTCCGGAAGGATTCGAGTTTATTGGCTATGACCTGGTTGACAAGGATTCCTCGACCAGTGCCCTCACGAATTGTGGCGGATTTCCAGAAGTATTTTCGAATGGCGAGCTATCAGAAAAGGGGCTTTTCAGAACACACGAACGCAGCCGAGAAGTGCAAGAGGCCCTACGTCAGCGATATCCCAACGAACATCACGTAGATTGCCACCTGTGGGCTATTTTCCGCTGTCAGTAGCACGCCCGGTAATTCAATAAACCTCACTCGGACGATTAACCGGAAAACCGGAACCTTGGGAACCTTTCCGGTTTCGCGACTAACCGGGAGTCAATCGGTTCTGGGTTGCTCCAGTTCTATCAGACTGCCCGCGTTTCACCGCCCAAATTGTGGTTAGAAGGAACGGGGCAGCAACAGCCAATACGGTTACGCGACCAAGCCATGGAGTTGTGATGCAAAAGTTGAGGCTCGCGACGCAGAAGGACTGCTTTGCGTTCCACACGTAGGGCAGGCCGCTCAGAAGTGTAAGGAACCAGAATGCGCTGTACGCCGTGACGAGCACCGCACCAAATTTCTTTTGTCGCCAGCAAATCATTCCAAGCAACCCCGCCAGAGCTGGAAGCAGAGTGACCCACAAGCCGCTCCTTCCAACCGTTTGGAATACTCCTAGCCTCAAGGGAAAGTCAGGACGGGCAAGGATAAGAGCCGAGAGCCCAAAGAAGAAGAGTGTAGTCACGAGGACCCAGAGCAGCCCAACGATAGTTCCTATCGGCGCTTTCACCTTCGACACCTCTGGAGGACGAACGAATGCAGCCCGGAACGGAAAGTATTCCCGGCCATAATAAGTCGCTCAGTGAGGCCGACCGTGCGGTGACCAGCATCACAGCTCGTGCTTGAGCCACTCGCTGGCATCCGATTAGTCGGTACCTTCCAGGGCTTAGTACGAACTTGTCCGGTTTCGCGACTTACCGGGACCTAGAGCAAAACGTGATAGATTCACTTTCAAGATGCTCAGCTTCGACGACAAACGCTGGGAACAACTTTCAGGTGGTTACCGCGCTGGATTCGACCCTCGCACAGCGCTTTCAAAGCTCGAAACGAATACCCAGTCAGAGGATGCCTGGAATGAGTTGTGGGAAGGACTTCATCACCAAGGGGATGTTGGTGAAGCCTCCTACGCTGCTGTTCCTCACATCGTGCGAATCTATCGCCAGCGACGAGCGGACCGCTGGAGAAGTTTCGGATTGGTCGCGCTGATTGAATTGGCCCGTGGGAGGGGAACAAATCCTGTCGTTCCGAATTGGCTCAAACAAGATTACTTTCAAGCGATTCAAGACCTCGCCGCGATTGCCTCGAGTGAAATCATGAGCGAGGGCGACGTAGACGCTATGCGAGCCATGCTCAGTGTCATCGCTATTGCGAAGGGCGTTCGTACTCACGCACGTCTTTTGTTCGAGTATTCCGACGAAGAAATGACTGCTCTCGAAAAGCAACTATTGGGAAGCTGACACGGACAAGGTGGTACTGATACCCACTTTTCCGATTTCGCGACTTCCCGGGAGTTGACCCGAAATCGACGGGTCGGCCAGCGGGAATGCGGTCCCCACGAGTCTTTTTCGTTGGTCTCCCCGTATAGCTCAGTATCCAAGCCTCGGGGAAACTGTATGCACCTCGGTCATCATCTGGCAGGCGTGGACTTGGTCAGCGTCGAGACCAGCAGTTAGCTTCGGAGCGGGCCGTCGGCAACCCGGAACTAGTCGCCTAGCTCCGTACGGTTTGACAAGGAGAATAGCCAAATGAAGCAGAACCTCACGCTAACCATCACGTCCCTGCTCTCGATCCTCCTCATGACGTTTCACATGACGCACGACACCCTCCGCGCTAAGGCTGGAACGGCCGAGGCAGGGGGCTTGACCTTCATTGTGGTGCCCATCCTGGTCGTCTGGCTGTACGGAACGCTGCTGCTCGCCGAACGACGCTCGGGCCACATCATCATGCTTGTCGGGTCGCTCCTTGCGTTGCTCATGGTCGTGGTCCACACAAGGGGACCGGGAGACGTTGTCAGCGGGGAGTTCGCCAAGTCCGCGGGAGCCTTCTTCTTCGTCTGGACGCTCATGGCGCTCGGCGTCACCGGGATGTTCTCCGCCATCCTCTCGGTGCACGGACTGTGGAGCCTGCGACGGACAACTCCCGGTTAACCGGCTAATCGCCGAAGTAGATTTGGCTGGGGCACAACTTATCGGGACTCATGCGCGTCACGCGGTCGTTTTGGCATGGGGGCATAGGAATCGATTCGCGTCTGCTGAGTCACTTGCAGTGCTTCAAGTGTGTCGCTACCCAGTAGTGCAGAAATCAGTTCCTGAGGTCCCCCAATGATGGTGAACATCAAGTCGTAGTCGCTGCACAAGCACCAATTTCTGTCGGAGGGCCACAGGTATTCTGGTGAGAACTGATACTTATTCTCTTTCAAAAAGTCGACGACCTCATCGAGTGCGCCAGCGAATAGGATTGGCTTTTCAGTTCCGAGGAAGGGGATAGTCGCAAACCGGAGAAAGCATTTCTGCTCGCCAGCAAATGGACGGAGAATTGACAGCACCTCTGACAGTTCTTCGTAATCCAAATTCCCTTCATCGGGGCCGTAAAGAAATCGAGGCCAGCACGTGGGGTCGCTCAAACTCGCCCGGAACCATTCATGGCATATTTCTGGCTGAAACGGTACGTTGAGCAACTCAGCTAATGCTTTCCATCTGATTCTCGGAGCTTCTTCGCTGTCCCTCCGGGATTCAACGAACGAACGCAGCTCTGTACAGGGCGGAATTCTCAAAATAGCGAGCTCTTGGTCAGACAGCGGATTGTCAATATTTTCGTACTTGGCGGTGATCCTATGAAGAATTTTCGCGCAAACCTGAAACTGTGAAGGTAGCAAATGGGACACGAAATTTCCCTTCCAGTTTGGGTCCTCACCGGAAACAAGTTCCGCTAGCTCGCTCTCAATCCACTGGAACTCTTCGTCGGAGCACGGGCGCATGAGGAGTTCATCGTAACCGAAGGAAGAGCGTATCTACCACTGTCAGGTCCCGATTAACAGTAGGCCCCAGTCCTTTCAGGGGCCACGAACACCCTGGGTTCAGCAATCCATTTCCCGAATTTTGGAACCGTCTCCCGCGAGCCGATAGAGCGTTCCGACGCCAACCTCCAGCTCCCTGGCAATTCGCTTCCAGCCCAGCCCCCGTGCGCGTAGGGCCGCGACTCTAGAACGATCCACAACCTTCCTGGGACGACCGAGCCGCTTGCCCTTGGCCCGGGCATTCCGCAGTCCGGCCCTCACCCTTTCAGCGATCAGACTGCGTTCCAATTCAGCCACGGCGCCCAGAACCGTAAAGACCATCCTCCCCGCCGGCGTCGCTGTATCGAGCGATTCGCTTAGGCTGACGAACTCGATTCCAAGGACGCGGAAGGTATCGAGCGCCCTCAGCAGGTGCGACACCGACCTGGCAAATCTATCGAACTTCCACACCGCCACCACATCGAACTTGCGACGGTGAGCGTCCTGCATCAGCCTGTCGAGTTCCGGCCGCCGGTCCTTTGCTCCCGAGATTCCCACGTCGATGTACTCTCCGACGATCTGCCAACCACGGCGTCCGCAGTACTCCCGAAGCTCTCGAGTCTGCACCATTGGATCCTGGCCGTTATTGACCGTCGATACGCGGGCGTAGAGAGCAGCACGGACAACTTTCCTGGCCCCCTCCCCGGGTGATATCTGGCTATTCATGGCGCCCCCTCGCCTTTCTGCCTTTGCCGCCGGCCTTCTGTCGAGGGACTACTTCCGCGGGGACGTACGCGCCGATCGTGAAAGCGAATTCGTACGCGCCATCGAGAATCAGCAGCGCGCGGCTGTGTCCCGCACCTTTCGCTTCCTCGAGAATGTTGCGAAATGCTTCGACGGCAGCCTCGGGGGTGTCGTCCGCTCGATTGAATCCGCGAACGATCCCACAACTTGCGCTATCGAACGTGACGCTATCGAACAGCCGGATTTGCTTCGGCACTGGCATGCTGAGGCCGAGGAGGTGACGTGCCCCCCGGAGTGTGTCGAAGGTGACTACTGCGATGTCCTCATCGGTAAGCGGAATCCAGTTGTCTTCGTCTGCGATGTATTCTTCTGCCGCACACGGGATGCAGATCCGCCCGCCGTCCCTGCCCTTCGTGCTATAGGCCTCCCACGTACGGTTCTCCGCCATCAGTCGGTGGCAGCCGGCGCACCAGAAAAAGCCCTCGGGTATCCCGTAGCTTCGGTGGTAATCGCACTGCGTGAGGATCCCTTTGGGGTCGTCACTGAATACGTCGTACCAGAGTTGGTGAGACAGTTGGCCCAGGCAGATTCTGCCGCGCTCACAGTACAGGCGCCTGCCGTCTAGGAATCCGGTTTGTACTGCACGCTCGAGCTTCTCTCGGTCGGAAAGCGCCTCACAGTTGAGACGCTGTATGTCGGGTAGTGACCACATTGGTGCGTTCCTCCTCGTCAGAAACGCACCAGGAGCAAAAAATACAAAGACCGCCCAGGCATCAGGCGGTCGGATCTTTGGAGATTCCGTTGCGAGATTGAGTTCCCGCCACATCGAGCCTTGCGGCTCAAGCCACCGTGCGTCTCCTCGCCGGTTGGCGGCTGACTTTGTAGGTCAGCACTCCTGATGCTGAGGGGGATGTTAACACGAACGTGAGGATCGTCAACCGTATAGTTTCTTTCGAGTGAGAAACGAGATGAATTTCCGTGAGGCCAGACGAGGCCTCGAAGGGAAGAACGTAAGCGGCCGCCCGCCAAACGCCGTAACCCGATGCTCGATCGCGGGGTATGGGTATGCGGTGGTAGTCGTTGCATCGACCGGTGAACTAAGTACGTACGCATCCGAGGTTTGTAAATGTGTAGATCATAGGTTGTCAGGTTTCTTCGGGTTTCTCCGGGACCGCTTGGCGCAAGGCGCAGGGGCTGGCGCCCCCGCACCCCCTCCCTTGTTGCCGATGACGGTTTGCGGGACGGGAAGAAAGCCGGCGGCCTTCATTTTCGGTGGCCCGTCCGCGCAGGATCACCGTTTCCAGCCGTCGGCGTTGTCAACGATTTTAGCGGGTTGCAGTGTCAACGATTTTTGCGGGTTGCAGGGCGGAGCCCTGCGCCTTGCGCTGGTTGGTCGTTACAACCCCTCGGAGAAACTTAAATAATCCTTCCCTTCGGTTCCCGACATGGGCATCCCCTCAGCTCGACCGCGAAGCCGCGGCGGGCAATACGTTCCATCACGCGCGCCTCAAGAACTGCTTGGCGGATGTCGTTTTCGGGTGGCGAGAAATGAAGCTGCTTCTAGATTTCATTCCTCGTCCTCATCCTCGTCAGCTTGGCTATCGAAAATCTCGGGCGACCGTTTGGAATTATTTCGATTCTCCGCCTGCACCGCCATTGCTCGTGTCGCGCGCTCTTGCAAGAGTTTCGTCTTCTCATTCCATGCGTCAATACATTCTTGACAAGTACACGCAGGCGGATGACCGGGAACTACAGACACCTCCTGTGGCGCAATGATGATGAGACCTCCGCCGGCAACCGTATCCTCTCTGTCCCTTCCCAACACACCTTTTGCCATGAGGATATCGCGCCAAAACGCATGTCGATTCTTGTGGTCTGGCATATCGATCGCATCAATCACACGACCGTCCCTATCCGCAATTAGTTTGATCTGTTTCGCCTCGAGCCCCTCGGCAGCAACCTGAGCCAGCCGGTCATCGGTAATACCGGCTCGCTCGAAGGCCTCTATAACCGTTCCATCTCGCCGCACCTGCCGTTGTGCTTGAGAGGGATCCATTCCTGCGATTCGTGCGGCGGCTGCGATGTTTGGACGAGCTCCAGCCACAGCCTGCCCAACAAGGGCGCCCGTCAGCATCGCCTTCTTTGCAATCCGCTGCTCGCGCTTGGTATTTGGCGTTGTTCCAAACCGCTTGTCCTTCTTCCGCTCAAGCCGCCGTTGGTGTGCCACTGCCCGCTCGGTTGCTTTGGATGCTTTTCCGGAGGTGCTTCGGGCACGAATACGGGCACAGATAATACAGGAACAGGTTGCCTGATGGCCCTTGCCGCCGAGAGTTTTCCGTTCGCCAGCGTTCAGAGGCTGAGGCGCAGAAGAAGTTTTGGTTTCCCTTGTTTTTTGCATTTTTTCAGGCGAAACAGCGTGTCCATTCACATCAGTCATATGAGCCTCTCAGGGTGGCCGCGCTAGCCGCTGTGCGTCGCTGCGCGTTTCAACGCGCCGCGATAGCAACCTGAAATAAGTCATTCAAAATCAATGAAGCGTCGTTGTGCGTCGCTTGCGTCGTGGGCCTTCTTGTTTCCCGTTGGTATAAGCAAGAAGACAGGAATAACCAGAGGGCAGGGGGAAGAAGAAGCAGAGCGGGAGCGACGCAAGCGACGCACCGACGCATGGTCGGGATAAACGTCTGCAATTCAGCGCCGTAGTCTCGTGTGACTATTTCACAGCGACCAACGCGAGCGTCCCTGGCCGCAGATCCTGCTTTAGTGTCCACTGTTTTCTCCCCCTAGATCACGCGTTAGACGGATGATTTTTTTTGAGTTCCGGCCGGACGTTTGATCGAATTCGAGATGTATTCCCACTGCCTTGAGGCTTGGTCGTAACCTGCGAAGCATGCCAGACAGAGATCCCGCCGACCCCGGCCAGTTTTTCATGGGCAGATGGTCTGTTCTGGCAAATTCCAAAAGTAGCACTAGCAGCATAGAGGCGGTCCCTTCCCAGGATTCGCGCTCGCGAAGCAGGTTCTCAATCGGACCGAGGAGCGGAGAGTTCTCGAGCGAAAGTTCACTCGCGGCCTGCCGATTCGTCGAGTAGGCATCAAGAAAGGTCCCGTCGCGCCAGCCAAGCGCCGGTTCAGCAGCGGTGGCCCAAGCGGCGAAGTCAGCCATTCGGGGTAACGTCGGCAATTTCAGGGTAGCAATTCGTCCCAACGCGCACGCAACCGCGTCCAGCAAAGCACCCAGAATACCTGGCTGACCTTTATCGAATTCCCGCCAGAATTCTGCTTCCGTCCTCCGAGTCTGTTCCGATATTGCAGGCGCTCGAACTATCAGCGACCGGTCGAACAAATCTCCGTTTGAGATCCCGATATGAATCCCGTTGAGGATGACCGGACGGGCAGCATCGAAGAGCTTTTCGTCCGCGTCCGAGTAGAGGCGCCGTGTCGAAAAACCGCTCCCTGTAGCCATGCGGCAGAGCGCATCAGAAAGCCAAGGAGGGACCGACGACAGATTTTCAAAAGCTAAGCACGCGCTGTTGGAGGCAGAAATGATCAGGTCGCGTTCGTCACGCGGCGCAGATCGCAAGGGCGCTGTGCTCGGGTCAATGAGTCGTCGAAGTACCTCCGAGGTCGTGCTTTTGGCACTTCCTTGCTCGCCTTCGATTGCCAGAATAGGATATGGCCCCACAGGTCTAAGGGCAGCGATCAGGAAAGCGATTACAAGCACCCAACTTTTTTCATCGGTCACGTTTATGTATGGACGCAAATCTTCAATACTGCCTCCCTTGGTCGGACGTGGCAGAGACTTCATACCCCTCACTCGACGGAAAATTACAGGTGCGGTTTTCGTGATCTCCCAGCCGTTTTTGGAGACTCTTACCATTTCCCATTCTTTGTTGCCGAGATCGAGATATATGAAGCCATCCTTTTCGGCCAAGCGGATGTGAACACGTTTCTCAGGACCCTTGTACAGGGCCTCTCCGATAAATATGCTGCGAACTTCAACAAAGTCCTTTTTCGGGAGGTTAACTTTTTCTTTCGCGTAAAATGTCGACGCAAAAAAGTTCTCGAACGAACGATCTTCCAATGCGAACGTCTCACGATGATCATGGACCGGCAAGGATGCAAACGCCTCACCTTCAGGCGTGTGAAAAAAGAAAAGCTGAAGTTCTTTCGCTAAGTCAATGGCCATGTTTATCCGGGATTTTTCTTCGGATCCATTGCGATTCTTCCTCCTTCCCGCCCGCGGCAGACCGATATCTGGTTTTGGCACAATTGGTAGGCCAGTGTTGTCGGGGACGCTCGCAGATTCCGAACTCTCGGACGACGGCTTTGAGTTGAGATCATCCGACCGATCTTCCCGCTCGTTGCGAACTGAGGAAGAGGAATTTTCCGTAGGAATGGGATCCTTGGAATTGATGCTTATAGGATCAACGACTTCCGGTATAGGCATGAAATTTCTCCGTTCGTTTCCGTTCCGCGTCGTGTTCTCGCACTTGCTGGATTAAAGCGCGAAGGCTCCGATGCGCCTCGAATAGTTCGCGGGCAGGCACTTCAGCTCCCGCGAAATACCAATCGACATCTGCAGCCGCATCGCCGTTGAAATCGAAAGCCACGACCTTGCCCTCGAGTTTCGCCGAGAGAAGACGATGACCTCGCGCTTTGAGGAAGGAGGCAAGTTCAAGCTCGGCCGTTTTGTAAGGGACGCCGTTCATTGTCCACGTCCCTCAACACGACCGGCGCGGATTAGCGCCTCCAGATCGCTCCGCAAAACTCGAGTAAGACGACCGAGCTTTACGCGGGGAAGCTTGCCCTGACCGAGCCAGCTTGCGATTGTCGAGGTTTTAACCGTGGCGATGCGTGCCGCTTCTTCGATCGTCAACAAATCCCCTATCTCGATCTTGTTCGTTACCATTGCTGTGCTCTCCGGCTCGCTATTCAAGAAACAGCTCTAGCGAGTTGACAAAACGTGTGCTCGTCTATAATATAGCTACATGAACGAGCATAGTTCATGATAAGCACGCATCTCGATTCTGTCCAGGCCGCGGGCAATGACTATCCGAGTTAAGGTTTCAAATCGACGAGCAAGTGAAGTTTCATCCCTTTTGTTTAGCCGTATAGAAAGGTTCGTTAATCTGCCACACAACTACGACGCGTTCGCGGATTTCTTCCGACAGAATCCGGAATTCCTTCCAGTGACCTTCTATGTGCATGCTCCGGCGCCGGAAAAGGTTCACGATTCTGTTGGTTGGCACCAGTCGCTTTATGAATTGTTCCGCGTTTTCCAGAACTTGCTACGAGACGTCTGGGAGAATGGCGACAACTCGAAACTGGGAATCCTGCTCGGAATCGACGAAGCGGCTTATGAAATCATGAACCGGAAGAAAAAACCCGGAGTCCTTGACCGAGTGCTTTCAGGGCCAGAGACGGCGATCGAGAACGCCATGAAGCTCATTCCGCACAATTACTACACAGCTCCGTGTAGGGTAAGGCCGGACTGGGGAACAGGCACGTTTCGATATGAAGAAGACACCGATTTTCGTCGAGCCGTCTATATGCTCTTCCGCCAGAGTTGGCGTGCGTCTAAGTGTCCCCAGTGCAACAAGTACTTCATCGCGGACAAACCGCCCCAGCGGTATTGCTCCAGCAAATGTTATGGCGATGCGAAACGCACGCGTGATTTGGAATTTTGGAGAAGCGTGGGCAGCGATCTTCGCAAGAAGCGAAAAGCAAAGGAGCGAAAGCCGTGATTTACAAGCGTGGTGGAATCTATTGGTACAAGTTCATGTGGAATGGAAAGCTCATCCGCAAATCCACAAAGCAGGGCAATGATAAGGTGGCTAGGCAGATGGAATCGGCCCACCGTGCTGCGCTGGCTAAGGGCGAAGTGGGAATCCGTGAAAAAAAGGCTGTTCCGACTCTAAACTACTTCATCGAAACACGAGCGGAGCCTTGGGCGAAATCGAGATTCGAGAAAACTTCACCCAAGACGTGGCGCGATTATTATCGGGTGGGATTCAAAGCGATTAAAGAATACAAACCTCTCGCGAGCATGAAGCTTGATGAGATAACGAGCGAAACCGTCGCTGGTTTTGCCGCCCATCGGCAGGCCAAAAACCTGCAGATCAGCTCAATTAATGGCTCGCTTCAAGTTCTGCGGCGAACTCTTCGATTGGCAGTTGAGTGGGGAGTAATTGACGTGTCGCCAAAGATCAAAATGCTGCCTGGTGCTAAGCATCGAGAACGAGTTGTGACTCCCGAAGAAGAAGCCAGATATTTGGCGGCGGCGCCTGAACCTCTCTGTTCAGTGGCAACAATACTTGTTGATACTGGTATGCGGCCAGAGGAGTGCTTCCGACTTCGTTGGGAATCGATTACGTGGTCTAACGGGAGACACGGAACGCTTCTGGTTACGCATGGAAAGACGCCCGCTGCTCGCCGCGCGCTCCCAATGAGTTCTAGAGCCAGAACCATTCTTGAAGGCCGGTGGGAAAATGCGGGAAAACCTTCCGAAGGCTGGATATGGCCGGCTCCGACTCGAAGCGGGCATCTAGAGTCTTCCAGCTTAAAGAAACAACACGCCCGAGTGTTCCGGACCCTGGCCGAAGAAGCGAAGACTAATAAGGGCAAGCCGCTCCGCCCGTTCGTCCTCTATTCCTTACGCCATACATTCCTCACGCGTTTGGGCGAATCTGGTTGCGATGTATGGACGCTTGCAAGAATTGCAGGACATAGCTCAATTGCGGTTTCGACTCGCTACGTTCATCCTTCTCCCGATGCGGTGTTCGCTGCTATGGAAAGATTGGGTGGTCACAAAATTGGGCACAACCAGGACATGCCGGAATCTGAGGAAATTAGAGGAGCTCGGCTACCTTCATGATTCGCAAGGAGAAAAGTGGTCGGGGCGAGTGGATTTGAACCACCGACCTCCTGGTCCCGAACCAGGCGCTCTAGCCAGGCTGAGCCACGCCCCGACGTCTTTGCGCTAAAGGCCTTGCAGAGCAAGGCAATGCGCAAGTTCAAGAGTAGCATAGCCTCGCGCTCGCTTCTACTTTTCCGCCCCGAAACATAGCTTCACGGCAGTGGCCAAATATCCAACGCTTCTCTCGCGTCCAAGCTATGCACCGCCTTGTCGGACCCATGACATGGCACGGGCATTTCTCCTGGTGCCTCGCTACATCCGCATCGTCTTAGGCGCCCACCGTGACTCGCGTCACAGACACTCACGGCGTCCCCTGCATACCGTTAATGCGTGAGCAGGTTTCAAGCAGATGTCTCTGCCCTGAGACTACACCTGCATCGCCAAAACGGAGGAAGAAATGAAAGCGAAACTGATCTTGACGGCGGCCCTTGTCGCGGCCGTATTTTTTGCGATTGGTCGCACCACCGCCGACACCCACACCAAGCTGCATCCCAAGACCATGCAGAATCTCTCCACCGCCATGCACGGAGAAGCCTTCGCATTCGCCAAGTACACGCTTTTTGCCGAACGCGCCCGCAAGGCCGGCAACGCGGAACTCGCCGATCTCTTTGAGAGCGCCGCGAAGACCGAGCGCTTCGAGCACTTCGCTGAAGAGGCCGAACTCTACGGCCTGGTGGGCTCGGATGCCGACAATTTGAGCGACGCCATCAAGGGCGAGTCCTATGAAGTTGAAACCATGTACGCCGAATTCTCCAAGCAGGCTGCGGAGGCGGGCGACAAGGCCGCGGCGGGCAGGTTCGCGGAAATTCGTCAGG
>Ga0209581_1002714_pt1 | contig 16310 bp, 18 predicted proteins | sample Coa_R2_FD_187160 | JGI IMG/M metagenome (GOLD analysis project Ga0209581, IMG submission 187160) | Surface soil microbial communities from Centralia Pennsylvania, which are recovering from an underground coalmine fire - Coalmine... | ecosystem: Environmental > Terrestrial > Soil > Unclassified ...
CGCCTCACCCTGCTGCCGCTCCCGTCTCCGGACGAAGAGACCGCTATCGCGGTATAGACTCCATCCCACCAACAGTACCAGAAAGCGTAGATACTACGAACAGCGCTACAGGCAAGAGTTCGTGGAGGAAGAACTTGCGCATCGTTGACCCCCTTCCCCTGGGGCTCCTGCTCCGTAAACCGCACCGGCAATCCTATATCCAGGGGCGCCCACCAGCACCGTCCATATGGTCCCTTTCTCTGGTGCCAGGAGGATATGGCCGCTCAGTGGTTGCCATGTTCCGACTGTCGTCGAGCCATGAACCGTCGGGTTGTCGACTTGTTGCATGGTCAAGAGGGAGGGGACATGGCCGTGATCTATGCTGACGGATATGGTCCGGCCAACACGAGAGAGACGCAGGATACGGTCCCTGGGAGCCCGTGGCATCACTCGAAGCCTGAGCGTCGGCAAACCGCTGGCGAAGAGGGGTGCGTCGTTCCACCGGGGTGACCGGAACAGGTAGCCATGGGCGCTGAGGGTTACGCCAGCGCTCGCGGTTAGAGGCACGTTGAGTCGTCTCGTCAAGCTCTGGCCCGCTCCTAGGGAACTCAGCCGCGACACGGGGCAGCTCGGGGAGGCCAGCCGCGGCAGGGGATAGAACGGTGCCTGACCGCCTGTTGCAGCAACCCAACCACCGGCACAGCTCGTTTGTGTGCGGGGTTCCGCATAGTAGATGGCTCGAGAACCGCGATTGACCAGCACGACCTGTACCGGGAGCAACTCCCCTAGAAAGTAGGGCCCACGGGGTACTTGAACCGAGAAACGAACACCGCTGTCGGTGCGCGCCGCCTCAACGGTCGGCGGACAACGTACGCTCGTTGTCCTCGATGGGAGAGCCAGGATCGCTAAGACGCCCGCGACGTAGAAGTTTCGCACCACAGGCGTGCAAGATAGCCACATAAGCACATCCTATCCCTAATCGGTTTCGCCAGGACATCCACGCGGCGCTCAGAGATTATGATCTCAGCGGGTTTTCCGGACCCGCATTGAAGGCCATGATGAAATGTCCCGTTAACGCATCAATGACGATACATAGCTTGTGTGAGACGAACTTCGGACTCCCTACTGGCCCGTGACTTACCGTGTCTGCGTTTATTGTGACCACCCACGCCTTCATGTTGTGATAGAGCGGATTCTGCCCTACGCTCACGACCGCGGGCACAGCCCTACTGCTTCGGTCGACATCACTATCCGTACTCCCGCTCCATGCCTCAGCCGCATCGAGCGCTTGACGCGAGGAGACGTGCGTCTGGGACAAGGCCAGCGGCGCGAAAAACGTCTCCGGCGGCGCTGCTGGTAAGCCTGTGATGCTGCCCGGCAGGTCGATGCTCGTCGCCGCGGTCACATCGATGTGATTGGCCGCTTGGACTATCCCGCCCACAGCTATGGTAACGGTAAGGCCGATGGCGAGCAGGTTTCTCGAGGTGTTCATGTCTGCAACTTCCTTCCTTCTTCAACGGATGAGTTGTGGCTAAGGTAACAGACCTTTCCGTCGCCACGACTGCTAGCAGTGGCCGCCGTTGTCGCGCGTATCGTAGACCTTGAAGCTGTCCGTCGCCAGGCGTGTGTAGCACTCGTACGAGTTCGTCGGGCCACCATTGTTCGCGCCTAATACGGTGAAGACCGAAGTTGGGTTACACGAGTAACCACTAACAACCGTGCAGTATCGGGTGCTCGAAAACGTATCGGGACCCCAATGGTCGTCATCAGAGTGATTCTCCTGAAAGTACTGGATTCCGGTCCCAAACTGCCACCAGTCGAGGAGGAACGAGTTGTAGTAGGTCCCGTCAACGTAGAAGTACTCCGAAAAGCCGTTCACGGGATCCGATTTGATTTGTGTCTCGTAGGTGTGGGTGCCTCCTGGAGCCGCGTAATACTGATCATAGAAGGCACCCGACTTTTGTGCGTACTCGCTCCATATGGACTGGGAGTGGCCGTTCGCGATGAGCCACCCTCCCTGGGCGTAACCGCTTGCAGGCCCTACGACCATTTCCCACAAATACACGCCATTATTGGAGCAAGGGGTTGTAGGCGCGTTGGCCGTGATATTCACGGATGCAGCACCGGCATTAGTGTACGAACCTAGGTTCCCATCGAAGGTGCCATGGAATGTGCAAGAGGCTGCCGAGGCATCCAAGCCAGGAGACGACGCTAGAGGCAACAGCGTCAGACACAGGGCTACGATAGTCAGGATCGCTTGCCTACGGTTACGAGTCATTTTACGCTTCCGCTCTCTTGGTTAGCAGCCAGGGCATCTATACAAATCAGAAACGGGTTACGCGTCACGGTGGTAGGAGCGCGAGCCGCGCGGTGTCCAAAGAGACGGCCGCCTCTTGCAGTACGTCGCGGGGATGGTGGGTGCGCCACCATCCGCTGCCGGATGCTATCCAACGTGTCTCTCTTCCTCCCGATAACCGTCTCCTGCCTATCGCCCACCCAAGCCTCGTTCAACGTGGATTTCCCAATAGGCCATGGTCCCGGTTGGCGACCGGATCTTCTTAGCAGCCTGATGCTGTATCACTATCATGCCCCACGGCAGAGTTCCCTGTAAAGGTCTTCTGCGCCAATCTTGTGACGCAATGCGCCAAAATAGGTACGCCACTTGGCGCGGTTCGCCCTCGCCGTGACGCGCTGCGCCACGGGACGGCGCACACCGCCAGGTTAGGAAGATACGAACCCCAACTGCGCCGCGCGCAGGCCCAGCGTGAAGTCCGAGTGGGCCCCGAGTTTGTGCCGCAGCGCGCGGATCTCCCGGTCCACGGTGCGCCTACCGCAGCGCAGGTTACACGCGATTGCGGCGCACCCCATGCCAGCCGCCAGATCCTTGAGGATCGCGCGCTGTCGCTCGCTCAGCACCACGGCACGCTCGCGCGGACGCTGCCGGCGTTCCGGCGGGCTGAGGTACACGTCCAGCACGGCGCGGCTGCCCACCACCAGGTCATCCTCTACCACCATGCACACGCAGCGCGGCACGGTCTCCGCGCGCAGGTCCGCCCACATGAGGTAGGCCACGATCAGCGGCGCGAGCGCCAGCAGCGTCGGGCGCTCCAGGGTCGCCTCATCGCCCAGCACGATGACTTTGCTGTTGGGGCTGGCCTCGTGCACGTCCTGCATCAACGGGACGAGCGGGCGGCCCGGCGCGTCGGCCGCGACCAGCAGCGCGGCGGGTTGCAGGCGCGAGACCTCGGGCACGGCCTGATCGGCGTGCGCGACCTCGCCCAGCAGGTGGATTCCGGGTGCCGCTGGAGCAGCGGGCGCAGGCCGCGCCCGCCGCGGTGGGCGGAGGTGATCAAGAACAGAGTGGGCTGCATGGCCCGTGCCTCCTCGTATCCGCCGATGACCTCTCGCCATAATGAACGGAGGCTGTACCGCATTTTGCTACGTGGCCACGACGCCCGCCCGCTCCAGGACCGCCGAGAGGCTCCGGGCTTCGGCTGGGCGCCCCTCAACGGCGACGGCTACATCGGCCCCTGGCTGGGCGCCGTCTGCGGCAGCGCCATCCTGTGGCTGCTGGTCCGGCGCCTGTGGCGGGCGCCCGGCCTGCCGCTGCTGGTGGGCGGCTATCTGGTGCTGCTCTTCGCGCTCGAATACTTCGGGCGCTTCATGATCGACACCGCCCTGGGCTACCTGGCCGTCCTGGCACCGCTCTCGTTCTTCCTGTCGGCACCCTCGACCGTGGCGCGCCTCACCCTGCTGCCGCTCCCGTCTCCGGACGCGGAGACTGCGATCGCGGTGTAGACGCCATACCCCGCCGGGGTAGAAAGTAGGAACTGGGCAGCGCTAAACGACCCGGTTCCTCGGTCTTCTCATCGCCGTGGTCAAGCAGTCTTAGTAGACGCTTAACCTGGAAAGGAGCACATTGCCCGTATAGCCATCGAAGACGAATTGTGCGTCGTGGGATGCCGCTTGCAGCAATTGCGTTGCACCCGGCGGCACGGACATACTCCCACGACTCAGGTTGCCGTTGACCTCGACAAAGCACACCAGCGCCGTCGGCGGGCGGCCGATCCACTCGCCATTGACAAGCGCGCTGGCCTGACTCGCCGGCATGAACGCGATGCGCACAATCTGAGGCGTGGGGCCGTCCACCGTCTGCAACGGGTGGGCGAGGAAGTAGCGGCGGACATCGTCCGTGGTAAACGTCGGCTGCGCCGGGTTTGCCGGGTTGCGTGGTAGCGTGGGTGCGATGGCCGGCACGCCCGGGGGATACCAGTTAATGGGACCACTAAACGACGTCGCCACCGTCGGTGCTCGCCCTCGGGCCGCGTAAGAGAGCGGACTTGCCGTATGTGCCACCTCCAGCACGATGCCAGCAGTCAGAGCAAGCACAGTCACTGCCCCAAGCACCCGACCAAACTCTAGCGATTCCATCGTTTCTACTCTCTGTTTCTATACTTCACCTTAGCATACACAGGACGTATGCCACACTCCGCCGGTCGACGACGACGACGAGGGCAGCGTAGTCCAGCCCGCCGACCATGGGTTATCGTGCTTCGACGAGCCATTGGTTGTGACGTAAGTGAAGTAGTTGTTCGGTGGAGGCACATAATATGCGTTGCCGGTATAATTTGCATACCCTGCCGATCCTCCACTCGTGCCGTACAGCTCCCCTCCAATTATCTCGTCATTTGCTGAGCATGCGTGCTCAGCCGGCAACGGAGGCCGGCAGGGATGCCGGCGGTCCCAGGAGTACCGGCCGCCGAACGCGAGTAGACCAGCGCCTACTACGGAGGTGTTATTCGGCGTTCGCGCGATGGCACCAATCCACGGTATCTACGCAGCGGTGATGCCCGCCCGCTCCAGCACGCTGGTGAGGCTCTGGGCGACGGCGCGGACGCGCTCGGCAGGCGGCAGCGCGTTGACCTCGGCGTTGAACGGCTCGACGACCACGGGGCCATCGTATCCCATGCGCCCCAAGGCTTGCAGGAATGCCGTGATGTCGATCACGCCGCTCGCGCCCGGCAGCAGGCGCTCTCCGTCGATCTGCTCGTCGGGGCCGCGCCCCGGCACCGCGTCGTTGACGTGGACGTAGACGATCTGATCGGCGCTCAGGCGGGCCAGGTCATCGGCCGTACCGTGGGCGGTATACCAGTGGAAGCAATCGAGCAGCAGCCCCACGTTGCCGGTGCCGATGCGCCGGCCCAGGTCGAGCGCTCCCTCGATGGTGTGGATGAACTCGTGGGCATGGCCGTCCCGCAACGTCTTGGGCCCGACGAACTCCAGCCCGAGGCGGCATCCGTGGTCGGCCAGTATCTGGGCGGCGGGCCGCAGGCGCTCGACGTGGCGCTCCATGTTTGCCGCGAAGTCGAGCTCGTCGGAGAAGGGCAGGATCCAGGTCGAGCACCAGGGGCTGCCCAGGGCTTGCGCGAGGCCGGCCTGGCACGGCAGCGCCTGCAATCCGGCGCGGTAGGTCTCGTCGTCGCGCCGGAAGTCGACCGGCAGCCCCCAACCGCCGGGGCGCAGGCCGGCGGCGGCGAAGCGCCCTTTGACCTCGTCGACCGAGGTCTGTTCGGCCAGGGTCAGCAGCTCGCCGAGCGGCAGGTCCAATGCCGCGAAGCCGTTCTCGCGCGCCAGGCGCAGCGCCTCGTCAAAAGGGATGGAGAGGCGCACGGTCCCCGGATTCAGACTGGTAAACATGGTGGCTATCCTTTCCTACTGCGCGGCGTCGGCCGGTGCCGGGTGCAGATCGCCCGCCTCGACCATTGAGGTCAGCGGGTTGTCCTGGATGGTGAGGGGCAGGTCGATGCGGCCACGGCGCCGGCTGCTCTCGTAGATGGCGAAGATGATCTCCGTGGCATTCAGGGCGCGGCGCGCGCTCAACTCGGGCTCGCGTCCGCTTTTCAGGGCGTCGACCGCATCGGCGATGCCGCGCTCATGGCCACCGGGTCCGTGCAGCGTAGAGTCGCCGGTGTCGATCGTCTCCCAGGCGTCGCCCTCGCGCCGAACGCGCAGCAGCGGCCCGCCCGACACACCGATCTCGATCACGCCCGCGGTGCCGATCAGGCGATGGGAGGCGCCGACGAGCGGCAGGCCGGCGCCGGAGGTGAGCAGGCAGAAGATACCGTTGGGATAGCGCCAACTGGCCAGGGCCTGGTTCTCGCCGTGGGCACCAAAGACCCGCCGCTCGGTGCGATAGTCGATCTGGCCAATGACCCACTCCGCGGCCTGCTCGCCCGCGAACATGCCGCACATATCGATCCAGTGGGTGCCGGTATCGTAGATATCGCCCGGGCAGCCGACCTCGATCCGCACAACATCGCCGATGGCGCCACTGCGCAGTTGCTCGCGCGCTTTCATGAATGGCACGACGAAGCGCCGCATGTGGTTGAAGGTCAACTGCACGCCCCGGCGTTCGCACTCCTGCGCCATCAGGCGCGCCGCGGCCCACGAGTCGGCCATGGGCTTCTCGCAGTGAATCGCCTTCACGCCGGCCAGGGCGCAGTCGATCACCATCGGGGCGTGCAGGTGGGGCCAGGTGCAGATGCTGACCATGTCCAGGTGCTGCGCGGCCAGCATGGTGTGGTAGTCGAGATAGATATTGCTCTCCGGTATGCCGTTGGCCGCGGCAAAGGCCTCGGCGTTCTCGCGCACGATATCCGCGCACGCGACCAACTCGCAATCGTCCGGCAGCGCCAGATATCCCGCCGCGTGCTGATAGGCCATGAAGAAACCGGTAATGTCCGGGCGGTCCTTCTTGCGGCCCGTGCCGATGATGCCGATCCGTAGGCGTGCCATACATGTCTGTCCTTTCTCGCTGGTTGTTGCGCGGCCAGACACCGGGCATGACATCACGCCGGGCGCAGCGGAGCGCCATGCCGGCCGCGGATAGTACCGGGGGCCTTCTCAGGTTAAGCATACCAGGGCGGCGGGCCGCCAGACGGATAGGCCGCTGTGCTGTCTGCTGTCCGGTATGGTCGGTTCACTTTCCCCAATACATCAGGCATACTGAAAGCCGAGATGCCGGCCGACAACGCGTCCCGTGGGGGGAGAGAAGGGCATGAGAGGTCAACGAGGTGAAGAGCGGCGGGCAGAATTGGTGCGGCGGCTACGCACCAGCAGCGCGCCGATCCTTGGCGCGGATCTGGCCGCGCAGTTTGGCGTCAGCCGCCAGGTACTGGTGCAGGATATGGCCATATTGCGCGCGGCAGGGATCGATATCATCGCCACGCCGCGCGGCTACTTGCTACGCGGCGAGGGTCCGGTTACCCACGCGGACACCTTGCAGGTGCAGCACACCAGCGACGAGATACTGGACGAGTTGACCATCCTGGTCGACCTGGGCATCCGCGTCGTCGACGTCGCGATCGACCACCCGGTCTACGGTACGCTGCGCGGAGAGCTGAACATCGCCTCGCGCCAGGATGCGCGCGAGTACATCGAGCGTTTGGAGACGTCGGGCAGCCGTGCGCTGCTTGAGCTGACGGGCGGCCGCCACAGCCACGCCGTCGAGGCGCCGCGCCCCGACCTTCTGGAACGTGCGCGTGCCGAACTCAGAGAGCGGGGCTTCCTTGTCCCGTAGCGCAGCGTGGACCGGCGACTGAAGTCGCCTGGCAGGGATACGCCGGCTAAAGCCGGACAACGGTTCGGCGCATGCAATACGCCCCTACGGTGCCTGTCCCCCTGCCCGGCGGTTCTAACCGCCGGCTCCCCGACCGGGGTCCCGTCCGGGGAGGCCGTGTCAGGCTTGGCGTGTGCCGAACCTGCCCTGATTGATCGAGCGTAGTCCGCGATCCCTTCCCCCTCAGCGTCGCGCCGGCGGTCATTGTCGCCGGCCTCGCACCACGGTCAAGACAACGTAGAGCATCACGCTCCAGAAGACGATCCCGCCGATAAACCTGAGCCCCCCGAGCCCGATGGCAGAGACAAACGGCAGTAGAATGAGCTGAGATGCTATGGCCAGCAGCAGCGCCAGAACAACACCGATAATTATGGACATGGCGCCCCGGATCACACTCGCCTCCCCAGAAACCGTCGCCTCTCTCGCACATGCTACCATGTAGCCATGCCCGATCTCAGCGTGAACCTGGCCCCGCGCAACCCCAGCGGGCTGACGCTGCGCAACCCCGTCGCCGCCGCGGCCGGCACCTTCGGCTACGGCACCGAATATGCGCGCATCGTGGATATCCAGAGGTTAGGCGCGATCTTCTCCAAGGGGACGACGTTGCATCCGCGGCGCGGCGCGCCGCCACCCCGCCTCACCGAGACGCCCGCCGGCATGCTCAATGCCATCGGACTGCAAAACCCCGGCGTCGAGCAGGTCATTCGCGAGAAGGCGCCGCTGTGGCGGCGCTGGCAGGTCCCGGTGGTGGTCAACGTGGCTGGGGAGAGCGTGGACGACTACGTGGCGGTGGCGGCCGCGCTCGATGGAGTGGCCGGCGTGGCCGGCATCGAGTTGAACATCTCCTGTCCGAACGTGGCGGCGGGAGGGATGATCTTCGGCTGCGACGCGAGCATGGCGGCCGAGGTGACGCGGGCGGTGCGCGCGGCCACCACCATGCCGCTCATCGTGAAGCTCTCGCCCAACGTTACCGACATCCGCCCCATCGCCGTGTCGGTGGCCGAAGCGGGCGCCGACGCGCTCAGCCTCATCAACACCCTGCTGGGCCTCTCCATCGACGTACAGGCCCGTCGCCCGCGCCTGGGCAATCGCACGGGAGGACTCTCCGGCCCGGCGGTCAGGCCGCTGGCCGTGCGCATGGTCTACCAGGTCGCCGGCGTGGTCGACTTGCCGCTCATCGGCATCGGGGGGATTAGCACGCTGGAGGATGCGCTGGAGTTCATCATGGCCGGCGCTAGCTGCGTGCAGGTGGGAACCGCCACCTTCGCGCAGCCCCGCACCATGCAGACGCTGATCGACGACCTGGAAGCCTGGATGGAACGCGAGGGCGTGCGCTCTATCGCCGAGATCGTGGGCGCGGCGCGGGTTTAACTTGCCGCGGTGGCATGCAAACCACGACGGATCGTGATAAAAGCGATGCGCAGGCGTGGTATGCTGCTGTAAGGAACTACCTCATAGATAGGATGAGGAATCGGAGATGGCGATACCAGCAACCAATGCACAACAAAAGTTGACCGAGTGCGACGCTATCAGTTGCGACGCGGACGTGGTGAGCGGGACACCGGTGTTTCGCGGCACGCGCGTCCCGGCCACTACCCTCTTCGACTATCTGTTGCACGGCAAGTCTCTGAACGATTTCTATGACGAATTCCCCACGGTGACTCGGGAACACGTCCAAGCCGTATTGCGATCCGCACGCGAACACGTCAGCCAGCCCATCTTCCCTTCCCGCGAGAGCGCCCCACACGGCGAATAGGCACGCATGCGCGTCCTTCTCGACGAGATAGTGTCCCGGAAATTGGCGCAAGCATTGACCGGACACGAAGTATCGACGGTGCCCCGTCAGGGATGGGCGGGCTTCACCAATGGCCGGCTCCTCGACGCCATTGACGCTCTCTTCGATGTGTTCCTCACCATGGACAAGGGCATGCGCTATCAGCAACGCCTGGCAGACCGTTCCTTTGGCGTGATCGAGGTGCGCGCTCCCAGCAACGACATCGATGATGTTCTTCCGTTAGTGCCACGCATCCTGAAAGCGCTGAGCGCCATTCAGCCGGGTGAGATTATCACCATTGCTGCACCAGAGATCCCGGATGGAGAGGTCGAACCACCTGGTAGTGCCAGCAGAACCTGATCTCCTGCGGCCGAGAGCACCGTTGTGTAAGGTTCTTGCATCGGTGCACTAGCCTTTCTTGCCGCGCTCGGCCCGATGTGCGCGATGGTTCAGCCACACGCCTATCGCGCCGAGCGGCAAGCCCCAGGCCAGCGTGGTGAGATAGACCGTGGGCTGGCCGAGGTCGTAGGCGATGGGGACGATGTTGGGCAGGATCAGGATCATGAACACCGTGTTGAGCGACAGCACCACGGCAAGGATGTCACGTTCCAACAGCGTCATGGCCCCTCCCGCGATACGATACGCCATCGTCGAACGGCCGGCATCACCCGATCCGGACGAGCAGCCGTTTCGGTACAGGCATATCGCAACACAGACTCAAGAAAAGCGCCGGTCGGGTCAGAGACCCGCCGGCACGTGGTGGAGATGGGGGCGAATCGAACGCCCCGTCCAAGAGCACGCAACAGAACACTTCTACAGGCGTAGCCGGCAATTTAGTCTCGAGGTCGGGAGCCTCTACCGGCGGAGTCTCCGGACCTCCATCCTATGGGCTTAGGCGGGTCGTATAGGTGTCGGACCCGCGGCAACCCGACGACATGACGCCCGGTTCCGGCCCATCGGGTTGAGGCCGGGCGGACGTACGCGTGCTACGTATTAAGCAGCAGCGGCGTAAGCGTAATTTGTCTTGCCAGTTATTGGCGTGCCACCTGATTAACGAGGGTGATGGCACCTCGGCCTGCCATGTCCTGCCAAATACCCCTGTCGAAACCTAACATCCCCTCGGAACACCCTGTATTATACCATGCCGGCGCCTCGAGCCCGTGGCGCCAGAGTCGAGAAAATCCGTCCGGCCATGGCAATACGTCCCGGAGAGGCGCGAGCAGCGGACCGTTGACTACCTACGAGACTCCACCAGGGCGAACACGTATCCTATTCCATAGGAGGAGACTAGGGGTGATTGAACGACAGAGCGATAGTCGAGAGGAGCGGATGGGATACCGCGCGCTTGCCGAGCCGTCGCCCAGTGCGTACGACACTGCAAGCCGCCTGCCTCTACAATTCTCTGTCTCCGCTGCCCTCGTCTCCGAGCGCCATCTCGTCGCGCTGGCCTGCGCCCTGGGTGCCGAGTCGTCGGGCGGGTGGCTCTCTGACCAGGAACATGCCCTGTGCGCCGAGGCCCGCGCTATCGCCATGCCCTCTCATCTGGTCGACGAGGCGAGATGCGCCATCCGGGCCAGCCAGGACCCGCTCGGCGATGCGCTCTGCCGGTTGCGATCCGGCATCACGACTATTTGACCGCCGATCTGCCGATGATCGCCGGCAAGACAGGCTTTCTGGGAAATCCTCCCTATGTGCGGCACCATGACCTTGACGCGGCAACCAAGGCCTGGGCCGTCCGCACCGCCCCGATGGCCTTGTGCTGCTCAACATCGCGCACGGTATTTACCCCCATACGCCCTTCACGGCGCAACAGGCGATAGCATTGACCCAGCAACTGAACGCTGGTAGAAGCAACTTCAAAGGGCAGGGACGCACGTATCACGGGGGCCTGGAAAAGTTCGAACCGCGTGAGATGGAGTCCTTGCTTGTGCCACTGGGTGCGCCATCACGCTTGGTTAGCCGTGGTATCGGATCATGAAGGACGCCGGCACAGGCTCAGATCGTGCCGGCGTCCGATGCAAGGACTCGATGGGGTTTCAGGCGAGGGGCCGGCTCAGGCCGAGCGGGGTGCCGGGCTTGAAGCCGGGGAAGATAATGTCCAGGTTGTGCGCGCTCATGCGGTTGAGCAACAACTCGCTGATGACCTGGCGATAGTCGGTCGTCACCGCCAGATCGGCGCGGTCGAACAACTGGTCGTTGCGCAACCCGGGCCAGTTGCCGTAGACCTTACCGCCCTTGATGCTCTCACCGCCGAGCAGCAGCATGACGCTGCCGTGGCCGTGGTCGGTGCCGCCGCTCTCATTCTGGTTCAGGCGCCGGCCGAACTCGCTGATCGCGAGCACGGTCACGCGTCCCGACAGGTGCGCCGCGTACAGGTCGGTGTAGAACGCGGCCAATCCCTGCGCCAGTTCGCCCAGCAGCGTGGCGAAATAGCCCTCGCCGGCATCGCCTTCGAACTGGTGCGTATCCCAGCCGCCCACGTCGATCGTCGCCACCCGCATGGTCAGGCCGGCCTTGAGCAGTTGGGCGACGGTTTGCAGGGCCGTGGTGAGCTGCCCGTCCGGATAGGTCACGCCGGGGGCCGGCTTGTAGGGGTGGAGGCCGAAGCGGCTGAGGGTATCGACGCTGTGCAGGGCGCGCCGCCCGGCGCCATGCAGCCACGTATCGCCCTCGTAGAGGCCGTGGATCAGGCGGCCCATCGTGTCGTCTCCGGGCAGCCTGTAATCCGACGGCTGCGTCATGGCCACCACCTTGGTGCTGCCGAGCAGCGACAGCGGCACGCTGCCGCCGGTGGCCAGCGCCGGGACCAGCAGCGACTGGGTGGGCATGTTCTCCAGGTAACGGGTGATCCAGCCCGACGGCGTGGTGCGCTTGCCGGGCGTGCCGGCCTCGATGTACTGCTGGGCGTCGAAATGGCTGCGCGTGGCGTCGGTCATGCCGACGGCATGCACGATGCCCAGGTGCCCCTGTTTGTACAGCTCCCACAGGGGAGCCATAGCCGGGTGGAAGCCGAAACGGCCGTCCAGGGGCAGCGCCGCGTTCTTACCGCTGGTGGGGATCTTGATGTGCGGGCGGGCCGCCTCGTAATAGCCCCGGTCGGGGCCGTCGATCGGCATCACGACGTTCAGGGCATCCCAGGCGCCGCGCAGGAAGATCACGATGAGCGTGTCGCTCTCGGTGCCGGCGGCATCGACGGGATCAACAAACGCCAGGTGGCTCAGCGTGGCGCCGGACATGGCGGCGATGGCCGCGGAGCAGCCCATGATGAAGCCGCGGCGAGAGGGCGCGAGTGTGGACACGACAGTATCTCCTCTTCTGACTCAGCGCCAAAAGAAATCCGGCGACATGAGGATCAAAGCCACGGCCTTGGCCACGGCATCTGGTATCTGGGAGCGCGGGATCGGGATATCGGGCGGCCCGCCCATGGCAATCGCCGCCACGATGACATCGCGATTGCCCGACGGGTACATCGGCCGCCCCAGAATGCGCCCGATCCAGTAGTCCGCGATGCGATCGGGCGTCACCAGGCTGGGCGGCATAGCGCGCATCAGGTCGATGTGCGCGCCCCGCAAGTAACCCTGGAGCATGCCGGCGGCGACGTTCCACCAGGTGAGCAGGCTGGACGTGCCGCTCCAGAAGGTGGCCTTGTCCGGATACCCGTCCGGCGTGAGGTGGCCGAAGAGCGGTTGCCCGAGCTGGTCGAAGACGTAGAACGTTTCGTCCGTCGGATTGATGCCGCTGCCCAGGGCGCGCAGGCCCGAGATCACCAGCTCATAGGGCTGTTTGATCTTCTGTCCCCAGGTAGTGGCAAACTCGTCGGAATAGATGATCGTGCGCACCACCTGAGCGATCTGATCGGGGGCATGGCGCTTGGCGGTGAAGACACGCGCGGCCTCCTGGACCACGCGCTCCGGCGGATCATCCGCGATCAGGCGGCGGCACAGCTTGCGCGCGATGAAGCGGCCCGTCCCGGGGTGATCGACCAGCGCATCCATCACGTCGTGGCCGTCCTTCAGGGGCGGCTGATCGGGCGGTAGGAAGCGGCCCAGCACCATCTTCTCGAAACGGTCGTGCCAGTCGGGATAGTAGAGGAAGGTGCCGGTGTTGCGCACGCCCGGCTCATAGGAGTTGTCGTTGATGCGCCAGCCGGTGAAGCAGCGCGTCGCCTCATACACATCGTCGTCGACGTAGCCGATCGGCCTGCCCTGCGCGAAGCCCGGTACGTCGCGCTGGTGCCCGACGCCCAGATAGTTCTCGGCGCCCATGGTGTGCAGCTCGAACAGCTCGCGCGCGTAATTCTCGTTCGGGCCGCCGCGGCTGCTTGTCGCATTATCCAGGTAATAGAGCATGGTGGGGCTGGCGGCCACGGCGCCGAGCATGGTGCGGAAGTTGCCGAGCGCATGGGACCGGATCACGTCGCGGTCGTAGTGCATGAAGGTGACGCGCATGCCCTGCGCCAGGTCGGGCCGGACATTGAAGTGGTTGTGCCAGAAATGCACCAGCACTTCGTAGAGCTGGCGCCGGCTGTACACGGCGCGCACGAGGGTGGACTTCAGGACATCCGAGTACGGCTGGCTTGCTTTCTCCCAGGCGTGCGGATCGTTATCTTTGAGCCCGGCATAGTGCCGGTACCACAGTTGCTGCAACGACTCGGTCATGGTCGTGTAGCGGCCGGCCGTCAGGTGGGCGTCGCAGACCTGGTCGTCGATAGACTCGGGCCTGAGCTGCTGCTCGACCCAGTAGTGCAATTTGTCGCGCGGCGCCTTGCCCGGAAGCTCGTGAAACGCGCCGATGTCGCCGGGTCGCGGCCCATAGGCCAGCCGGTTGTACGCCACCACGGCCAGATCGGGCAGCGGCGGCGTCACCCCTGCGCTCTGCGGCGCCACGGCCGCGCCCTGTGGCCGCGGCGCGGCGCTGTTATGTCCCTTGCGGCCCTTATTGCCCGAAGCAGCCAGGGCAGGGTGCTCGTCCTGCAGCGGTAGCGCTGTCGTCGCCAGCGCTGCACCGGCCGTGGCCAGTGCTCGCCGCCGGCTGCGCCGATCGCTTGCCGCGGCATCGTGCTCGTGCCTGTCCTCCATGCATATCCTCCCTCGACGTGGTTGTGGCTGCAGCGGCACCGACCGTCGACCACTCGCCGCCCGTACAAGCTCACAGTGATCCATATATAGGTTCACCATGGGCGGGGGTGCAATATGCCAAATAGGTACACTTTCGCAGACAATCAGGGGAGAGCCACGCAACGCCCACGCCCTGTCAAGACGTTGTAGTCACAACCAGCAACGCGGGGCCGACTGTGACGGAAGGCGTGGCGCGTTGTTATCCGGGGTAGGTGCGTCCATCGGGCAGCTCGGACTTCGGAGCGCGGGCGTCCTCGCCCGTCCCGGTCGCTGCGGGCGAGAGCACGCGTGCTCTCGCCCGCACACCCAGCTTCGGGTCAACCCGCGTGCAGAAGACGGGCTATGAGGTGGCCGTCTGGACGGCGGGTGTCAGGTCGAGGCCCTGTTCGGCCAGCCAGGCCAGGATGTCGGCGTAGACCCGTTCGCGTTCCACCTCGCGGAAGATCTCGTGTCGCAATCCGGGGTAAACGCGTATGGTGCGCGGCGCGGATCGCGCCGTGTCGTAGAGGCGCTGCGAGGCCGCGACCGGCACCAGCGGATCATCCGCGCCGTGCAGGACCAGATAGGGCACGCGCAGACTACCGGCCCGGGCCAAGGCGTCGCGCGGTCCGCGCACGAACATCTCGGTGTAGAGCCGGGCCGTCTTGCGCGTGTGGCGCAACGCGTCCTCGCGCGCCGACTGCTGGACCGCCGGGTCGCGCGTCAGCAACTCCGGGTTGAAAGCGGCCACATCGGTGTAGGTCGGATACAGGCGCGACAGGGTGCGCCCCAGGGTGCGCTTCCAGAGCGGCACGGGCAAGCCAACGATGAGGGCGGGCGCGGAGAAGATGGCGTAATCCAGCAGGTCCGGGTGGCGCAAAGCAAACAACAGCGCCAGGGTGCCGCCCATGGAGTGCCCGACGAGGATCAGCGGCAGAGAGGGGTGTGCGGCGCGTGCGCGCTCCACCAGCAGGCGCAGGTCGTCCACCGCCTGCTCGTAACGCACGATGTGTCCGCGGCGTCCGCCGCTGCGTCCGAAGCCGCGATGGTCCTGCGCGTACACGGCCACGCCGTGCGCCGCGAAGCGGGTGGCAAAGGTCTCGTAGCAACCGCTGTGCTCGCCGACACCGTGTACGATGCCCATTACCGCGTCCGGCTCACGGTGCGCCGGAGCCCAGCGCTGAGTGAAGAGGGTCTCACCGTCCGCCGCGCGCGCATGCCCCCTGTCGTGGGCGACGTCGGCAGGCACAACGGGGTTCACGGCGATGCGTTCAAGATAGCTGGCGCCACAGGGCGGTGATGATCAGGAGCAGCACCACGATGGCCACCCAGGAGTGGCCATGGCCGAGCCAGTTGAACAGCCAGAGCAGGCCGAGGATCTTCCAGATGCCCAGGGCGGCGATAGCGCCGCCGAACTTGCCCAGCAGCACCAGGGCCAGCACCACGACGCCGCCCAATCCCTGCAAGATGCCCTTGTTTTGCCTCCCCGTAATCGGGCGGCCGTTGAGCATGGTGCCGGGGCTGACCGTGTTGGGCGTCCCGGCATATGGATTGGAGCCGGGGAACGACGATCCCGAGGCCCAGTTCTGGCCATTGTCGGAGGAGTTGTTGGGCGGAGCATACGGCGGTGAGGATGGGGCAGATGGAAGTTGCTGCGCCCGCGGCCACGACCCGTATCCGGACGGTGGGGATTGGACAGAGGGTGTCTGTTGGGCCCGCGGCCAGGATGCGGAGCCCGGCGTGCTGGCCGGTTCGGGCGTTTCCGATGCGCCTAGCCGGCGCGTCGGGTCGGCAGGGTTGAGCGGTTGGCCGCACTGGTGGCAGAACTGGTCACCGCTCTGCA
>Ga0209581_1002718_pt1 | contig 16298 bp, 23 predicted proteins | sample Coa_R2_FD_187160 | JGI IMG/M metagenome (GOLD analysis project Ga0209581, IMG submission 187160) | Surface soil microbial communities from Centralia Pennsylvania, which are recovering from an underground coalmine fire - Coalmine... | ecosystem: Environmental > Terrestrial > Soil > Unclassified ...
CTCGGACTGAGCACGGTGCAGCGCATCGTGAGCGAGGCGGGGGGGCAAATCCGCGTGCACAGCGCGCCCGGCGAGGGCTCGACATTTACGATCTGCCTGCCGCGGTGCGCGCGGGCGGCGGAGCGGTCCGAGCGCCCGGCCTATGCAGCGCAGAGCGGTGCGGGGTCGGAGACGCTGCTGCTGGTGGAAGATGAAGAAGGCGTGCGCCGCCTGCTGACGCACGTGCTCAGCCGGCGCGGCTACAAGGTTCTGGCGGCCGCCGATGCCGAAGAAGCGCTGCGGATCTTCGCGGAGCGTTCGGCCGAGATCGGGCTGGTCCTGACCGATATGGTGATGCCGCATATGAGCGGACGCCAGTTGGGCGAACTGCTCGAAGAGATGTGTCCCGGCATCAAAATTATCTACATGTCCGGCTACACGGACGATGTTCTGGTGCGCACGGGCGCGTTGAGCCCCGGGATGTCCTTCCTGCAGAAGCCGCTGCGGCCGGACGTGCTCGCCGCCAAGGTGCGGGAAGCTCTGGACGCGGCAGGACCGGGCCGGCGCATGGCCGCAAGTTAACGCACAGCCCGGCGGGCCGCGCGCCCGCTGACACTGAATTCCCCTTCCGAACCATTCAACCCCGGATAACCCCCGATTACCTCCCGATTCTCGGACTCGCCGCGCATTTGTGTTGTAATGAATGAACTTCCACCATGCCGGACACGGCGACACGCATCAGAAGAGGATGGAAACGGGCGCATCGCCTGGCTCGCGAGCTGCGCATGATCGCGCGCGGCCTGGCATCCACGGAGCACCCCGTTCTGGCGCACGTGATTCCCATGCGGCGCTGCAATCTATCGTGTGCGTACTGTAACGAATACGACGATCATTCCAAGCCAGTGCCGCTCGATACCATGTACGAGCGGTTGGACCGGCTGGCCGACCTGGGGACGAACATCATTACGATTTCGGGCGGCGAGCCGCTGCTGCATCCCGAACTGGACCTGATCATTGCGCGCATTCGCCAGCGCGGAATGATCGCCGGCATGATCACGAACGGCTATCTGCTCACGGCGGAGCGCATCCAGCGGCTGAACCGGGCGGGGCTCGACCACCTGCAAATCTCGATCGACAACGTCATGCCGGACGAGGTCTCGAAAAAGAGCCTCAAAGTGCTGGATAAAAAGCTGCAATTGCTGGCCGAACACGCCGATTTTCACGTCAATATCAACTCCGTGGTGGGCGGCGGCATCCGCGATCCGCACGACGCGCTGAAGGTGGGGCGGCGCGCGCTAGAACTGGGGTTCACGTCGACGGTGGGGATCATCCACGATGACGACGGGCAATTGCAGCCGCTGAGTCCCGCCGAGCGCGAGGTCTACACGACGATGCGGGCGATGGAGAAATCGAGCTACGCCCGGATCAACTTCTTCCAGGACAATATCGCGCACGGGCGGGAAAACAACTGGCGGTGCCGCGCCGGCGCGCGGTATCTCTACATCTGCGAAAACGGCCTGGTGCACTACTGCTCCCAGCAGCGCGGCTACCCTGCCAAGCCGCTGGCCGAATACACGGTGGCGGACATCCGGCGCGAGTACCGCACCGCCAAGGACTGCGCGCCGCGCTGCACGGTGGCTTGCGTCCACCAGATTTCGTATATCGATTTCTGGCGCGGCAAGCAGGATCTCACGCCTGCGGCACAGGAAGCGCCGCAGGACCGGGATCTCGTACAAATCCAATAACATCCAGGTGAATCTCGGGCTCGGCTGAGCCGGGCATTTCTGTGTCTGCGCGCGAAGGGTCACGGCATTCGTCTCTTTGGTATTGCGTTCCGTCAATAATCACCCTATACTTGATGGACAATATGGTGATACGTCGCTTCGTGCTGCTTCTTCTCGCTTTGCTCGCGCCGCTACCGGCTCAGAACATCGGCGCCTCCCTGGTGGGGACGGTGAAGGACGCATCCGGCGCGGGTCTGCCGGATGTGGCGGTCACGATCCGGAATACGGAAACGGCCGCGGAACGGAAGCTCGTAACGGATGCCGCGGGCCGCTACTCCGCGCCTGAGCTTGCGGCAGGGGCCTATGAGTTGACGGCGGCCAAGAGCGGATTCGCCACGCAAACCCGGACGGGAATCCATCTGACGGTGGGCGAGAGCCGCAACCTGGATGTCACCCTGCCGGTCGCCTCCCGCACGGAGGTGATGGTGGTGGAGGAATCGCCCTCACCGGTGACGCTCACGACCGAGCCGAACGCGGGGCTGGTGAGTGAGAAGCAGATCAAGGATCTGCCGCTCAACGGCCGCAGCTTCGATGAACTGATGACGCTCAACGCCGCGGTGGTGAACTACACGGCGGAGCGCTCGGGGGGCATCGGGACGTCGAATTCGTCGGTGGGGAACATGTTCGCGGTATCGGGGCGGCGGCCGCAGGAGAACCTGTTCCTGTTGAACGGGATCGAGTACACGGGAGCGTCGCTGATCAACAACACGCCGGGCGGCACGAGCGGCCAGCTACTGGGCGTGGACGCCGTGCGGGAATTCAACGTGGTGACGGACACCTACGGCGCGGAATACGGCAAGCGGCCGGGCGGGCAGGTCAGCATCGTGACGGCATCGGGCACGAACCAGTTGCACGGATCGGTGTACGATTTTCTGCGAAATAGCGCCCTCGATGCCCGCAATTTCTTCGATCAGGGCCCGATTCCGCAGTTCCAGCGCAACGAATTCGGCGCCGCGGCGGGTGGTCCGATCGAGCGCGACAGGATGTTTCTGTTCGGCAATTATGAAGGCTACCGGCAGAATTTGGGGCTGAGCGACGTCACGCTGGTGCCGGATCATGCGGCGCGCGCGCAGGCCGCGCCGCCGGTGGCGCCGCTTCTGGCGCTATGGCCGGTGGCGAACGGGCCGGAGTTGGGCGGCGGGATCGCGGAGGCGTTCAGTCACCCCATGCAGCGCATCCGGGAGGATTTCGGAACGGCGCGGCTCGACCGCAATCTGGGGCGGAACGACAGCCTGTTTTTCGTCTACACGGTGGACGACAGCGGGGCCCATACTCCCAGCGCGAATCCGCTCAGCACGGTCTATGAAACGCTGCGCGAACAGGTGGGGAGCGCGCAGGAGCAGCACGTGTTTTCGCCTTCGCTGCTGAACACGGCGCGCGCCGGCTTTTCCCGCGCGAGCTATTTCTTCACCGGCGAGACACCGGTGAGCCTGCCGGGATGGGTGGCCGGCGACCCGATCGGCGCGGTGGTGATCGGCGGCGGAACGGCGCTCAACGGGGCGTCCTCTATTTCGGGCGCGGGGACCAATGCGGGAAGCAATCTGCGGGCGGTACGAAACCTATTCACCTACGACGACCAGATCGCGTTCACGCGCGGCCGGCATCAGGTCGAGGCCGGGGTTTGGGTTCAGCGCATCCAGGCGAATGACAATCTGGCGCAGGATCAGTACGGGCAAGCTTCGTTCGGCAGCCTGGCGGCGTTTCTGCAGGGGACGGTTTCGACCTTCACGGTGGTTACCGCGCCGACGCCATTGAGCTGGCGCTCGATCGAGACCGCGGGGTTCGCGCAGGACGTGATCTCGTTGCGGCCGAACCTGCAACTGCGGGTTGGATTCCGCTTCGAATCGACGAACGGCTGGAACGAAGCGCACGGCCGCGCGGCGAACTACCTGTTCGACGCAGGTGTCATCCGGAGCGATCCGACGGTGGGCGATTCGGTATTCACGGTGAATCGCGCGAAATTTCTGCCCGAGCCGCGGGTGGGGGTGGCGTGGGATCCATTCGGCCACGGCCGCACGGTGATCCACGCCGGTTTCGGCATCTACCGCGCGCTGCTCGACAATCTCGATTACCGGCTCGACCAGACGGCTCCGTTCAATACGACGGCGAGCATCAAGAACATCGACGTGGCGAGCCTGCATTTCGCGCCCGGCAGCGCGATCCCGGCGGGCGGCAGGATTTCGCCCAGCGGCATCCAGCCGGACGCCTATACTCCGACGGTGTTGAGCTGGTCGTTCAAGATCGAGCAGCAGATCTCGGCGGCGATGGCGGTGAGCGCTGCCTATACCGGGTCGCACGGTTACCATGAGATGCTCTCGGTGGATGCCAACGAGCCGTTTCCGTCCTATGTGAACGGCAGCGTTTATTACCCAGCGGGCGCGCCCCTGGCGAATCCGAATGTGGCGAACACGACCACGTGGTTTTCCGAAGGGCTGAGCTCGTACCAGGCCGTTTCGCTCGACGCCAGCCGCCGCTTCGCGCGCGGCCTGCAATTTCGCGCGGTTTACACGTTCTCGAAGAGCCTGGACGACGGCACGGCATGGAACAGCAGCGTCGGGGCCAACGCGCCGGGGTTTGTGATGTTCCCGCTCGATCCGAAGCTCGACTGGGGCCTGGCCACTTCCGATGTGCGGCACCTGGCGAGCGTCAATGCGACGTACGAGCTGGGGTTCGGGAAGCGGCTGCACGGCTGGAGGGAGAGGCTGGCGGGCGGGTGGTCGGTAAGCGCGATCGAGGCGGCGCAGTCCGGATTCCCGTTTACACCGCAGTTGGGGTATAACCCGTCGAACAACGGGGACAGCCGGAATCCGGTGCGGCCGTCATGGAACCCGGCTTTCGCGGGGAAGCTGATTACCGGCAGCCCGGCGCAATACTTCAATCCGGCGGCGTTTCTGCCGCCGGCCTCCGGAACGTACGGCAACGTGGGACGGGATGTGCTGACCGGGCCGGGGCTCGCCGAACTCGATGCTTCGCTGCACAAAATCACGCCGGTTTCGGAGCGGACGCGGATCGAGTTCCGGGCCGAATGCTTCAACGTGCTGAATCACGCGAACTTCGCGACGCCGAACGCGGTGGTGTTCACGTCCGCAGCGGCGACGCCCTCGCCGACGGCCGGGGCGATCACGGCGACGTCGACGAGTTCGCGGCAGATCCAGTTCGGTCTGAAGCTGCTGTGGTAGGGCGCGGCGGTGGCATTCGGCTGCGCGTCTGAACCGGGCTGCCTGAATCGAGTTGCGCGGCGGGCCGTCTCCCTGTATCCTAATAGTTTCCCCGCATTTTGAGTCTCGCTTCGGTGGGATCTGTGCGGGCGGAGGCCGGACGGGTGGCCGAGCGGCTAATGGCAACAGACTGTAAATCTGTCGCTCCTTGCGAGCTACGGAGGTTCGAATCCTCCCCCGTCCACCAGAAGTTTCGTAAAATAGAGTTCAGGCCGCGCGGTACGGCGGCCGGCCGCAAGCCGTTGTAGCTCAGTTGGTAGAGCGCGTCCTTGGTAAGGACGAGGTCACCAGTTCAATCCTGGTCAACGGCTCCAGAATTTTGTTCGAAGCGCCCTTCGGGGCGTCCTCCTGTAGCGAATTTCCGTACAGAGAAGGTAGCGATGGCGAAAGAAAAGTTTGACCGCAGCAAGCCGCACGTCAATATCGGGACGATCGGGCATATCGATCACGGCAAGACCACCCTCACGGCGGCCATCACGAAGGTGCTGGCCAAGCACAACCCGAAGGTGAAGTTCCGCAGCTTCGATTCGATCGACAACGCTCCGGAAGAAAAGGCCCGCGGCATCACGATCGCGGTGGCGCACGTGGAGTACGAGACGGCCAACCGGCACTACGCCCACGTGGATTGCCCCGGCCACGCCGACTACATCAAGAACATGATCACGGGGGCGGCGCAGATGGACGGCGCCATCCTGGTGGTGGCGGCGACGGACGGACCGATGCCGCAGACGCGCGAACACATCCTGCTGGCGCGGCAGGTGGGCGTGCCGTTCATCGTGGTGGCGATGAACAAGGTGGACATGGTCGATGATCCGGAGCTGCTCGACCTGGTGGAGCTCGAGGTGCGCGAGCTGCTGAAGAGCTACCAGTTCCCGGGCGACGATCTGCCGGTGGTGCGGGTCTCGGCGCTGGGGGCGCTGAACGGGGAGCCGCAGTGGGAGAAGACGGTCGATGAGCTGATGGAGCAGGTGGACAAGTACATTCCGCTGCCGCAGCGCGACATCGACAAGCCGTTCATCATGCCGATCGAGGATATTTTCTCGATCCAGGGGCGCGGGACGGTGGTGACGGGCCGTATTGAGCGCGGGAAGTGCAAGGTCGGCGAGGAAATGGAGATCGTCGGGTTCCGCGAGACGCGCAAGACGGTGGTCACGGGCGTCGAGATGTTCAAGAAGCTGTTGGACGAAGGCGTGGCGGGCGACAACGTGGGCCTGCTGCTGCGCGGCATCGATAAGGATGACGTGGAGCGCGGGCAGGTGATCGCGAAGCCGGGGACGATCACGCCGCACACGACGTTCAAAGGGCAGGTGTACGTGCTGAGCAAGGAAGAGGGCGGGCGGCACACGCCGTTCTTCAAGGGGTACCGGCCGCAGTTCTACTTCCGGACGACGGACGTGACGGGCGTGGCGCAGTTGCCGGAAGGCACGGAGATGGTGATGCCGGGGGACAACGTGGACCTGACGGTGGAGCTGATCACGCCGGTGGCCATGGACAAGGGGCTGCGCTTTGCGATCCGCGAAGGCGGCCGCACGGTGGGCGCCGGCACGGTGACCGAGATTATAAAGTAGGCTGAAATGGCGCTGAGAGAACGCATTCGCATCCGTCTGAAGGCTTACGATCACCGGGTGCTCGATCAATCGACCACGGAAATCGTGGACACCGCGAAACGGACCGGCGCGACGGTCGCCGGTCCGATTCCGCTGCCTACGTCCCGTTCCATCACGACGGTATTGCGCTCGCCGCATGTGGATAAGAAGTCGCGCGAGCAGTTTGAGATCCGGACGCACAAACGGCTCCTGGACATCCTGGAGCCCACGCAACAGACGGTGGATGCGCTGATGAAGCTCGATCTGCCGGCGGGCGTGGATGTGGAGATCAAGGCGTTCGGGAAATGAGAATCTCACCGCCGAGACACAGAGACGCCGAGAAAGACATCCGCACGGATTTTTCTCTGCGCCTCTGCGCCTTGGGGGTGAATAAAGGATTTTGAGAATGAGCCCAGGAATCCTTGGCAAAAAGATTGGAATGTCGCAGGTGTTCCGGCCGAACGGCGAAGCCGTGCCGGTGACCCTGCTCAAGGCCGGTCCGTGCATGGTGGTGCAGCGGAAGACGCCCACCACGGATGGCTACGATGCGGTGCAGCTGGGTCTGGTGGAATTCATCAAGCCGCAGCGCATCAACAAGCCGACGGCGGGACGGTTGAAAAAGGCCGGCGTCGAGGGAGCCCGGTTCATGCGCGAGTTTCATCTGCGCCCGGGCGACGACGATATGAAGCCGGGCGACCAGGTGCTGGTGGACCAGTTCAAGCCCAAGGACAAGGTGGATGTGATCGGCATCAGCAAGGGCCGCGGGTTCGCCGGCCTGGTGAAGCGCCATCACTTCGGCGGCGGCGCGGATACGCACGGGTCGATGTTCCACCGTGCGCCGGGATCGATCGGCGCGTCCTCGTTCCCCTCGCGTGTGCTTCCGGGCATGCGCATGGCGGGGCACATGGGCCACTCCAAGGTGACGGTTCGGAACCTGGAGGTGATCGACGTCGATACCGAGGACAACGTGCTGGTGGTGAAGGGCGCGGTGCCCGGTCCGAACGGCGGCTATGTGGTGGTACGGAGGTCGAAGAGGTAACCCCGATGCCGACTGTCGATGTAGTGGATTTGAATAATCAGAAGGTGGGGCAGCTCGACCTGGCCGAAGATGTATTTGGGGCCGAGGTGAACGAGGCGCTGCTCTACGAGGCCGTGCGGCAGTACCAGGCCGGGCTGCGCGCGGGCACGCACAAAACGAAAGTGCGGGGCGAGGTGCAGGGCTCAGGCAAGAAGCTGTGGAAGCAGAAGGGGACGGGCCGGGCGCGTATGGGCTCGGTGCGTTCGCCGCTCTGGCGGCACGGCGGCACGGTGCACGGGCCGGTGCCGCGCGACTACAGCTACAAGCTGCCGCGCAAGATGCTCGTGGGCGCGCTGCGCTCGGCGCTTTCGGCCAAGGTGCGGGACGGCGAGCTGAAGGTGGTGCAGTCGTTCGCCCTGGCGGACCACAAGACCAAGAACGCGATGGCCGCGCTCGACCGTCTGCAAGCGGGAAATACGGTGCTCGTGGTGGATAACGGGGACAACCGGAATCTCAAGCTCGGCATGCGCAACCTGCAGGGCGTGACCCTGATGGCCACGCGGGAGGTCAACCCGTACCACCTGCTCGGTCACAAGACGGTGCTGGTGAGCGAAGCCGCGGCCCGCAAATTTTCGGAGGCGCTCGCAAAATGACCATTCATGAGGTAATTCGCCGCCCGCTCGTTACCGAGAAGGGCGTGACCAAGAAGGACGAAGAGCGCACGCTGTGCTTCGAAGTGGCGCCAAACGCCAATAAGACGCAGGTCAAGGCGGCGGTGGAGAAACTCTTCAAGGTGAAGGTGGCGGAAGTGCGGACCTCGAACTTCGAGGGCAAGCTGCGGCGCCGCGGCCGGTTCGCCGGCTATCGTCCGGACTGGAAGAAGGCGTACGTGAAGCTGAAGGAAGGGCAGAAGGTGCCCGAGTTCGCGGAGATTTAGTCCATGCCCATTAAGTCATTCAGACCGGTGACTCCGACGCGGCGGTTCCAGACCGTCACGACGCGGGATGAGATCACCAAGGACCGGCCGGAGAAATCGCTGGTCGAATCCAAACAGCGGACGGGCGGGCGCAACAGCGTCGGGCGCGTAACCAGCCGGTTCATCGGCGGGGGCGCCAAGAAGGCGTACCGCGTGGTGGATTTCAAGCGCGACAAGATCGGCATTCCCGCAGTGGTGGCGGCGATCGAGTACGATCCGAACCGCTCGGCGCGCATCGCGCTGCTGCATTACGCGGACGGAGAGAAGCGCTACATTCTGCAACCGGACGGGCTGAAGGTGGGGCAGAAGGTGATGTCCGGCCCGGAGGCCGACATCCTGACGGGAAATGCGCTTCCGCTCAAGAACATGCCCGCCGGCACGATCGTGCACAACATCGAGCTGCGGCCGGGCAAGGGCGGGCAGATGGCGCGCTCGGCGGGCTCGCAGGCGCAGCTGATTTCGAAGGAAGGCGGCATTGCGCTGCTGAAGCTGCCCTCGGGCGAAGTACGGCGGGTACAACTCGACTGCTACGCGACCGTGGGGCAGGTGGGAAATCTCGATCACGAGAACGTTTCGCTGGGCAAGGCAGGCCGCACGCGATGGCTCGGAAAGCGGCCGCACAACCGCGGCGTTTCGATGAACCCGGTCGACCACCCGCACGGCGGCGGCGAGGGCAAGACCTCGGGCGGCCGGCATCCGGTGACGCCGTGGGGCCAGCCGACGCGCGGCTTCAAGACGCGCAACAACAAGCGCACGGATAAGTGGATCGTCACGCGAAAGAGCAAGAAGAGGTAAGCGATGGGTCGCTCAGTTAAAAAAGGACCGTTCACCGATACGCATCTCGAAGCCAAGCTGGCCGTGCTCAACGCGGCCAACGAGAAGAAGGTGGTGCGCACGTGGTCGCGGCGCTCCACGATTCTTCCGGAGTTCGTCGGGCACACGATCGCGGTCCACAACGGCAAGAAGTTCATTCCGGTATACATCACGGAGAACATGGTGGGTCACAAGCTGGGCGAGTTCTCGCCCACGCGGACGTTCAAGGGCCACTCGGTGAAGGCGGCGACGGAGAAGTCGGCGAAGCCGGCGTAAAGATATGACTAACCGCCGAGACAGGGAGACGCCGAGAAAACATTCCAGGATTTCTCAGCGCCTCGGCGCCCCGGCGGTGAAGAGGATTGGAAATGCTAGCCAAGGCTGAAGCAAGATACATCCGGGTTTCCCCGCAGAAGGCGCGGCTGGTCGTGGATTTGATCCGCGGGCAGAAGGCGGGGGCTGCGATTACGACGCTGCGCAGCACGAATAAGCGCATCGCGCCGGCGGTCGAGAAGGTGCTCCACTCGGCGATCGCCAACGCGCAGCACCAGAATGAAGAAGTCGACGTCGATCAGCTCTACGTCGCCGAGGCGTATGTGAACGACGGGCCCCGGATGAAGCGGGTCCGGCCGGCGCCCATGGGGCGCGCGTACCGCTACCAGCGGCGCCTTGCCCATATCGTCATCAAGGTGGCGGAGAAGGAAACGGGAGCATAGATGGGACAGAAAGTACATCCGTACGGATTCCGGCTCGGATTCAATAAGCCCTGGCGCTCGCGCTGGTTCGCCAAGCAGGGCTACGCCAAGCTGCTGCAGGAGGATCTGGAGCTGAAGGAAACGCTGCGCGACCGGCTGAAGTCGGCGGGCGTAAGCTCGATCGAGGTCGACCGGCCGGGCAACAAGCTGCGCGTCACGATCCGCACGTCGCGGCCGGGGATCATCATCGGCCGCAAGGGCGCGGAAATCGAAAAGCTCAAGCAGGACATGGCGAAGAAGACGAAGCGCGAGGTCTTCATCGACATTCAGGAAGTGCACCGGCCGGAGCTCGATGCGCAGCTTGTTGCGGAGTCGATCGCGCTGCAGCTCGAAAAGCGCGTCGCGTTCCGGCGCGCCATGCGCAAGGCGGTGGATAGCGCGCAGCGGTTCGGCTGCAAGGGGATCAAAGTACGGGTTTCGGGCCGGCTGAACGGCGCGGAAATCGCACGCAGTGAATGGTATCTGAACGGGCAGCTTCCGCTGCACACGCTGCGCGCGGATATCGACTACGGGTTTTCCGAAGCCTATACGACGTACGGGGTCATCGGCATCAAGGCGTGGCTGTACAAGGGCGAGATCCTCGACCTGACCAAGCGCCGGGGCGGCCTGCTGCCGGAGCCGGAACCGCGCCGCGAGCGCGGCGAGCGCCGGGACCGCGACCGCGGACCGCGCCGGGATCGGGGCGAGCGCGGCGAGCGCGGGCCCGCGGGTCCGCCGCCGGTGCCAGCCGAGGCGGGGCCGGCCGTGCAGCCGCCTCCGGGTGAGATGCCGCGTCCGACGTCGCGGCCCAGCGCGCCGATTCTGCCGCCGCTAATGTCGCCGCAGCAGCAGCCGTCCTGGAAGCAGGAAGCGCGGCAGGAAAACGAGCCGGCCAAGCCGGAAGGCGAAACGCCCAAGGAGTAAACCGCCATGATGATGCCCAAGAAGGTGAAGTACCGGAAGCAGCAGCGCGGCCGCATGGCCGGCAAGGCGTGGCGCGGTTCGACGATCGCGTTCGGCGATTTCGGCCTGAAGGCGCTCGAGTGCGGCTGGGTGACGGACCGGCAAATTGAGGCGGCGCGTGTCGCCATGACCCGTTCGATCAAGCGTGGGGGCAAGGTGTGGATCCGGCTCTTCCCCGATAAGCCGATTACGAAGAAGCCCGCCGAAACCCGTATGGGTAAGGGCAAGGGCGCGCCGGAGCAGTGGGTCGCGGTGGTCCGGCCCGGCAAGGTGCTGTTCGAGATGGAGGGAGTCGACCGCCCGACGGCGGAAGCGGCGATCCGCCTGGCGGCGCACAAGCTGGCGATCAAGACCCGGTTTGTGAGCCGGGAGGACGTGGCGTAAAGGAATGAAAACCCACCGCAGAGACGCAGAGAGCGCAGAGGCCGCGCAGAGAATTCCTTGGGGTTTTTCTCCGCGTAACCTCAGTGTCCTCCGTGTCTCCGCGGTGAAGAGGAGTCTGAGGATTTTATGAAAATCCGGGAAATTCGCGATCTCGACGACGCGGCGCTCAAGAACCATCTGAAGGACATGGATGAGCAGATGTTTCGTCTTCAATTTCAGTTGAGGATGGGGCAGACCGACGGTTTGAAGAAGATCCGCAACATGAAGAAGGACCGCGCCCGCATCCACACCGTGCTGCGCGAGCGGGAGCTGGCGGGAGCGGAGAAATAAGATGGCAGAAGCGCAAACGCAGGGAGCCGCGGGCCTGAAAAACGAGAAGATCGGCCAAGTGGTCTCGACCAAGATGGCCAAGACGATTGTGGTCGAAGTCAGCCGGCGCGTGCCGCATCCGCTGTACAAGAGGATTGTGGCGCGGCGCAAAAAGTTCTACGCGCACGACGAAGAAGGCACGGCGCGGATGGGCGATATGGTGCGCATCGTGGAGTGCCGCCCGCTCAGCAAGCTGAAGCGGTGGCGGCTGGCCGAGGTCGTGCGCCGCGCCGCGCAGGTGGGCGCGCAGCCTTCGGATCTGGATGTGAAGGCTTGAGGACGGGAAGGACTGTGGAGCTCTTATGATTGGAATGCGAACCATTCTCGAGGTGGCCGATAACAGCGGCGCGCGGAAGCTTTCGTGCATTCTGCCGCGTGGCGGCGACCTCGGGCTGCGCGCCGGCCTGGGCGATGTGATCACCGCCAGCGTGAAGGAAGCCGCCCCCGATTCGGCGATCAAGAAGGGGAAGGTGGTGCGCTGCGTGATCGTCCGCATGCGCAAGGAGACGCGGCGCAAGGATGGAACCTACATCCGCTTCGATTCGAACGCCGCCGTGCTGATCAATGAAGTGGGCGAGCCGGTCGGCACGCGCGTGTTCGGGCCGGTGGCGCGCGAACTGCGCGACAAGAAGTTCATGAAGATCGTGTCGCTCGCCCCCGAGGTAATCTGATGGCAATCGCAAAACGGAAACCGGCCGAACCGGTTCGCATCGATCTCAAGAAGGACGATACGGTGAAGGTGATCGCCGGGCGCGACTCGGGCAAGACGGGGCGCGTGTTGGGCATCGACCGCACGACTGGCCGCGTTCTGGTCGAGCACGTGATGATGATCAAGCGGCACACCCGCCCGAACCCGGCCAAGCAGATCAAGGGCGGCATCGCGGAGCGGGAGAGCCCGGTCGCGGTCTCGAACCTGATGATCGTCTGCCCGGGGTGCAACAAGGCGGTGCGGATCGCGCACCATGTCGAACAGCTTCCCGGAGGCGGCCAGCGCCGCACGCGGGTCTGCCGCAAGTGCGGGCAGACGCTCGACAGGAAATAGAGGATTCCATGGCAGCACGTTTGAGAGAGCACTATCAGAAGAAGGTGGTTCCGGCGCTGACCAAAGAGTTCGGGTACACGAACGTTATGGCGGTGCCGAAGATCGCGAAGATCTCGATCAACATCGGGTTGGGCGAGGCCACGCAGAACGCGAAGCTGATGGACGGCGCGGTGGCGGAGCTGGGCGCGATCGCCGGCCAGAAACCGGTGGTCACCAAGGCGACCAAGTCGATCTCGCAGTTCAAGCTGCGCGAAGGGCAGTCGATCGGGTGCATGGTGACGCTGCGTGGCGACCGCATGTACGAGTTCCTGGACCGCCTGGTGAACGTGGCGCTGCCGCGCGTCCGCGATTTCCGCGGGGTTTCGACGAAGAGTTTCGACGGCCGCGGCAATTACACGCTGGGCGTCAAGGACCAGTTGATTTTTCCGGAGATCGACTACGCCAAGGTCGAGAAGACCAAGGGCATGAACATTTCCATCACCACCACCGCCCGCACCGATGCGGAAGGCCTGGCGCTGCTGCGCCAGATGGGGATGCCGTTTAGGCAATAGGTTATGAAATTAACCGCCGAGAGGCAGAGACGCAGAGAAGAGATGATTGGGGTTTTCTCAGCGCCTCGACGTCTCGGCGGTGAATAAGGATTTGAAATGGCCACAACCGCCAAGATCGCGAAAGACCTGAAACTGGAGAAGGCCCGCAAGGCGAAGACGCCGAAGCTGCAATGCCGGCATCGCAACCGCTGCTGGCGCTGCGGGCGCCCGCGCGCCTTTTTGCGCAAATTCGGCATTTGCCGCCTGTGCTTCCGCCAACTCGCGCTGAACGGCGAGATTCCGGGCGTGATCAAGGCGAGCTGGTAAGGAGTGTTATGACAAGCGATCCCATTGCCGACATGCTGACGCGCGTGCGCAACGCGATCCAGGCGCGCCACCCGAAGGTGGACGTGCCGGCATCGAAGCTGAAGACGGAAATCGCCCGCATTCTGAAGGAAGAGGGGTACATCATGAACTTCAAGGTGGCCGAGGAAGGCGCCAAGAAGACGATCAAGATCTACCTCAAATACGGGCCCAACAATGCGCCGGTGATTTCGGCGATCGAGCGTGTGTCGCGGCCGGGGTGCCGGGTGTATGTCGGCCAGACCGAGATCCCGCGCGTGCTGGGCGGGCTCGGGATCAATATTCTGACGACCCCCCGCGGCGTGATGACCGGCCGCGACGCCCACAAGGAGCACGTCGGCGGCGAGATTCTGTGCCGGGTGTGGTGAGGCTGAGGAAATGATTTTAACCGCCGAGACGCCGAGTCGCCGAGGAAACCAGGGCAAGGTTTTCTCTGCGCCTCTGTGTCTCGACGGTGAAAAAGGACTCTGTAATGTCTCGAATTGGTAAGAAGCCGATCCCGCTGCCGGGCGGCGTCAAGGTTCAGATCGGCGAACAACTGGAAGTGACCGGTCCGAAAGGGAAGCTCACGGTGCCGATCCCGTCGGGCATCACGATCGAGCAGGCCGACGGGCGGCTGGAGGTGAAGCGCGCCTCCGACGAGCATGCGGCGCTGCACGGGCTGACGCGGGCGCTGGCGGCGAATGCGGTGCAGGGCGTCTCGACCGGGTTTACCCGCGAGCTCGACATCGTGGGTATCGGCTATCGCGCGGACGTGAAGGGCAAGATCGCGACATTCACGCTCGGCTATTCGCATCCCATCGAGTTCCTGCTGCCGGACGGGGTCGATCTGAAGGTCGATAAGCAGACGCACCTGATCCTCTCCGGACATGACCGGCAGTTGCTCGGCCAGGTGGCCGCCAATATCCGCGCGCTTCGCAAGCCGGACCCGTACAAGAACAAGGGCGTCCGGTACACCGGCGAAGTGTTGCGCAAGAAGGTCGGAAAGACCGGGGCGGGTGGCAAATGATTCGCAATCCCGATAAGAAGGAAATTCGCTCGCGCATTCACAAGCGCATCCGCCTCAAACTGGCGGGGACCACGGAGCGGCCGCGTCTCGCCGTGTTCCGCAGCGTGGCGCACATCTACGCGCAGGTCATCGATGACACCAAGGGCGTCACGCTTGTGTCGGCGTCGTCGGTCGATAAGGGCGCGAGGACGAACGGCGGCAACGTGGCGGCGGCCAAGACCATCGGCACCCTCGTGGCGCAACGGGCCAAGGAAAAAGGAGTCACGCGGGTGGTCTTCGACCGCGGCGGCTACGCGTATCACGGCCGCGTCAAGGCGCTGGCCGAAGCCGCCCGGGCCGCGGGACTGGAGTTTTAATTCATGACGACGTCAGTCAAACGCATCGACCCGGCCAACCTGAACCTGAAGGAGCAGGTGGTGGCCATCAACCGCGTCACCAAGGTGGTGAAGGGCGGCAAGAATCTCAGCTTTTCCGCGCTGGTCGTCATCGGCGACCCGTCGGCCAAGGTGGTCGGCTACGGAGTGGGGAAGGCGAAGGAAGTGCCGTCGGCGATCCGCAAGGGCATCGAGGCGGCCAAGAAGGGACTGCGGCGCGTCAACTCGCTCGATACCACGATTCCGCACCAGGTGCTCGGCTGCTATGCGAGCTCGCAGGTTCTGTTGAAGCCGGCGCCGGAAGGCACGGGCGTCATTGCGGGTGGCGCGGTGCGCGCGGTCATTACGGCATGCGGGATTCCCAATGTGCTGACGAAGTCGATCGGCCGGCGCAATCCGCACAACGTGGTGAAGGCGACGATCGTCGCGCTCGAGAGCCTGCGCGAAAAGAGCGCCGTCGCCGAAATGCGCGGCGTCGCGGTGGAGAAACTGTAATGGCGGAAGGGAAGATCAAAATCAAGCTGGTGCGCAGTCCGATCTGCACTCCGGAAGCCCACAAGCGGGTGGTGAAGGGGCTCGGCCTGCGCAAACTCAATCAGGTGGTGGAGCGCCCGGATACCCCGGTTTTCCGGGGCATGGTCAAGAAGGTGCCGCACCTGTTGGAAGTGGTGGAGTAACTATGAACCTGAGCGATTTGCGTCCCCCCGCCGGACAGAAGCACGCGCCCAAGCGCATCGGCCGCGGCATGGGCTCCGGACACGGCAAGACTTCGGCCCGCGGCCATAAAGGCCAGCACGCCGGCACCGGCTTCAGCCAGAAGCGCGGTTTCGAGGGCGGCCAGATGCCGCTGCACCGGCGGCTGCCGAAACGCGGTTTTACGAATATTTTCAAGAAGGAGTACGCGATCGTCAACCTCGGCCGGCTGGAGAAGCTCGAGGGCGACAGCTTCAATGCCGACCGGCTGATGGAGCTGGGAGTCATCCGCAAGCTCGGCGATGGCCTCAAAGTTCTCGGGACCGGCCAGTTGACCCGGAAGATCACGGTCGAGGCGCACCAGTTTTCGAAGTCGGCGGTGGAGAAGATTCAGCAGGCCGGGGGCGCCGCGAAGGTCGTCGGCGGCGCGCAACCGCAGCAGTAGCAGAGCCGCGGCCGGAAG
>Ga0209581_1002719_pt1 | contig 16298 bp, 16 predicted proteins | sample Coa_R2_FD_187160 | JGI IMG/M metagenome (GOLD analysis project Ga0209581, IMG submission 187160) | Surface soil microbial communities from Centralia Pennsylvania, which are recovering from an underground coalmine fire - Coalmine... | ecosystem: Environmental > Terrestrial > Soil > Unclassified ...
CGGCACCAGCGTCATCGCCACCCAGCGCGTGCCGAAATCCGAGATCAGCGGTTACGGCGTGGTGGATGTGCAGCCGGTGGCGCCGGGCTTGGGCGAAATCCGCCGCATCGTGGAAAAACCCAAGCCCGAGGATGCGCCGAGCGATCAGGCGGTCGTGGGGCGTTACATCCTCACTCCGCGCATCTTCAAGCTGCTGGAACGTACGCCGCGCGGCGCCGGCGGCGAAATCCAGCTCACCGATGCGATCAGCATGATGATCCAGGAGCAGACCGTGCTGGCCTACGAGTTCGAGGGCACGCGCTACGACTGCGGCAGCAAGCTGGGTTATCTCAAGGCCAACGTCGAATACGCGCTCAAGCATCCCGAGTTGGCGGAGGGTTTTCGCGAATACCTGCAGGAGCTCACCGCGAGCTGGACGCGCTCCGAGAAAATCTATAAAGCGGCCGGCTAAAGGACCTTCCATGACCGGCGCCAAGTATCAGACTCTGATCGAAACCTCCGCGATCCAGGGCGGCAACGCCGCCTACGTCGAGGATCTCTACGAGCGTTATTTGCAGGATGCCGAGGCGGTGGATCCGCAATGGCGCGCCTATTTCCGCAGCGTGCAGGGCAGCGGCGCGCCGGACGCCCCGCATGCGCCAGTGCGTGCGCGTTTCGAGCGCCTGGCGCGTCAGCGTCCGACGCGGGTCGTCTCCGAGGGCTACGATCCGCGTGCGGCGGAAAAACAGTCCGCGGTGATGCGCCTGATCAACTACTACCGTGTGCGCGGCCACCAGGCGGCCAGGCTCGATCCGCTGGGCCTGGCGCCGGTGCCGGCCATTCCCGATCTCGACCCCGCGTTCCACGGCCTCGGTCCCGAGGACATGGCCACGGTGTTCAACACCGGCACGCTGGCGGTGGCCGACCGCCTGCCGCTGTCCGAGATCATCCGCGTGCTCAAGGCGGTTTACACCGACACCATCGGTGCGGAGTACATGCACATCACGGAAACGGCGCAGAAGCGCTGGATCCAGAAGCGGCTCGAAGGCAGCGTGTTCGAGCCGCGGCTCACGCCAGAGGAGAAACGCGAGGTTCTCAAACAGCTCTGCGCCGCCGAGGGCATCGAGCGTTACCTGCACAACAAGTACGTCGGTCAGAAGCGCTTTTCTCTGGAAGGCGGGGATTCGCTGATTCCGCTGCTGGACGAGCTCATGCGCGTGTCGGCGCTGCGCGGCGTGGAGGAACTGGTGATCGGCATGGCGCACCGCGGGCGCCTCAACGTGCTGGTCAACTGTCTGGGCAAGTCGCCCAAGGAGCTGTTCGCCGAGTTCGAAGGCAACTATTCGGCCGAGGATCTGGCGCGCGCGGGCGACGTGAAATACCACATGGGGTTTTCCACGGACGTGGAGATCGCCGGCAGGCGCCTGCACCTGGTGCTGGCGTTCAATCCTTCGCATCTGGAGATCGTCGATCCGGTGGTGGAGGGCAGCGTCAAGGCGCGACAGACGCGCCGCCACGACGAACGCGGCGACCGGGTGGTGCCGGTCCTGATCCACGGCGACGCCGCCTTTGCCGGCCAGGGCGTGGTGATGGAGACCCTGCAACTGAGCCATGCCAAGGGTTACGGCACCGGCGGAACCTTGCACGTGATCGTCAACAACCAGATCGGTTTTACCACGCCCAACCCGATCGAGGCGCGTGAAGGTCACGAGGTGCGCACCAGCCGTTACGCCACCGACATCGCGAAAATGCTGGAGGCGCCGGTATTCCACGTCAACGCCGACGATCCCGAGGCGGTGGTGTTCGTCACCCGCCTGGCTGCGGACTACCGCAGCGAGTTTCACAAGGACGTGATCATCGATCTGTGCTGTTATCGCCGCCACGGCCATAACGAGGCCGACGAACCGGCGGCCACCCAGCCGCTCATGTACCAGGCCATCAAGAAGCAGCCGACCACGTTCACGTTGTACGCACAGAAGCTGGTGCAGGAGGGCGTGATCTCCGCGGACGAACCGGAGCGGCTGGCCAAAGCGTATCGCGACGGTCTGGACCAGGGCGTGAACATCGCGCGCACCACCCTGGGCATGGTCGGTAACCAGTACACCGTCAACTGGGCCAACTATCAGAAAGGCAGCTGGGACACGCCGGCGGAAACCGCGGTCGGGCTCGAGACGATCAAAGCCCTGGCGCAACGTCTGCACCAGCTCCCGCCGGGCTTCACCCTGCACCCGCGCGTGCAGAAGATCTACGAGGAGCGGGTGAAGATGGCCGCGGGCGAGTTGCCCATGGACTGGGGTTTCGCCGAAACCATGGCTTATGCCACGCTGGTCAACGAGGGGTTTTCGGTGCGCCTGTCCGGCCAGGACACGCGGCGCGGCACTTTCTTTCACCGCCACGCGACCTTGCACGACGTCAACACCGGCGAGAGCTACACGCCGCTGCGCCACCTGGATCCGGAGAAGAACCGCTTCGTGGTCAACGACACCCTGCTGTCCGAGGAAGGCGTGCTCGGGTTCGAGTACGGCTACAGCTCCACCGATCCCGACTGCCTGGTGATCTGGGAAGCGCAGTTCGGGGATTTCGCCAACGGCGCGCAAGTGGTGATCGATCAGTTCATCGCCGCCGGCCAGGCCAAGTGGGGCCGTTTCTGCGGCCTGACCCTGTTCCTGCCGCACGGCTACGAGGGGCAGGGTCCCGAGCACTCCTCGGCGCGGCTGGAACGCTATCTGCAATTGTGCGCGGCCAACAATTTGCAGGTGTGCGTGCCGTCCACGCCGGCGCAGTTCTTCCACATGATCCGCCGCCAGATGAAGCGCAGCCTGCGCCTGCCGCTGATCGTGATGACCCCCAAGTCGCTGCTGCGCCACAAGCTGTCGGTGTCGCCGCTGGAAGACCTCACGCGCGGCGGCTTCCGCTACGTGATCGGCGAGACCGAGGCGCTGGATCCCAAGCAGGTGCGGCGCATCGTGTTCTGCAGCGGCAAGGTTTATTACGATATCTACGAGGCGCGCGAGAAACAGCAGCGGCGCGACGTGGCCCTGGTGCGGCTGGAACAGCTCTATCCTTTTCCGCGCGCGGACTACGAGGCGGCCATCGCCGCCTACCCGAACGCCAAGGAAGTGGTGTGGGCGCAGGAGGAACCGGAGAACCAGGGCGCCTGGTATCAGATCAAACACCGCCTGCGCGCCTATCTCGCCGACGATCACCAGCTTTATTACGTCACCCGCAAGGGCAGCGCCACCACCGCGGTGGGTTACCTCAAGGTGCATCTGAAAGAACAGGAAGAACTATGCAAGGCCGCCTTGTCCGGCGGCCTGCCGCTCAAAGGCGGCGCGTGAGCGTGGGATCCCCGCACTGATGGAGAGCGCATGAGTATCGAGATCAAGGTTCCCAATCTGCCCGAGTCGGTCGCCGAGGCCACTGTCGCGGCCTGGCACCTCAAAGCCGGCGACGCGGTCAAGCGCGAGCAGAATCTGGTCGATCTCGAAACCGACAAGGTCATGCTGGAAGTGCCGGCGACCGCCGACGGCGTGCTCAAGGAAATCCGCGCGCCCGCGGGCAAGACCGTCAAGGCCGGCGATGTCATCGGCGTGCTGGAGGAGGGCGCCGGTACGCCCAAGATCAAGGACACCGCGCCGGCCGGTGGCGACGCCGCGGTCCTCGCGGCGAACCGTCCCGCCGCGGTCGCTGATCGCGCCGCCGCGACTGCGGAGGCTGACGACGCGCAAAGCCCGGCGGTGCGCAAGCGGCTGGCGGAACTGGGCGTGAGCGCCGCGCAGGTGCTCGCCGCCGTCGAGGGCAGCGGCAAAGGCGGCCGCCTGACCCGGGAAGACGTGGAGCGCTACGCGCAGAAACGGCAGACCGCACCGACTCCAAGCGCGTCGCCCGCGCCGCCCCCGGCTGCCCCGGAACCGCAGCGCCCGCGCGCCTCGGCGCGAGAAGAACAGCGCGTGCCGATGACGCGCATCCGGGCGCGCATCGCCGAACGTCTGAAAGAGGCGCAGAACACCGCGGCGATGCTCACGACATTCAACGAGGTCGATCTCAAGGCGGTGTCCGAGCTGCGGGCGCGCTACAAGGAGAGTTTCGAGAAGGCGCATGGCGTCAAGCTCGGTTTCATGTCCTTCTTCGTGCGCGCCTCGATCGAGGCGCTCAAGAAATTCCCGCTGGTCAACGCCTCGATCGACGGCAACGACATCGTCTATCACGGCTATTACGACATCGGCGTGGCCGTGTCCACCGAGCGCGGCCTGGTGGTGCCGATCCTGCGCGACGCCGATGCGCTGTCCTTCGCCGAGATCGAGAAGGCGATCGCCGAGCTGGGTGCCAAGGCGCGCAACAACAAGCTGTCCATCGAGGAACTCACCGGCGGCACCTTCTCCATCACCAACGGCGGCGTGTTCGGCTCGATGCTCTCCACGCCCATCCTCAATCCGCCGCAAGCGGCGATCCTGGGCATGCATGGCATCACCGAACGGCCCGTGGTGGTCGACGGCCAAATCGTGGTCCGGCCGATGATGTACCTGGCGCTGACCTACGACCATCGCTTGATCGACGGTCGCGAGGCGGTGTTGTTCCTGCGCCACATCAAGGAACTGCTGGAAGACCCGGCGAAGATGTTGTTGCAGTTGTAAGGCGGATTTTCCGGCGCGCGCCCGGCAGAGTTTCGACCCCCAAGGCTGGCCTCCGGGCGGTTGATATGGCCGTCACTCGCGAGCAGGAACCGATCCCGTTCTTTACCCTGCCGAACTGGGTGAAGGCCGCAGCGCAGTGCGGCTTCAACATCGAGCCGGTGTTCCGCAGCCTTGGCATCGAAACCGACCTGATCCATCTCGACCGCATGCGGGTGACCCCGGCGCAGCTCGTGCAGGTCATGGACGCCTGTGTCCGCCGCGCGCGCGGCCAGCATTTTCCATTCGTGCTGGGCGAGACCTTCGCGTTCGACTACTTGCCGGATATCGAGACTTTCCTGGTCACCAGCGGCTCGTTGCGTGAAGCGGCCCGAGTGTTCGACTGGGTGCGCGAGCTGGTCAATCCGTTGATCGATCTGCACCTGGAAGAAACCGGCCGAACGGCGCGGCTGGTGCTCAGCATCGGCGGGAGCGCGGTGCCGGAGCCGCGGCCCTATTTCTGCGAAGCGGTGTTTCCGGCGATCCTCAAGTTCGGCCGGGCCTTGCTGGGCGGGCACGCCGACTTCCAGTACCTGGCCTTTCGTCACGCGCCGCCGCCTTATGCGGCGAAGTACCGGAAGTTCTTTGGCCTCGCGGTGCGCTTCAACCAGCCGCAGCATGCCCTGGTGTTCGCGCGCGAACTGCTCGATCGCCCGCTGGAAGGCGCCTTCCCGGCACTACACAAACAGGCCGAGTACCTGGTCGGCGAGCGCTTGCGGCGCTTGCCGCGAAAAACCACCGTGACCGTTTCGGTCGAACGCGCGCTCCTCCAGCAGCCGGAATTGCTGGGGCAGGGCATCGAGGGCCTGGCGCGCGCCCTGAACCTGAGTCCGCGCACCCTGCAGCGGCGTCTGCGTCAAGAGGGCGGCCACTACGCCCAGATCCTGGCGCGCGTGCGCTTGCGCCTGGCGAGTACCTGGTTGCGTGAGACGGCGCTGGACCTGGAGACGATCAGCGAACGCCTGGGCTTTTCCGACCGGCGCAGCTTCACGCGCGCGTTTACCCGTTGGAGCGGTTTGTCGCCGAGCGCCTTCCGCCAAACCAAAGAGCTTGCTTAAGAAGCGCGCCTCGTGCGCGCTTTTCCCCTGCGTTCGGTGCGCCCCGGATTCCCGGCGCCGAGTCGCGACGTGGCGTCGGGGGACTGTCGCGCGCGCTCGCGCAGAGTGGCGGCGATGAAGAATGCCTCCGCTTCCTCACGGGTTTTGAAGGTGTAACGGCCGCGATCGGTGGTGACGGTGTTGTGGATCAGGGTGTGCATGACGGCCCTCCGTGGACATCAACGAAGATTTGACCGCGAATCGAGGCGGTCATTCGCCCGGGCGCGAAACGAAGCCTGGCGCGAATCCGGCCTTTGCATCGTGGCGTAAAATGTTCCCGCGCGTCGCCGCCGGTCATAGGCGCGACCAGCGCGTGGGCTTAAAGTGTCGACATCGGTTTGCGGGGCTGCAACTATGGACGGCAATCTCCCGGCGCATCCTCCACGGCGCGAAATCGTGCCTCGCCAGGGGCCAGACTTCGGCCTCGACGGCGACATCCCGCGCCACTGGCTGGGCGGCGATGCGTTCAAGACGCGCTTTTTCGACGCCATGTCCACCTTGTTCCCGGAAGGCGAGCGCTTCTTCATCGCCTGCGTGCGGGATTTCCGCGATCAGATCACCGATCCTGCCTTGCAACGGCAGGTCAAGGATTTCATCTACCAGGAAGGCCAGCACAACCTGGTGCACACCCGGTTCAACGACCGGCTCAAGGCCCAGGGCATCGAAGTCGACCGCATTCTCCAGAAGCAGGTTGACCTCATGTTCGGCTTTTTCCGCAAGCGCTTCTCGCGCCGCTACACCCTGGGCATGACCGCCGCGGCCGAGCACATGACCGCACTCATGGCCCATGGCTTCGCCAGCCAGGGAGTGCTGGTGGACGCCGATCCGCGCCTGCGCGCCATGTACGCCTGGCACGCGATCGAGGAGGTCGAGCACAAGGCGGTCGCCTACGACGTGCTCACCAAAGTGGCCAAGGCGAGTTATTTCACACGCATCCTGAGCTTCGTGCAGACCACGTTCACGTTTCCGTTCCACGTCTTCATGATCATGCGCCACATGCTCGACGTGGACGGCAAAAACACGCTGCGCGTATGGCTCAAAGGGCTGTGGTGGCTGTACGGTCCCCGCGGGATTTACCTCAGACTGCTGCCGCACTATCTGGTTTACTTCCTCCCCGGCTTCCATCCATGGAAGTACGGGCAGATGGAGTCCTACGAGCGCTGGCGCGAAGTCTACGACCGTAGCGGCGACCCCATCGCCGCCGGCGACGCCGTGATGGGCGCCGTGGCGCGCGCCTGAAATCGCCCGCGGTCCGCGCGAGAGAAGTCGGCTAAAATCCGCGGCTGCGCCTTAAGCCCGCGCCGACCGGCGCAGTCCGTCGATGCATCGCGCTTCAAGTCTGCGTCTCGCGCCAGCGTCTGCCTTGCGGATTTTCGCGCTGGCTTTATGCCTGTTCACGACCGCTTGCGGACGACATCCAGGGAATCCGGCTTCCGGCGTTCCGGAGTTGACGCTGCTGGGAGGTACCGAACTCCGGGATCTCGCGTTCCTCCAGCCGCAGATGGAGGCCGCGGCCGGGATCCGCATCCGTTTCGAGTATGCCGGCCCCATGGAAATGGTCGACCGCGTACGCACGGGCGGGATCGATCTGGCCTGGCCCACCGACGGCTTGTATCTGCGCATGAATCTGCCGCAGAAGATTCTCGCCGCCACGCCGATCATGCGCTCGCCGGTGGTGCTGGCCCTCAAGAAACCGCGGGCCGAGGAGCTGGGCTGGACGCACCGTGCGCCGAGCTGGCCGGAGATCGGCCATGCGGTCCAGCGCGATCAGCTTGCGTTGGGCATGACCAGTCCGGTGGCCTCGGATCTGGGGCTGGCCGCGTTGCTGTCGGCGGCCTTCGGCACCGCGGGCGGACCGCATGCCGCGCCGGCGCTTGCTCCCGCATTGCGCGGCAGCGTCTCTCCGGCCGACATCGATCCCGACCGGCTTGCCCCCCTGTACGCCGGCATGAAACTGATCGGCGGCAGCGGGTCCTGGCTCGCGCAGGCCTATGTCAAGCAGGAAGACCGGCTCGACGGCATGATCAATTACGAGTCGGCGGTGCTGGAACTGGACGCCGGCGACGAGCTGGACACGCCGCTCGCCGTCATCCATCCGCGCGACGGCAGCCGGGTCGCCGAGTATCCCTTGTTGCTGCTCAATGCCGCGCGCCGCCGCGAATACCAAAAACTGGTGGCTTTTTTGCGCAGCCCGGACATCCAGCGCCAGATCGTGGCCCGCACCTGGCATCGCCCGGTGATCAATGGCGTGGAGCTACCCGCCGCCTTCGGCAATGCACCGCTGAAGGTCTTGCGTGAAACGCCGCGACCCGAACTGGTCGCTGCGCTGCTCGATGTTTACCAAAGCCGCCTGCGCCCGCCTTCGCATTGCTATTTCGTGCTCGACGTGTCGGGATCCATGGCCCAGGCGCATCGCATGGACGATCTCAAGCGCGCGCTGGGCCTGCTCGCGGGCCGGCCCGCAGGCGGCGGCTTGAGCGATCGCTACCTGCGTTTCCAGCCGCGGGAAAAAATCGATGTGACGACGTTTTCGAGCCACCTTGTGGATCATCTCGCCCTGGAGCTCGACGACGGACCGGCCTATGACGCCGGGTTGCAGCGCTTCGAGGATTTCGTCGACGGCCTGCAGCCGCAAGGCGGCACCGCGATCTACGATGCGCTCCAGACGGTATATCAGCGGGCGCTCAAGGACCGTCGCCAGCAGCCGGGCGATTACTACACCATCGTGCTGATGACCGACGGCGAGAACAGCAGCGGCATGGACTTCGAGGTCTTTCGCCAGTGGTACGAGGCGCTGCCCGACACCGCGCAGGACATTCCGGTGTTCACCATTCTTTTCGGCGAATCCAGCCGCAAGGAAATGGGCGCGCTTGCGGAGCTGACCGGCGGGCGACTGTTCGACGCCACGCGCTACAGCCTCGCCGCCGTGTTCAAGGACATCCGCGGCTATCAATAGCGAGGCTCAGTCGGACTGCGGTAAAGTGCGCGCCGATTCGAGGCATCCAAAACCCGCACTGGAACAAGAATGTGAACGAATACGATCTGATCGTGATCGGCGGCGGTCCCGCCGGTTATCCCTGCGCCATTCGCGCCGCCCAGCTCGGCATGAAGGCCTTGTGCATCGACGGCTGGGTGAATCACGACGGCAGCTACAGCTTCGGCGGCACCTGCCTCAATGCCGGCTGCATTCCCTCCAAGGCCCTGCTGGAATCCACCGAGCTGTACTACCGGGCGCGCCATGAATTCGCCACGCACGGCATCGGAGTCGGCAAGCTCACGCTGGATCTCAAGCAGATGCAGGAGCGCCGGCAGGCGGTCAGCAAGGCCAACAGCGGCGGCGTGAAACTGCTCTTCCAGGCGAACAAGGTGGAAGGCCGCTTCGGTTTCGGCAAGCTGCTGGGCGGCGGCAAGGTGGAATACCGCGCGCATGACGGCAAGACCGAGACGCTGGCGGCCAGGCACATCGTCATCGCCACCGGCTCCGAGCCGGTCAACCTCGCCAAAATCGCGCCCTTCGACGGCGAGCGCATCGTGGATTCCTGGGGTGCGCTGGAGTTCACCGACGTGCCTCAGCGTCTGGGCGTGATCGGCGCCGGCGTGATCGGAGTGGAGCTGGGCAGCGTGTGGTCGCGCCTGGGCAGCCAGACCGTGATTCTGGAAGCGCTGCCGAATTTCCTGCCGATGGTCGATCAGCAGGTCGCCAAGGAAGCGCTGCGCCAGCTCGTCAAGCAGGGCCTCGACATCCGGCTCGGCGCCAAGGTGCTGTCGGCCAAAGCGGGCCAGAAGGACGTCCGCGTCGAGTTCGAGCTCGACGGCAAGAAACAGACCGAGGTCTTCGACAAGCTCATCGTGGCGGTGGGCCGCCGGCCTTACACCAAGGATCTCGGCTGCGAGGCCGCCGGCGTGGCCTTGGACGAGAAGGGCTACGTCAAAACCGACGCGCATTACCGCACCACGGCGCAGGGCATCTACGCGATCGGCGACGTCATCGCCCGCGGACCGATGCTGGCGCACAAGGGCATCGAGGAAGGCGTGGTGCTGGCCGAACAGCTCGCGGGTCACAAGAGCGAAGTCAATTACCGCGCCATTCCGGCGGTGATTTATACCGCGCCGGAGATCGCCTGGGTGGGCTTGTCCGAAGAGCAGGCCAAGGCGCAAGGCTATGAAGTCAAGAGCGGCTCCAGTCCCTTCGCCGCCAACGGCCGGGCGCGGGCCATGGAGGCGACCGCGGGCCTGGTGAAATTCATCTCCGACGCCAAGACCGACCGCGTGCTCGGCGTCCACATGGTCGGCCCCTACGTTTCCGAACTGGTGAGCGAGGCGGTGACGGCGATGGAGTACGGCGCCACCACCGAGGACATCCAGCTCACCATGCACGCGCATCCGACGCTGTCGGAGACGGTACACGAGGCGGCCTTGGCGGTGGACGGCCACGCCATCCATTCGGCCAACAAGAGGAAAGCCTGAGCGATGAAGCGGTTCGCCATGCTGGGCTGGCTCGCGGCGCTCTTAGCCTCGCCGACGGTTTACGCCGCCGGCGGCGCGCTGGGTCTGGATTTCAACGACAGCAGTTTCCGCCTGTCCGGAGCGCTGCCGCTGTACCATTTCGTCGGAGACACCGTGGGTTCGGTGGAAGGCGGCTATCTCTACGATGGCCAGCACGACCATGACCACGTCAACTTTGGTCATGTGGGCGTGCTCGCCAGCGGGAATTTCGGCCTGCCGGACTCGACCGCCGGCATCGGCCTGCGCGGCTTCTATGCCAAGCGCGGCGATTTCGGCGGACAGGGCCTGGCCATCGGCGGTCAGGTCGATGTCCGCTTCCCCGGTCTGAACCGGCTGGGTGTGCTGGGAACGCTGTACTATGCGCCCGAGGTGTTGACCGGCGGTGACTACAAAAACTATTTCGAGTTCGGGCTGGATCTCGGCTATCAGATCATCCGCCCGGCGACGGTGTACGTCGGCTACCGTCGGCTGGAGCTACCCTTGGACCGCCCCGGCGCGCACCCGCCGGACACCGCCGACCAGGGCGGACACATCGGGATACGCCTGAGTTTCTGAGCGCACGCTATGGGCAGAGGTCCGAGCATCGAAGGCCGCAAGAACGCGGCCGACGCGCAGAAGGCGCGGATTTTCACCAAGCTGATCCGCGAGATCGCCATGGCCGCGCGCAGCGGCGGGGTCGATCCCGCCGGCAATCCGCGCCTGCGTCTGGCGATCGACCGCGCGCTCGACGCCAACATGACCAAGGACACCATCGAACGCACGCTCAAGCGCGTGAGCGGGGCGGGTGGCGCCGAGTCGTCGATGGTCGAGATCCGCTACGAAGGCTACGGCCCCGGCGGCGTGGCGATCATGGTGGACTGCATGAGCGACAACCCCACGCGGACGGTGGCCGACGTGCGTCACGCCTTCGCCAAGCATGGCGGCCATCTCGGCACCAGCGGTTCCGTCGCCTACCAGTTCAAGGAAGCGGGCGAGCTGTGGTTCAAGACCGTCGGCAATGCCAAACTCGAGGAACGCATCTTCGAGGCCGCGCTCGAGGCCGGCGCCGAGGACGTGCGCAGCGAGGACGGCTACACCGAAGTGGTCACCCCGCCCAATGCCTTTCAGGCGGTCAAGAAGGCCCTGGCCGATGCCGGCTTCACGCCGCTGCAAGCCGATCTGGTGATGCGTCCGCTGAACCGGGTCGCGGTTTCCGGCGAGGCTGCCGCAGCGCTGAACGAGTTACTGCAGACGCTCGAGGAACTCGAAGACGTGCAGAAAGTGGTTCACAACGCCGATCTGCCGGAAGGCTCTTGAGCGCCGGCATTCGCATCCTTGGCATCGACCCCGGTTCGCGCTCCACCGGCTACGGCGTGATCGAGCTCGACGGCCAGCGATCCCGCTGCCTCGCTCACGGCTGCATCCGTTGCGAGGGCGCGAGTCTGCCCGAGCGACTGCTGAAGATCCTGCGCGATCTGGAAGCGGTGATTCGCGAATTTTCGCCCTCCGAGGCGGCGGTGGAGCAGGTCTTCGTCCGCCGCAACGTGGCCAGCAGCCTGATTCTGGGTCAGGCGCGCGGCGCGGCGATCTGCGCCCTGGCGGCGGCGGAACTGCCGCTGGCAGAATACGCGCCGGCGCAGATCAAGTCCGCGCTCGTCGGCCACGGTCGTGCCGAGAAACCGCAGATTCAGCACATGGTGAAAGTGTTGCTGAGCCTTCGTACCGCGCCTTCGGCCGATGCCGCCGACGCGCTGGCCGTGGCGCTGTGCCACGCTCATCTGCGGCGTGCGCCGCAGCGTCCCGGCGCGCGGCGGTCGGCGCGATCCTCGTGGCGCCAGTTCGTGCCCCAAGCCGTGCCGCGGAGCGCCAAACCGTGATCGGCCGGCTCAGTGGACGCCTGCTCGCCAAGCAGCCGCCGTTCTTGCTGGTGGACGTGCAGGGTGTGGGCTACGAGCTCCAGGCGCCCATGTCCACCGTGTTCCGCCTGCCGCCGGTGGGCGAGCCGGTGAGTCTGCATACGCATCTCGCGGTGCGCGAGGACGCGCTGTCCTTGTTCGGTTTCGCCACGACTGCGGAACTGGCGCTGTTTCGCGAGTTGATCAAGCTCAGCGGCATCGGTCCCAAGCTGGCCCTGGCGATGCTCTCCGGCATCAGCGTGGAGGATTTCTGGGCCGCGGTGCGCGCGGGCGAGATCACGCGCCTGGTCAAGCTGCCCGGTATCGGCAAGAAAACCGCCGAGCGCGTGCTGATGGAGCTGCGCGACAAGGCCGGAGCCTTCGAGGCGGGACCGCAGGCTGCGACCGGTGCCAGCGTCCCCGCGGTTCCCGCCGCCGAGGCCCGCGCCGCGCTGGAAGCCTTGGGTTACAAGCCGGCCGAAGCCCAGCGCCTGGTGGAGGCGGTGTACGGTGAGGGCATGGGCACCGACCAGCTCATCCGCGAGGCGCTCAAGCGCGCCGTGCGCTGAGCATTAGAATGAAGCCGTGAACGAGCCCGGTGACGAGCAACGCCTGATCTCGGCCCGCAGCATCGCCGAGGAAGAACGCTACGAGCGCGCTCTGCGCCCGCGCCGGCTGGACGAATACATCGGCCAGCCGGCGGTGCGCGAGCAGCTCGGCATCTTCGTGGACGCGGCGCGCAAGCGCGGCGAGGCGCTGGACCACGTGCTGATCTTCGGACCGCCGGGTTTAGGCAAGACCACGCTGGCCCACATCCTGGCCCACGAGATGGGCGTCAACCTGCGCCAGACTTCGGGACCGGTGCTGGAGCGCGCCGGCGATCTGGCCGCCCTGCTGACCAACCTGGAACCGCGCGACATCCTGTTCGTCGACGAGATCCACCGCTTGCCGCCGGTGGTGGAAGAAATGCTGTATCCGGCCATGGAGGATTATCAGCTCGACATCATGATCGGCGAGGGTCCCGCCGCGCGTTCGATCCGCCTGGAACTCAAACCCTTCACCCTGGTCGGAGCCACCACCCGCGCCGGCGCGCTGACCGGGCCGCTGCGCGACCGCTTCGGCATCGTGCAACGCCTGGAGTTCTATTCCGTGGCCGAGCTCGCCGCCATCGTGCGGCGCTCGGCAGCGATCCTCGGCGTGCCGGTGGAGGAAGACGGCGCCTTGGAGATCGCGCGTCGTTCGCGAGGCACGCCGCGCGTGGCCAACCGCCTGCTGCGGCGGGTGCGCGATTATGCCGAGGTGCGCGGGCAGGGCGTGGTCAACCGCGCCATCGCCGACGCGGCGATGAAAATGCTGGCGGTCGACGACCAGGGCTTCGACGCCCAGGACCGCAAGCTGCTGATGACGCTGATCGAACGTTTCGACGGCGGTCCGGCGGGGCTGGACAATCTCGCCGCGGCGATCGGCGAGGCACGCGACACCATCGAAGACGTGATCGAGCCCTATTTGATCCAGCAGGGTTATCTGCTGCGCACGCCGCGCGGCCGCATGGTCGGCAAGCCGGCCTACCAGCATTACGGTCTCAAACCGCCGCGCCGGCTGCCACAGGAAGGCGAGTTGTTCGAATGAGACTGAACCGACGCTGAATGAACCCGCCGGCGTCGGCGCGGTCTTTGGCTCGGCGACCGCCTCCAGTACAATCAAACACGTAAACCGTGAATTCTCCTCTCCTCGCCTGGCCGGTCCGCATTTATTACGAAGACACCGACGCCAGCGGCGTGGTGTATCACGCGGCGTATCTGCGCTTCTTCGAGCGCGCGCGGACCGAGTGGCTACGCCGCCTGGGGTTTTCCCAGGAGCGCTTGCGCAAGGAGCTGGACGTGGCGTTCACGCTGGCGGAGCTGACCATCGAGTTCCGCCGCCCGGCGCGGCTGGACGACGCCCTGGAAGCGACGGCCGAGCTGACGCGCCTGGGCGGCGCAAGCCTAGTGTTCGCCCAGAGTCTGCGCGAGCCCGCCAACGCGGGCGGGGTGCTGGCGCGGGCGCGAGCGCGGGTCGCCTGCGTCGATGCGCGCAGCTTCCGCCCCTGTCCGCTGCCCGAGGGACTGATGGCCGCGCTGCGCGGCGAAGGATCACGACGAGAAGGCTCGGCATGACGACCAACATCTCTTTCTTGCAGCTGGTGCTGCAGGCCGGCACGCTGGTGCAGATCATCCTGGGGCTTTTGGTGTTCGCCTCGATCCTGTCCTGGGCCGTGATCTTGCAGAAGCGCAGTCTGCTCGACCGGACGCAGAAGGCGGCGATCCAGTTCGAGAACCGCTTCTGGTCCGGCGGCACGCTCTCCGATCTCTACGAAAGCCTGCGCCGCGGACGCGAAGCCGACGAAGGGCTGGCACAAATCTTCCGGGCCGGTTACGAGGAGTTCATCCGGCAGAGCGGCCACGCCAATCCGGACGATGCGCTGGCGGCGGTGCAGCGGCAGATGCGGGTGGCGCATGCGCGCGAGCTGGAACGTCTGGAAGGCGGGCTGTCGCTGCTGGCCACCGTGGGCTCGACCAGCCCTTACGTCGGCCTGTTCGGCACGGTGTGGGGCATCATGACCGCCTTCATCGCCATCGGCAACGTCAAGCAGGCGACACTGGCTTCGGTCGCGCCGGGCATCGCCGAGGCGCTGATCGCCACCGCGATGGGCCTGTTCGCGGCGATTCCGGCGGTGATCGCCTACAACTTCTTCACCGCGCGCGTCGAGCGGCTGGAAAACCGCTTCGGCACTTTCGCCGAGGAGCTGACCGGGATTCTCGATCGCGGCCTGCGGACCAGCGGCACGAGGGCGAGCTGATGGCCACGCCGGTCTTCGCCCGCGGCAAGCGCCGGCTCCACGCCGACATCAACGTCGTGCCCTACATCGACGTGATGCTGGTGCTGCTGGTGATCTTCATGGTTACCGCGCCGCTGCTGACCCAGGGCATCGACGTGGAACTGCCGCAGGCGCAAGCCGAGCCGATCGCCAACCAGGAGGAGCCGGTCACGCTGACGGTGGATGCGCGCGGGCGCTATTTCCTCGACATCGGCACCGACACCCGCAAGCCATTGGCGGACGACGAAGTCGTCCGGCGCGTGGCCATCGTGCTGCGCCAGAAGCCGCAGACCATGATCCTGGTGAGGGCGGATCACACCGTGCCTTATGGGGCGGTGGTGCAGGGCATGTCGCTGCTGCAGCGCGCCGGTGCCAGCAAGATCGGTTTCGTGACTCAACCGCCCGCCGCGGATGGCGGCGCGCGTCCGCACGGATGACGCTGCGCGCGCGCCACATCGTGCTGGCAGCGCTCTTGCATGTGGCGCTGTTCAGCCTTCTGGTGACCGGGGTGCGATGCAGCCAGAAAGTCGAAACGCCGCCGGTGATCCAGGGCGTGCTGATCAATCCGGCGCAAGTGCCGAAACCCGCCGCCGCGCCGCCCAAGCCGCAACCCCAGGTCGAAGCGCCGGTGCAGGATCTGCAGGCTCAACGGCAGGCCGAACAGCAACAACAGCAACAACAGGCGCTCCAGCGCCAGCAGCAGGAGCAGGCGCGCCAGCAGGCCGAGGCGCAGAAGTTGCAGGCCCAGCAGGAAGCCCAGCGCAAGGCGGAAGAACTCAAGAAACAACAGGAAGCAGAAGCGCAACGCAAGGCCGAGGAAGAAAGGCAGGCCGAAGCGCAGCGCCAGGAACAATTGCGCAAGCAGGCCGAAGCCGAGGCCCAGGCGCGCAAGGCGCTGGAGGAAAAAAAGAAGGCCGAGTTGGCCAGACAGCAGGCCCAACGCCTGGCGGAACTGCAGCAGCAACTCGGGATCGAAGCCGGGCAGTTGCAGCAGCAATTGCAAAACGAATGGGTGACGCAGATCCAGGCGGCACTGCATCGTGCGTTCGTCAGCCCGCCGGGGGTCAGCAACACGCTGAGCTGCAAGATCAGCATCCAGCTCGCACCGACCGGCGCGGTGCAGTCGGCCAGCATCGTCAATTCCAGCGGCAACACGCTGTTCGACAATTCCGTGCTTTCCGCGGTCTATAAGGCGAGCCCCTTGCCGTTGCCGCGCGATCCTTCACTGTTCCAGCCCTCCCTGGTGGTCAACTTCGTGCCTTAGGCGAACCGATGACGAAAAAAACCTGCCTTGCGCTATCGCTGGCGATCGCCT
>Ga0209581_1002720_pt1 | contig 16289 bp, 18 predicted proteins | sample Coa_R2_FD_187160 | JGI IMG/M metagenome (GOLD analysis project Ga0209581, IMG submission 187160) | Surface soil microbial communities from Centralia Pennsylvania, which are recovering from an underground coalmine fire - Coalmine... | ecosystem: Environmental > Terrestrial > Soil > Unclassified ...
AATTCTTTGGGAACCTCGAATCGCGGCGCGTCAAGACGCTGCGCTGCGGATTCCTCCTCGGAATCCTCCGCTCCGCTGCCGCTCGTTGTCTGTCGCCGCAATTATTAAAGGACTTCCAATTCTTTGGGAACCTCGAATCGCCGCACGTCAAGACGCTGCGCTGCGGATTCCTCCTCGGAATCCTCCGGCCTGGCTGGTCGAGTCTTAGGGCAATTCAGATAATATAGGCGCATGTGCTGGCGGGTGCGAGTGGTTTTGCTGGTGGTTCTGCTCTGGGGCGGGTGGGGTTGCCTGGCCGCGCTGGCGGGGGGCCGGGGCGGGCAGGGGTGGCAGGTGGTTGTGAACGACCGGCAGGCGGCGGGGTCAAAAACCGTGCCGGCCCGGTGGGTGAGCGTCTGGGCGGACGGCAAGACCAGCTCCCGCAACCAGGGGTTGGTGGTCTCGATGGACGGGCACCTGTGGACGCTGGACGTGTCCACCCAATCAGACAAGGGCAGCTGTGCCGAGGGAAAGTTTCCGTTTTCCTACAGCGTCGATGAGCTGATTGCCAGCCCGCTCGGGGCTGGACAGGGGCGCAGGGTCCTCATGGGGCAGGGTGCGCTGGGATCGGCGAAGGACGTCATGCGCGATCACCTGGCTAACTGCGACGGCATCAAGGCGCTGCCGTCGCAGCCCGAGACGACGGAGTCCTACGAGCGCAGCAAGATCAGGCTGCTGTCCAATTACAACGGCAAGATCGGGCTGGAGCTCGTCAGCGAGTCGCTGGCCTACGGGCGTCCGGAGGCCATGGTCTCCAACGACTGGGGCGCTTACGGGATCGACAAGGGCTTTTCCGGGAAGGAAGGGCGGAAGCTTCTCCCCTCCGGCACTGCCGGTGAGGCGAGCGCCAGGTTTCTCAAGTTGCCGAAGTCCGAGCGGGACCCGTTCAGCCCCGGCGATTTCAGCCACTTTATCCTGGTTCCGGCCGGCGGCGGCGTGGCCGTGGAGTTCGGGGTTCCGGGGACGGCGGCCTCGGCCAGGGGTGAGGCGCAGGTGGTTCGCGTGGAACGACCGGGCGGGCTGGGCGATGCCTACGACAAGGCCCGGCTGGCGTTTGTCTCCAAGCACCGCGGGCTCATCCCCTGGGACAAGGTCAGCTTCTATACGATCGCCCCCGATGGGTCGGCGGTTGTCTATGCTCAAAACGGCGGGCTCTACTGGCAGGGGCTGACCGGCAAAGCCAGGCCGATCGGCCATGTGCAGGAGGTCAGGGGCTGGCAGTGGCACCGCGGGCCCTGGTGATGGGCAGCGGGATAGCTGCTGCCGGCCGTGCTCGCGCGCCCTGGAGAAAGCCTTACTTCGGGCAGACGCCGGTCATCTGGATCGGGTTTCGCCCCCGCTGCACGTAGACCATGACCAGTTTCGTGTGGTCGCACGGGCTGGCCGGCGAGATGTCGGCAGTGTATGGCATCACCTCTGGATTGAAGTCGATCCGGTCAAGAACCGTGCCGTCGGCATCGACGAAGGTGCCGGTAATCGAGTAGTAGTGCTCGCTCAGCCGCTCAATTCTGGGATTGACAAATCTGCCGACGATGGTGCCCTGGCTGGTGAACACCTCGACGATCGCATCAGGCATGTGTCCGGTTCCTCTTCCTGGAGAGCGCTGCGTTTACCAGGGATATTCTAAGTCCAACCGCGACCGTAAGCGCAGCGCGTGAACGGGCGAGGCATTTGCCGCTGCAGGGGACGGATTGCTCCTCGGAATCCTTCGCTGGCGGCACTGCGGTGCTGGCGATTTTTGAGGGCTGCCAAGGAGGGCAGTCATAAGAAAGGTTTTCTAGTTTTGCTCGCATGGTCTACTTGGCGGCAAGATGTGTTAAGAATGAGCATGCACGAGAGGGATGGCCTCCAGCGTTGCCATGTGGCATGGCCCCGTTGCGGCGCCGATCCGTCTGCGATTACCACCGAGAGAGCTGAAAAGGAGTTCGTCATGTCCTATACCATCGTTGCCGATGTTTGCGAAGGTGTAGCCGATTGCATTCCGGTGTGCCCGGTCGAATGCATTCACTGGGCGGAAGGCAAGACCAATGTCAAAGGCACCAAGTACACCTACATCGATGACGCGACCTGCATCGACTGCGGCGCCTGCCTGTCGGTGTGCCCGATTGAGGGTGCGATTCTCGACGAGTGGAAGCCCGAGCTGCAAAAGCCATAGGTTCCGCTCGGCGGAAGGAGATGCCACCGCCGGTGGTGCCAGTTTGCGACTGGCGGTCCCTGGCACGGACGGCCGGGACGGGAGGAGCGTGCGGTCCTGCTCGCGCAGCGGGCCTCACGGCGGCCGCGGAGACCGGGCTGCCGGCTTCGGCATCCGCCTGCCGGCAGCGCAGGCGTGCCCGGGCGGCCGCGGCGCTTAACAAAAACTCAGGCGGCGCGCGCGCTTGCCCCCTGACAGGACCTCAGGCTGTGCTATTATTTGATACTGCAAAATCAGGGATAATAGATAGCTATAAGGACAACGGACGAAATATTCGATGGCAGTTGCATCAGAGAAGAAAAAAAGCGTAATCGAGGCCAACCGTACCCACACCAAGGATACGGGGTCGCCGGAGGTTCAGGTGGCGTTGCTTACCGAGCGGATCAACCAGCTCACCGGCCACCTGAAGGGACATACCAAAGATTTTCACAGCCGCCGCGGGCTGCTCATGATGGTGGGCAAGCGCCGCAGGCTGCTGCAGTATCTGAACCGGGAAAGCCCCGAGCGTTACCGGAGTCTGATTGAGAAACTCGGGCTGAGGAGATAGGGATTGCTCAGGCGGACCATGTCCGCCTGTTTTGTGCTGCCCCTTCAGTCCGGTGCCACAGGCACGGGATTTGCGGCAGTCGGGCGCGCCGGCGCCGTTTCCCTGCCTTGCAGAACAGCGAACGAAGTACAACATTGAATTCAGAGGGACGAAGAAGTGCAAGCGGAAAAGATAGCCAGTACTCACACGACGACAATCGATATCGACGGCAAGGAGGTGACCCTGAGGACCGGGCGCCTGGCCAAGCAGGCCAATGGGGCATGCGAGGTCCAGTGCGGCGACACCATGGTCCTGGTCACCTGCACGGAGTCCGCCAACGTGCGGGAGGGGATTGACTATTTCCCGCTTTTGGTCGACTACGAGGAGAAGCTTTACGCGGTTGGCCGGGTGCCGGGCAGCTTCACGCGCCGGGAGGCGAAGCCGACAGACAAGGCCATTTTGACCAGCCGCCTGATCGACCGCCCGATCCGCCCGCTGTTCAAGGAGGGCTACCGGCAGGATGTGATGGTCCATGCCATCGCCCTGAGCGCCGACCAGGAGAACCCGCCGGATACGCTGGCCATGCTGGGGGCCTCGCTGGCGATCGAGATTGCCGGCCTGCCCTTTGCCGGGCCGATAGGCGCCGTGCGCGTCGGGCGGGTGAAGGGCAAGCTCATAGCCAACCCCACCTTCGAGCAGCTGGCCGAGTCCGACATCGACCTGGTGGTGGCCGGCACGGAAAGCTCGATCATGATGGTCGAGGCCGGGATGAAGATGGTGCCGGAGAAGGACGCGCTGGCGGCCATCGACTACGCGCACCAGGTCATCAAGCGCCAGGTGCAGGTGCAGCGCGAGTTCCTGCATAAGATTGGCGCCGTCAAAAAGGAGTTCGAGGCGCCGACGGTCAACGAGGAGCTGGCCGCCATCATCGCCGAGCGGGCGACCGAGAAGCTCAGGCAGTCGATGAACGCCGTCACCGACAAGGCCGTCCGGCAGTCGCTGGTAAACCAGGCCCGGGAGGCGGTGGTCGAGGCGATCGCCCTCCTTCCCGAGGAGCACCCGTTGCGCCAGGTGAGCGCGTCGCAGCTCGACGAGTACCTGGAGCTGCACGAGGCCAAGCTCATGCGGGCGCAGGTGCTGGACAGCGGCATGCGCGCCGACGGGCGCAAGTGCGACGAGATTCGCCCGATCACGATCGAGGTGGGTGTGGTGCCGCGCGCGCACGGCTCGGCGCTCTTCACCCGCGGCACGACACAGGTTCTTTCCCTGGCCACCCTGGGCACCACCGGGGATGCGCAGCGGCTCGACTCGATCGACCCGCAGAAGGAAAGGAAGTACATGCACCACTACAACTTCCCCGGTTTTTCGGTCGGGGAGGTGAAGCCGAACCGGGGACCGGGTCGCCGGGAGATCGGGCACGGCGCGCTGGCCGAGCGGGCGATCTTGCCGGCCCTGCCGGCGCCCGAGGAGTTCCCCTATGTTCTGAGGGTAGTCTCCGAGGTGCTCGAGTCGAACGGCTCCACCAGCATGGCCTCCACCTGCGGCTCCAGCCTGGCTCTCATGGACGCCGGGGTGCCTATTAAGGAAACAATTGGCGGCATCGCCATGGGGCTCATCCTGGAGGGCGATCGTTTCGCCATCCTCTCCGACATCCAGGGGCTCGAGGACTTCCTGGGCGACATGGACTTCAAGGTCGCCGGCACGCGCGAGGGGATAACGGCCCTGCAGATGGACATCAAGATAGAGGGGATCTCGCTGGAGATCATGCGGGTGGCCCTCGAGCAGGCCAGGCGCGGGCGCATGCACATCATCGACAAGATGGAGGCGGTGCTGCCCAGGGCGCGTACTGAGCTGTCGCGCTGGGCGCCTCGCATCATCACCATCCAGATCAACCCGGACGACATCGGCACGGTGATCGGCCCGGGCGGCAAGATGATCCGCCGCATCGTCGAGGAGACAGGCGCCACCATCGACATCGAGGACGACGGCACCGTCCTTATCGCCTCGGTCGACGCGGCAGGCGGGGAGGCGGCGCGCGACTGGGTGCTTCGTCTGGTGAAGAGGATCGTCGTTGGGGATGTCTACAGCGGGCACGTGACGCGGATAATCCCGATGGGCGCCTTCGTCGAGGTTCTGCCCGGCAAGGAAGGGATGGTGCACATCTCGCAGCTCGAGAACCGCCGGGTAGAGAAGGTCGAGGATGTCGTTTCGGTCGGGCAGCGCGTGGTTGTCAAGGTTCGCGAGATCGATGAGCGCGGGCGTGTCAACCTGACCATGAAGGGGGTGACCCCGGAGGAGCGGGCGCCGTTCGAGACCGGCGCCAACTGACGCTCTCCCCCGCGCAAAGCCGTATGGCAGGCAAGACGGTGCTGGCGGTGATCTCGGCTGTGGGACTGTCGCTGGCGGCCTTCTGGCTCGCTGGAGAAACGCCGGCCGGGCAGGCGGGGGCGCGAAGCCGGTCGCCCGCCCGGCAATCGAGGCCGCAGCCGCGCTCGAGCCGGAAAAGCAGCCGCATGCGGGCGTCAGCGAGCGCGCAGCCCGTGCCTGCCGCCGGGCCCGGCGGCAGGCACAAGCGCAGGAAGGGCACCGGCAGCCAGCCCGAGCCGGCGGCCCGCCGCCCCTGGCGCGGCGGGCCGCGCGGCGCCAGGGCGAGGACAGGCACGGAAGCGAAGGCCGGCACGAAGGAGCCCCCCGTGGAGCCCAAGCCGCTGCCGGCCAGTTACGAGCAGGAGTCTCGCCTTCTGGGCAAGGTCTACAGCCTGCGCGACCGGGCTCTCAACGAGGAGATGCGCGGCAACTACGGGGACGCCGTCAAGCAGCTGAGCCAGGCGGTGGAGATCTCCAACCAGTATTACGGGGGCAAGCCGTCGCCGGCCGAGTCGCAGCTGTACATGGAGCTGGGCAAGGCCGCCGAGGAGGCCGGTCAGGACGACCTGGCCAAACGCTCTTATGGCGAAAGCCTGAACCGCAATCCGAATTGCACGGACGTGCGTGTGCGGCTGGCCGCGCTCCTGGCCAAAACGGGGGATCCTGTGGGGGCGGCCGAGCAGGCCAGAAAGGCGGTCGCCCTCGATCCCGACGACCCCAGGGCGCACCACCTGCTGGGTTTGCTTCTGGAGAAGCAGGGTGACTTGGAAGCGGCCAGGGCGGAGAAGGCCAAGTCGAAGGCGCTCCTGCGCGCCGGGGCCAGGCACAAGCCGGCGCGCCTGGAGCCCGGCGCCGAGCCGGACAAGGCCGGCGACAAAGGTGAGCCGGGCGAGCAGGCGCCGGAGGAGATACCGCCTGACATGCCGCTGGGGCTGCCTTAAAGAGCGGAAGGGAGGGGCATGCCCCTCCCTCTTAAAATCCGAAAGGATGCGCTTATTTGTGGGCGACTCTTTCCTTGAATTCCTTGCCGGCAGAAAATGCGGGCACCTTCTTGGCCGGCACCTTGATCTTTTGTCCCGGCTTTTGCGGATTGTTGGTTTCGCGGGCCTGTCTCTCACGGCGCTCGAACGTCCCGAATCCGACCAGTGTCACGCGATCGCCCTTGGCGACGACATCCGTCACCACTTCGGTGAACGACGCGAGCATCTCTTCGACGGACTTCTTGGTGTTGTTTGTACGCGCGGCGATTTCGGCAGCGAGTTCTGCTTTGTTCACTGAGTTTCCTCCTGTACCCCATGCGGGTTGGTAAGACCAATAGTTTTCTGGTGCTCACCTTAAGACAGACCGGCTATCATCGGTTGCACCTCGTAAGGGGCAAGGATACAGCACTGCCGGGCATGAAACAAGAGACAGAGCATAAAATCTGGCTCTTGATAATGAGTTGCAAGATTCACCCTGCTTCTGACAAGTTATAACTTCCAGAAAAGTTTGAAATCTAAGGTGAAATCCGGGGTAAATTGGGAACAACTATAGTACCCAATTCCGAGCGGAGGACTTGATTGGCAGCGAGAGCGAGAGCCATTACCACCATCGACTCACGAACGGCGGCCTTCACGGCGGCCAACCTGGGGGAGGCGAAGAAAGGGCATGGAACCGTCGTGCTTGATGTCAGACAGGTGACGCTTCTGGCTGACTACTTCGTGATTGTGGGGGCCGATTCGGCGGCTCAGGTCAAAGCGATCGTGGACGCCGTTGATGAGGGCTTGAGCGAGCTGGGGCATCGGCCTATGTCCATCGAGGGCAAGAAGGACGGGCGGTGGGTTCTGATTGATTTTGGAGACGTGATAGTCCATGTCCTGCAGGAGAAGGAGAGAAGCTATTACAAGCTCGAGCAGTTTTGGAACCAGGCGCTCATTGTCGACCGCAAGGAGTGGCTGGAGGATTGAGGGCGGAAGGCGAGCCGCACTGCGTGCGGCGCAGCCTGAGCGGAGCGAGCGACGGTGAGTGCAGCGGCATACGGGGTCAGACTATGAGCTTTAGGACTAGACTGCAAGCTTTTGTTGAGAGCCGCCAGAAGATCCAGATCTGGTACGGCATGGGCTGCCACAACACGGTCACCGGGCGAGTCTTGAGCGTGGACCACGACCACATCGACGTGGAGGCATACACCCACGAAAGCGACGGGCAGATCCATGTGCGCCGCATTCTGGTCCCGCTGCACCTGATCCTGCACATCGACATTACCTCCGCGGAGACCGAAGAGGTGGACGAAGATCTGCTGGTCAACGTGGAGCGCAAGAAGGAGAAGAGCCCGGCGTCCCAGGTGCCGGTGATCGATCTGCCGGACGCGCCGCGCGGCTATGCGGTGCGCATCCTCTCCCAGCTCAACGCCTCCTATTCCAACCGTTTCTCGCGCATGTGCCACGGTCCGGGCGGCATGTATTTTGCCGTGGACGGCAGCGTCTGGTTCGTGGACGGCGCCGGGCAGCTGACCGAGTACGCGCGCATCCGGGGCAACAGCACCATCTCCGGGCTGAGCTTCGATCGCAAGGGCATTCTCTACGTCGCCACCATTCAGGGCACCATCTACCGGATCGATCCCAACAAGAGCGGGCGCGTGCTGGCCCAGCTCGATGGCAGCATGACCGGCGGCGGCACCTTCCTGGCCGACGTGGTCGTCGGCATGAGGGACGAGGTTTATGTTTCGAATTTCCCCTCCAACACCGGCGGCATCTTCAAGATCGACCGCCTGGGAGAATATGAGGTGCTGGTCGGCGGGCCGGGGCATGGCACGCAGGGGCTGCTGCTCGATCAGGACGGGTTCCTCTGGTGTTTCGAGCACGCGACCGCGTCGGTGGTGAAAAGGACGCTGGACGGTCGCGAGATGGCGCGGGCGGCCGTGGGCGAGCCGGAGAGCTTCAATTTCGCCGACGGTTACGACGGCAACCTTTCGATGGACTCGCTCGGGCGGATGTATGTCACCGCCGGCCGCGCCGGGCAGGTGGTGAGGGTGACCAGGGAAGGCAAGGCGGACACCTTTTTGAGCGGACTGGTCAACCCGACCGGGATAGCCTTCTCGCCCGACGGCACGCTGTTCGTGCTCGAGGCCGGCCGTTCCCGCGTGCTGCGCATCGCGGCCCTGGACAAGGCCGACAGGACGGCCTCGGCGACAGCGCTCAGTTAATCGGGCCGGGCAGGTCAGCGGGCGGACGAGGTTTGCCGCGTGCCCACGGGCGGCGGGACGCCTTCGCCCTCGTCCCCCTCCTCGGCTCCACTGCCGCTGGCGTAGAGCGACTCGACTAGATCCCTGTATTTTTCGGCCACGACGTTGCGCTTCACCTTGAGAGTGGCGGTAAGCTCGCCGCTTTCGATCGAGAACTCGTGCGGGAGAATGGCAAAGCGGCGCACCCGCTCGTAGTCGGCCAGCTCTTCCGAGCACTTGTTGATCTCCTGGCGAAGACAGCGGTGAAGCTCCGGAAGCTTTGCCAGCTCCTCGTAGTCGTTGAAGGTCCAGCCTTTTTCCCGGCCAAGCTCCGTGGTCGAGGTTTCGTCGAGCGTCAGGATTGCCACCAGGTGCTTGCGCTTGTCACCAAATACGATGGCCTGGGTGACCAGCGGTATCGTCTTCAAGATGGCCTCGATCCGCTGCGGCGCGATGTTCTTGCCGGCCGAGTTGATGATCAGATCTTTTTTGCGATCGGTGATCTTGATGTAGTTGTCGCTGTCTACGACACCGATATCGCCGGTGCGGAACCATCCCTCCTCATCGAAGGCCTCTCTGGTCAGCTCGTCGGCACGGAAGTAGCCGCTGAAAACCCCCGGTCCCTTCAAGAGAATCTCGCCGTCCTCGGCGATCTTCACCCGCACCGACGGCAGCGGCGGGCCGACCGTGCCCGGCTTGTTCTTCCCTATGCGGTTGACGGCCGCTGGTGCCGTGGTCTCGGTCAGTCCGTAGCCCTCGAGCGTGCTGATGCCGATGGCGTTGAAAAACTCGATCACGTCCTGGCAGGCCGGCGCGCCCCCGCTTACGACCATGCGCAGCCGCTTGCCGATGCGGGTGCGCATTTTCCGGAAGACCAGGCGCTCGGCGAGCCAGTGCTTGGCCTTGAGACCGACGCGCGGCTGCTTGCCTTCCACCTGGTGCCGGTACATCTCCTTGCCGACGCCGATTGCCCACTCAATGAGCTCGCGCGCCCTGCCGGAGGCGCCCTGGATGCCGCCTTTCACCTTGGCGTAAATGCGGTCCAGCACGCGCGGGACGACGATGATATAAGTCGGCTCGATCTCGGCCATGTTCTTGGCCACGTACTCAATCCCTTCGGCGAAAGCGCAGATGCTGCCGCTGGAGATCCAGTAGAATTCTCCGCACACCCGCTCGAAGACGTGGGACAGGGGCAGGAAAGACAGGTAGATGTCGTTGCTGTCGATCGGCAGCACTGAGGGCAGCTCGTTGAGCACACCGAAGATGTTGGCGTACGTGAGCTTGACGCCCTTGGGCGTGCCGGTGGTTCCAGAGGTGTAAATGATCGTCGCCAGGTCCTCGGCCCGGCTGGCGGACATCCTCTCGTCGATAACGCTCGGCTTCTCCTGAAAAAGGGCGCGGCCGGCCTCTTGCAGCTCCTCGAGCCCGATGACCAGCCCGTCTGCGATGTTCAGCTCGGTCAGGGACTTGCCGCCGGAGGGCGCGGACAGCAGCACGATCCGCTGCAGGTTGGGCAGCCGCTCGCGGTCGGCAATCACTTTGCTCATCAGGTTCTCGTTTTGCACAAACACAAAGCGAGCCTCCGAGTTCTTGAGGATGAACTCGATGTCGGAGGTGGAGCTTGTGGGATAAATCGGCACCGAGACCCCGGCGTTGGCCATGATCGCCAGATCGGCGGCTACCCAGAGATGCGACGTCTGGGACATGATTGCGGCCCGCTGTCCGGGCTCGAAGCCCATGGACGCCAGCCCGGCGGCCATCTCCTTGATCATCCTGGCCAAGTCGGTCCAGGTCATGTCGCGGTATGGTCCCCGACCTTCCTTGAAGCGTATGGCTGTGCGCTCCGTGAGCTCGGAGGCGCGGCTGAAAAATGAGGCTGAAAGAGACTGGTGCACGATCCCACCTCGCTGGTCTCTAACCCTGAAGTCGGGCAGGTATTAAATTGAAACTACCATGGTGGCCATATTATATGTCAGATCTCAAGACGCGCAGAAGGCCCGGGGGTTTCCGGCTCATGCGCCCGATCTCCAGGAAAGACCGGACTGCAAGCGCTTGCCGGCTATAGGCGAGCAGACGCCCAAATGAAGATTCATTAAAGCGGCCGGCTTCAGCCGGCCTGCACTTCTACCTTAGTACCGGCGGGCTCCTGGGAGATCCACTCGGCGACCTCAGCTGCGACCTCGTCGATGACCGGATCGAACATCAGATCGTGATAGGCCTCGACAAAGTGGCGGCGGCGGGTCTGCCCCGGAATGCGGGAGAGGATCTCGGCGGCTGCGTTGTTGTCGACGACCTTGTCGACCCCGGCCGTCAGCATGAGCGTCGGGCAGGTAATACGCTTGCTCTTTTGGGGTGCCTGCCGGCAGAGTTTGAGGAGCTCGAGGAGCATCTTTGCCGGAACACGGAATCGCCGCTCCGGGTCTGCCTCAATCCAGTCTCGAGCGGACCGGTCGCGGGTGACGAGGTCGCATCCGTAAGGCAGCTCGACCTCGGCCGCGCTGTCCAGAAAAGCCTGGAGAAGCCCCTTCAGGCGAAAAGGCAGGGTGAAGGTGCCGGCATGCCCGGCGAAGCCGGGAGAGCAGAGGACGAGCTTCTCCGGCTTCAGCTCCGGGGCTGCGCAGGTGGCCACCACGCCGCCCATGCTGTTTCCCAAAAGGCATACTTGTTTTTCCCCGACCTCGCCCTTCAGGTGCCGGTAGACGGCGGAAGCGTCGTCGAGCCACTGTTGGAAGCCGGTGAACCTCTGATCGCGGCGCTTGCCGTAACCGACCTGATCGTAGGCGACGACATAAAAATGCTTGACCTTCAGCCGCCTGGCCAGGGCCTCGAACCAGCCGCTGTGGGCACCGAGGCCGTGCACCAGCAGGAACGCCGCCCGGCAGCCGGACGGGGACCCCCAGGACCTGCCCGAGATTGCCCCTCCTTCGGTGGCGATCTCGAACGGTGTGCCGGTCGGTGTCAGGTTTATTTCCACTGTCATAACGCTATGAATTATAGCCGCCGCCAGCCGATTTAAAATAACCCTAGGCCCGGCTTTTTGCGCGGCATGACCGAGGGTGGTGTATTGACCCAATATCCGCTTGCCACCAGACCTGGTTTCAGCAGAAAGTACGTTGTATCGGCAGCGCTCGTGCTGGCGGCTATTGTCGCCGCTTTTTTGCTGTGGCGCCCGCCGGAGACCCCGCTCGGGCGGGCCCAGGAGCTCATCCGCGCTGGCAAGGCGGCTGCGGCGGTGCCTGTCCTCGAGCGATTCCTGAGCGAGCACCCGGACAATGCCGCCGTGTTTCCGCTTTTGGCCCAGGGTTATCTCAGTTGCGATCGGCTCGGCGAGGGCAGGACGGCGCTCGACACCGCGCTCCGGCTCAAGCTTCCCGCCGACACAATCATGCCGGTCATTCTCAGCTACGCCTCTTACTATGAGCAGAAGGGCGATTTCGAGGAGGCGGAGAAGCTGTTTGCCTCAGCCCAGACCGCCATCCCTGACCGGGCGATGACCGAAGGGCGGGCGAAGCTCTACGTCAACTGGGCGGAGGCGAACACCAGGGGAGGCGACCTGGAAGCCTCCGTCCAGCATCTGGAGCAGGCTCGCCGGCTGATACCCGGGCTGGGCGAGCCGCTCACGACGGTGGTCCCCCACAGGCTGGCGGAGCAATATCGTGCCCTGGCGGCCATAGCGGAGACAAAGAAGAAAGATGACCGGCAGGCCCTCGAGCTGCTCAAGAAAAGCCTGGCTGCCTCCGACGAGCCGGTGACCTGGATGTCCATGGCCAATATCTATTCGCGGCAGGGCAAGGTCGACGACGCCATCGCCTGCTACCGGAAGGTGAAGGATGCCGACCCCAACAACCTGGAGTCCAGGCACAGGCTGGTCGATCTGCTCGTGCAGGAGAAGGATTATGCCCGGGCGCAGGAGGCGCTGCTGGAGCTGACCGACAAGGAGAGGAGCGTGGAGAGCTACCAGCTCCTGGCATCGCTCGATCTGAAGCTGGGAAACTCCGCCGGTGCAGTGAGGGCGCTCGAGGACGCGCGCAGGTTGAGACCGCGGGAGCTTGGCTTGCTAAAGCAGCTGGAGCAGGTGCTCACAGACTGGAGTGCCCAGCTCAGCAAGCAGGGGCGACTGCAGGAGGCGGTCTCGGTCAAGGGGCACGCCGCCCAGGTGGCGGAGGTGATCGCCATGACCGAAAAAAAGAGCAATCAGGAGAGCGACGCCGCCGCCAACGCGCAGGCGCCGAGCTGGAATCCGGCCTCGCCGCCGATCGCGCTCACGGCTTCGCGCATCTGGCTCGCCAAGGGCAGCCTGACCCCCGAGGGGCAGATCACCGTTAAAAACATCTCGGGCATGCCGATCAACGACCTGTCGCTGACGGTCGTGTTCTTTGACAACACCCTGCATTCCCGCAACGGCTCGATAACTTTGCCCGTTACCGGCCCGAGCGCCCCGCCGTTTGCCCCGGGCACCAGCCGGGCGCTGTACTTCAGCTGCCCGAACATCGTGCAGTCCGAGGACCACCTGGCCGTTATCATCTTCTGGCGGGGCAGGCTGCTCAAGGAGCTGCCGGTGGTCAAGCAACAGCGCTGACCCGGCGGTGATAAACTTCTCTTATTCGCTCCGGCTACCCGTGCGGCTTGGCAGGCGCCGGAAGCGCCGGGTGACCGGTCGAGAAGTGCGCATGCAATGCGCCGCTATGTGATTCCGGCCCGTGATTGGCGGTTTGTTGTTGAGCGATTGGTGGCGAGATGACCGAGGAGAAGCCGTGCCGGCACGAGTTCATCAAGATCTTCCAGCGGAAGCTGAAGGGTCTTGAGCGGCGACTGGTGCCCACCAAAGCCTATCTGCCGATCGGCTTCAAGGTGGCGGACCTGGGGCACCTTGGCGAGGGCAGCTATGCCTTTTGCACCCGGTGCCGGGCGCGCCTGTACCCGAAGCGCACGGCGGCCGAGAAGGCCGCGGCCAGGGTAGCTGTGGCCCTGGAAAAGCAACAGGCAGAGCTGGCCGCGGCAGCCGCGAAGGAGGAAACCTCCCTGTCCATCGATGTTGAGGAACTTGAACTGGAGTCTGTGGATATGGAGGATATCGAAGCTGAAGGTGTTAAATTAGCCGAAGATGACGATTCCTGTCAGTTAGCGGATGACGATCTATGAGAGCGCTTTTTCGAATCATCGAGAAAATCTTTGTCTTTCTCGTTTGGCTGCCGCCAATCTACATGGTCTACCGGTTCGTGAGGTGGTACCTGAGACAGCAAAAGGAACCGGAAGAGACCTAACTTGTCCCGCTATATAGCCAGAATCATTCGCGCCATAATCGTCAGCACCCTGGGCTTCGGCGGGGGCGTCGGCTTGATGGTCTTTATTGCGACCCTGGTGATCAAGGGCGATCAAAATGCCTTCCAGTACGGGTTGCGAGCAGGCACGGCCATCGGGCTGGTTTTCGCCGTCCTGCTGGTCTGCGTTCTCCTGCCGCTCGATCTGACGGCCCACCTGTTTCTGGCGAAGGGCAAGTATCGGGAGCTGTGGGAGCTCGAGCAGACGCGGGAACTGTGCTTCGAGGGTACTTTGAGGGAGCTGACCGGCATGTGCCGGCAGGCACTGCTGGCAGTACCGGCCGTGAAGACCGTGTCCGAAGATCCGGAGAACCGGGTTATCAGGGCGGCGATCGGCATGAGCTGGCGTTCGGGCGGGGAGTACATCGACGTGGAGATAAAACAGGAAGGCGAGAACAAATGGGCCGTTCGCTGCACCAGCCGCCCCACCTCCACGAACATCGTCTTTGATTACGGGAAGAACTTCGAGAACGTGGAGACCTGGCTGGTGAAGATGAACGCCATGATGACCGCCGGACAGAAAACCGCCTGAGGATGTCATGGGCGGGGAGATTGTGGCTGCGGCCGGTCTCTGGTAATATGGAGTGTGCATATGCGGGTGTAGCTCAGTTGGTAGAGCGACAGCTTCCCAAGCTGTAGGTCGCGAGTTCGAGACTCGTCGCCCGCTCCAATTCCAATTTTCGACCTGAACGCCTGGTTTGTCGGCGGGCTGGGGTGCCCCGGGGTATCGTTGCTGCTTGCCGGGCTCTCTTCCCGCACGATTGCGCTTTTGTTATCCGGCAATATGATTGTCGCCTGTTTCTTCCCGGATGACGAGGCTGTTTGCAAGGTAGTGTACCTGGCTGCCCAGCTAGTCTCGCGCAAGTGGACAATGGCGCTCCGCGACTGGGTTGCGGCATGAATCAATTCTCGATCGAATTTGAAGTCCGTGAATAAAAGGAGCCAGCCGTCGTGAAGAACTCGATCGGGCTTTGCCTGAAATCTCCGCGTATGGCATATTTATGGTTGAGTACACGGGCGTTCCGTATTCGTGGCGTAATGAACAATTATCCAAACAGCGGCATCGATCTGGCGCAATATGTAATGTTCAACCTTGCAGTTGCCGTGAGTTGCTTCGGACTACTATTTCATAGATGGGTACACAAGCCATTAACGCGACGCGTGCTCTTACTCTTATCGTTGCTGGGATTGGCAGCCGGAGTCGTTCGTGACTATTTCTGGTACGACGGTTTAAAGGAACGTATTTTGCAGAACGCCCGCAAGGTCGCTGCGAGCGGCGGGGTTGTGCGTGTCAACGGTCTTCTGAATCTGGAAATGTTGATCGGTTGGATTGTTTCCACTGCTCAGTTTGCCATATTCGGATTGGCTGCCGGGTTTTTAGTGGCCGGCATAAGAACAAAGAGCCGGAACGGGGTTTTGCGAGGCGCAGCGATAGCCTGCTTCGCCGCCGCACTTCCGGCGTTGGTCAATGCAGCTATCGCATTCTGTCGCGACAGTAATTTATTTGGCTAGCGCTCTGCAGTCTTACCTTGCTTTGTTTTTAGCGCTCATCGCATTACGTCGGCCGCGGTGATCCCCTCTTACTGACAATGGACTGCCCGTACAGGGCGCAGCAAAGTGAAAGCCAGACCTTCAGTCAGTAAACAACTTGGTTACAAATCTGCTCTACAGTCTCCCATGTTGGCGCGGTTAAACAGACGGGAGAACCGACGATGACGACGAGAAACATCCAGACCGAGGCACCCAGGTTCTTTGACGATCTGAAATCGGGTAATGACCAGGCGAATCTCCGGCGCGCCGTGCGAGACGTTGAGGACACCAGAACCCAGATGTCTCCCCGGGAGTACAATCAGTACCTCAATGAGCTGAATCAGGAGACCGCGAGCAGTCTGCCCGCTCTGGAAATTCACTGTGATGCCGCGGACAGGTGCGAGAGGAAGGGAAACACCGCGGTAACCGTGAACGACAGGAACGAGATTACCTCCGTGACGGACCAGGACGGCAGAGTCTTTACCAGACGGGACGACGGCACATGGAGTCTATCGGAGGCAGGAATTGATATTGGCACGGTCAAGAATCTCGCTGTCGACGACCAGGGCAACATCTCGTACGACATCGGGCGCACGCATGTGACCTTTCGAGCTGACGGGGAGATCTGGAACGTGGACGAGGCCACCGGCGAGAAGATCGTCCGCGACCACACGGGACGGGTGACCGAAGCACCGGCAGGGGACGGCCAGACGCGTAAATTCCATTACGACCAGAATGGCAATGTGGACCAGATTGACGGCCGGCTCGGACACTGGGACCGCGTGGATGCAGAAGGGAAGACCGCCTGGGTCAATAGAAACAGCGGTGAATTATGGAAGGGCCAGTTCACTGTCGATGACGACGGAAATTTGCACTTCAAGTCAGATGACGGCGCTGCCTGGAAATTCACGAAAACCGGCCAAGACGTGCGCGAGGCTGCATCTTAGCTGAGGCGGCTGTTGAAGCGTTGCGCGCGCTTGTAAGAGTCCTCCGCGTCAAGGAGCAGGCCGAGCCTCTCCTCAAAATCAAGCTCCTTGATCTCTCGGGACTCCTTCTGCCGTTCCAGAGCCTCCAGCATTCCGTTTAGCTTCAGCGCCCGCAGTTTCTCGA
>Ga0209581_1002729_pt1 | contig 16257 bp, 14 predicted proteins | sample Coa_R2_FD_187160 | JGI IMG/M metagenome (GOLD analysis project Ga0209581, IMG submission 187160) | Surface soil microbial communities from Centralia Pennsylvania, which are recovering from an underground coalmine fire - Coalmine... | ecosystem: Environmental > Terrestrial > Soil > Unclassified ...
GATCCGCAGCGTGGAGAGCGCATGGCAGTCGAGGCGGTGGGCATCTACCTAGATTACTCAAAGAACCGCATTACGGACGAAACGCTGCGCCTGCTGTTGCAACTGGCCGAGGCGGCAGGACTGCGGCAGCGCATCAACGCGATGTTCAGCGGCGAGAAGATCAACATTACCGAGAACCGCGCCGTTTTGCATATTGCGCTGCGCGCACCGAAAGGCTCGGTCATCATGGTAGATGGCAAGAATGTGGTGCCAGAGGTGCATGCCGTCCTGGACAAAATGGCGAACTTCTCCAACCGTGTGCGTAGCGGCGAGTGGAGGGGCGCGAGCGACAGGCCCATGCGCAATATCATTAACATCGGCATCGGCGGCTCTGATCTCGGCCCGCATATGTCCTACGAGGCGCTGAAGTTCTATAGCGACCGCAACCTGACCGTGCGCTTCATCTCCAATGTGGATGGCAACGAATTCGTCGAGCTTACCCGCGACCTTGACCCGGCAGAGACGCTCTTCATCGTCTCCTCCAAAACCTTTACCACGCTGGAAACGCTGACCAACGCGCAGTCCGCTCGCCAGTGGATTGTCAGCGCGCTGGGCGAGCAGGCGGTGGCAAAACATTTCGTCGCCGTCTCAACGGCCACAGAAGAGGTGCAGAAGTTCGGCATCGATACCAGCAACATGTTCGAGTTCTGGGACTGGGTCGGCGGTCGGTACTCCTACGACTCGGCGATTGGCCTCTCGCTGATGATCGCCATTGGCCCCGAACGCTTCCACGAGATGCTCGCCGGCTTCCACGCGATGGATGAGCATTTCCGCACAGCCCCGTTTGAGCGCAACCTGCCTGTGTTGCTCGGCCTGATCGGCCTCTGGTACGATGACTTTTTCGGAGCCGAGACGGTTGCCGTCCTGCCCTATGACTACTACCTGGGGTTGCTGACCTCCTACTTGCAGCAGCTTGATATGGAAAGCGACGGCAAATCTGTTGACCTGCAGGGGCGGCGCGTCAACTACCAGACCGGGCCAATTATCTGGGGTCAGCCGGGAACCAACGGCCAGCATGCCTTCTACCAGTTAATTCATCAGGGAACGAAACTGATTCCCTGCGATTTCATCGGCTTCTACCAGGCGCTCAACCCGCTTGGTCGCCATCATGATCTGTTGATGGCCAACCTGATTGCGCAGACGGAGGCGCTGGCCTTCGGCAAGACGGCGGAGGAGGTCGCGGCTTCCGGCGTCCCGGCCTTCCAGGTGCCACACCGCACCTTCGAGGGCAACCGACCTTCCAATACCATCCTTGCCGAACGTTTGACCCCGGAGACGCTGGGCAAGCTCATCGCCCTCTACGAACACAAAGTCTTCACGCAAGGCACCATCTGGGATATCAACTCTTTCGACCAGTGGGGCGTCGAACTGGGCAAAGTGCTTGCCAACCGCATCATCCCCGAACTGGAAAGCCCCCAGGAGCCGAAACTTACCCACGATAGTTCAACCAACACGCTGATCCGCCTGTATCGAGAACATCGGGCGAAGTGAGGAAATCGGTCGGGAACGCTCATGTTGAACAGCCGCTTAGCATGAGCGTTTCCGATCGTTACGGTCTCAGCCCATTCACATCTAACAGGCCGGGCTATTATGCAGGCAATAGGCTTTGATGGAAAATGTTCCCAGACGCCAGAGCGCGACGGCTCCCCATTCCTCGCTGGAGAGCAGGAGGGAGGAACTGTCGGGCGACCAGCGCAGCATACCGACAATGCCTTGCAGGAAGACCTGGCGTGGCGGGGGTGGCAGCGAGAGCAGTTTACGCCCGGTGGCGGCATCGTAGAGCGTCACCGGCTTACCGATCGCGTATGTCGCCAGAATGCGTCCATCAGGACTCCACGCCACCGCCGTCATGCTGCTCACAGCCCGGCTGACCGTCTCGCCAGAGATGGATAATAACGGGGTATCGCCGGTCTGGTACGAGGACGTGAGCGGGACAAGGGCTGACGCACCATGTTGCTCAGCTACGCTTTGCAAACCAAGTCCCTCTACGATGTAGCGGCCATCAGGCGACCAGGCGGCAAAAGAGGTATTGAAGCGAAAGACGACCAGCCCGTTGTTCAGGTGCAGCGGACTCGCCAGCCCCGGTTGCCAGATGGTAAATGTTTGCCCGCCATCAGGACTGCCTACCGGGCCGGGAGGCGGCGCGGGCGGCATGCTCTTACTGCTCAAAGGGGTCTGCGGAATAAGACGGCCTCCGGTTCCCCAGCGATAGAACAACGCAGGCGCGGGAGGTGGCAGCAGCACTGGAACGCCGCGCACCACATCCCATTCATCATCGAGACGGCTAGAAACAAGGCGCGGCTGAAGTAAGAGTTGTACGCGCTGCCCCTTCAAATCCAGCAGCAATAGCCCGAAGAAAAGCGATGGCTGCTCTGTATCAACGAATGTCACCGCGAGCCGCTTGCCGTCGGGCGACCAGAGAACATGCATGTATTCGATAGACAGCCCATGACGGTCACGTGAAAGCGGGCGCTCGTCAAGCGATTGCAGGAGCAAGTAATCCAGGTGCAGGTGTTGCAGCGCCTTACTTGTGGAACGCGCACTATAGACATTCAACAGGCCCGGCTCGTGAACCACGCGGGAGCAGCTGCCCTCATTGCCAAGCACGGCGAAATACTGGCTATCAGGAGACCAGGCATTATCCGTTACACACGCCAGCCCATCTTCCTGCCCGATCGGGACATTTAGAGCAGGCGCTGGTTGCTCCGAATTCGCGAGACTCTGTGCCACTCCCGGTTGTGAGACGAGGTAGCTGCCCAGATTCACCAGCACAACGGCCCCTACCAGCATCCCTACACAGGCAGCAAAGCCAATGCGCAGGTGTCGCCTGCTGACGGAACGCTGCCAGCGCAAGAAGGCACGACCCAGGAACCCTGTTTTGCCATGTTCGCCCTCCTCTGGCAGTTCGAGGTCCGTCAGTACAACTGCGAAATCGTCTTCGGGCATCGTATGCTCAACATTGTCCATAGGCACTCCAGAGGGACTGGTCTCCTGCTTGCTACAATTATATCACTGAAGCCCTGCTACCTTTCGTTCATTTTGTCCTGTAACGGCTTTCCTGTAAAGAATTGCTCTGCTCCCTGTATGCCTGACTGAGTTGCTGTGCCGCCTGAACGCACTGTTTGAGCAGGACGACGTTGGTCAGGGGGCCGACGCCGCCAGGGACGGGGGTGATGGCCCCGGCAACTGCGCGCACAGCCTCGAAATCGACATCGCCGACGATGCCGCCTGCGGGCAGGGCATTGATGCCCACATCGATGACGACCGCGCCAGCCTTGACCATGTCGGCAGTCACCATCTGCGCGCGGCCCGCCGCTGCCACCAGCACGTCTGCCTGCCGCGTCAGGGCTGCCAGGTTCGCTGTGCGCGAATGGCAGATCGTCACCGTCGCGTTTTTCTGCAGAAGCATCATCCCCAACGGCTTCCCCACCACGTTGCTGCGGCTGATGACCACCACGCGCCGACCCTCAAGCGGCGTGTGCGTGCGCTCAAGGATTTCCATTACCGCTGCCGCCGTTGAGGGCAGGAAGCTGGGTAAGCCCAGGAAAAGGTTGCCCGCGCTGCGCGCGCTGATGCCATCGATATCCTTACTGGCCGCAATCGTATCGGCCACCATCTTCTGCGACAGGTGCGCAGGAAGCGGCATCTGCACAATGATGCCATGCACCGCCTGATCGTTGTTCAACTGCACCAGCAACGCCCGCAATTCGTCGGCTGACGTATTAGCCGGGAGTTGTTCGAGGCGAGCGTTGACGCCCACGTCCTCGGCCACGCGCAGAATCGCCTTGCTATAGACGCCAGAAGCCGCATCGCCTCCCACGCGCACAATCACCAGGCCGGGAACCTGCCCGTTTTCACCCTGTCGCTCCACAAAGCGGCGCACCTCTTCGCGTAATTCCGCTTTGATCTCCGCGCTCATCGCTCTGCCATCCAGAATCTCTGCTGTCACGCCCGCTCTCCCACTATCGTCATCACGCGCTGATTGCCCGCCGCAATGCTATCCAGCGCCCGGCTTAGCCGCTCGCCCAACATTTCCACCAGTTCCTCGTCCTTCATGGTCTGCATATTGACGCGCACCATCCAGGAGGCCCCCGCCCCTGCACACGCCGCCAGCATCGATCCCGTCGCCACATCGCTCAGGACCGTCTTGTTGCCAATCCCGGCAATGCGTTCGCAATAGAGGATCAGTTCCGCCGCGTTCTCCACCACCTCAAGCGGCACCAGCGCGGCCTCGACCAGTTGCTCCTGAATCGCTCTGCTGCGCGCCTCCTTCTCTTCATCCGTCCCGCGCGGCATTTTATACGCCGTCGAGAGCTTGCCGTAGGCAGCGATATCTTCCTGCATTAATTCCTCAAAGCGATGGCGCAGCCGCTCCGTCTGTTGCAACACCTGCTCCATCTCCTCATGGACGGCGGCATAATCCTGCCGGTGGAGCGTCAGCCGCGTCACCATGCTTGCCAGCGCCGCCCCCATCGCCCCGGTCAGCGCCGAGGCCGAACCGCCGCCCGGCGTTGACTTCTCTGAAGCCAGATCATCCAGAAACACCTGCAAAGGCTCATCTCTATACATAGCACGCTCATTCCTATAGAAAGACTGTCCACAACTTGTCCCCGTTATGGACAACCTGGCCTATTCTCATTTGTATCTGCATAGCAGCATCGTAACCATTATGCATTCTAGCACCTGTTCGCCCATGCGTCGAGGTACAGCGAAGAAAAGGCCCCTGTGACTCATAGCTGTAATAGCAAAGAGCTACAGCTTGCTACAACAGGAGAAAGCGCGTAAACGTATAGCATAGAGAATGAAGAACAGGAATCATAATCTTCGTTTTCTCCATTGTCTGGCTGGCCCTGCACTTAGAAAGAACACGCAGGCGATTGAGATACCGGGGGTTTTAGAAGCTTATGCCGGTTCACTTCCCCGCGAGCAGGTGCTGGGGGACGCTGGTGACGACGATGCCAGGGCGGAAAAGCAGGGCTGCCTTCAGGCGAAATGCGGTCTGGTTGTGCAGGAGATGCTCCCACCACCTGGCAACGACAAATTCAGGCAGAATCACCGTCAGCGTGTCGTTGGGGAAGAGTTCGTGGACCGTATCGATATAGGCAAGCAGGGGGCGCGAGAGCGAGCGATAGGGCGACTCGATGACCACAAGATGGATGTCCTCTTCCTCCGGCAGTCGCTCCTGCCAGGCATGCCAGGCCGCGCGCACCTGCTCCGCCTCCTCTTTATCAATCGCCACATGCACCACCGTCACGTGACGGGTTATTGAGCGCGCATATGCCAGACTTTGCAGTGATGCACGATCAAGCCCGGCAATCGGCACAATTAGCCGGTGGTGGATATCTTTTGGATGAATGGGAATACCCGTTGTGCGTTGTCGCTCAACGCGCCGGTAGTGGCGATGGATTGCCAGGAACATCAGCACCAGCAGGGGAATGAGAATGACGACAATCCAGGCTCCTTCAAGAAACTTGGTGGTGGCGATGACCAGCGCCACCAGCAGAGTGGTCAGCGCGCCAATACCATTGATAACCATGCTGCGCTGCCAGCCTTTGTGTTGGCCGCGCAACTTCCACCAGTGGCGCACCATACCGCTCTGTGAGAGCGTAAACGACATAAACACCCCGATAGCATACAGGTTAATGAGCTGCGTGGTATTGCCCTCAAAGACAACGAGCAGCAAACCGGCCAGTACGGCCAGGAAAATGATGCCGATGGAAAAGGCCAGGCGATCACCCCTGAAGGCAAACTGGTGTGGCATGAAGTCATCTCGCGCCAGCAGCGAGGCCAGGCGAGGGAAATCGGAGTAGCTGGTATTGGCCGCCAGCGTCAGAATGAGCAGGGTAGCGAAGATGAAGACCGGATACATGAACACCAGCGGCCCGTTAAACACTTGCTGCGCAATCTGGGCAATAACAGTGGGATTGCCAGCCGCGTTCGCCTCGATATGGTAGGAAGTCGCCAGCAAGGTAATGCCGATGAACAGGGTACCGAGAATGACAGCCATCCAGGTGAGGGTGGCTCTGGCATTGCGCGTCTCCGGCTTCTTAAAGGCTGGCACACCGTTGGAAATGGCCTCTACCCCCGTCATCGCCGAACAGCCTGCCGCGAACGACTTCAATATGAGGAAAAGCGACAATGGCTCGATAGGCGCGACAGGGGCAAAATGGCCGATGACCGGGTGATGCTGGATCAAGAAAGACTTGATCAACCCGACGGCGATGAGTAGCAGCGCGCTGCCGATAAAGATGTAGGTGGGAATGGCAAAAATCGAACCTGACTCACGCACGCCGCGCAGGTTGACAACTGTCACCACGACGATCAGCGCGACATCAATGATTACGACATAAGGGGCCAGCGTGGGAAACAATGAAGCCAGGCTCTGCACTCCGGAGGAAACGCTGACCGAAACTGTCAGCACATAGTCGATCAGCAATGAGGCAGCGGCTATCAGCCCCGGCAACGTACCCAGATTATCTTTCGCCACAATATAGGAGCCGCCGCCGTTGGGATAGGCCGGAATCGTCTGCCGGTAAGAGAGCGCGACGATAGCGAGCAGAGTCACGATGGCAAAGCTGATGGGTAAGGTCAGGCCCAGATTGCCTGAGCCGGCAGCCACCAGCGTAATGAGAATGGCCTCGGTCGCGTAGGCAACCGAGGAGATGGCATCTGATGAGAGAACCGCCAGCGCCTTGAATTTCGTCAGTCGCTCATGTTCGGCCTGCGCCGTCGCCAGAGGCGCACCGATCAGCAGGCGCTTGATATTGTAGGAGAGGCGAGCCAGTCCCTTATCCGGCACGTGCGCGACCTCTGTTGCCTCCAGCACCCCTTCACGCACCCGCTTGAAGGACGTTTTTGATGGATAGACAAGGCGCACGCGGACATTGCCCGGCAAACTGCCCGTGCGTACCTCCGCCCGGCGCAGCAACGTTGGGTCTTCATCCTCAATCACCCCTCGCTGGCTCTGGGCGTTCTCTGTATATTGATTCCCTTGCCGGAACTCGTTAGCACCTGGCTCCATATGTATTCCTCTTCCGCTTCCAACACATCTGTTTGCAGCAAAACACGCTTGAAAACGTCAGTCTGAACCTGTTGATGAACTGGTGAATAAAGCACAGAAAACAGGACTATGGTTTGATATTCTCAGTATACGTACCCTGCTGAGCGGAAACAAGCAAAAACCGGGAGAAATGCCGGAAAACAGTCCGATCTTGATATCTTCCTTATGTTTCTTTCCCGTTTCTTGAGCGTTTCTTGAGCTTGCCAGACCTATACTGAAAACAATACTGTGTCTATGCAGATAGCACTGTTTCTTCAGGGAGGTTCTATGGCTAGCAAAGTAGCGCCGGATGCGACAGGAACGAACGACGCAGTTGCACAGGTGCCAGAGGAAAAACACGGGTTGCGACGCGCCGTTGGTGTCTGGGGGTCGTACACCTGGGGCTATGCCGATGTGGGTGCAGACGTATATGTCGCTCTCGGCATTGTCATGGCGGCAGCCCAGGGTGCTACTAACGTCGCCTTTCTCTTCGCGGGACTTGTCTACATCATGGTCGGCCTTGCCTATACCGAACTGGCCGCCGCCTATCCAATGGCCGGTGGAGGACAATTTTATGTCCTGCGCGGCTTGGGCGATTTCTGGGGCTTTGTCGCCGGTTGGGCCGTCCTGCTCGACTTCACGATCGATATCTCACTCTTTGCCCTGGCGTCAGCGGGCTATATCAATTTCTTCATCCCTGTGCTGGATACCCATATCACTATCAATCTGGTCGGCATACCCCTTAATATCCAGCCCTTCCTGATTCTGGAAGCTACATTCCTCGTGGTCATGCTCACGATCCTCAACATTCTGGGCGTGCGTGAATCATCAAGATTCAACGAAGTTCTTGGCGCTCTGGACGTAATCAGCGAATCCACTATTCTCTTCTTCGGCTTTCTCTTCGCCTTCAACCCCGGCATGCTCGTTCACCAGATGACAACTCAGTGGCCCAGTCCGTATAACCTGGCCTATGGAGCCTCGCTGGCGATTATCTCTTTTGTCGGATTGGAATCGATCAGCCAGGCAAGTCAGGAAACAATACGGCCTGGAAAGGTGGTACCGCGTACTTCAATCGCACTCATTTTGACGGTATTGATCTATGCGCTCGCTTTTTCCAACCTGGGTCTGGCTATGCTGCCCTGGCAGAGCTTTGCAACTCATAATGGTGACCCCGTGGCCTGGCTGGCAAGCCATATTCCAATCCTCGGCCTCGTTGCAGGGCCATATGTCGCCATACTGGGAGCTACGTTGGTACTGATCTCCTCCAATGCTGGCGTCTTTGGCTCTTCGCGTATTACCTACTCAATGGCGCGCTTCCACCTGCTCCCGGCCTGGTTTCACAGGGTCCACCCGAAGTTCCGCACACCGGTGCGCACACTTATTGTCTTCTCCGGTATCGCCCTGCTCGAACTCTGGCTGGCCGGTCTCTCGCAGAACGCCTACGATACCCTGGGCAACATGTACGCCTTTGGCGCAGCAACGGCCTATATGCTCGTGTTTGTCTCACTGCTCGTGCTGCGTTTCAAAGACCCGTGGACACCGCGCCCATTCAAAGTGCCGCTGAACATTCCTATCCGCGGCAAAGACGGTGAGGTCCGGCTCTTACCCATCATCGGTGTCCTCGGTTTTCTCGGCATCAGCAGTATCCTCATCATGGTTGTGCTTACCCATGCTATCGGGCGTATCGCCGGCCCGGCATGGATTGTCGTGGGCCTCATGCTCTACTTCTGGTATCGCCATCGCACCGGAAAGCCACTGCTGAAGTCATTAAAGCGCGACTGGGTACACGAGCAGCTGGAAGTCTACGAAGATGCCGGTGAGGGCGAATTAGCCGACGAACTGCGAGAGAACCTTGAACGCAAGCAGCGTTTGCATGGTGAAAGCGAGATCGTGAGCGCGCTACCAATTGGCACGAAGGTCGTTGACGTGCCGGTGGAAAATGGCGGGCCTGAGAAGAGACTGAACGGCAACCATGAGAAAAGACAGAAAGGAAACGCGGAATGAAAAAGCGGACACAGAATCTCTCATGGCGAGAACGTTACCGGGCGCTGGTCAGCCTGCTCGTTATCCCGCTCGGCACAATTATCGCTGTGCGAGCAGCGATGGTCGGCGCGCAGGCATGGATGCTCGTCCTGTTAGGGCTGGCTTTTATCGCGCTGGGAATTGTCAGGCTGCGCACCCTCGCCTCGTATACAGCGACACATGGTCCAACATCGGCATCAGGGAAAAGAAAGCGAGCATAGCATATGCCCTTGCTGTGGTTTATCCTGGCAATAACGAATCCTTTACAGATCAACGCCATCGGTGTCATCATAGCTCTGACATTTCTCTGCTCCATCGTGGGAGTGCTTGGCTGGATGCTGCGCTTGCCGAAAGAGACGGAAAGCGTTCGCAGCGCAACAAAGGCTGTACGTTCGGTGAATAAATTGAGCCGTATTCTTGTACCGTTACTGCATAACAGCGAGGCTTCAGGCCGCACGGTCGCGCTGGCAACGCAAATGGCGCTGCATCGCAAGGGCAGCGTCGAGGTACTGGCGATCATTCGCGTCCCCTTTACCCTGCCACTCGACGCCCACATGGAGCAAGAAGAGAAACACGCCAACGAAGAATTGGAGCGAGCAGCAGCCATCGCGGCCCGTTTCGGACCCCATACCGGAGGCGCGGTTATCCACAAACGCATCCTGAAGGCAAGAGACATCGGGGCAGCAATTGTGCGCGAGGCAGAAGATCAGGCGGTCGACCTGATCCTTATAGCCAATAGCCCCGTGCGCACACGGAGCGGCGTGCAGCAAATCGACCCGGTAGTCGAATATGTGATGAAACACGCGCCCTGCGAGGTACTGGTATTGAGTCAGATTCACACGCCGGAGCTGACAAAGAGCGAGTTGAATGGCACGGCTGAGTCCACGACGAGCAATGTCAAACAACTGGAGAAAGCTAGAGTAAGCTGACCCGTCCGTGTCATGCTGAGCGACAGCGAAGCATCTGAGGCAACCCACTGGTTGACATGGCTTACCAGGATGCTTCGCTGTCGCTCAGCATGACACGGACGAGATCGCTTCCAATGGGAGATTATCCACTTCACTCTTCGCCATTGAAGCGATAGCCAACGCCGGAGATGGTGAGGATGAAACGGGGATGGGCGGGGTCGGGTTCGATCTTGCGGCGTAGCTGGCCGATATAGACGTGCAGGTAATGCGCTTCCGCGCCATAGCCTGTTCCCCAGACCTGCGAAAGCAACATCTGGCGCGTCATGATCTTGCCGTTGTTCTTGATCAAGACTTTGAGCAGGTCATATTCTGTGGGTGTCAGCTTCACTTCCTGATCGTTGACCTGCACGAGGCGACGGGCAAAGTCCACGCGCAGCGGCCCGGCAACAAAGATCGGCTCCGTGCCAGCCTGCACCTGGGCGCTATGGCGCAGGGCAACGCGGATGCGCGCCAGCACTTCATTGATGCCAAAGGGCTTGGAGACGTAATCATCGGCCCCCAGATCAAGCGCCAGCACTTTATCGCGTTCGGTATCCTTCACCGAAAGCACTATAATCGGCAGGCTGGATTCCGCCCGCACTCGCTTGCAGACCTCTAACCCGCTGATGCCCGGCAGCCCCAGATCAAGCAAGATGAGGTCAGGGCGGTGACGCTCGACCTCCTCTAACGCCTCTTCACCGCTGCCTGCCGTGAACACCTCATAGCCGTGCGCAACCAGGCTCCGCTGTAAGGCGCGCACAATCTCTATCTCATCATCAACAACCAGAATACGCGCTCCACTTTTGCTCATACATTCTTTCCCTCTACGACACCTACCGGTAATGTGAAGCGGAAAACTGCGCCGCCGCCAGGCCGATTTTCCGCCCAGATGCGCCCTCCATGCGCCTCAACCAGCCCCTTGCTCACCGCCAGGCCCAGCCCGGATCCGATGCTCCGTGTCGACCCATCCATTGCTTTGACACGATAAAATTTGTCAAAGATGTGATCTATCTCGTCAGGAGGAATCCCTGGGCCGCGATCCGCCACGCTGATTTCTACCTCCCTGCCACCACCACCAGGCTGCGCGCTTATCTCGATCACCGATTGCGCCGGTGTATAGCGCAGTGCGTTCTCAATAAGATTAGTCAGTACCTGATCGATCTCAAGGTAATCCAGTTGCACCGGCGGCAAATCGTCGGGCAGGTGGGTCTCCACCACGCGACTCTGGAGCAGCGGGGCCATCTGGCCCAGCACATCATGGATGAGTTCATCCACAGGATACCATTCCTTCTCCGGTTTGAGCGCGCCTCCCTCGATACGTGACATATCCAGCAGATTCTCAACCAGCCGATTGAGCCGGTCGGCCTGCCGCTCTATCGAGAGGGTGAAACTGCGCCGCGCTTCCTCGTCCCACTGCACATCATCCTGCAAAAGGCTGCTGGCCGCCGCTTTGATCGACGAGAGGGGCGTGCGCAGGTCGTGCGAGACGGAGGAGAGCAGGGCCGCGCGCAGCGTATCTGTCCTCCGCAGCACCTCCACCTGCAAGCTTTCCTGCCTCAGCCGGGCGCGTTCTATGACAGCAGCCGCCTGGTCGGCAAAGGCCCAGAAGAAAGCTGTCTGCTCATTCGAGCGATCGCGCACTCCGCCCAGACGGCTTTCTATATCGAATAGACGTGGATTATCTTCAATCAGTAAATGCATGACTCCCACAACCTTTTTCCCCATCATCAGCGGGATCATGCGTACATACCGGCGCGTCTCGTGGGGCGAGGACGTGCTGCGCACAATGGCGCGCGGAGCCGAGGTAGGAGATGTCTGTGCCACCGACGCGGAGTCATAGAGTTCGACTGTCTGCGCATGCTGCATCACCCAGGCTGCCGTCACCTGCTCATCCTGCGTGAGTTGCCTCTGCTTATCTGCTGCCCTCGCGCTGCCCTGCACGCGCAATTTTCCGGTCGCATCGGGCAATAGAATACTACAATTGCACATACCCCAGGGCGTGAACACTTTCAGCGCAGTGCCTGCAATAATATCGAGTTGCTGGTCAAGGTTCTCTTCCCTGTTCGTGGCCTGCATCAGCTCATAGAGGATGCGTGTCTCGTGTTCCTGCGCCTTCGCCTGCTCTGCCCGCCAGCGCAGCGCCGCCGCCAGCTGGCTGGTGATGATCGCCGTCACCAGAAACACGAACAGGGCCAGCCACTCCTCAAACTTATCAACTGTAAAGGCGTAGAGTGGGGGAATCATGAAAAAGTCAAACGAGAGAAACGCGACCACCGAGGCCAGCACGGCGGCATACAGCCCGCGCGTGCTGGCCAGCGTCAGGATCGCCAGCAGATAAACCAGCGAGATATCAGGAATCCGTGGATAGAGGTGCAGCACATAGATAAAACCGGTAATGAAGAGCGCGCTCACGATCGCCAGCAGGCTGTCAATGCCATACTGTCTCTGGCGCGGCTTCGTACTCAAGCTCAGTACCGGCAAGCGTCGTCGTATCTGTTTCATAATCTTTTCTCATAAGAGCAGGCAAAACATCAAGCATATATGATAAGCATAGGAGACTACCAGATGGCTGTCAATAGGCTACTGGTTTTGCGTTTTCCTTTGCTGGTTGGTATACTTGTAGGCGGGTAATGCAAGACGAGCTACAGAAGGAGACCTTAGATGAAGAGAACCATTCTGGAAATCAACCCATACGTGTGGAGGGACATTCCAGGCCACAGCATCCTTTTAGTCAACCAGCTAGACCCTGCCGATACACGAGGATCTTCCCTCGCTGAGTTGAAGCAGCGATTTGGAGGGACACAAAAGGAAATGCGAGATCCCTTCACGCATGAAAAGTACCTGTTTGACCTTACCCCCTGGCTACATCTTCCCGAAGAGACACGCTTGCTACTTCAATGGGGATTTAAGCCTGAACACCCCATTCCGCCCGGTGATCCGCGCTACCCCGGAAATCTTGATCGAGATCATCCCCTACCTGACGGACAAATATGAAATCGAAACTCACCATCTGTTTGTTGCTACTTCTCCTCATCGTCTCCGGTCTGGCAGCGTGCAGCCCCGGCCATGTAGGAGGCAATGAGATTGCCTTCGTGCGCGACGGCCATATCTGGACGATTGATCCAGATGGAGCGAACGCTTATGAGATTGTGTCACAAAGCACGCCGGTAGTGGGCTACAGCTGGTCGCCCAACCACCAGCTACTGGCGTTCCGCACACTGGATGAGAGCTTTGCAAAGACGGCAGCCGCGCGCCACCTGGCAAGTAACCCGATGACGCAACTTCCCGGCGATGCGCCGTCCACGCTCAACACGGTGGGCATCGATGGCGGCTTTCCCATCTCGATCATCTCCTCTGATGCGAGCGTCGCCTATAGCAATGCCTGGTGGGACGCGGACGGCAGTCGCCTGCTCTACCGCGAGGAGTCCGTTTCGCCGCCACCTGATCCCGATACCGTCCTCTGGTGGGTCTCACAGAGCGACCAGCCCAACGGCATCGCCCGCAAATTGCTGCCCGGCTCGTTCTCCATTCCCTCCCTTTCAAGCGCAAATCAAATGGCTACAGGAAATTCGCGGAGCGGGTTGTTTACCACAACGCTGACCGGTACCGGTTTGCGCTATCTCATACGCGGCCCGTTGCCCGGCCATCCCCTGCCCGCCACGCTTGAGCGCGTCCTCTGGCAGCCTGCACAGCAGAACCCGGCCATCCTCTACGCCATTGTTCCCACCGGCCAGGCATTCAATGCGCCGCCGGATACAGTGCAACTGGTGTTGCGCACACCGGATGGTCATATCACCACGCTCACTACCTGCACCTGCACCCAGTTCGCCTGGTCGCCCGATGGTCAGCATATTCTGTACAGCACCGGCTCAACATACAGCATTCTCAATCTCGACGGCAGCCTGCTCTATCGCTTCACCGCGGAAACGGGCAGTGTTCCTTACTGGTCGCCCGACGGCCAGTTCCTGTTGCTCGATGGTCTCCATTCCTTGCTACTGGTCAGGCCAGCCGCTCAACAGTTGCGGCTACTGCTGAGCGATGGAAGCCAGCCCGAACCGGCAACGGGAACGGGCAATACTACATCCGCCGGAGCCTCTACAGCCGGAAGTGTCGATGCGCTGCTCCAACCTGCATCGAATAGCCCGTGGGCGGCTGACAGCCGCCACGTTCTTTTTCTCACACGCGGTCGCCTGCTCTGGCAGGGCAAACCGTTGAGCGCGGGCAAGGGCCTTTACACGGTCGCTATCGACGACCGGGGCCAGGCCCAGGGTACGCCCACACTCGTCGATAGCGGGAATGATATCCAGGCTGGCTGGACGTATGAAAATCCGAATACGTCGTTTCTGTTTTAATATCTAAAGCCTGGCGCAGGCCACCGGCAAGGGATGGCCCTACTATACACGATGCGCTCGAGAATGTAATTTAGCCATGCGTAATGCCGTAGGCCATCCGCAAGGGATGGCCCTACTATACACGATGCGCTCCACAAGATAGACGGGCTGTTCGCGTATAGTAGGGTCATCCCTTGCCGGTGGCCTGCGCTGAGCGGCCCGCTCTATTGATGTTGTTGTTCGCGCCATGCTTGCAGCAGTTGCGCCTCCTGTTCGGGCCGCAACCCGGCGCGTAGAGGCGTGGAAGGTGTGCGCGCTTCGTACCACGCCAGCGTGTCGCGGACGGTGCTGCTGAGCGGGCGGAAGACCAGACCGGCCTCGAATGCCTTGCTACAGTCAACAGTGGTCGCGCCAGCCTCTTCAGATGGCACCCAGATGGGCAGTTCCACATTGTGTTCGGCAAGGAACGGCTCGCTGACCCAGATGAAACGGGTGTTGCTGCCACTTACTTTCCGGCAGGTTTCCAGCAAATCCTGCATGGTCAGCGTGTAATCTGGCCCTGTTGCGTTAAAGACGCCCGTCTGACTATCCTCGACCATGCGTACAAGCCAGGAAGCCAGGTCGCGCACGTCGATGAACTGTAGCGGGGAATCTGGCTTGCCCGGAGCCAGCATCTCTCCGCCCTGAGCAACGCGATAGGGCCAGCAGGTGAAACGGTCGGTCGGGTCATGCGGGCCGACGATGAAGCCGGGGCGAACGATCAGGACGCGGCCCGGCATCGCCTGTTCTGCCGCCTGCTCGCACAGGACTTTGAGCGGCCCGTAGGTCTCGTTGGTGATCTCCTCAACGCTCTCATCCTTCAACGTGCCGACAGGGGCGTTCTCATCCATTCCCACCTGCGTGAAGTCGGCATAGACGGAGATGCTGGAGATAAAGGTGTAGTGGTCGACGGCACCGGAGAGCTTTTGCGCGGAGGCGCGCACGACACGCGGGAAATAGCCACTGGTATCGATAGCGGCATCCCAGCGCCTGCCTTCCAGGGCCGAGAGGTCGCCATTGCGGTCACCGCGCAACTTTTCCACTTCGGGAAATAGCTCGCCGTTATGCTGTCTCCGGTTAAAGAGAGTAATTTCATGCCCTCTGGCGAGGGCAGCTTCAACGATATGGCGACCGAGAAAGACGGTGCCACCGAGAATAAGCAGTTTCATGCAGGAAGTTCCTCCTGAGCAGATAATATACCATACCATTCCAGGGCATCGCGGACGGCTCATTCTTCGCTCCGCTCAGAATGACACGCCCGGCATGGTTTGTCATAGCATACTATGCTCGCGTTTTGAATCAGTGTACAATATCAACAAGCATATACAGGTTGGAGGAAATACGCAATGGATAATCAGAAGCAACCTCGGCGGGAGCGGGAAGACGAACTGGACGAAGAGGAATTTGACCAGGAAGAATTCGATGAGATGGAGTTGTTGGAGCGGCTGGAAAGCCTGCGCGAGGACATGGAAGACCTGGGCGTCAGCACGCTGGCGGAGGTAAACCAGCGCATCGCGGAACTGCATAAGAAGCTGGACAGCAGATAAAATTCCGCGAACGTGGCGATGGGCTTACAGCCCACCAATGAAAAAAGCCCCTTCACCTGTCATGCGGAGCGGCGGCGAAGTATCTGTGGTGGGCCACGCTATTCGGCAGGAGACCACAGATACTTCGCTGCCCTCCGCATGACAGGTCAGGGGACGCTTCTCATGGCATGCCATGAAAAAGTGACCGGGACATGTCATTCTGAGCGCAGCGAAGAATCCGAGGTGGGCCACGCCGCCCGCCTGGTGAGACCAGATGCTTCGCTCCCGCTCAGCATGACACGCGAGGGGGCCTT
>Ga0209581_1002739_pt1 | contig 16189 bp, 12 predicted proteins | sample Coa_R2_FD_187160 | JGI IMG/M metagenome (GOLD analysis project Ga0209581, IMG submission 187160) | Surface soil microbial communities from Centralia Pennsylvania, which are recovering from an underground coalmine fire - Coalmine... | ecosystem: Environmental > Terrestrial > Soil > Unclassified ...
CCGAGAGCTTCAAAGGATAGGCGCACCTGCGCCGAATCCAACACGAGGCGCAGAGGATTGTCGCGCAAGCTCTGAGCGCCGCAGCAGCGTGATCAGAGCCGGATCATCATCTTGCCGACGCCGTCGGCATACGCCGCAAAGATGGCAAACGCTTCGCCGATCTTCTCAAGCGGGCGCGTGTGCGTGATCATGGGGGCGAAGCGCTCCCGATGCTGGCGCAGCAGCTCCAGGGCGGCCTGCGATTCCCGATTGGAGCGCCTGACGTTATATAACGTGAGTTCCTTGCGGCGCATGACATGGAACTCAAGCGTGAGCGTGCGCTCGGACGGGATGCCGGTCATCACCACGCGCCCTCCGTTGCGTGTGGCGCGGATCGCGTGGTCGATCGTGCCGTCCTTGGCGGCGCAATCGATGGAGACATCGACGCCGCGCTGTCCCGTCTCGCTGAGGATGGTCGCCGAAGCATCGACCGCGGCAGGATCGAGCGCCGCATCCGCTCCGACGCGGAGCGCCAGCTCGCGACGGTGGGCGACCGGTTCGACGCACCAGATGCGTCCGGCGCCGCTCAGACGCAGCGTGGCCACGGTCATCAGCCCGATCGGACCCGCGCCGAAAACCGCAGCCGTCTCGGCGGGGCGCAGCGCGGCGAACTGCATCGAGTGCAGCACCACCGAAAGCGGCTCCACCAGCGCGCCTTCTTCCACGCTGATCGCAGGCGGAAGCGGCAGCAGATTCGCGGCTGGCAGTACGACATAATCGCGCAGAAATCCCGGCTCCTCGGGCATGCTCATGAACCGGATATTGGAACAGATGTTGTGCCGCCCGGCCAGGCAGAACTCGCAGTGGTAGCAGTATAAGGCCGGTTCCAACGCCACGCGATCGCCCGCAGACCAGCCGGTCACGCCCGGTCCAGGTTTGTCCAGCACGCCCGCGGGTTCGTGACCGAGCACCATGGGGTACACGCACTCCGTATCTCCGATGGCGCCCTCGGAATAGTAGTGCAGATCGGATCCGCACAAGCCGACGGCGGCCACGCGCACCCGGACTTGGCCCGGACCCGGCTCCGCCGGATCCGTCTCGTAGAGACGGAAACGGCCAACGCCGGTGAGTTCAGCAACACGCATCGAAAGGAGGCCGCCTGGCGAATTACTTCTTGAACAGGTTATCGAAAGCCGCTCGCGCGTCGCCGGGGGTTCTCGGCTCCTGGATGCGGGGCGCCACGCCGTTCATGGGCGTGGCGGCGCTCGCCTCGCGCGCGACGGTTACGCGCGGCTTGAACAGTTCGCACTCATTGGCCTGATCCTTGACAGCAATTCGAACCGGAACCGGCTTGAGGCACTGGAACCGCGTAGAGGGTTCGAAGTGCGCGCACTGCTTGCAGCAATGCAACGCCGCTCCGCACTTCGGACAATTCCCGCGAAAATCCACATCCGACGGCAGCGTCGTCGAGCAATTGAAGCAGCGCGACGCGGTCACCGCCTGAACCAGCCTGGGCAGGCGCGGTCCGGTCACGTCGATCGGCAGTTTGGGGCCCTGCTGGCGCGGGCGCTCGGAGCGCGAACCATTTCTGTATTCGCGGTCTGAGTCCATATATCCGCGCTGGCGATACTTGCGATCTTCTTCCATGACCGCTTAAACTCCTTCGTCTTGCCGCCATGTCGGCCGTCCTGGCCAGAACAAACGCGGCGATAACTCAATCAGTGCAGGATAAACAAGTGGAAGACTCGGAAACGTTTCGGGCTGGATTCCGGAGCGTGATGGCGCGTGCGCAAACTATCCTACTACGGAACCTCGCCAGTGCGTTTCACTGGCACGCGGCGGATCAGACTCCGCTCTGCGTTCTACCATCTATTTACCACGGATCACTATCGGTTTCCACCGAAATCTTCTGTTACTCCCAGCAGCGGCAGCGTTCAGCCCGGGCAAGCCGCTTCGGGCCCCGGTTTCCCAGCCGCGGCCAGGGAAATTCAGCGGCTGTCTGACCCCCATTTCAGCAAGGAGTTGCAAGCTCGCGTCAGGGGATCGTCGTAGTGGTTCGGGCTGATGCGTACCGAGTACCCCAACCGGCCGGTCTGGTACGGAATGAACTCTCGGGCGAACACCACGACGTCGCCATTCTTTTCCACCGGGGGCAAGGTCATCACCTGCGTTTCTTCCAGCTCGCCGTTCGCCCCGACGCGGCCAAGCACAGCTTCAACACGCACGTCCTCCGGCTTAAGGCCGGCCAGGCTGACGGCGGCCCGTAACGGAATCGCTGTGCCGCTGACGACGGAATTGTCCGGTCCCGGCCCGATCTCCACGAAGCGGATATTGGACCAGACCTTTTGGACTTCCTGCTGCCATTGTTCGCGCTCGCGAGCAGCCGCGAAGTCGTTGGCCTGAATTTCCGCGAAGGCGCCGTGAGCAGGCTCATAGAGCTGGCTCCAGTACTCACTCACCATACGCTGGCAGTTGAAATGCGGACTGACATACATCAAACATTGCTTGACGCGCCGCATCCACTCCTCGGGTACATCCTCTTCGCGGCCCTGGTAGTACATGGGCACAATCTCGTTTTCGAGAATGGAATAAATGGCGCGGGCGTGGATCTCGTCCTGATCCTCAGAGTACGGCTCGCGATCGCCGATCGCCCAGCCTCCCGAATGCTCGTACGCCTCGTCCCACCAGCCGTCGAGAATACTCAAGCTTAGAACGCCATTGATGCCAGCCTTCATGCCGCTGGTGCCGCAGGCCTCCTCTCCGCGACGGGGATTGTTGAGCCACAGGTCAACGCCCTGCACCATTTCGCGTCCGACAATGAGGCTATAGTCTTCGACAAAGAGAATGTGATTGGCCAGCTCCGGATCGCGCGAGAGCTGCACGATCTCGCGGATGAGCATTTTGCCGGGGTGGTCCTTGGGGTGCGCCTTGCCGGCGATGACGATCTGGACCGGCATTTTGGGGTTGGTGAGAATTCTCTTCAGCCGTTCCTTGTCGCGGAACAGCAGAGTGGCGCGCTTGTAGGTCGCAAAGCGCCGCGCGAATCCTATCGTAAACGTATCGGGCTCCAGCACATCCTGCAAACGCCGTATTTCGGCGGCGGGCGCTTTGCGGTTGATGGCCGCGCTGACGGCCCGTTCGCGCACGAATGAAATCAATCTGCGCTTGCGACGCTTGTGCGCCTCCCAGAGTTCCTGATCGGGGATGTCGCGAACCTGCTCCCAGATTTTGGGATCGGGGTGGGATTCCCGCCAGTCGGGCTGGAGATACTGATCGTACAGCTCTGCGAAATCGGCGCTGATCCAGGTGGGCAGATGCACGCCGTTGGTGATGGAGGTGATGGGAACCTCCCACACCGGCAGGTTGGGCCACAGTTCCTGCCACATCTCCTGCGAGACGCGGCGATGCAGACGGCTGACGGCATTGCGGAACGACGATGTTTTGATGGCCAGAATCGCCATCGAGAACCGCTCCTGCTGGTCGTAGGGATTGCTGCGCCCGATGGCGAGCAACTGCTCGAAGCCGACGCCGACCTCGCGGCAGAAGTCGTTGAAGTACTCGTACATCATTCCGGCATCGAACAGGTCGATCCCGGCCGGAACGGAGGTATGGGTGGTAAATACGTTGTTGGTCCGCGACGCTTCGAGCGCCTGGTTGAAGGTGAGGCCATGCTCGGCAACCAGCACGCGAATTCTTTCGAGCGCGAGGAAGGCCGAGTGGCCTTCGTTCATGTGAAACACGGTCGGTTTCAGGCCGAGCTTCTTGAGTGCGCGCAAGCCGCCGATGCCCAAGACGATTTCCTGACGGATGCGCGTGTGCAGGTCGCCCCCGTAGAGCTGGTCGGTGATGTCGCGATGCTCGGGCCGTTCGTTCTCGGCGATGTTGGTATCAAGCAGGTACAACTTCACGCGTCCGACGTTCACCTGCCAAACTTTGATGTACAGCGGTCCGGCGGGCAGATTCACGGTCACCAGGACATCATGGCCGCTGGCGTCCTGCGCGGGCGTGATGGGAAGCGTGTAGAAGTCGTTAACGGGGTTTCGTTCCTGTTGCCATCCGTCCGGATTCAGCGACTGCTGCAAGTAGCCCTTTTGATACAGAAGACCGACGCCCACCAAGGGGATGGCCGCGTCGCTGCACGCCTTGAGATGGTCGCCCGAAAGAATGCCAAGGCCGCCGGAGTAGATCTGCATGCAGTCGAGCAGACCGTATTCCATCGAGAAGTACGCGATCAGCTCATCGCGAGCGGCGATTTCCGCTGTCCGCTGCATGTAGGCGTCATAGTGCTCGCAGGCGCGGCGGTAGAGAGCCAGATAGCGCGGGTCGGCAGCCGCCTTTTCCAAGGTCTGCTGCGAGACGCGTCCGAGCATGAGCACTGGGTTGTGATTGCACGCCTTCCACAGGGCTGGATCGAGCCGGCGAAACAGCGATCGTTCCGTGTGCTCCCAGCTCCAGAACAGGTTATAGGCGAGCTCAGAGAGACGGGAAAGGGCCGGCGGCAACGCCGGACGCACCAGAAACTCTTTCAGCGGTTGTATTTGAAACGGCATCTACTTTCGTTTCTCGTGTCAAAAGCACGCCATCGAACCTCAGGCGGGCGCCGCAGCCTGCTGCACGCGGCTGGAATGCGGCATCGTACGTGGATCCCCAACAATTTCCGTGCAAGCAGGCAGCCGCGCACGGCGGCTCCTCAAACACTGTGAACGCGGTTGGCTATATTCTCTCACGAAAGTACGCCGGAGTGAACACGGTTGCAAACGGCCCGGACACTGTATTTAACCCTACGGTTGCATTCAATTGGACGAAATACAGCTTATCCGGGATTCGAATTCCTTTACGGTAATCCCGGTGAACTGAGAGGGCGCGATTTCTCCGCGAGCCGGGCGGCGGATCGCGAGGCTTTCCCGTCCCCAAAAGCGCGTCTATTCCCCACATCGCCGCTCTCCAGAGTTAGACTGAACAGCATGGAACGAAGGACCTTTATCGTAGCCAGCGGCGCTCTTGCGGCGCGCGCGTTCGGCGCCAATGACCGGATCAACATGGCCGTTATCGGCGTAGGCGGCCGCGGCACGGCCCATCTTGGGATGATCGCCAAGCAGCCGAACGCGAATATTGCCGCGGTCTGCGACGTGAACCAGGCGCAGGTGGAACGCGCCACGGCGCGGGTCGAAAAGCTTCAAAATCACAAGCCGAAAGAGTATTCGGACATGCGGAAGCTCTTCGACGATAAAGATATCGACGCCGTGACCATCGCCACGCCCAATCACTGGCACGCGCTGGCGACGATCTGGGCGGTAGAGGCCGGCAAAGACGTGTACTGCGAGAAGCCGGCCAGCTACAACATCTTCGAGAGCCAGCGCATGACCGCCCATGCGCGCCAGAAAAACCGGATTGTGCAAATCGGCATGCAGAGCCGCAGCACGGAGCACAAGAAGCGCGCGATTCAGTTGCTGCGGGAAGGCGCGATCGGAAAGGTCTACATGGCGCGCGGAATCTGTTTCAAGCGCCGGCCCTCCATCGGACACACGCCGGACGAGCCTGTGCCCGCGGGCGTGAATTGGGACCTGTTCCTCGGCCCCGCGGCGATGACGCCCTACAGCAAGAACCGGCATGTGTATAACTGGCACTGGTTCTGGAACACGGGCAACGGCGATATCGGCAACCAGGGCATTCACGAAATGGATATGGCCCGCTGGGGGCTCGGCGTGGGGCTGCCGAACGGCGTCGTATCCACCGGCGGCAAGTATATCTACCACGACGACCAGGAAACGCCCAATACGCAGATTGCGACTTTCGATTACGGCGACAAGGAAATCGTGTTTGAAGTGCGGGGGCTGCCGACGCCCACCGAAGCCGATATCACCTTCGAGCCGCCGACAGGACGCGCGCTGAGCGGCGGCAACTCGATCGGTAATGAATTTTACGGCGACAAGGGCTACATGAGCGTCGATCACCGCGGCTTCAAGATCTTTCTCGGCGACAAGCACGAGCCGGGCGAAAGCATGCAAGCGGTGGTAGGCCGCGGCGACGATTCCGCCGGCCACATGGCCAATTTCCTGACCGCGGTGCGCAGCCGCAAGGTGGAGGATCTCACGGCGGACGTGGCGGAAGGCGCGACCTCGGCGATTCTGGTCCACATGGCCAATATCAGCTATCGCCTCGGCCGCCGGCTGGCGTTTGACCCGAAGACGGAGAACTTCATCAACGATAACGAGGCCAACAAGATGAAGACGCGCAATCCGTACCGGGCGCCGTATATCGTTTCCTAGGCCCCAGAGCCCCGGTTGCCACCTCCAATTCATGACTTCGCCATACATTCTCACTACTACGGTCGGCTCTTATCCGATGCCCGACTGGCTCGCCGCAAGCCGTACGGAAGAAGCGCGCCTGGATGCGACGCGCGTCGTGTTCGACCTCCAGCGCCAAGCCGGAATCGATTTGCCGACCGACGGCGAGCTGTACCGCTTCGATCCCAACCATCCGGATACGAACGGGATGATCGACTATTTCGTGGGCCGCATGGCCGGGATACGGACGCGGATAGGCCGCTCGGACGCCGACGCCATCCGCGCAATTCCGCATCTGAAATGGCGGGGCAAGCCGGCGGGCGTGGTGGAGGCGGATATCGGGGAGGGGGGGCTGAACCTGCTCGCTGACTGCGAGGCCGCCCGGTCTGTCGCGGGAGGGCGGTTCAAGTTCACGGTGACCAGCCCGTACATGCTGGCCCGTACGGTGCTCGACCGGCGCTACGGCGACTTCGAAGAGCTCACGATGGCGATGGCGCGCGTGCTCGCCGATCAGGTTCGCGGGCTTGCGTGCGACTGCCTGCAAGTGGACGAAGCCAACATTCCCGGCAATCCGAAAGACGGCCCGCTGGCGGCGCGCGCCATCAACACGGTGCTGGACGCGTTTGCGGGCATGCGCGCCGTTCACCTGTGCTTTGGAAACTATGGCGGCCAGGTGATTCAAAGCGGGCACTGGGCGGACATCATCGAATTTCTCAATGCGCTTCATGTGGATCATCTGGTCCTCGAGCTTGCGCACCGGCCGGCCGGGGACCTAGAGGCGTTGCGAGAGGTCGACCCGGGCATTCGGATCGGCGTGGGCGTGGTGGATGTAAAGGTGAACCACGTGGAAACCGCGGATGAGATCGCCGCGCGGATTGAAGCGGCGGAGCGGACCTTGGGCGCGGGGCGGGTGGCATGGATACATCCGGATTGCGGACTGTGGATGCTGAAGCGATCGGTGGCGGACCGAAAGATCGCGGCGCTGGCCAAGGGACGCGATCTCTATCTCGGGCGCGACTCAGGCCGGCGGGCGACCGGCGCAGGGTGAGCGTCGCCGACCTGCGACAGCGCCGCCTCGATGCGCTGCTCGAGGATGCGGTCCGCGCTGAAGTTTTCGCATTTGATATGGCGGGCGGTCGCTTCGTCCAGCGCGCGGCGGGGAATCAGGCCGACGATCTCGGTGCTGGCGACGTCCACGCCGAATCGGGCCGCCTCGCGCTGCACCGCGGAAAACGCCTGTAACACCCCGGTCTGGTCAAAATCGGTGAGATTCATGGACACCTGGGCGACGCCGCGCGACTCCAGGCGAACGCCGATCGCTTTGAGCGCCGGCAATCCTCCGGACGAGGCGCGGATCTTGCGCGCAATAGCGCGGGCGATCTCGACATCGCCGGTGGCGAGGTTGGCGTTGAAGGCGATGAGCAGCTTTCGGGCGCCGATGGCGACCGCTCCGGCGGTGGGATGCAACGACGGACCTCCGATATCGGGCGGATGTTCCTCGAGGTGATTCCGCAGCCAGTGGAAGCCGCGGCGGCGGACATTTTCGAGCCGTCTGCGCTCCGGCCGCAGGGCCGCAGCTTCATAGAAATATACGGGCAGCTGCAGCCGTTCCCACGCCTGCCGGCCGATGTCATGCGCGATCCGGGCGCACTCCTCGAGATCGACGCCGGCAATGGGGACAAACGGCACCACATCGGCGGCGCCGATGCGCGGGTGCACGCCTTCATGGCGCGTCAGATCGATGCGGCGCACAGCCTCCGCAATGGCGCGCAGGGCGCCGGCGTGAACCGCCTCCGGCGGTCCGGCGAAGGTGATCACGCTGCGGTTGTGATCGGGATCGGATTCGCGGGCGAGCAGCGCGACTCCGGGCGTCGCCGCAACTGCGCCGGCGATTGCATCCACGACGCGCGCGTCGCGTCCTTCAGAAAAATTGGGGACGCATTCGATCAGACGCCGCTCCACTGAGCCTCCGCGCTCCGGTAGACAATCTCTCCGCGTTTTATGGTCATGGCCACGAGGTTCAGTCCAAAATGGCAAGCGAGCTCGCGGTAATCGGGGATGTCGAGCACGATGATATCCGCCTGTTTGCCGGCCTCCAGCGATCCGATCCGCCGCGCGAGCGATAAGGCGTGCGCTCCGTTGATGGTGGCGGCCGAGACAGCCTCGGCGGGCGTAAGTCCCATTGTGCGGCATGCCAGGAAGATGATCAGTTGCATATTCAACGCCGGGCATGCAACCCGATCAAAATTGCTCGCCAGGGCGATGGCGGCGCCGGCGTCGATCAGGCTGCGCGCGGGCGCCAGACGCGCGGACGGGCCGGCGTAGAGCGCCGAGGCGGGCGTCAGCGTCGCGATCACGTTGGCGCCGCCCAGCGTTGCAATATCCAGCGCGTCAGCATATTCGAGATGGTCGACGCTGGTCGCGCCAAGCTCCACGGCGAGGCTGGCCGCGGCCGTACGCCCGTGTTCGGAGAGGCTCAGCTTCACGCTCACGCCGAGTCTGCGCGCATTTTCGAGAAAGGCGCGACAGGCCGCTTCATCGAGTCCGCGAGCGTCGCACCGGGCATCGGCGAACCGCGCCAAGCCGCGGCTGTGAGCGAGGGGCAGAAGCCGTTCCGCAAGCCACGTCGCATGTCCCCGTTCGGCGCCGGCGGGCATCGGCGCAAGCAGGGTGGGGACGACATCGACGGGGCTCCGCAGGCCGGAGATGGCGCGAAGGATTTTCATTTCGCCGCTCTCATTGACGCCGTAGCCGGACTTAGCCTCGACGGTCGCCGAGCCGTGCGCAGCAAATGCGCGCAACAGCTTTTCGGCGTCCTCCTTGAGCCGACGCGTGGAGGAATCGCGCACGGCTCTGACGGCCAGGTCCGGATCGGCGCCGTGAACCTGCGGAGGGCCGGAGATCAGGTGTGTGTGGCTGTCGACAAACGCGGGCATGACAACCCGGCCGGCGGCCACGATTTCGCGGGCGTTGCGGGCCAGAGCCAGATTCTCGATGCGGCGCGTCGGTCCGACCTCGCGGATGATCCCGTCGAGGATGAGCAGCGATCCGTCCTCGATGATGCCAAGCTGGTTGAGCGCGGTGCCTCGCCGCGGCCCGCCGGGGCCGCGCAGTGTAATGAGCTGCCGCGCGCTTCGAATCAGCAGCGCGCTCATGCGGCAGGCGCAGCGGCTCGCGGGCCGCACACAGCGCCCCCGCCCTGTCCCCTGTTCGTCATCGGCTGAGGCTACCAGGATTTTACTGTTGTACCGGAAAAATCCGGAATAATTAACGCCGGAACGCAGAGCTGCGTATCTAAACGGCGGAAATCGACGCCCGACCGAAAGCCGTAATGGTTTGGATTTCAGGGCTATACCGTCGCAATTCGTAAGTCCGTTCCAGGCGAAGCTGAAACCGAACCGGCATCGTTCACAAGTTTTGAAAAATTATTTGCCCGTGTTTTTATAATAACTTGCCTGAGCCGACCTACAGGAAAGCCGTATGCCCTCCGATACAGTGAGGGTAGGAGGCAGTTCAACACATGCAGATGCGAGAGAAAACGAAGTCATTACCGGACGATCCCATCATTATCTTCCCGGCCCCGCCAGTCTGGCAGCAATAAATCGTTGCGCGTTCGGGCGCAGCGTTCACTCCATTTCAGCCGATCACAGCATTTACCTTCTGGTAAGCCTTTGATATTATCCTAGGGATACTGGATAGGAGTATCCCTGGGATTTCCCGCCTGCGACGGGCTGTTACGCCAAGCTTCCATAATTTGTGTCGGTTCAGCATAAAAGGGCTCTGCACGGCGCTCGTGTCGGCGCTCTCGCTGGCATCGGTCGGGTCCTCATCGGTGCAAGAGCTGACCTTGCTCAAGCCGGCGCCCGGTCAGTGGGGACCTCCTGAGTTGAAGGAGGTTGCCAGGATGGGTTTCGCCCGCCTGCGCGCGCACCGCATGGAGGAGGCTTCCGCGTTGTTCAACCAAGGCTATGTGGCTGCTGCGCGGCGCGGCGAGAGGGTCGCCGCGGTCCACTTTCTGAGCGCGTACGCCGGCTGCAAAGTCGCCCAATTCCAATACCGGACAGCGCTCGAGGCATATTCCAAGGCGATCCACGAGGCGGTTCAGATCGGTTACTATGCTCAGGCTGCGACAGACGCCTCGAATGCATCCTCAATTTACCTTCAAATGCAGAACGCCGGCGCTGCCGGACAGATGGCCGAACAGGCTCTCGATTTTCAACGGCGGTCCGGAGCCTCGGACCATGAGGCCGCCCTCCTGATTCAGCTGGCTTCGATTCGATCGCTCGAAGGCAGAAAGCGCGAAGCGTTCGATTTATATCTGCGGGGAATCGACAAAGCCTCCCTCAGCGGGGAGTCCTCAGCAGAGGCGTTCGGGTGGCAGAGGCTGGGCACGGATCTCCTCGATGACCGCCAGTTCGAGGCGGCGGAAGAGGCCCTGCTGGAGGCCTTTCGAATCCGGCTGCTGTCACACGATCCCACCCTGGGCACAACGTATTACAAGCTGGCGGAATTGTATTTGGATCGGGGCGATCTCCGTCTTGCCGACACGCTTGTCAACCGGGCGCTGGAGGCGGGTTTTGCCGGAGTGCGGTTGCCGCCGCACAGGGTTCGCTATTTGCGGGGACGCATCCGGTTTGCGGAAGGCGATCTCAAGGGGGCGCTGGAGGATCTTCGCGCCGCAGTCAGCGACGTGGAGCGATGGCGGCGGGAGGTGCTGCCCGCCGACTCGTTTCGCGTGAGCGCCGAGACCATGCTCGCGGAGGTTTATGCCGCCGAGGTCCGGGCGGCCGCTGAATTGTACTTTCGCACCGGGGAGTTCCGCTATCTGGCCGAGTCGTGGGAAGCGAGTGAGGCGAATCGCGCATTCAGCCTGTATGCGCGGATTGCCTCGCGCAGGGAGCGCCTTCCGGCAGAGTACTGGGAGACGCTCGCCTCACTGCAATCGGTTGAGAGCAAATTGATTTCGACGCCCGCCTCGCAAGCGGCGACCATCGCGGAGCTTCGATCCGTCGCCTCAAAACTCGAATTCCGTCTGACCGAACTTGAAATGCAGACGGGTCTGCTGCCCAGCCCTGTATTTTCCACGGAGATTTTTCGCACTCAGATTTCACTTAGCCATTTCCGGAAGGTGATAGGGAATTCGCGTACGCTGGTCAGCTTCTATATGGGCCCGGTGGTCTCCTACCGCTGGGTGGTCTCCGGTTCGCGAGTGACGTTGAAGAGGTTGCCGGGGCGGCAGGTGATTGATGATCTGGTGGATCGATTCCGCGCGGACGTCCGAAACGGGGCGCCCGGATCGGTGTCGGCGGCGGGGCGGGAACTTTATTCGGTCCTCTTCGAGGGCGCGCCGATGAGTCCGCGACGCTGGCTTTTGGCGCTCGATGGCAAGCTCTTTGAAGCGCCGCTGGCGGCGTTGGTAACCGCGGCTGGCGAGGGCGTTCCACGATACCTGATCGAGGACGTAGTGCTTGAGACCACGCCGGGAGCGTGGGCGGTCGGCAACAATCCGGCGGCGGCCTCTTCAGGACGGTTTGTCGCCGTCGGAGATCCCGTCTACAACACCGCCGACAGCCGGCTGGGGGGGCAACCGGATGCGATCACCCGCTCAGCGTGGATATTTCGGGGCGGATCCACGGCGACGCAACTGCCGCGGCTTGTGGGCAGCGCGACCGAAGTCGCAGAATGCGCGCGGGCCTGGGGCGCGGACGATTCCGTACTGCTGACGGGGATCCGGGCGAACTCCCGCGCGCTCCGCCAGGCGCTGGAAAACAATCCCGCCGTGATCCACATTGCCGCGCATTTCCTGCAAGGAGACGACGAGGAACGGACTGTCATTGCCTTGAGCTTGCGGCCCGGCGCCCGCCCGCCGGCGCTGGATGTGCTGACGCCGGCGGATGTGGCGACCTTTCATGTAAACGGTTCGCTTGTTGTGTTGAGCGGGTGCAGCTCGGGAGTGGGCCGGATACAAGCGGGCGCGGGTCTGCTGGGACTGGCCAGGGCATGGCTGTCGGCGGGCGCCCGCGCGGTTGTGAGCAGTTCCTGGCCAGTGCCAGACGACTCCGGCGAGCTCTTTCAGGATTTTTACCGCCGGCTGCGCGCCGCCGCCGACCGCGGCGACGCGCTGGCGCCGGCGGAAGCGCTGGCGCGCGCGCAAATCGACATGCTGCGGTCCGGCACATGGCGCGCAAGTCCGGGCTATTGGGCAGCCTACGGGTTGTTGGGAAGGAGCAACTGATATGGATCCGAATCCGAGCGTGACAGTAGAGGGGGCGGAAAACAGCAGCGGCGAAGCCGCGTCGAACGCTTCGGAGAAGCAATACGGATCTCCCCCGGTCGACTGGCCTCTTCTGGTGCAGCAGATCCAGCGCGGCGAAGCAGCCGGCATGGAGCAGCTCTACCGCATCTTCGGGCGCGGCATCCGCTTCTACCTGTGCCGTCAACTCGGGCCCCAGGATCTGGAAGACCGCTTTCATGATACGTTCGTCATAGTGGTACAGGCGATTCAGCGCGGCGAGCTGCGCGAACCGGAACGCCTCATGGGATTTGTGCGTACGATTGTGCGGCGCCAGGTGGCGGCGCATATCGATGACGCCGTGCACCGAAGGCGCGAGGAGGTCGATATCGACAATGGGGCTCGTCTGGCGGCGCCCGCCGGGGATCCAGAAGAGACGGCGATTCGCGAGCAGCGCCGGGACCTGATGAGGCGGATTCTCCAGCGAATGGCGAGCCGCGACCGGGAAATTCTGACGCGCTTTTATTTACATGAGCAGACGCAGGAGCAGATCTGCGAGGAGATGTCGCTGACAGAGACCCAGTTCCGGCTTTTAAAATCCCGCGCCAAGGCGCGGTTCGGCGATCTGGGAAAGCGAAAATTACAGCACAAGGCGCTGAGCGCCTTTTATGTGAGAAGTTCCGCGGCAGGCAGCCACTAACCCGCCAAAGTGTGTGCTTAGAGTAGCTGACGCTGCTTTTATCAGGAGGGTTTATGGCGAAAGTACAAGACGGCCATCCGACCGAGGAGATGTTCGAGAAATACTCGCTCGGGCATCTGAGCGCCTCGGAGTGCGAGCCGTTTGAAAATCATCTGTTGATCTGCTCGGAATGTCAGGATCACCTTGCGGCAATCGATGCTGAAATTGCGGGATTAAAAGAGGTCTGCAAGGCTGCCGCGACGGCGCCCGCGAGCCGCTCGCCTCGCGGACTATTCGCATGGCTGTTTGCCGCTCCGAAGCCGGTATGGGCCGCCGCTGCCGCCGCCCTCGCCCTTGCGATCGCGTTGCCGGTCTATCACCAAGCCGCTGCGCCGCGCGGCGAGACCGAGGTAACGATCACCACTTCCCGAGGCGCGGCGCCGGCCACCGCCTCGACGCGCGCTGGCGCGAGCCTGAAGCTGAACGTCGAAATTCAGGGCGTCGCGCTGGAAGGAACGTGCCGCGTCGATATTGTCGACAGCAACGGACGCACGGAATGGACGGGACCGGGAGTCGCAGCGAACGGACGTGTGACCGCCTCCGTAGCGGATGGATTGCGCGCGGGGCAGCACTGGGTTCGAGTCTTCAACCGGTCGGGGCAGTTGCTGCGGGAATCTCCGCTGGAGTTGACCCGTTAGCGGTTCGCAAATCGCCCCGGCCGCTCCAGCGCCGGGGCAAATCTTCGCCGCACCCGGACGCGCTATGCTGATGGGCGATGCTGCTCAGCCACTTGCGCGCTTCCGCCGGCGCCCTCTCCCGCCGCTGCTTTCTTGCTTCCCTTTGCGCCTCCGCAACGGCGAAACCCAAAATGGTCAACTTCAACCGTCCACTCGGAGCGCAGCTCTATACTGTGCGAAACCAGCTGCCTCATGACGCGGCGGCGGTGATCAAAGGCATCGCGGAGATCGGATACAAGGAGGTGGAGATCGGCCAGCCGGATATCGAGCGCCTGATGCCAATTATTAAAGACGCCGGGCTGACCGCTCCGTCGGGGCATTACGATCTGGCTCTGGTGAGGGGGGTGCGCAAAGATCTGAGCTGGGCGCAGGCCATCGAACAGGCCAAAACAAACGGTTTGCGTTACATGATCCTGTCATACATTCCTCCGGCGGATCGGGGAAACGCGGACGCATACCGGGCGATTGCCGATGACATGAACCGAGCCGGGGAGGCCTGCCAAAAGGCGGGGTTGCAGTTCGGATACCATAACCATGCTTTCGAGTTCGCGGGAACCGCCGGTCAGCGCCCCTGGGACATTCTGCTGTCCCGGTGGGATTCGAAACTAGTCGTCCTGGAGCTGGACGTCTTTTGGTTGAGCGTGGCCGGCAACATCCCCTCCGAGATCATCCGGCAGCAGCAAGGGAGGGTTCGTTTGGTCCACCTCAAGGACAAGGCGTTCGGAACGCCGGTTCAGTACAGCGAGCAGGTTCCGCCGAGCGCGTTCCGCGAGGTCGGAACCGGGACGCTGGAGTTTCCGACCATCCTGCGCGCCTGCGAAGCGGCAGGCGTGCAACATTATATCGTCGAGCAGGATCACACGCCCGGGAGTCCGCTGAGGAGTCTGCGGCTAAGTTATAACAATCTGCGCCGGATGAAGGTCAAGGCCTGATTCGGACGGAAATTAGCCCCCTGAAAGAAAGCGACCGGCGAATCGGGGCGAGGACTGCGGCTGCCGGGAGATTCAGGCGCGCCTGGGGCGAGGCGGTAAAAGTGAACAGCCCGTTTGGATACGGTTACGAGCACACGAAACTCGCTGCGGGAAAGTCCAAGCTCTAGACGAATATGGATAGGGGCCTGCCTGTGATCCTTTTCATTGACCCAGAGGGGACGGACACTCCCCTGATTCAGGAAGCATTGGCCGGCTTTGCTGGCCGCCACTGCAGCGTCCTCACCGCAAGCGGCGTCGAGCAGGCCGAGCGCACGCTGGCAAGCGGCGTCCGTGTCGATGTCATCTTCTTGAGGCTGGGCGCCGACGGTGACGAGCTTTCCGGTCTGAACCAGATCGAGAGGCTTCGGTCCCACAGCTCGGCGCAGGGGGCTCCCGTGGTGGTGTTCGCCGACCGAAAGGATCGCGAGTTCGTAAACCGGGTTTACGAATTCCCGAGGACCTGCTATGTGCAGCGAACGAACCGGCGCGAGGAGCAGGCGGCGGCGATCAGGAACGCGCTCGATTTCTGGTGCTCGACAGCCGTATTGCCGAAACGCCCGCTGCGCGCGGCGAGGTAAGGGCCGGAGGGGATCCGGCCCCGACGTCAAAGCTACAGTCCTTTCCGTCCCAGGAACTCAATGAGATCGACAATCCGTTTGGAATAACCCCATTCGTTGTCGTACCAGGCGACGACTTTTACCAGATTGCCGTCCAGCACCTTGGTCATTTCGGCGTCGACGATCGAGCTGTGCGGGTCATGCATCAGGTCCGAGGAGACCACGGGATCCTCGGTATAGCCGAGAATTCCTTTCAAGCCGTTATTGGCGGCCTCTTTCAAGGCCTCATTGACTTCCTGAGCTGTGGTGTTGCGCTTGAGAACGGCGACGAAATCCACGACGGAGACGTCGGGCGTGGGCACTCGCAGCGCATAGCCGTCCAACTTGCCTTTCAGTTCGGGGATCACCAGGCCGATGGCCTTGGCGGCGCCCGTTGTGGTCGGGATCATATTCAACGCAGCGGCGCGGGCTCGGCGCAGGTCTTTATGTGGAAAATCGAGAACGTTCTGATCGTTGGTGTAGGAGTGGACGGTGGTCATGGAGCCCTTTTCGATGCCGAACTTATCGTTCAGCACCTTCACCACAGGGGCGAGGCAGTTGGTCGTACAGGAAGCGTTGGAAATAATATTGTGCTTCTGGGGGTCGTAGGTATTTTCATTGACTCCCAGCACAATGGTGACGTCCTCGTTCTTGGCGGGGGCGGAAATGATGACCTTTTTCACCGTACCGCGCAAGTGTTTAGACGCC
>Ga0209581_1002745_pt1 | contig 16148 bp, 10 predicted proteins | sample Coa_R2_FD_187160 | JGI IMG/M metagenome (GOLD analysis project Ga0209581, IMG submission 187160) | Surface soil microbial communities from Centralia Pennsylvania, which are recovering from an underground coalmine fire - Coalmine... | ecosystem: Environmental > Terrestrial > Soil > Unclassified ...
CGACATGGTGAAGGGGCCCGGCACGGTCATCTTCACCGGCTTCTTGGTGTTGGCGCGCAGGAACTGAAGATCGCGCAGCTCGACCGGATATTTCCGCCTGATCCTCGCCGTGACGCGCGGCACCGGGATCGGCTTGCCGCTGCGGTTGAGCGTCGAACCCGGGTTGCCGGTATCGACGCCCTCGAGCGCGGTGGCGAAGCGGTTGGAATAGCTTTCGCGCCGTTGCTCGCCGTCGCTGATGATGTCGAGGCCGGCGCGCTCCTGGTCGCGGATGGCAAGAAGCGTCGCCTCGTCCTGCCTGGCTTCCAGCTGCTTGGGATCGGGCTGCCACAGATCGTCCATGCGCACGCGCGGCACCATCTTGGACAGCCGGGCGCGGTCGATCAACCAGTCCGGCTGCGGATAGGAGCCGACCAAAGTGGTGGGGAAGAGCGTCGCCATGTTATTTGGCAAGCTCGGCGCGCACGATCTTGGCGCCCTCGACCATGGCCTGCATCTTGCCGAACGCGATCTCGCGCGGCAGGTATTTCAGTCCGCAGTCCGGTGCCACCACGATTCTCTCCGCCGGCACATGAGGCAGCGCGCGGCGGATGCGCGCGGCGACCGTCTCCGGCGTCTCGATCGCCATGTCCGACAGATCGAGCACGCCGAGGATGATGGTCTTGCCCGGCAGTTTTTGCAGCACCGAGCAATCGAGGTTCGACTGCGCGGTTTCGATCGACACCTGCTGCACCGGCGTGCCGGCAAGTTCCGGCAGGAACGAGTAGCCCTCCGGGCGGACGTGGATGATGGCGGCATAGCCGAAGCAGATGTGGATGGCGGTCGTGCCTTTGACGCCGTCGAGCGCGGCTTGCAGGCCGCGCAGGCCGATCTTGCGCGCCTTGTCCGGCCGCGCCTGCATATAGGGCTCGTCGATCTGCACGATGTCGGCGCCGGCCCTGAACAAATCCTTGATCTCGGCATTCACCGCCGCAGCGTAGTCGAGCACCATCTCCTGCTCGTCCTTGTAATAGTCGTTCTGCGCCTGCTGCGACATGGTGAAGGGACCGGGCACGGTGATCTTGATGGTGCGGTCGGTATTGGCGCGCAGGAATTCGACGTCGCGCACCTCGACCGGCTGCCTGCGGCGCACCTTGCCGGTGATGCGCGGCACCGGATTGGGATGGCCGGAGCGGTCGAGCGCGGTGCCGGGATTGTCGATGTCGACGCCGTCGAGCGCGGTGGCAAAGCGGTTGGAATAGCTCTCGCGGCGCTGCTCGCCGTCGGTGATGATGTCGAGCCCGGCGCGCTCCTGGTCGCGGATGGCGATGAGCGTGGCGTCGTCCTGCGCCTCGTCGAGGTATTCCGGCGCGACGCGCCACAATTCGCGCGCCCGCACCCGCGGCGGGAAGCGGCCGGCGAGCTTCTTGCGGTCGATCAGCCAGTCCGGCTGCGCGTAGGAGCCGACCAGCGAGGTCGGCAGCAGCGGCAACGCCATCGTCTCCTCCCAATATTTTTTGTCATGGCCGGGCTTGTCACGACAAGTCGGCCATGGCCGACTTGTAGCATGCTAATCCTTGCGCAACTCGGGCAAGCCCGAGTTGCGATGCCATCTCGCTTAGGATGGCACATTGCTTCCCTAAGCGGGATGCGCGGGTCAAGCCCGCGCATGACAGGCTAGGAATTTGCCGCCGCAATACTCATTGCCAATACCTGCGCAACATGCAGCGCGTCGCGCGCGGCGCCGTCGTGGATCTGGTGCCGGCACGAGGTGCCGTCGGCGACGATCAGCGCGTCGGGCGGCGCCTTGCGCACCGCCGGCAACAGCGACAGCTCGCCCATCTTGAGCGAGACGTCGATGGTGTCCTTGCCGTAGCCGAAGGCGCCGGCCATGCCGCAGCAGCTCGATTCGATCGTTTCCACGCCGAGCTCGGGCACCAGCCTGAGCACGCTTTCCACCGCCCCGATGGCGTCGAACGCTTTCTGATGGCAGTGGCCGTGCAGCAGCGCCTTGCGCTTCAAGGGGCCGAGCGGCAGGTTGAGGCGGCCCGCGGCCTGCTCGCGCGCCAGAAACTCCTCGAACAGCCAGGCGTTGCTGGAGAGTTTCTCGACCGCCTCGCCCTTCATCAGCGCCGGCAGCTCGTCGCGGAAGGTGAAAAGACAGCTCGGCTCCAATCCGATCACCGGCACACCGCGCGCGATGTAGGGCGCGAGCACGGCAAGCGTGCGCTGCAATTCATGCTTGGCCTCGGCGATCTGCCCCACCGACAGGAAAGTGCGGCCGCAGCACAGCGGACGTTTCTCCTCGTCATTCGACAACGGCGCATGGACACGATAACCGCCGGCGACCAGCACGCGCCGCGCCGCCTCCAGATTTTCGCGCTCGAAATAGCGGTTGAAGGTGTCGGCGAACAGCACCACGTCGCGCCCGCTGCCGGCGCCGCTCGCCGCATAGGACCAGTCGGAGCGGTCCTCGTAGATGTCGGCGCGCCATCGCGGCAGGCTGCGCTTGCGGGAAAAGCCGGCGAACAGTTCGGAGGCCTGGCGCAGCGTGTCGTTGCTGTTGCGCAGATTGAACAGCCACGGGCGTTCGGCGGCGTAAGGCGCATAGCGCGGCAGCCAGCCGATGAGCCGGTCGTGCCAGGACAGGCCGTGCTTCTTGGCGCGCGCCGCCTGCACCTCGATCTTCATGCGCGCCATGTCGACGCCGGTCGGGCATTCGCGCCGGCAGGCCTTGCAGGAGACGCAGAGTTTCAGCGTCTCGGCCATCTCGTCGGCGGCGAGCGCATCGGGGCCGAGCTGGCCGGTGACGGCAAGGCGCAGCGTGTTGGCGCGGCCGCGCGTGACGTCGCGCTCGTCGCGGGTGACGCGATAGCTCGGGCACATCACGCCGCCGGCCAATTTTCGGCAGGCGCCGTTGTTGTTGCACATCTCGATCGCGCCCTGGAAGCCGCCGCCGGCGCCGGGATAGGCCGACCAGTCGAGGTGCGTTTCCAGCGCCGCGCCGCGATAGCCGGGCGCGTAACGGAACAGGTTGCGGTCGTCGAACCTCGGCGGGCGCACCACCTTGCCGGGATTGAACAGGCCGCCCGGATCGAAACGGTCCTTCACCTCCTCGAAAGCGCGCGTCAGACGCTCGCCGAACATCGGCGCGTTGAACTCCGAGCGCACCAGGCCGTCGCCGTGCTCGCCGGAATGCGAGCCCTTGTATTCGCGCACCATGGCGAAGGCTTCCTCGGCGATGGCGCGCATGGCGGCGACGTCTTTGTCCTGCCGCAGGTTGAGGATCGGCCGCACGTGCAGGCAGCCGGAGCCGGCATGGGCGTACCAGGTGCCGCGGGTGCCGTGCTTCTCGAAGATCGCGGTCAGGCGCGACGTGTACTCGGCGAGATGCTCGAGCGGCACCGCGCAGTCCTCGACGAAGGAGACCGGTTTGCCTTCCTCCTTCATCGACATCATGATGTTGAGGCCGGAGGTGCGCACTTCGGTGATCGCGGCCTGCAGCGCCGGCTCGACCACCTCGACCACGCCGCCCCATTTTTCGCCCGTCTTGTCCCAGCCGAAGCCGAGCTCGCCGACGAGATCCTTGAGGTTGAGCAGGTTCTGCAGGTTGTCGGCGTAATCCTCGTCGCCGAATTCGACCAGCAGGATCGCCTCCGGCGCGCCGCGCACGAATTTTTCCATCGTCGGCTGGAAGATCGGGATGGCGCGCGCCAGCTCGATCATGGTGCGGTCGATGAGCTCGACGGCGATCGGATTGAGCCGCACGAGGTGCTGGGCGGCATCCATCGCGCCGCGGAAGCTGCCGAAATGCACGGCGCCGACGGCGCGGCGCGGCAACAGCGGCGACAGCGCGAGCTCGATGCGGGTCGAGAAGGCGAGCGTGCCTTCCGAACCGACCAGGATGTGCGCGAGGTTGATGTCGTTGCGACCCGGCACCAGCGCGTCGAGATTGTAGCCGCCGACCCGGCGCTGCACTTTCGGGAAGCGCGTCTCGATTTCGTCCGCTTCGCGGGCGCCGATCGCCAACAGATCCCGGGCGAGCGGGCGCAGCGGCGCCGGCACGTCATCGACGTTGCCGCCGATACGGCCGAAATGCGCCAGCGTGCCGTCGGCGAGCACCGCCTCGATCGAAACCACGTTGTCGCGCATGGTGCCGTAGCGCATCGAGCGGCCGCCGCAGGAATTGTTGGCGGCCATGCCGCCGATGGTGGCGCGCGACGAGGTCGAGATATCGACCGGAAACCAAAGCCCGTGCGGCTTGAGCTGGCGGTTGAGATCGTCGAGCACGATGCCGGGCTCGACCGTGCAGCGGGCGCGCTTGACGTCGAGGTCGAGGATGCGCGTGAGGTACTTGGAACAGTCGACGACGAGCGATTCCCCGACGGTCTGCCCGGCCTGCGACGTTCCGCCGCCCCTCGCCAGCACGGTGACCTTCTCGGAGCGCGCAATCTCGATCGCCCGTTCGGCTTCTTCAATGGTGCGGGGAGCGACCACGCCGACCGGCATGATCTGGTAATGCGAGGCGTCGGTGGCGTAGCGGCCGCGCGTGAAGCGGTCGAAATGCACCTCCCCGCTCAGTTCGGCCTTCAGCCGCCGTTCCAGCCCGGGCATCACGACTGACACGTTTCTTATCCTTTTTGGGCTGCGCTAAGCCTATGCATTGGGAGTTGTTTGCATTGCGGAAAACCGCTTGACCCGACTGTTACATTCATAGTTCAACGCAGCAAGACACCGCTCCCTGGCCGGGATCGGCCGGGAACATCCCGAAAAACCTTTGATCTAGCGCCGTTTAGGAGTGGATTGGCTATGGCTCAGAATTCTTCGCGCGCCGTGGGGCGGCACCTCCTGCACATCCCGGGGCCGACACCGGTCCCCGACCGCATCCTGCGGGCCATGGACACGCCGATCATCGATCACCGCGGCCCGGAATTCGCCAAGCTCGCCAGGAAGTGCCTCGACGGCATCAAGACTATCTTCAAGACCACCAACCCGGTCGTGATCTTCACCGCGACCGGCACCGGGGCCTGGGAAGCGGCGCTGGTCAACACGCTGTCGCCCGGCGACAAGGTGCTGATGGTGGAGACCGGCCAGTTCGCCACGCTGTGGAAGAAGATGGCCGAGAAGCTTGGCCTCAAGCCCGAGTTCATCGCCACCGACTGGCGCAACGGCGCCGACCCGAAGGCAATCGAAGCCAGGCTCCGCGAGGACAAGAACAAAGAGATCAAGGCGGTCTGCATCCTGCACAACGAGACTTCGACCGGCGCGCTGACGCCCGTCGCCGAGATCCGCAAGGCCATCGACGCCGCCAATCATCCGGCGCTGTTTTTCGTCGACACCATCTCCTCGCTCGCCTCGGCCGACTACCGGCACGACGAGTGGGGCGTCGACGTCTCGGTCGGCGGCGCGCAGAAGGGCCTGATGCTGCCGCCCGGCATGTCGTTCAACGCCGTCTCCGACAAGGCGCTGGCCGCCAACAAGACCGCCAAGATGCCGAAGTCGTTCTGGGCCTGGGACGAGATGCTGACCATGAACAAGATCGGCTTCTTCCCCTACACGCCGGCGACGCAGATGCTGCACGGCCTCGCCGAAGGCATCGAGATGCTGCACGAGGAAGGCCTCGACAACGTCTTCGCCCGGCACAACCGTCTCGCCGAAGCGACCCGCCGCGCGGTGAAGGCCTGGGGTCTTGAAAATCTCAACAAGAACGCCAGCCAGTATTCGCCGACCATCACCGCGATCCTGCTGCCCGAGGGCCACGACGCCGACAAGTTCCGCGCGCTGGCGCTCGAGGAGTTCAACATCTCCTACGGCGCGAGTTTCGGCCAATATGCCGGCAAGTATTTCCGCATCGGCCACCTCGGCGACATCAACGACGCCGCGCTGATCGCAGGGCTTGGCGCCACCGAAATGGCGCTGCAGCTCGCCGGCGTGCCGATCAAGAAAGGCGGCGTGCAGGTGGCGATGGATTACCTCGTTTCCGCGCTCGGCGGCGGCGCCAAGAAGGCGGCGGCGGAGTAGCTTCGTTCCACCATCTTCGCGTTGTCATGGCCGGCCTTGTGCCGGCCATCTCGCTTAGGGAGGCACCTTGCCCGCCTGATCGAGATCGCCGGGACTAGCGCCCGGCGATGACAAGGTGAGTTACGCCGCCACGACCCAATCGTTGGCCTGCACGATCCGCGCGACGAAATCGGACATCACCTTCAAGGTCGTCTCCGGCGCCTCGCGCTGCGGCGAATGTTTGGCGCCCTTGAGCAGCGCGACCTCGACCGGGCAGTAGCATTCCCGCTCGGCGACCTCGATCTGCTTCACCGTGCCGTATTGGTCGCCCTCGCCCTGCACGATCAGCGTGGGCACGCGGATATAGGCGAGGAATTCGGTGATGTCCCATTTGCGGAATTCCGGATCGAGCCAGGCGCCGTTCCAGCCCAGAAAAGCGTTGTCGACATGCGCGTGCCAACGGGCAAGGCGCTGCCGCAGGTCGCCGCTCTCATAGGCCTTCCTCGCCGCGACGATCGAAGCGATGCCAACGTCCTCGGTGAAGAAATGCGGCGCGATCAGGATGAGCCCGCCGACGCGGTGATCCTGGCGCGAGCCGGCATAGATCGCAGCAATCGATGCGCCGTCGCTGTGGCCGATCAAGAGGCCGCGCTGCAAGCCAATGGCGTCAAGCAGTTTTGGCAGCACCTCACGCGCCTCGTCGTGCATGTAAGTCAGCGGGCGCGGCAGCTCGACCGGCGACGATTTGCCGTAGCCGGCGCGCGAATAGACGAAGACGCCGCAGCCGGTCGCCGTCTGCAGCTTGTCGGGAAAGTCATTCCACAACCCGACGCAGCCGAGACCCTCGTGCAGCAGCACCAGGGTCGGCGCCTCGCCGGGCCGCGGCCCGATCATGCGGTACTCGAGGTTTTGCGGGCCGATGGAGAGGAAACCGGAGTCGGAGAGTGGCATTGCGAATTACGATCTCTCAGTTGTCATGGCCGGGCTTGTCCCGGCCATCCCGCTTAGGATGGCATGACGCCTCCCTAAGCGGGATCACCGGGACTCGGCCCTTCGGGCCGGCCCGGCGATAACAGCAAAACTATGCCTGACCTTCCGCCCTGAGCTTGAAACGCTGGATCTTGCCGGTCGCGGTCTTGGGCAGCTCGGTGCGGAACTCGATCCAGCGCGGATACTTGAACGGCGCGAGCTTCTGCTTGACGTGCTCCTGCAGCGCCGCGACGAGCGCGTCGGTCGCCTTGTCCGGCACTTTCAGCACGACGAAGGCCTTCGGCTTCACCAGCCGCTGTTCGTCGAACCAGCCGACGACCGCCGCCTCCAGCACCTCCGGATGCGACGACAGCGCCGCCTCGACCTCGAACGGCGACACGTACATGCCGGACACCTTGAGCATGTCGTCGGCGCGGCCGCAGCAGATGTAGTAGCCGTCGGCGTCCTCGATGTACTTGTCGCCGGAGCGCGTCCACTCGCCCTGGAAGGTCGAGCGCGACTTCTCGCGGTTGTTCCAATACATGATGGCGCTGGTCGGCCCGCGCACGTAGAGCTCGCCCATCTCGCCCGGCGGCACCTCCTCGCCGTCCTCGCCGACGAGCTTGATGTCGTAGCCCGGCACCGCCTTGCCGGTGGTGCCGTATTTGGTCGCGCCCGGGCGGTTGGTCAGGTAGATGTGCAGCATTTCGGTGGTGCCGAGGCCGTCGGAGATGTCGACGCCGTAGCGCTCCTTCCAGCGCCTGGCGATATCCTCCGGCAACGCCTCGCCGGCCGAGATGCAGCGCCGGATCTTGACCTCCGACTTCTGCGGCGCGTTCGGGCTCGCCAGGAACGCGGCATAGAACGTCGGCACGGCATAGAACACCGTGACCGGATATTTCCTGAGCAGCGCCGCGACGCCGTCCGGCGTCGGCCGTTCGGCATTGAGCACGGTGGTGGCGCCGACCATCAAGGGGAAGGTCATGGCGTTGCCGAGGCCGTAGGCAAAGAACAGCTTGGCCACCGAATAGCAGACGTCGCTTTCCTTGATGCCGGCGACCGGCGTGCCGTAGAGATCGGCGGTGAGCTTGAGGCTGGCGTGGACGTGCACGGCGCCCTTGGGCTTGCCGGTCGAACCGGAGGTGTAGAGCCAGAACGCCATGTCGTCGCATGTGGTCGGCGCGGTGTAATCGTCGGGCTCGTCGGCGCCGATCAGGTCCTCGAACAGCCGGTAGCCGTGCGGGTTGCTGCCCGAGACGATGACGTGTTCGAGGTCGGGCGACTGCTTGATCAGCTTCTCGAATTTCGGGAACAGCGCTTCCGAGACCACGAGGCATTTGGCGCGGCTGTCGGCCAGCATGAAGCGGTAGTCGTCCTCGGTGAGCAGCGTGTTGACCGGCACGGCGATAATGCCGGCCTTGAGGCAGCCGAGGAATGCGGTCGGCCAGTCGACGGTGTCGAGCATGGCCATCAGCACGCGCTCCTCGCGCCGGATGCCGAGGCCGCGCAGCGCGGTCGAGAACCGCGCGACGCGGTCGGCGAGTTGGCCGTAAGTGTGCGTGCCGCGCGCGTCGATATAGGCCGGCTTGTTGGCTCTCCCGGCGTCGAGATTGAGCTTCAGCACGTCGGCGGCGAAATTATAGTCGCGCGGCACCCCGGCGGCGGCGGCCGGGGCCTCTGCCACCGCCGCGACAGCGGACGTCATAGGCGTCTCCTCCGCATCAGGCCTTGCCCAGCATCCTGACCTGGAAGGCGTCGAAGGTGAGTTCGCACACCTGCCACCACGAATAGCTCGACTGCCGGAACGACATCAGGCTTTCGAGAATCCTCTTGAAGCGCGCGTTCTTGGCGGACAGCTCGGCATAGACCTCGTTGGCGGCCTTGTAGGAGGCCTCCATGATCTCCGGCGAGAACGGCCGCAGCTGCGCGCCGTTGGCGACCAGCCGCTTCATCGCCGGCGGGTTGACCGCATCGTATTTTGCCGTCATGCGCAAGCCCGCTTCGCGCGCCGCCGAGAACAGGATCGCCTGATAGGCCTTGCTCAAGCCTTCCCATTTCGGCTTGTTGATGAGCAGGTGCCCGGTGGCGCCGCCCTCCCACCAGCCGGGATAATAGTAGTACTTGGCGACCCTGTAGAAGCCGAGCTTCTCGTCGTCATAGGGGCCGATCCATTCGACGGCGTCGAGCGTGCCTTTCTCCAGCGCCGGGTAGATGTCGCCGGGCGCAAGCTGCTGCGAGACGACGCCGAGCTTGTTGGTGACGGTGCCGGCAAAGCCGCCGATGCGGAATTTCAGGCCCTTGAGGTCGTCGAGCGTCTTGATCTCCTTGCGGAACCAGCCGCCCATCTGGGCGCAGGTATTGCCCATCGGAATGCCGTAGCAGTTGAAATCGGCGAACAGGCCGTTGAGCAGGTCCATGCCGCCGCCGAACAGCTGCCAGGAATCCTGCTGCCGCGCGTTGAGGCCGAACGGGATCGCGGTGCAGAAGCCGAAGGACGGGTCTTTGCCCCAGTAGTAGTAGCCCGCGGTGTGCCCCACCTCGACCGTGCCGTTCTGCACGGCGTCGAGCACCTGCAGGCCGGGCACGATCTCGCCCGCGGCGAACACCTGGATCTGGAATTTGTTGTCGGTCGCTTCGGCGACGCGTTTGCTCAGGTCCTCGCAGGCGCCGTACAGCGTGTCGAGCGATTTCGGCCAGCTCGCGGTGAGCCGCCATTTCAGCTCGGGCATGGTCTGGGCGATGGCCGGTGCCGCCAAGGCGGACGCGGCAAGTCCGGCGCCGGCCGCGCGCAGGAATTCACGGCGTTTCATGGCTTACCTCCCTGTTTTGCGTTTCCCTTACGGTTTTTGGCGGGCGCCTCGTGGGAAGAGGCCCAATCGGGGCCCGCGGCTTTTTTCGAATTATGCGAGCGGTGGGCGGCGGGCGCAATGTGATTATAGTTCCGCAACAGGCGCGCGCGGGTTCACCAGGCGCGCGCGGGTTATGGCCTCTATTCCGCGGCGATTGATGTGGTAAGCGAAATTTGCCGGTATGGTGAGGCCCGTAACGCAGGAGTTTGCGATGATTTTCAGCCGGGACCGCATTCTGACAACCCATGTCGGCAGTCTGCCGCGCAACGAGAAACTGTCCGATCTGCTGATCGCGCAGGAGGAGGGCCGCGCTTACGACGCCAAGCTGATGGCGGCCGAGATGGACAACGCCGTGCGCCACGTGGTGCAGAAGCAGATGGACGCCGGCATCGACATCGGCAATGACGGCGAGCAGCGCCGCATCGGCTTCCAGACCTACGTGCCGCAGCGCATGACCGGCTTTGCCGGCGTGTCGAAGCGCAGGCGCGGCATCGAATTCGAGGAATTTCCCGAACTGGTGAGCTACCTGATGCGGCGCTTCCCCAGCGCGCCCAAGAGCCAGCAAGGCGCGCCGGAAGCGCAGGCCGACATCAAATACAAGGACATGAAGCCGATCACCGAGGAGATCGCCGGCTTCAACAGAATCGCCGGCGAACTCGGCGCGTTTTCCGAGCGCTTCATGACGGCGCCCTCGCCCGGCATCATTTCGACCACCATGCTCAACGCCTTCTACAAGTCGCATGACGATTATCTCGACGCCATCGCGCGCGAGATGAAGAACGAATACCAGGCGATCCACAAAGCCGGACTGATCCTGCAGATCGACGCGCCCGACCTCGCCATGGACCGCGTCATGATGTACCGCGACCTCGACGACGCCGGCTTCGTCAAGCGCTGCGAGCGCCACGTGCAGGCGATCAATGACGGCATCGCCGGCATTCCGCGCGACCGCGTGCGGCTGCACATTTGTTATGGCAATTGGGAAGGCCCGCACATTCACGACATCGCGCTGGAGAAGATCCTGCCGGCGCTGTACCAGGCACGCGTCGGGGCGCTGTCGATCGAGTTCTCCAACCCGCGTCACGCCCACGAATACGAGGCGCTCAAGAAGCATCCGCTGCCGAAGGACATGCTGCTGATTCCGGGCGTGGTCGAGACCACCAGCAATTTCGTCGAGCACCCGGAGGTCGTGGCGCGGCGCATCGAGGAGGCGGTGCGCGCGGTCGGCGAGCGCGAGCGCGTCATCGCCTCGACCGATTGCGGCTTCGGCACCTTCACCAAGCGCGAATGGGTGATCGAGCCGGTGGTGTGGCTGAAACTCGCCGCCATCCGCAAGGGCGCCGACATTGCCTCGGCGAGGCTGTGGGGACGCAAGAGCGCGGCGTGATTTCCCGATCCCTCCCGCTGCGCGGGCAGGGATGACGCAGGCGCGCGTCATCGCCCCTGTTCTTTGCGGCGCGGGGTACGCCGTAGCCTGGTCTTCTGCCTCGGCCAGATGCCGAGGGGACGGCGCGCCGTTCGGCGCAGCCTGTCTTGAGTTGCGTGCAGGGTTTTGCCCTGCACGGCGCCTTGCGGCGCGCCATCGCGGCGTTTTCCTTGCTGTGCCGGGCCGCGCTTTGCCCACGAGGCGCTTCGCTTGGCTTTCTTCCCCTGCCGCGTTTCGGTCCATCGGGCCACGACACGTTCGGGGCGTCCTGCTTTGCTTGGCGGCTCGCCGTCAGCCAGCTCCTGGCAGGGACTCGGTAGTGGTCCCGGGCGGAGCCCCGGCACAGCCCGAGTGCGAGGTTACGGGACCTCGCCCGCGGGCGCCGCGCAGCCGCCGGGTTTTCACCCGTCCGGCCCGGGATGGTCGGTGGCTGTTCTCCGCCACCATCCGCAATCCCGCTTGCCCCATCATCGGAACGTCTCGCGATGACGCCCTCAGCCGAGCAAGGCAGTCTGGAATATGGTCCTAGATTGTGGCAAATCTATGGACAAAATTCCTAGCTCGGCAACGCCTCGCAATTGCGCTGAAATTACGCAAGGCTGCGCCTATAATGCTGCGATCCCGCCCGCTATAAAGCCGGCCAACCGACAAACGCCCAGCAAGGGAGCGAACGCCATGGATGTAAAATCGCACGAGCCGCGCAAGATCACCGCCGAGGACATCAACCCGCGCTACAATTGGGGCCGCCATCTGCCGGTGCTCGGCACCATGGGCGTCGACTTCGAGGAGCGCGTCGACTACCGCCGCCTGCACCGCTACCGGCTCGGCCGCGCGCAGGCGGCGCTGGAGAAGTCCGAGTGCGGGGCGCTCCTGCTGTTCGACGACAACAACATCCGCTACGTCACTTCGACCAAGATCGGCGAATGGGCGCGCGACAAGCTCTCGCGCTTCGCGCTGCTGATCCGCGGCCAGGATCCGATCCTGTGGGACTTCGGCTCGGCCGCCGTGCACCACAAGCTCTATTCGCCCTGGCTGCCCGAGGAAAACTGCCGGGCCGGTCTGGTCGGCCTGCGCGGCACCGTCGATCCGGCCTTCGGCCTGATGAAGCGCCACGCCGAGGAGATGGCCTCGCTGCTCAGAGAGGCCGGCGTCGCCAAGATGCCGCTCGGCGTCGACATCATCGAGCCGCCGATGATGTTCGAGCTGGAAAAGACCGGGCTCAAGATCAAGGACGGCCAGCAGATCATGCTGTCGGCGCGCGAGATCAAGTCATCCGACGAGATCGCGCTTTTGAACCGCGCCGCGGCCATGGTCGACGGCGCCTATGACGTCGTCAACGAGATGCTGCGGCCCGGCATCCGCGAGAACGACATCGTCGCCGAGGTCAACAAGTTCCTCTACACCCACGGCTCCGACGACGTCGAAGCGGTCAACGCCATCTCCGGCGAGCGCTGCAATCCGCACCCGCACAACTTCACCGACCGCATGATCCGCCCGGGCGACCAGGCCTTCTTCGACATCCTGCAGTCGTTCATGGGCTATCGCACCTGCTACTACCGCACCTTCAACGTGGTGCGGGCGACGCCGGCGCAGCACGACGCCTACCGCATGGCGCGCGAGTGGCTCGACAACGCCATCGAGCGCATCAAGCCGGGCGCCTCGACCGCGCACATCTGCGAGGTGTTCCCGAAGGCCAACGAGTTCGGCTTCCCCGACGAGATGGCGGCCTTCGGCCTGCAATTCGCCCACGGCCTCGGCCTCAACCTGCATGAGCGCCCGATCATCTCGCGCGTGGTGTCGATGGATCACCCGACCGAGATCAAGGAGGGCATGGTGTTCGCCATCGAAACCTGGGCGCCGGCGAGCGACGGCTATTCGGCGGCGCGCATCGAGGAAGAGGTGGTGGTCACCGACAACGGCTGCCGCATCATCTCGCTGTTCCCGGCGGAGGAATTGCCGATCTCGGCGAAGTATTAGGGCTGTTAAGCCACGCGGACCCGCGCGACGAATTCCTGGGCTTCTTCCTGCAAGGCGCCGGCCTGACGGTTGAGGTCGGCGACCGCCCGCATGATGAGCTGGGCGCCCTGCCGCGTGCGGCCGGCGAAGTCGCTGACGCCGGCAACCGTCTCGGCGACCTGACGCGTCCGCGCGGCGGCGCCGTCGACGCCTTGCGCGATCTTCGCCGTCGCCTCGCTTTGCAGGCGGATCGATCCGGTTATGGCCTGCGATACCTGCTCGATATTGGCGATCACGGACGACATCGACTGGGTGGCGTCGCGCACGCCGTCGATGACGCCGCCGACCGCGGCGGTCTTGTCCTTGATGTCGGCCAGCGCCTTGGTGGTCTGAGCCGCCAGCATCTTGACCTCCTGGGCGACCACGGCAAAGCCGCGGCCGGCCTCGCCGGCGCGGGCCGCCTCGATGGTGGCGTTGAGCGCCAGGAGGTTGGTCTGACTGGCGATCGCCTGGATCATGCCGGCGACCTTGTCGATTTCGCTGACGGTCAGCGACAGATTGTCGGCATTGGCGACCGCCACGTCGGCGCGGCGGGTGGCTTCGACCACGACCTTGGAGGCATTGACGAGCTGCTGGTTGATGTCGTGCATGGACATCGACAGTTCGTCGATGGCGTCGGACACGGTGCCGGCCCCATGCTTGGTTTCTTCGGCCGTGACCGCCGCCTGGCGCGCCGAGCGGCCGGATTCCTCGGCGACCTCGTTCATCGAGCGCGCCGAACCGTCGAGCTGGGCGGCGGCGAAGGCGAGCTCGGCGGCGACGCTCAGGATCCTGCTTTCGAAGCTGCCGGCAAGACGATCGAGCGCGGCACGCTTTTCGGCGGCGGCCTGTTCGCGCTCCCGGGCGCGTTGCTGCTGCGCGTCGCGCAGCGCCACGGCATTGTCGCGAAACACCATCACGGCGCGCGCCATGGCGCCGACCTCGTCGGTGCGCTTGAGGCCCTCGACCGCCGCGCCGAACTGGCCGGCGGCGATCTCGCGCATCACCGCGGCCAGCCGCCGCAGCGGCCCGGCGACGTTGCGATGGGCAAGGTACATGGCCAGCAGCACCGTGCCGACCGTACCGCCGATCAGCACGATCAGCAGCACCCGATAGGTTGCGGCCTTGTGGTCCGCGGCAGCGGCGATCGTCATCTTGCTGTCGCCGCCGAGGATGTCGATCAACCGATTCATGCTGGTGGTGGCGTCGACCAGCGCCGGATCGAACTTGAATTCGAGCGTCCAGCGCGCCTGCTCCGCCCGGCCATTTTTCATCATGCCGTGCACCGAATTGGCGATGTCGGCGACGAGATCGAGCCGCCTGAGCATGCCGTCGAGGTCCTCGCGAGAGCCGGGAAGATAGGCGGCGGCGTTGGCGAGCGCCGCCTTGGCGGCGGCGTATTGACCGGCGCGCTCGTCATTGGCTTCGCGCTCGGTGTCCGGATCGCTCGTGCCGGCCATCTTGTAAGTGGCGAGCCCCATCCATCCGACGGCGATCTTGGCTTCGGTCAGGGCAAGGCGAGCCGGCTCGACCTGCTGCGAAACGATTTCGTTGATGCGGTCGATTTCATGCAGACTGCGCAGCGTCAGCCAGTTGGCGCCGGCCGACATGACGCCCAGCGCGGCGATCAAAAGCACGGTCTTGGCCGCGATCGGCAGACGGATGGAGATTTTTCGCATGACGTGTGAAACGGCGATCGGAAACAACGGTGTCGGAGAAAAATCGTGTAGACGCCAACCGTTCCCAGTCCCTTAATCGGCGAGTCATGCGTTTGCAATTTTTGTCACAATCGACTCTCTGACAATCGTCGGCTGTCACAATCGCGCACCCGAAAAACTTTCGTTTCATGACAGCGCCGATAAGTGGCATTTAACTTTTTGCCGCTATCACCGCGCGCAACGGTTTCAGCATTTCACCGGCGACGCAGGAGCGGCCATGAACGCCACGAAGTACAATGTGCTGTTTCTGGGCGGCGGCAATGCCGCGCGTTCGATCTTCGCCGAAGCGATTCTCAGCCGCGACGGCGCCGGCACGTTCCAGGCATTCTCCGCCGGCGTGCAGCCAAGGCCGTTGCCCGATGCGCACGCGATCGACCTGCTGGCGCGCATGAATTTCGCGACCGCCGGGCTCAAGCCGAAAAGCTGGGAGACCTACGCCGGCGAAGGCGCGCCGAATTTCGATTTCATCTTCTCGGTGTGCGACGCCGCGGCGATGATGCCGCGCGCGATGTGGCGGGGCAATCCGGTTTTCGCGCACTGGGGCATCGACGATCCGGCCAAGGCGGAGGGCAACGAGTCGCAGATCAGGCTCGCCTATGCCGACGCTTTCCGCATGCTGTCGAACCGCATCGGCATCTTCGTCAACCTGCCGCTGCGATCGCTCGACCGGCTGACCGTGCAGCGCCAGCTCGACCGCATCGGCGGCAAGGCCGAGGGCGCGGTGGCCGCGGCCTAGCCGCCGGCCTGCTTCAGCGCGGCGAGGCGCCGTTCGAGCTCGCGCCTGAACTGATAGTCGGGGTGGCCGAATTCCCTGTTGCGGCGGGCGATGAACTCGCGTTGCTCGCGCCTGAGCCGGCGCGCGGCCTCCGGCTTGAGCTTGTTGAGCGCGGCCTGGTAGGCCTCGTTGATCTCGCGGTCGAGGCGCGTCAGCTCGGGATCGGAGCAGATCGCCTTTTCCACCGCGCGCTTGACGGTGTCGCAGTCGAAGGTCGGCAGCGCCTCGCGCGGACCGGCGGCGATGCGGCGGTCGCGCTCCTGGCGCGCCTTGGCGAGCATCTCCGCCGCGACGTCGAGGTGCGGGGCAAGGCGCAGCGCCTGTTCGAAATCGGCGATGGCGCGGTCGAGATTGCCCTTGGCGTGATAGGCGACGCCGCGATTGTAGAAGGCGAGAGGGAAGCCGGGATCGAGCGCCAGCGCCCGGTCGTAGTCGGC
>Ga0209581_1002747_pt1 | contig 16147 bp, 15 predicted proteins | sample Coa_R2_FD_187160 | JGI IMG/M metagenome (GOLD analysis project Ga0209581, IMG submission 187160) | Surface soil microbial communities from Centralia Pennsylvania, which are recovering from an underground coalmine fire - Coalmine... | ecosystem: Environmental > Terrestrial > Soil > Unclassified ...
CATGGCCCGACCTCGTCTCTATCACGCCCTTGAGGCATACGGGCTGGTCAAGATCCCCGGCGTGACGACCGTGGCTACCCTGCACGATCTCATACCGTTCCACACATCGACGGTCGCCCCTGAGCGCCGGACGATAGATCACCGTCTCGGCCTGGCGCGTTACGCGAGGTTGTTGAGACGCGTGGAGATGGTGCTGGCCGTCTCAGAAGCCACGCGTAACGACGCCATAGGGAGGCTGGGCGTAGATGCCGACCGCATCCGAGTGGTGTACGGCGCGTGCGACGACGCGCGCTTCTCGCCGCGGCCGGCATCCGAGGTGGACGCCGTCGTCGAGCGCTATAAGCTGCGCCGGCCTTACATCCTGCACGTCGGGTCGGCCGATCCCTATAAGAACACCCGGCGCGCCATCGACGCCTTCGACCTCTTCTTGCAGCGGACGCACGACAATTGCGCGCTGTATATCCCCGGCATGTGGCCCGTTCAGCCGGTTGAGGAGCTGCAGAACAGGCATCGACGGCTGCTTGCGGACGGGAAACTGGGCCTGCTCGGCTATGTGGCGGCGGACGATCTCCCGGCGCTGTATTGTGGCGCCGAGATGATGCTGTTTCCGTCGCTCGTGGAAGGATTCGGCATACCGGTTCTAGAGGCCATGCGCTGTGGCGTCCCCGTGGTGACATCAAACGTGTCGTCGCTACCCGAGGTCGCCGGTGAGGCCGCTCTGCTCGTCGATCCCTACGATACCGAAGCCATGGCGCACGCCATGGAGTCCCTGGCAACGGATAGCTCGCTTCGAGCCAGGCTCGTCGAGCGCGGTCATCAGCGTGCGGCACAATTCACCTTCCAGCGAACGGCCCGTGAGACCCTAGCCGTGTATAGAGAATTCGGTGCCGATGTCTAAGTCCGCCCACCTGCCGAAGCGCCAGCACAGATTTCGCCAACTGCTACAGATCGGCGCCGTGGTGGGGTTGTTCTATCTCGGCGTGGTCTGGCTGAGCATCCGCCACTATGGCGACAATCTTAGCAGTTTGATCCAAGTCGGGCAAAGAGCGCCGGAATCCGAACCGCATGGCCTGGGCCACCACGTGGTCGTGCTGCGCAACAGTACGGGCTACGACGGACAATTCTACTACTACATCGCGGACGATCCATTCTTGCAGAAGCGGACCTTCCGCTCCCCGTTCCGCTATCAGCGCATCGGCTATCCGGTGGTCGTATGGGCCGTCTCGCTGGGCCGGCGAGACTGGCGCCCAGCGGCCATGGTCGCGGTCAATATAGCGAGCGTGATCGCCGTCGCCATTCTCTCGGCGTATATCATCATCTGGCTCGCGCCGGAGATGAACCCCTGGTGGGCCCTGGCCTGCGCCATCAACCCCAGTCTTCTCGCCGCGGTGGTGCTCGACCTGGCTGAACCGCTGACCCTGGCGCTGTCCCTGGCCGGGCTCTTGCTCTACCTGCGCAGACGCATTATAATGGCCGCCATCATCTTTGCCGCGGCACTTCTGACGCGAGAGGTGGCGATCCTCATGCTGATACCGCTAGTCATGGCCGAAATACGCGCCCGCGCTACCGGCAACACCCTGATCTTGCTGCTGGCGATTGCGCCGTACCTCTTGTGGCAAGTGGTCCTGGGGTCCGCGTTTGGACACAGCGGCTTGAGTACCTCCGAGGGCAACTTCACCTTGCCATTTGCCGGCATACGCGCCGTTATCAGTGCGGCGCGCGGACAGCCGATACGCCAGGCCGTCATCCACCAGGGCCCCGTGCTGGCATTGGCGGTGTTCATGTTGCTCGCCTTGGGCGTCGCCGCCTGGCGGCTGGTCCGCCATTACGATATCTTTGATGCGGGCATAGCCGTCCATAGTCTGGCGGCGCTGTTCGCGGCACCGGTTATCTGGATCGCCTACTCATCCGCCGCCCGTGTCTTCGGCGGCCTCTTCCCGCTGACCATCTTCGCCTACGCGCGCCAGCGTTCGACGGCGCTTGCCCTGATTGTCGGTTGCAGCCTGCTCTTGACAGCGTTCGCCGTGGTGCGAACAGTGGCCATCACGCCAGCCGTGCCCTATTACCTCACGCCGTGACTATCGACCTCTGCTTGAGAGAGAACACAGGTCTCTTCAGTTGAATGGTCTATGACGAGACAAGCAATGAGGAGATACCCCCGATGCTTGGTCCCAGGCTGAGGACATTGTAGATGGCCGAGGTACTCGTCGGGGCTAACCTATGGCGTGCGGCGCCCGATGGTGTCGTGAACGAGAGCGTCGCAAAGCCCGCCGTGTTCGTGGTCAGCGTTCCCAGCAGGGTCCCGCCTGGCCCCGGAGCTCGCCAATAGACGTTGACCGTCTGATGCGCACCAAACCCGAAGACGTAGAGCGTGTTTGGCGTCCCTGCCGCCGCACTTGGCTTGGCCAGGAGCGTACGCGGCCGCACCACGAAGCGGCGGTAGCTCCAGCGGTGGCTTTGGAGACCATAGGCGATGAGATAGTACGTCCCCGCAGGCGTCATCGGGACCAGGAAGCGGGCCGACACGGCTCCGTTGGCTGCACTCGTAGTCGTGGTCAGGGGGCTGGATGCTGTATCCCAGAACAGGCCAACGAGTTCCCTCGGATTGAAGTTGGCACCCGTCACCGTCACGACCTGTCGATAACCCCCGCTTGTATCTTGGGATGGTGGATCTGTTCCACGATGGGCGCGACAGTCCGACGCTCCCTTTGGTTCTCACAGGCCGTCCACGAGCCCTGGTCGTCGCGCCCTTCTTCCCCCAGAGCCCGCACAGTTGCCTGGGCCGCGGAGCCCGCATCAGGCAAGGCTGGGCCGATAGGAAGGAGAGTTTCATGGATTCCGTCGCAGGTGTCTATGTTGGTATCGATGTGTCCAAGGACCGCTTGGACGGGGCCGTGCGGCCGACCGGCGCACGCTGGCAGGTGGCGAACGACGAGGCGGGGATCGCCACGCTGCTGGACCACGTGGCGGCCGTGACCCCCACGCTGGTCGTGTTGGAGGCCAGCGGCGGATACGAGCGGCCCATCGCGGCCGCCCTCGTCGCGGCGGGCTGGGCGGTGGCGGTCGTTAATCCCCGCCATGTGCGCGACTTCGCCAAGGCGACGGGCACGCTGGCCAAGACCGATGCCCTCGATGCGCAGGTACTCGCGCACTTCGCGGAGGCAGTGCGCCCCCGCGTGCAGCCGACGCCGGATGAGCTGGTGCAGGCGCTCCGCGCGCTCCTGGCCCGCCGCCGGCAGGTGGTGGGGATGTTTGTGGCTGAGAAGAATCGCCGCCCTGGTGCGGCGATGCGGGCGCGCCTCGAGGCGCACGTCGCGTTCTTGGAGGCGGAACTGGCCGCGCTCGACCAGGAGGTCGCGCAAGCGATCCGCCGGAGCTCGGCGTGGCGGGCGACCGCCGCCTTGTTGCGCAGTGCGCCGGGCGTGGGCCCTGTGGTCGCTACCACCCTGCTCGCCGAACTCCCCGAACTCGGCACGCTCGATCGCAAGCGGGTGGCGGCCCTCGTCGGCGTGGCCCCGTTCAATCGGGATAGCGGTACCAGGCGGGGACGGCGGGCGGTGTGGGGTGGGCGCGCGTCCGTCCGCGCGGTCCTGTACATGGCAACGGTGGTCGCCGTGCGCCATAACCCGGTGATCAAGGCCTTCTACGAACGTCTCCTGACGGCTGGCAAGGCCAAGAAGGTCGCGCTCACCGCCTGCATGCGCAAGCTGCTCACCATGCTCAACGCCATGCTCAAACACCGGACACCGTGGGGCCAGCAGGCGCCGCTGGCGGCATGATCCGAGCGATCCCCGCGGATCCGATGCGCGCTACCCCCCAGCGTCCACCCACCACGAGGAGGATCAGCTGCCCCAACGCCTTCTTTTCCAAGTAGCAAGGCGCTGAGCGGTGTGCCCAGTCGCGACCACCGAACTGAGTTGCTAGCCGGTTCAGCGGCTTGCAAACATATGCACGCGTGGGCATGGTAATACATAGGGCTGCTTCTTCAATACAACACCCGAGGGACTTGGTCAAGGCATGACGGGGCAAGCGCGATGCGCGCATGTCGTGAATTAGCAGGGCTATCTATAGTGTGATTCGGCTGGGAATGGTGCCTGCAACGACGCAGATGTTCTTTTCGGCCGGCGCAAGATCTCTGCTGCCGGCGCGACCATCGGGAGCGCGACCCCGCTCCGCGCGGCCTCCTTCACCCCGGCGGTTGGTCGCGTGCCTCGATGGCGCGCAGCACGGCGATCATATCCGCGCCCCCCAACCCAAGACCCACGGCCTCGCCGTAGAGCGCGTGGCAGACGTCGATCAGCGGGGAGGCGGCGCCCGCGAGGCGGGCGGCCTCGGCGATCAGCCGCGCGTTCTTGTACACGTCGGCGATCGCGGCCTGCGCGTCGACGTTCCCCGCGAGCAACTTGGCCACCTTCACCCGCGATATGTCGCTCGCCATCTGTCCGCTGTTCAGCGCGGCGGCGAAGGTGTCGAGGTCCAGGCCGTGGCGCGCGGCAAAGTGGGCGGACTCCGCCAGCCCCGTGACCAGGGTGAGCAGGAACACGTTGACGGCGAGCTTCATCAGGAGGGCGTGGGGCACCGGGCCGCACGCGAGCATCATCCGGCACATGGGTTGCAGGAGGGGCCGGACGCGCGCCACTGTTGGCTCCTCGCCGGCCAGCAGCGCGACGAGGTGGCCATCTTGCGCAGGCACGCGCGACCCTGAGACGGGCGCCTCCACGTAATGGCCGCCGACGGCCCGCACATCTCCTTCGAGCGCACACGAGTAGGCCGGCGCGGTCGTACCCATATGCACGAGCGTATGGCCCCGCACACGCCCGGCAAAGTGCGGACCCCGCCGATCCAGCACCGCGTCCATCGCCGCCTCATCGGCCAGCATCAGGATGACCACCTCGGCCCGCGCGAAGACGTCGGCGACGTCGGCCGCGACCGCCGCGCCGGCCGCCGCGAGCGCCTGGGTGCGGGCAGTCGTGCGGTTCCAGACCAGCAGCGGCGTCCCGGCCCTGACGAGGTTGAGCGCCATCGGCTCGCCCATCACGCCCAACCCGATGAAGCCGACGGGCCGCTGTGGGGCGGTGGCGTGGGCTGCGGTCGTCGCCGCGGTTTCGGTCATGTGTCTTCCTGAGCGCCGGCCGGCGCGGGACGAGCGTCTGGGAGGAGGTCGATCTCCGCCTCGATCACGCCTGGATAGTGATACGTCGCCCTCACGCGCGTACCACCCCGCCGCCCCAGGGTCAGCACGCGCCTGTTCGGCTCACGGATCAGCGCGCGAAACCGGCTGATCCCGATCGCCCTGGCGCGTACGGCCAGGCGCTGCAGCAACGCGGTTCCGAGCCCGGACCCCTGGAATGCGTCGGCGACGGCGACCGCCACCTCGGCCACCGTTGCATCGTGCCCGTCACGGACGAACTGCGCCACGCCGACTATGGCCGCGTCGGGGACGGAGAGCGCCCCAATCGCCTCGCGCGTGCGAGGCTCGATCGCGGTGATGGCGGCCCAGTCCCGCACGGACAGGCGCCTTCCGGGGCTATGGAATCGCTGCAGCCAGGATGCGTCGCCGAGGTGCAGAAAGAACTGAGCCATGCGCGACGCATCGTCGGCGCCGAGCAGGCGCAGCAGAACCTGGCGACCATCGCGCAGCGGGAGACGATCCGAGGGAGCCATACTCCCCCCTGATCTCGGTGTCGCGGAGGCGGCGTCAGGGCGATGGTCGGGCACGACGCACCATATGACGTGTGGCTGCATGATGTGCGGCCATGGCCCAAGGTCGCTGTCAGACCGATCGACGATATCCACGCTCCCATTCTCTGGGAGAATGCTCTGTGGATCGGCCAGATTCGTGCGCCCGTGTGTTACGTTCTTGCGGTGTCAGCGGCTGCACGCTGCTCGTGCATCGGCCCTGGCTGCCACTGGATGCAGGGACGCTTCGGGTGTCCGGGTCAACGCAATGCGCGGTAGGCGCGCGGAGTGAGCCCCGTCCGCCGCTTGAAGTGCAGGGCCAGGTGGCTGCCGTTGGCGAACCCGACCTCCAGCGCGATCGCCGTGAGCGTCCACTCCGTCGCGGTCAAGAGGAGCCTGGCGCGGTCCACACGGCGCTGAATGATGTACTGATGGGGAGCGAGGCCCGTGGCCGTCCGAAAGAGGCGCGTGAAGTGATACGGGCTGATGTTGGCCACCGCGGCGACGGCGGCAAGCGATAGATCATCGGCCAGGTGCTCCTCGATATACTCCATGACCCGCTTGAGAGGCGCACCGGTCAAGGCGTCGCGTGCCGGGGCGACGCGCTGCGGGTGGGCCGTGTGCTCTCTGAGGAGGTGGACCGCGAGGAGCGTGGCGAGCGAGTCGGCCAGGATCCGGCCGCCCAGCCCTCCTGAGCGCAACTCGCGCAGCAAGGCTAGCCCGATCTGCTCGACGTCGGCGCTCTGCACCCCCAGCCGCGTCGCCAGCTCGACCCGCTGGGGGTTGAGCCCGACCTCCGCGGCGACACGCGTGAGCAGGGACGGGTCCAGATGTAGATGCAGGTGGCGGATATCGCCGTGGCGCTCCAGGTGCCAGTCGGTCGGTGCGCCGGCCGGCAGAATGGTGAGACTGCCTTCCCGCAAGAGGCCCGCGCACCCGCGACGACGCTCCGCTACCGCGATCGGACGATCAAGGTGCAGGACGAGCAGATGCGCGGGGTCCGCGGCAAGCGCGAAGTCGTCGACCTGATGCACGACCTCGTCGACGACGATCCCCTCCCAGCCGCGGTCGCGACTGGTGGCGACCGTCACCAGGTCCCTGCTGCCCGACTCCCTCCAGCCCATACCCCTCCACGCCTCTACGGACGCGGCGTCCCGCCATAGCAATCCGCCGCCCGCGACGATTGATAACCACCTGTCTATGCGCAGATTAGCCCCTGGGGCGTGAATTGTCCAGCGCCAAACCCGCCCGATCGGGTCAGACAATGCTGTGTCAGTCCAGGTGCGCGATCCACAGCGTGGGATGGCGTCCGCGCGTCTTTGCCCCGGTATTCACAGGATGCGCCCGCGTGGCCCTCACGGTGTCGGCGTTGTCCGATCCGTGAGCTGCGGGTGGAACTTGCTGTGCGCGGCGCCGACACGTCGGGCCTCGGGCGCCGCGCCGTGCTATCCCTGCTGGGGGCATATCCCCCTGGCGCTCACGGTTCTGGCAGGATGAGCGGACGCGCGCCGCGTGCCGCCGTGATGTCTCCCTCACGCACGCTCACGGTTCTGGCACGCCGACAGGATTGGGCAGCGGGATGCCGCCCTGCGCCACGATGGTCCGCGCCAGGGGGAGCAAGAGGTCGTAGAGGTCCGCGGCCCCGGCGGCGCCCAGCGCGTCAAGGGGCGGAAGGGCCAGCCGGTCGGTCTGGCGCTCAATCTCGGCGCGGCACTCCTGGCCCACCGCCGTCAGCGTGCCGTCGCGGTCCACCCAGCCGCGTTGCTCCAGGCGCCCGCGCGCCGCCTCCCACTCCTCGTCGGTCCACCCGCGATTCATCTGCATCACCTGGCGCCAGGTGGCATCGGAGGACGTGAAGGAGAGCAGGGCCTCGCACCCGTCGAGGCCGCTCCCCAGGAGCGCGGCGACATGGCCGTCGAAGCGATGCTCGCGCAGCAGCGTCGCGGCGTGCCAGAGCGCGAGGTGCGGCGCCTGCGGCCAGGGTAGGTGACGGTGTGCGACGAAGAGCGGGCGTCCCGCCACATCACAGCCCTCGACCGCGCGGCGCGCCAGGGTCGCCGCCCGCCGCAGGTCGGGCGTGCTGATCGCCGCGCCGAGCAGGCGGCGCAGGGCGGCATCGGCTGCGTCCAGCCGCGCCGCCAGCACCCGCTCGGGCGAGGAGAAGCGCCAGGCGTCGGGGATGGCCCGCTCGACCATACGCGGCGCGAAGGTATAGAAGGTGGCGGTGACCACCGACGCCGGAGCCGCACCAAGAGCCGCGCTGCGCGAGGCGAAGTAGCCCATCCAGAAGCCTTTGAGGCCGGCGTCGGCGTAGGCGGCGCGTGCTTCGGGCGCGAAGTAGATCAGGGCGTGGTATGGCTCGAAGACCGTCCAGAGCCGCCGCGCCAGCGCACTCTCAGTACTCGGGGTCATGTGCGCTCCTCCTAGCTCGCGCGGCTCCGGTCGGGACGGTCCAGGGCGTGGCGGCGTCGCGCGCCCGCGAGGCGGGTCTGGGCGCGGTCCAGGGCGGCGAGCAGCTCCTGGTGCAACTGCGACACTACCTGCGCAGCCGGCATCTCCGCGGCGAGCTCGTGCGTCTGGCCCGCCCACAGGTTCACCAGATCGGCCTCGCCCGATTGACGGCCATAGGCCCGCAGCGGCGCGGTCAGGTGATGCACCTCCGGGTACGCGGACGGCGCCGGCGACTCATAGGTCTGCATGAGCCGGTTGACCACCCCGCGGGCCAGGCGGCCGGTGAACACGCGGGTCAACGCGGTGGGCCGCGACGAGGCCAGCACCGCGCGATGCACCGGAGCGGTGCCGGCCTCGGGGCAGCGCATGAAGGCGGTCCCCAGTTGCGCCGCCGCCGCTCCCGCCGCGAGGACCGCTGCGACGGCCCCGCCGGTGCTGAGGCCGCCGGCCGCCACGAGCGGGAGTCGAACATGGGCGCCGATCACCTGCAGCAGCGCCAGCACGCTGTACTCCGTGGACCCGTCCCTGTCCACAAAGGAGCCGCGATGGCCGCCGGCCTCACTGCCCTGGACGACCAGCGCGGTGGCGCCGGCCGCCGCGGCCTGTCGCGCCTCCGCCACGTCGGTCACCGTGACCCAGACCTCCGAGCCAGCGGCCGTCAGGGCGGCGATGGCGTGGGACGACGGGCAGCCAAAGGTGAACGAGACGACGGCGACCGGATCTGCACGCAGGAGCGCCAGCTTCTCGGCGAAGCCGTCGTCGTCGAAGCGGGGCCGGCCCAGCGCCACGCCCGCCTGGCGCGCCTCGGGCTCGAGCGCGGCTGCGTACCGTTCAACCGCCTCTGGGTCGGCGGGACCTTGCACCGGGGCGAAGACGTTGACGCCGAACGGCCGGCGCGTCAGCGCCCGCGTCGCCGCGATGTCCTGGGCCAACGCCGCGGGCGTGCGATAGCCCGCCGCGACGAAGCCCAACCCTCCCGCCCCGGAGACGGCGGCGGCGAGCGCCGGCGTAGACGGCCCTCCGGCCAGCGGCGCCTGCACGATTGGGATGGCCAACTCATCAAGGATCATAACGCCTTTTCTCCTTCGCGCCCGAGAACCGGGTGCTGCCATAGTCGACCGAGCGCCGTGACCAGGACGCCGCCGAGGAGCACGGCGGCGGACGCGGCGATCAGGGCGGGCCCAAAATCATGGGTGCGGCCCGCCACCAGGCCGGCGAGGGGAGGGGCCACGATCTGGCCGCTGCCGAATCCCGTCGTGAGCAGACCGATGACGGCCGTCGATCGCCCCGGCGCGAGCGGCCCGGCCAGGACGAGGGTGAGGGCCGGGATGGCCATGAACGTGCCCCCGAACAGGAGGGCTGCGGCGCCCGCAACCGCCGCCCCTCCGCTGAGCGCCGGCAGCCCGATCCCGCACCCCTGGATGAAGTAGACCAGCGCCAGCGTCGGGGCCGGCCCGATGCGCCGGCTGGCCGCGACCCACAGCACGGTGGATGGTAGCGCGGCCAGCCCGACCACGACCCAGACGGCCCAGCCGTCGCCGGCCAGCCCCGGCAGACGCTCGACGATGACGACCAGGAAGGTGGCGGTCACGATGTAGCCGCCGCCGGCCAGCGTGTACGCGGCGAGGAGCAGGGCCAGGGGCATCGCCAGGACGGGCGTCCGCGCCGGCGGCCGGGACCCGATGCGCGCGCTCTCGTCCGACCTAGGGGGGAGCCAGCGCCAGGCGGGATAGGCCGCGATCGCCGCGAGGACGGCGAGGACAAGCCAGGCGTCGCGCCAGCCCGTGCGGCCGGTGGCCGCGTGGGCGATCAGGCCGGAGGCGACGATCCCGCCGCCCGCCCCGCCGTAGAGCCAGCCGGACCGCGCGGTCTGTGAAGCCCGGCGCAGCGCGGCCAGGACCGCATCCGAGGCCAGGATGAAGACGCCGGCGCTGGCCAGGCCGGAGAGGAAACGGATGGCGCCCCAGGCGGCGAAGCTCGTCGTGGCCGCCATCAGCGCCGTCGTCGCCACCACGCCGGCGAGACCCAGGCCAAGAAGGAGGCGGCCAGCGCGGCGTGGGACGATCAGGGTGAGGAGTAGCGCGCCGGCAAGGTAGCCGGCGTAGTTGGCGGAGGCGAGGACACCGGCCTGGCTGTCGGTAAGGTGAGCCGCGGCCTGCATGGGCGGGAGGAGGGGCGTCATGGCGAAGCGCCCAATGCCCAGCGCTGCGGCCAGCGCCAGCATGCCGCCCAGGAGGGGACGTGGGAGGCCTGAGCGACCTGAGCGAGCAGGACATGTCAACTCCGTACAGGACGCGTGGTCTGCCACACAGGATACACGAACTTCCACTCGCACCCGACTGCCTCCTCCTGTGCTCGTCTCCCTGCTTCAGTGTGCGATGCCGCGGAGGTGGCGATACACCTGTTCGTGCGGTGATCGAGCACAGTCGTGCGCTCTTTGCCGGAATCGGTCGTGCCAGGGGTTCGCCGACGGCCGCGCGCAAGGATCAGGAGCCGCGATACGCCAGATGGAGCCCTTTGCCCACGGGGAGGGTGAGCGCCTCGAATCCGGGGAGCGCCGCCACGGCGCTCAGATAGGCGGCCATCTCGTGCGGATGCGACAGGGCGTTGTCGGCCAGCAGCAACACGTTCGGCGTGAGCTTGGGCAGAAGCCTCTCGACCTGTGCCGGGGCGCTCGTTCTATCTGCGTCGAAGAAGATCAGGTCGAACGGACCCGGCAGTTCCTCCACGACCGCAGTTGCGTCGCCTTGAACGAGATCCACCAGGTCCCGGAGCTCACACCGGCGCAGGTGTGTGTCGGCGCGGGCCTGCTTGGTGGCGTCGCGCTCGATACTGGTGAGGTGTCCGCCCGTGGTGCGGAGCGCGTCGGCCAGCCAGATGGTGCTGTAGCCCGTCGAGGTGCCGATCTCCAGGACGTTGGTGCGCCGCGTGCTGCGTACCAGGATGCTGAGCAGGGGCGCGGTGTCAGGCTCGAGATGCAGGAATCGTTTGCTGTGGTCGGCTTCCTGCGCGTCGTGCCGGCGCCCCTGTTCCTGTATCTGTGCCAAGAGTGTGCGCGTTGCGCGATCCACAGCCTCTCCGTCCTTTCGTGTCGTCAGCGCTGTTGTCAGAGGGTAAGACGGCGCGCGATGCGCCGCTCGGCGCTCCCTCGTCCGCTTCCCAGTGTGCGCCGCGGGAATGGCGACAAGGGACACGTTCGTGCCGTCGTTCAACAGAGTCGTGCGTCGTTGGACGACTGCCCCGCCAGACGGTTCTCGTTCACGTATGCTACGGAGGCAGGGTATCAGTGATGTTGACACGCGCATAGTCGGACGCGGCGCCGCGAGGGAGAGGGGAGTCATGCGCATCGTGGCGATTCGCGAGCGGGCGGTCCCGATCTCGCGTCACGCCGATCCCGCGCTGCCCTCGGGTGGCCTCACCACCAGCATCGTGGCCGTCGTCACCGATGTGCAGCGCGACGGACAGCCGGTCGTGGGCTACGGCTTCTCCTCCATCGGGCGCTACGCCCAGAGCGGCCTCATCCGCGAGCGCTTTGCCCTGCGGCTGCTCGCGGCGCCGCCATCGGCACTCATCACGCCTGACGGCGCGACACTCGATCCTTTCCGCGCCTGGGACGTGATGATGGCGGGCGAGAAGCCTGGCGGGCACGGCGAACGCTGCGTCGCCGTCGGCACCCTCGACATGGCCCTGTGGGATGCTGCCGCCAAGATCCTGGAGCGACCCCTCGCCGACGTCCTGGTCCGATGGGGCGGGGCGGGCGCGCCTCCAGCACCCACTGTCCCGGTCTACGCCGGGGGCGGCTACTACTATCCGCGCCACGACCGCGCACACCTCACGGCCGAGATCCAGGCGATGCAGGCGTTGGGCTACCAGCAGGTCAAGATCAAGATCGGAGGAGCGCCGCTGGCCCAGGACATCGCGCGCATCGAGGCGGTGCTGGCGCTGCTTCCGGCATCGGATGTGGCGGTCGATGCCATGAATGCGTACGACGCCGCGCAGAGCGAGGAAGCCGTCCAGGCGCTGGCCCCCTACGGACTGCGCTGGTGGGAGGACGTCTGTGATCCCCTGGATTTCGAGACCCTAGCCGCGATTGCGGCGTCCTATCCCCCGCCGCGAGCGGCGGGGGAGGCGTTGTTCTCGCTGGCCGAAGCCCGCCTGCTCGCGCGGCACGGCGGGCTGCGCCCCGCGCAGGATCTCCTGCTGTTCGATCCGGTGCATTGCTACGGGCTGCCAGGGTACCTGCGGATTGTCACGTATCTCTGTGCCCAAGGATGGCCGCGGTCGGCCTTCTGGCCGCATGGCGGCCACCTGTTCGGCCTGCACGTCGTGAGCGCGCTGGGGCTGGGCGGTGCTGAGGTCAATCCGCTGTGCTTCCAGCCCTTCGGCGGCCTCGCCGATGGGGTGGCCCCGAGTACGGGGCACGTTGCCCCACCGCGGGCACCGGGCATCGGTTTTGAGCTCAAGGCCGACCTGCATCGCCTCGTGCGCACCCTACTCGGGCCGTGAGCCACCGCGCACGGTCTGGCGGTCGCCGGCCCTGGAGCGTGGACGTCGTGCGGACCGCCTTGCACACGGACGCGAGCCAGTGTCATTCGCCCGCGCTTATTGGACTGGCGAGATTGGCGTGGGCCGCGGCAGACGTGTCCGAGGCAGTGGGCGCGGCCCGGGCAGGGCGAGGATCGAAACCATGACTAATGCTGGTCCCTGCCCTGCTGGAAGGATAGGCGTGATAGCAGGTGATGTGGATCGATCCTGTGCTGGCCGGTAACGACATCCGCGCTCGTGTGGCCCATGTCAGGCTGATCCCATCGGCAGGTCCAAGCAGAACATGTGCTAACACTTTATTAGCAACCACAACAAGCGTGCAATCGGCGCATCGCTGCTATCGTCGTAGCAGTGGCTCGCCACGGGTAGGCCGAGAGGCGATGAACCGGCTGCCGAGCTGTCGCATAATTATGCGCACACTGCCTTCGTGCGCGTGGACTCGACGATCTGATAGGAGCGCGGCCAGCCCTAGACTCCTGCGGTGCGGCCAGCCGGCCCAGGATGCTTAGCGTGCGGTGTGCCGTTCGGGCAGGGGCGCGCCGGCGTGGCTCCGTCGCTAGCCGCGCTCGGTCGCCACCACGGCGCTTGCGCAGGGCAACCGTAGGAGCCGATGGCGACCACCGTCACCACCTCACTCCGGCAAGCTCCGCTCGGTCGTGACTCGCCTGCTCCGCGTTGACTTGACACGGAAGACAGTTGCTCGTGGTGCTCAGGGCCGGTAGCGCGGTGTTGGTAGAAGGCACCACGAAGGTGCTTGTCACCGGGTAGAGGCTCTGGTCATCGACGGCGGTCACGACATACGTGCCCGGCGTGGCCGTGGCCGGAACGGTGAAACTGATCGGTTGGACCACGGCGCCACTCCCATCCGCGGTCCCAGTCGCCAGTAGCGTCCCGCCCGCCGAGGGGCCCCAGTAGACGCTCACGTTCGACGCCGGGGCAAAGCCGGTGCCGGTCAACGCGCTGGTCGCTCCAGGGGAGCCCGCGGGCGGCACTAGCGAGATCGACGGGCCGTAAATCGACACCTGAGACCCGGCACTCACGCCTCCGTTGACAACAAAGATCTGCCCGCCGGGCACCGTGACCGTCCCGGAGCAACAAGCGGGTGACGGGAGAGCGGTCCCCTCCGCCCAAGTACCGTGAGTTGGGGAGTAGACCTGAACGGTGGATAGCCACCCAGCATCGTGATCGAAGCCGCCAATGACGTACACCTGACCATCCGAGCCGATGGTGGCACCCGCATCGGACGTGGCGCTAGGGAGCACCGGTCCGCTTGTCCATACCTTGCCGTCAAACTCGTAGAACGAGTCCTAACTATAGGAACTAGGTCCGCCGTCGAAGCCTCCGAACACATCGAGGCGATCGTTTCCGTCCACGACCGCCACTGGCGCTTCATCAATCTGGGGGAGGCTGGCCACGGTTGTCCAGGTATCGCTGATCGGGTCGTAGGCCTCCACGCTGGCGACAGCCTGCGTCCCGTCCGAGCCGCCGATCGCATAGATCATACCGTGGTACAGCGCCGCGGCAAAGCGATAACGCAGGCTCTGCATCGGCGCCAGGGTGCTCCAGGAGTTGGTTAATGGTGTGTACACGTCGACCCGGTTGTAGACGGTGCCATTGCTACACAGGTTGTTAAACATGCACTGCGTGGCGCCCCCGAGCACGGCGATTCGGCCAATCGTATGCTACGCATGAAAGTGGCCCATCCTCTAACGCTCATCATCCTGTCAATAGCCAAACATGCAATTATACCACGCCCTCGATAGCATAATGTTGTTCGTCGTTAGCTGCGCCAAATCCGCGATTTGGGGGTGGGCGGTGCATTCATTAGCTATCGATGCAATGATGCAATGACCGACTGATGGCTGGCCGGAACTATGAAGGCGGGATGGCCGGCATGCTGACCGCATTCTACCGGGCTGCCTACCCCATCTGTACTATTCGCACGGCGCCTGTGGGAGATCGAAGGCAAAGAAACCCGCCACGGCGCTCAGGGGCAGAGATGGGGACGGCGCGTACACTCTCCATACATGCTCATGTGCGCAGCTCTGCACGCTCTCGGCAATATCGCAAGCTTTGGCAGTCACATAGCGACGCGCAGGCGGACCCGCAATTGACGCCTATTGTGCGGTGACGCCCTTGGCCAGAATGTTGACGTGGAGGGCCTTACGCTCCTTGGTCAGCCAGTTCGTGAAGGCGGTTTGCTGCTTTTGCTGGTAGGTCTGCTGTGTTGTCTGATCGAGCTGGGCGAACGGCACCTTCCGGCGCGCCTCGACCAAGATGATGTGGTAGCCGTACGACGATTTCACCGGCTTGCCTATCACGCCAATCGGTTGCGAGAACGCGGCCTTCTCGAAGGGGGCGACCATCTGCCCCGGGCCAAAGAACCCCAGCTCGCCACCCTGCGCCGCGCTGCCCGTGTCCTTGGAGTACTTCTTGGCCAGCGCCGCGAACTGCTTGGGATCCTTCTGCAGTTGGGCATAGAGGTTGTCGGCCTGGGCCTTGGTATTCACGAGAATGTGGCGCGCCTGCACCTGCTCGACGGTCGCCGGCAACGGCGTGACCTTCTGCTCCACTTTGTTGATGATCAGGCTGTCGCGTATGCGCTCTCTAAACGTAGCGGGCGTGAAGCCAAAGTTCTTCAGCGTGACCGTGAAGCTGATCGGGCCGCCGTATTGGGCCGCAATCTGGTCGTATTGTGACTGGATCTCGGCATTCGTCACCGAGATGCCATGGCTCGCCGCGTAGATTCCGGCGACCCTGGCCACGATGAGGTTGCTGATCACCGCCGACCTGATCTGCTGCTCCGTCTGCGGCGGCGTACCGGGCTGCTGGCTAGCCTGATAGGCCGTGGCGGTCTGCGCCTGCTTCACGCCCTGGGCATACTCCCGTCCGGGGATCGGCGTGCCGGCTACGACGGCGGCCGGTTGATTGGGGGGAATGGTTGGCAAGGGCGTGACGGTAGGGGTGGCAAACTCCGTAGCCGTGGGTGTCGGACCGAACGCAGCACCGGCCGAGTCGCTGACGCATCCTGACAATAGCACGGCCACGCCGACCAGGGCGGCGAAGGCTAAGACGGGCGCCAGGCGCATTGGCGTAAGCTTGGGCATGCGAACCGATCCTCCTCCTTTGGCTACCGGGCTCACCTCCTAACTGGCAAACCGTCCCAAGTATACGCAGACGCGCCTGTTCAGAGCAATGCTGCGAAGGACTCGTCTCCTCATCGCACCCACCCGGCCAGGTCATGGCAGGCGGGCAACGCATCGCCTATGCTGTCTTGGGCGGCCCCGGTCCGTGTCCACATCAATTCGCAAGAAGGCACCGATGCTCCACCCGCGCGATGCGTTTGCCGCCGTGATTGGTCCAGACCGCCGCGTCTATGCCATCGGAGGCTGGGACGGTCAGGCTGTTGTTTCTAGCGTCGAAGCCTACAACCCACGCACCGACTCCTGGACTACTGTGCCCGACCTGCCCC
>Ga0209581_1002749_pt1 | contig 16140 bp, 13 predicted proteins | sample Coa_R2_FD_187160 | JGI IMG/M metagenome (GOLD analysis project Ga0209581, IMG submission 187160) | Surface soil microbial communities from Centralia Pennsylvania, which are recovering from an underground coalmine fire - Coalmine... | ecosystem: Environmental > Terrestrial > Soil > Unclassified ...
TCCATCTGGCTCGGGCCGCGCTTTCCGCGAATCGCTGGCGCCGGTCCATGATCATTCGGCGCGCGTTTCCAAAGCTCCGGAGCCTACGGGGCTCGAACCCGCAACCTCCGCCGTGACAGGGCGGCGCTCTAACCAATTGAGCTAAGGCTCCCGGGAAAACACAATTGTAGAAGCGGCTCCGCCGCGTCGCAACTTTCCCTGTGTGCGTCTGTGCGTTTCTGGGTCAAAAAATGAAGGCCGCGCGCAACATCGAACCGCAATGGCGGTTGAACATTTTGTACATTGCAGCGTCGAACATTCGAAATGTTTTGCGAGCGGACGTTGAAAGATTTGTCGGTGACGATTGCGAAGGCGCGCGATAACGCTATAATGCCACTCGGTTCGGCGGATTGACCCAAACCATAATGAGCGACGAGCGCAGCGAGGGATTTCAGGGCGGGGTTGGGGACTCGGGTCCGGACAATCTGCTCGATTCGTTTGATCGAGTGATCGCGTCGTTGCCTCCGGGCGATCCGGTCCGGCGCGACCTTCTGGAGCTGCGTCCGCAGATTTACGATCAGCAGCAGACGATCGTCGAGGCGCGGCAGATGATCGAAAAGCTCGAGGAAGTCATCAAAAAGGTGACCTCGCCCGCCAACCGCATCGGCACGTTTCTGGGCGCCATCTCGAAGGAGACCGCGCACATTGTCGTGGGCGGCGCTGATTACTACTGCAACGTCGATCCGCGCATTCCCCTGTCGAAACTCAAAAAGGGCACGCGCGTTTTGGTGAACGAAGCGTTTGTCATCGTGGGCGATCTCGGGTTTGAAACGGCGGGTCCGGTGACGAAAATCACCGAAGTGCTCGGCAAAGACCGGCTGCGCGTGGGAACCGAGCACGGATTGCATTCGATGGTGCTGCAGCGCTCCGCCGACCTCGCGCATTCGGAACTAAAAACCGGCGACGAAGTGCGCGTGGATTCCAACTACCGCATGGCGCTGGAGATGCTCTCCAGCCCCAAGTCGCACGAGCATTATCTCGATACCGTGCCCGAACTGCCCTGGGAAAAAGTGGGCGGCCAGCACGCGGCCATTCAGGCCATCAAGGACGCCATCGAACTGCCGCTTTTGCATCCCGATTTGTTTCAGAAATTTCATCACGCCACGCCCAAGGGCTTTTTGCTCTACGGGCCGCCGGGCTGCGGCAAGACACTCATCGGCAAGGCTACCGCGTATAATCTCACCAGGCAGCTTCGCGAGAAAACCGGCGCCGAAATGCGCGAATATTTCATGCACGTCAAAGGCCCCGAGATTCTCAACATGTGGGTGGGCGAGTCGGAGCGTATGGTGCGCGAAATTTTCGCCACGGCGCGGGAGAAACGCCGGGAAGGGTTCATGCCGTTTCTGTTTATCGACGAGGCGGAATCGATCCTGGGCACTCGCCGCGCCTCGCGGCACTCCAACATTCTCTCCACGCTCGTGCCGATGTTCTGCTCGGAGATGGATGGAATTGATTCGCTCAACGACGTGGTCATCATCCTGGCCTCCAATCGCGCGGATCTGATCGACCCCGCCATTCTGCGCCCCGGCCGCATCGATCGAAAAATCAAGGTGAACCGGCCGGACAAAGAGGGCGCGCGAGAAATTTATCGCATTTATCTTACCGACGATCTGCCTTACGACGGCGTGCTGCCCAAGGAGAGCGATGGCATCGCCGCTTCCATCGAACGCTTGATTGAGCGCTTTGTGGAATGGCAGTTTACCCGACGCGAGGAGAACAAATTTTTGGAGGTGACGCTGCGCAGCGGGCGCAAGGAAACGCTCTATCGCAGCGACCTCATCAGCGGCGCGATTATTGCCTCGATTGTCGAACGCGCCAAAGCGATGGCTATCAAGCGAGCCATCGAAACGCAACAGGAGGAGGGCATCCGTGAATCCGATCTGCAACTTGCCTTCAACGCCGAATATATGGAGAACGACATTTTCCCCACTACGGATATCACCGAAGACTGGCTCAAACTGATCGATTACGATCCGGAAAACGTAGTGAAAATTTCGCCGGTAAGACCCGCTCCGGACGCGCGCGCGCGCGCTCCGTTTGGCGTGATCTGATCCAAAGAGATGTCGGCCATTGCCGCAGGCTTGATTGGTATTTTGGCTCCCGTCGTCCGGAGCCGCGGAAATCGCATCACCCCATGAAACGCGTCTTTGGACTGGAAACAGAGTACGGCATCACGCTCAACGGCGCCGAGAGCGTGGACGTGGTGGCCGAGTCCATTGAGCTGGTGCGCCGCTACACCGAACACGGCGCCCTGATGAAATGGGATTACGATCTCGAAGATCCCCATCTGGACGCCCGCGGATTTCGCGCCCGCGAGTTGCTGCAGGATACCGACGAATCCGTTTACTACGAAATCGACAAGCGGCGTCCTCTCAGCTTCGAGGAAATCAAGAGCGATCTGGTGCTTTCCAACGGCGCCCGCTTTTACAACGACCACGCGCATCCGGAATACTCCACGCCAGAGTGCACAACGCTGCGCCAGATCGTTTCCCAGGACAAAGCCGGGGAACGCATTTTGGCCGAGTGCGCGCGTCGGCGAAACCAGAAACTGCCGGCCGGTTACGAAGTGCGTCTTTACAAAAACAACACCGATTTTGCCGGCCACAGTTACGGATGCCACGACAATTACCTGATGAGTCGCCACATTGCCTGGGACCAGATCGTTTCGGGGATCCTGCCCTTTCTGATCACGCGGCAGATTTTTGCCGGTGCAGGCAAAATGGGCATAGAAGCCGAGAGCGGCCAGAGCGAGCCCGGGGTATATCAGATTTCGCAGCGGGCGGATTTTTTTAGCGTGGTGGTGAGCATCGACACCATGAATCGCCGCCCCCTCATCAATACCCGCGACGAGCCGCACGTGGACGCGAACCGTTTTCGCCGGTTTCACGTGATTCTGGGCGATTCCAACATGAGCGAGTGGGCCACGGCCATGAAGGTGGGGACCACCGCGCTGGTGCTCGACTTGATCGAGCGCGGCCGGGCGCCGCAGCTGGAGATTGCGCAACCGGTGGACGCCAACAAATCCATCAGCCGCGATCAGACTTACGACTGGATCATCGAGCTCAAGGACGGCCGCAAAATCTCCGCCATCGATGTGCAGCGAATCTATCTGCGCGCCGCCAGCAACCTGGAGCCGGCGCAGGACGACCCGGAACGGCAGTGGATCCTGCGGGAATGGGAAAACGTCCTTAACGATCTGGAACGAGATGTGACTCTCACCCGTGACCGCGTGGATTGGGCGGCTAAAAAATTTCTGCTCGACGCCCTGCAGCAGGAAGAAAAACTTTCCTGGAAAGATCCCTGGTTGCAGTCAGTCGATCTCGAGTACCACAATCTCGATCTGGAGCGCGGATTGTATTACGAGCTGGTGCGCAAAAATCTCATGCGCCGGGTGACGACCGAGGAGGAAATCAAGGCCGCCATCTTTAACCCGCCGGAAACAACGCGCGCCTTCTTCCGCGGCCGGTCAGTGGCGCGTTTCAACGATGAGATTTCTTCCATTCAGTGGGACGAAATTGTTTTCGCAGATCCCGCCCCCGCGGGACAGTCCTGCCGCGTGGCGCTGCCGGAAGCGGCAATGAACGCCCGACTCGACGCGCTTAACCAGGCCGCGCGCAATGGCAAGGATTTTGCCGAGTTCCTGCGCGCAGTGACACAAATCGCCTGACGCGCCGCTCCGTTAAAAAGAGCCGCGTGATGCGTTCCGGACAGCGTTGCTGCCTGGCGCGGGCGATTTTTAAAGCGGCACCGGCACCGGCGCGCTGCGAGCGATGACAAATGTCGCCTGCGGCTGCGGGCTGTAGCTCTCCGGATAGTACAATTCGCAGCCGAAGCGGATGTCCAGAACCGCCGCGTTGGTGGGCGTGTCGGGAACGATCCAGTCGTAGTAGTTCACCCGCGGATTGATCACCGGCGTGATGCAATGGGGAAATGTGCGGCCGCCGTCCAGCGACAGCCAGATTTCCATTTCACACAGGTGCACATTCTTTAAATCAGGAAACGTGGCTTCCCACTGAATCCTGACATGCTGCCCGGGATAGAGAACCTGCCCAAGCCTTGGTGAAATCAGCTTGGCCGAGTACCCGTTCCCCGCGGCGCGGATGGAGCTGGTGAATTGTGGAGTAAGCGCAAACGCTGCGATTACGAATGTGGAGATTAATTTGTGCGTTTTCATTTTTCATCCTTTCAGGCTGACGAAAGGAAGAAAAACAGAGAATGGCACGTCGCACAACTGTTTTTCTTTTCCTTGCGGTAAAAATATCCCCGCCCAGACGACTTACTCCCACTCGATGGTGCTGGGTGGTTTGCTGGAGATGTCGTAACAGACGCGGTTCACTCCCTTGACCTCGTTGATGATGCGGTTGGAGATGCGCGCCAGCAGATCGTAGGGGAGCCGCACCCAGTCGGCGGTCATGCCATCCTGGCTTTCTACGATGCGCAGCACCACGGTGTTTTCGTACGTGCGCTGATCGCCCATCACGCCGACCGACTGCACGGGAAGCAACACCGCAAACGATTGCCAGACCCGATAGTACCAGCCGGCGGCTTCCATCTCACTCTGCACAATGCTGTCGGCGGCGCGCAAGATCGCCAGCCGCTCCGGCGTCACCTCGCCCAGGATGCGCACGGCCAGACCCGGCCCGGGGAAGGGCTGTCGATAAACGATTTCCTTTGGCAACCCCAGTTGCAGACCCACCTGACGCACTTCATCCTTGAACAGTTGCCGCACCGGCTCGACCAGCTCGAAATGCATTTTCTCCGGCAGCCCCCCCACATTGTGATGGCTTTTGATGACGGCCGCCGGTCCTCGAATGGAAACGCTCTCGATCACATCCGGATAAAGCGTGCCCTGGGCCAGAAACCTGTAACCGCCGCGCTTGCCGACTGAGGAACCGGTCGCGGCGCGTCTGCGCGATTTGCCGCGCCGATCTTCATCGAGCAACTCTTCGGTGGCCTGTTGAAAGACGGCAATGAATTGGTTGCCGATAATTTTTCGTTTCTGCTCGGGATCGACGACCCCCTTGAGCGCCTTCAGAAAGCGTTCGCCGGCATCGACGTATTTCAAACGGATGTGAAAATTTTCGCCAAAGACGCGCTGCACCACCTCTTCCTCGCGCGCGCGCAGCAGGCCGTTGTTAACGAAAATGCAGGTGAGCTGGTCGCCGATGGCCTTGTGCAGGAGCGCCGCGGTGACTGAGGAATCGACGCCGCCGCTCAGCCCGAGAACGACTTTTTCGCGGCCAACCTGTTGTCGCACGCGCCGGCAGGCTTCCTCGATGAACGAGCCCATGGTCCAGTCCATGGCGCAATGGCAGATGTGATAGACGAAGTTTTGCAGGATCTCTCTGCCGCGCGGCGTGTGCGCCACCTCCGGGTGAAACTGCAGCCCGTACAGATTCCGCCGCCGATCTTCGATTGCCGCGAAATTTGAGCTTTCGGTGCGCCCAATCGCGGCAAAACCTTCCGGCAGAACGGTGACTTCGTCGCCGTGGCTGTTCCAGACATCGAGCTGAGCGCCCAACCCATCGAACAACGGCGAGTCCCTGAGGATTTGGAGCGTTCCCGCGCCGTATTCGCGTCTCCCGGTGAAAACCACTTTGCCGCCCAGGTGATGCGTCATTTGCATCAGACCGTAACAGATTCCCAGCACCGGAATGCCGAGGTTGAAAATTTCGGTATCGATCTGCGGCGCGCCCTTGTCGTAAACACTCGCTGGACCGCCGGAGAGGATGAGGCCGTTGGGGTGAAGCGCCTTGATTTCGGCGGCCGAAATATCGAAGCGCACCACCTCGGAATAAACCTGCAGCTCGCGAATTCTTCGGGCGATCACCTGGGTGTATTGCGAGCCAAAATCGAGAATAAGTATGCTGGAGTGCACCGGTTTCAACGAATGTGCGGGCTTCACGCGCTATGCGATTGCTTTCGGAGTTTCCGCGCCATCAGCTTCGGGCCCGTGTTCGCCCGCCTCTTCGGGACAAAGCGCTCGATCGCCGGGGGCTTCATCTATAGCTCCGGGTGCGGCGGACGATCCGTTACAACCGGGCGTTAGCCGGCCTTGCCTCTTATTCATACGGACCAAGGAAGCGTTCACCGTTGAAATGGAGGATGTGACTTGGCGCTTCTGCCACCCAAGCCTCCGTCTCCCACGCGATTTCGCAAAGATATTTTGTCATCGCTCGACGCGTGAGGAAGGCGGTTACGAAGACCAACCCAGCCTTGACCCCTTTGAACAGGTCCTTTAGTTCGTTTTGGCGCTTGACACCGATAGGGCCGTGACTGGTGACGGCCTCGATGAGGACGAGCCAATTTTTATCTGGCAAATGAACGATGACGTCTGGCATCTTGCCGTGTTCATCAAAGATCACGCCGAGTTTCGTGAGATAGCGTGTCTCCAAGTGTCGCTGTTTCTTACCGGTGTCGCCCACATAGACCAGCACACCACCCGGCGTGAAGCGAGGGCAGAACTCCTCCACGATCTTCTTCACTAACTGGTTTTGCCCACCGGCAGTGAGCTTGAGCTGTCGGCCATCGGGCAGCCTCACCGGAATCAAGGGTATCTCCCGCTCTCTTGGCTGTAATCGACGGAGCGCCTCTGCGCTGTTCACGAAGTACTTCAGCGACTCATCCCAGGAGGCTGCGCCATACTCTCTGGCGAGTTTCAACAGGGCCGGTGCGACTTGGTAACGATTGTCAGGACTGTTCACAGGACGGCCAGGGTTGTCAGGGTTCGCAAGAACCAAGCCTATCTGGACGAATTGGTGGACGGTGAAGCGCCGGACTGTTTCGCGGGTGTTCGGGGCGTACTTCTTGCCAAAGTGCTGTTCGAAGTACTTCATCATTTCGGTGATGCCAAGGAGTGGAGCCTCCGCATCGGCCCATCGCTTTCGTGGCGTCATGCCCAGTAATGCGAGGAGCGTCAGCGCAGACCGCTCGTTCTGCTGCTCTCGGGGAACATTGAGCGCCTGGAGGATGCTTAGTGCCTCCGATACTCTGTCGGTCGCACCCCTTCGCTTCCCGCCAGCCCGGTCAGTCACTCCACGACCTCCTCCACAAGCCGGTCAAGCTCCTCTTGGTCTGGAAACGTTTTGCCAATGCGCTGACCAATCATCACAAGCTTGTCTCTAGCTGGATACCGAAGTGAGCGAAGGTCTGTGGCGTTTACTTGGGTATGACCGCTAAACTGGCGAAAGTAGGAGTCCACAAGTGTCGAATTTAGAAACGCGGCGAGCCCCTTGGCTAGGTTTACCGGTAAACCGGCACCTCGAACGTGATAGAAGTTCAAATGGTTCTCGAAAGCGACCTGTTCAGATGGGATACGGAGGGGGTCGTATATTCCTGCCACAACACGACGTCGTTCTTCCTTAGCTGAGAATCTTTTAACGAGCACATAGTAGCCCTTGGGGAGAAGAAGATCTTGCGCTCCCGGGTCGAGTGCAAGAGCATTCGGCTTGCGTGTCCGACAGTTAGGCCATTCGATAAAACCACGCCGCAAGTGGCAGGGATAAATGAAAGGCACTGTCTTTGGCCCTGGTTGAGGACGAAGAAGGTGCTTGGCCCTGAAATCCACCACCCTTCCGGTGGATACCGCCAGATCCAGATCTTGTAGAGTGCACTCAAGTTTTCGGATCTGGCGGCGGACTGAGTCTCCATCGCCGTCTGGGACGATGTGGATGAAGAGATGGGGATCACCCGGCCGAACGAGATCGTCGTGCTTTATTGTCCGAATGCGCAGGTCTGAATTCTTCGGATCGAGACTGCATGACACGACAACATCGTCAGTTCGGTGTGCCGTCTTTACGGCTCGGAAAATGATGTTCTCCTGTAAGACCTCATCGTCGGCGAAAGCGCGATCACGCGTGTCAAACACGTGTACTCGGCGGAAGCGCATCTCCTTCAGGAAAAAACGGCGAAAAGGTTCAAAATAAGGACCATTGCAGAAACTCCTGGGCGTAATCGCGACTATTTCGCCCTCGGGCGCGAGTAGTGTCGTCGCGATTGCCAAGAAACCGGTGTAAATGTTGCTTGTTTCTAGGCCGGTTACGCGCAAGAGCTTGCGGTCGCGTGAGTCCGAACGGATTTTCCTGTAGGGCGGGTTGAGGATAGCGCAGTCAAATCGTCGATCAACCCCTCGCATGAAGAGATCGCCTGCTAAAGATTTCGTCCCAACTTCAAGGAAATCCTCGTCAATAATCCGAGCCTCGAAATGGATGCCCGCCTCAATGCTGGTTACCTTGCAAAGGTCAAGCGTCGCATGGAGATGAGGAAGCAGCTTTGAATCGATCTCAAAGGCAGTGATGGAGATTGCCTGCGGGCGGTGCTCCCTTCGAGACATCGCGGTCACGAAGGCAGCGGAGAGGGAACCGATCCCGGCACCGGCATCTAATACCCGAAGAACCGGCTTCCGCGCCTCGAACATCTCCGCCATGAACAGGGCTACGGGTGCAGGTGTAAAGAATTGTCCCAAGAGGGCACGGCGATGCCTTTCTAAGTTTGCCGAGAGGCGGTGCCGCGTCTTCTCCACATTCCTTAAGAGAGTGTGCCCCAGGTACGGGTCTTCTTGTTCTCGAAGTGTCATGCTGGCCATCTGCCTCATGGCTCTGTACTTGTCGATTTGGGTCCTGACAACCGTCATGCCCGCCCGGCCATCTAGTTTATGAGCCGCAAATTTCATTGCAACAACGTTGAAGGCTGCGGCGGCGATCGGTCGAATCCGCAAGATTCGCGTTGCCGCGCCGCCCCTTCAACGCTTTAACGTCTTATCGGTCGTGATCGATCCGGACCTTTTGATCGAAGGCTATCGACTGGGCGTCTTCCCCATGGCGACGGAAGACGACTCCATCGAATGGTTTTCGCCCGATCCACGCGCCATTCTGCCCTTGGAGACGTTCCATGTTCCGCACGCGCTGCGCCGGGTCCTGCGCAGAAAAATTTTTCAAACCACCCTCGACCGAGCTTTTCCCGAAGTGATTCAGGCCTGCGCCAACCGGGAAGACACATGGATCAACCGGGAAATCATCGAGAGTTATATTCGGCTGCACGAACTGGGGCACGCTCACTCGGTCGAAGCGTGGAAAGAAGGCAAACTTGCCGGCGGCCTGTATGGTGTGGCCGTGGGCGGGGCTTTCTTTGGTGAATCGATGTTCCATTACGTGACCGATGCTTCCAAGGTCGCTCTGGTGGCGCTGGTGGAACATCTGCGCGCCCGCCGGTTCGTCTTGCTCGACACGCAGTGGCTCACCCCGCACCTGCAACAATTTGGAGCGATTGAAATCCCGCGAAATCATTACCTGCGTCTCTTGCGGAGAGCGGTCGATTTGCCCCGCAAATTTGTGTAGCCTGAGAAGAGTCGCGCGCTCGAGCCGCAAGGCCATGACAAAATCGTTCAAAGAATGGTTCGGAAGAATGCGAGGCGCGGCGGCCGGTCTTTCGTGGCGTAAAATCGCGCCGCGCAGAGCAAAGAGCGAAAAGCGACCGCCGCAGCGCCAAAAATCTCCTTTGTATCAGGTGGCGCTCGCCACCGAACAAGAGCTCTGGAACGTCAAACTCGCTCACCGGCCCCGGTCGTTCTGGTATCCGTATCCCACGCTCAAAAATCTCAAACCTCTGGAGCAACTCCTGGCGCCAATCGGCTTTGACATGCTGGAATTGTGCCGCGGACCGCATGGCAGGATCGCCGACATCGGAGCCGCCGATGGTGACCTGGCATTTTTCCTGGAGAAACAGGGGTTCGCCGTGGACGCGATCGACCTGGAATCGGCTAATTTCAATCAAATGGAGGGAATCAGAATCTTGAAAGCCGCGCTGAACTCCGCGGTTCATGTTTGCTCCGTCGATCTGGACTCGCAGTTTGCCCTGCCCAATGAGAAGTACGACGCCATCTTTTTGCTCGGCATTCTCTATCACTTGAAAAATCCTTTCTTCGTTTTGGAGAAACTGGCTCGTGCCACGCGGCATTGTTTCCTAGGCACGCGCGTTGCCAGAAGAGCGCCCGACGGCATGTTCCTCGATGAGTATCCCATCGCGTATTTGCTCGAGCCGGCAGAATGCAATAACGACAGCACAAATTTCTGGATATTCTCGAGCCAGGGATTGAAACGATTGATCGAGCGCACGGGTTGGAAGCTTCTGGCGTACACGACCATTGGCGACGTGCGCGATTCGACCCCCGCCGGCGCCGATCACGACGAACGGGCCTTTTGCCTCCTGGAAAGCAACTGGTAATTGCCGCCGCGGCTCGCGCTCAATCCGGCTCTGCGCCAGTTGATGAAGCCCTCCGGAACCAGAGACCGCGCCCGGCCAGCAGCCGAACCGCAATTGATAGTGACGCAATCTGACCGATATTGAAGCTCCAATGGTTGGCTGGATTCTAAAGAAAATTTTAGGCTCGAAAAATCAGCGCGAACTCAGGCGGCTCATGCCAATCGTCCGCCGGATCAACGAGTTGGACGAGCAGTTCAAGAGCCTCTCAGACGATCAATTGCGGGCCAGGACCGCTGCCTGGAAGGAGGAAATTTCCAAAATTCCCGAGCTGGAAGAGCAGTGGAAGAAACTGGATGAGATTCTGCCGGAAGCCTTTGCCGTTGTAAAAAACGCCGCCCGCCGGCTGAAGGAACGTCAGCACACGTTCACGGTGTGCGATCAACCCATGGTCTGGGACATGGTGCATTTCGACGTCCAATTGCTGGGCGGAATTGTGCTGCACAAGGGCCGGATCGCGGAGATGGCTACCGGCGAAGGCAAAACGCTCGTGGCCACTCTGCCGCTTTACCTGAACGCGCTCACCGGGCGCGGCGCGCACCTGGTGACGGTGAACGATTATCTGGCCCGGCGCGACGCGGAATGGATGGGCCAGCTTTACACTTTTCTCGGTCTCACCGTGGGCTGCATCCAGCACGATCAGGAGCCGGATGTGCGCCGGCAGCAGTATGCCTGCGACATCACTTACGGCACCAACTCCGAGTTCGGGTTCGATTACCTGCGCGACAACGGCATGGCCACCACGCGCGAGCAACAGGTCCAGCGCGGCTATCACTATGCCATTGTCGATGAAGTCGATTCCATCCTGATCGACGAAGCGCGCACGCCGCTGATCATCAGCGGGCCGGCCACCATTTCCACGCATCAATACGACAAATGGAAACCACTCATCGAACAGCTCGTGCGCAAGCAAACCATGTTGTGCAATCGCCTGGCTGCCGAAGCGATGGCCAAATTCGAGGAGGGCGATGTGGAAACCGCCGGCCGCATCATGTTCAAGGTCAAGCTCGGTCAACCGCGCAACAAACAGCTGCTGCGCATGATGGAGGACCCGGATAAACGGCGCGCAATCGACAAGGCCGAGCTCTCCTTTTATCAGGACACGCGCAAGGAGGAACTCTTCCAGCTCAAGGAGGAGCTCTTTTTCACCATCGACGAAAAATCCAACGAGGCCGATCTCTCCGAGCAGGGCCGCATCTTTCTCAATCCCGATGATCCAAACGCGTTTGTGTTGCCCGATTTGATCAGCGAATTCACCGAGATCGATCTCGACCCCACGCTCTCGCCCGAGGAGAAGGAAAAGAAAAAAGCCGAGCGCCAGCAGTATTGCGACGCGCAGGCCGAACGCATCCACAATATCTCGCAGCTGTTGCGCGCCTACTGCCTCTTCGAAAAGGACGTTCACTACGTGGTGGAAGACAACAAGGTCGTCATCGTGGATGAATTCACCGGACGCAAAATGCCCGGGCGCCGCTGGAGCGACGGCCTGCACCAGGCGGTGGAAGCCAAGGAAGGCGTGCAGATCGATCGCGAAACCCAGACGCTCGCCACCATTACCATCCAGAATTATTTCCGGCTTTATCAAAAACTGGCCGGCATGACCGGCACCGCCGAGACCGAGGCGGCGGAGTTTCACGACATTTACAAGCTCGATGTAAACGTCATTCCCACCAACAAGCCGTGTATCCGCGTCGATTACAACGACCGCATCTACAAGACGCGGCGCGAAAAATACAACGCCGTGATCAAGGAGATCAAGGACTGCCACAGCCGCGGGCAGCCGGTGTTGGTTGGCACGGTGAGCGTCGAAGCCTCCGAGCTGCTCAGCCGCATGCTCAAACGCGAGAAGATTCCGCACAATGTGTTGAACGCGAAATTCCACATGCAGGAAGCCGAGATCGTGGCCCGCGCCGGCCAGCGCGGCACGGTCACCATCTCCACAAACATGGCCGGCCGCGGCACCGACATTAAGCTGGGGCCGGGCGTTCCGGAATTGGGCGGCCTGCACGTCATCGGCACCGAGCGACACGAAGCGCGGCGGATCGATCGCCAGTTGCGCGGGCGTTGCGCGCGCCAGGGCGACCCGGGCTCCTCGCGGTTTTACGTGAGTTTCGAAGATGATTTGATGCGCAACTTCGGGGCCGCCGATCGCATGACCAAAATCATGGAGCGTTTCGGCCTCGAGGAAGGCCAGGAACTGGAGCATCGCTGGCTCAACAAATCGGTCGAGACCGCGCAGAAACGCGTCGAGCAGCGCAATTATCTCATCCGCAAACGCACGCTCGATTTCGACGACGTGATGAACATGCAACGCGAAGTCGTCTATGGCTATCGCAACGAAGTGATCGATTCGGAAGAACCGCGCAAGCTCATCTACGAAGTGATCGACGAAGCCGTGCCGGCCAAGGTGAAGGAATACCTCGGCTCCGACGAGCCCAATTACACCGGCCTGCTCCACTGGGTGAACACCACCTTCCCCCTGGGTCTTACCCGGGAGAAAGCGCAGTTTGAAACGCGCTCGGTCGAGGAGAACGCGCAGTTTTTGTTGGAGAAGATCAAGAGCGCGTACGAACGTAAATCGAGCCACGAAGATCCGACTGCGGTCAAGAGCCTCGAGCGCTACATCATTTTGAATGCGATCGATCGGCTCTGGCAGGAGCATCTCTACGCCATGGACGCGTTGCGCGAGGGCGTGTACCTGCGCGGCTACGCGCAAAAGGATCCCCTCATCGAATACAAGACCGAAGCGTACGAAATGTTTGTCGAGCTCATGGCAAACATTAAGAACGAAGTGCTCAATAACCTCTTCCGCAGCACTTCCAATCTTCAGGCATTCGAGAATTTCCTGGCTACCCTTCCGCAATTCCTCATGCGCGAAGATTTGGCTGCCGCCCCCGCCGGAGCGGGCGGCAGCGCGCGAGCGCGACAGCCGCAGCCTGCCGGGGCCGTGGCCGCTGTGGCCGGAGACGGCGAAGGCGCGGGCGAAATCTCCATCGACCTGCCGGTGCGCCGGTCAATGCCAAAGGTCGGCCGCAATGAGCCCTGCCCCTGCGGCAGCGGCAAGAAATACAAGAATTGCTGCGGCCGCGTGGCGTGACAACGCCGGGAACACTCGAGCGAGTGAAGGAGCGGCGATGCGGGCGAGGTCTTCTTCGGGGCAGTGCTGAGATCTGGCCATGCTCTTGAAATCTTGGTTGAACATGCAGGCCGCCCTCTGTCCAGCGCGCCCGCTGCGATGCGGAGTCTGGCGTCTATTCATTCCCGTAGTCGAGTAGGCCGGTCTGGAAGATAAAAAACCAACGCGCGCCCACCTTGGTGTAAACCTTGCAGGCACGGCCCTTCCAATGAAAGGGCTGCCCCGTGGTTCGATTGATCCAAAGTGTGTCCACATCTACGACGGCAAAAGCCCCATCGCCCTGCTCAGAGACTGCAATGCGCCGTATCCTGCGATCATTACGAACCAGATCATGTGTTTCGAAGAGTTCTTGCCAGGAGCGTTTCCAGCGCTCGCGATCAAAGCGTCCCAAAGGCATGATCCAGGTCATCGGATCGTGTGCCGCCGAGTGGGGTGGCCAGGGCCACACTGTGTCTGGATGGAAAAGGTTGGCAAGGGCTTCGGCATCGCGTGCGTTCCACGCGGCAGTCTCCGCGTGAACCATCGCCTGTATCTCTTCCTCGACCGTGGCCATGAGACGGTTCATTTCGATGCCGGATGGGAGCGTAGCGTACCCGGCGTAGCGACGCAGCTCATCGGATGATTGTCAGTTTCGGTTTGGCTTTGGTGTTTTTGACTCGCATGAGCGCGTCCCGAATCTCGCCACGATGATGAACGACTCGGCGCGATAGCGAAAATTGAACTTGTTATACACGTCAATCGCCGCCACCAGGGCGGCGACCGCACGATCGAGGAGCTTACGGGAACGGGCTTTCATCTTTCAATGCTCTCCGTCCCAAGTCCGAGATCTCCCAAATGCCGTGCGGAGAATCCTGCTTCATCAGACCTTCGCGAACCAGGGTATTACGGCACCACTGGGCTGTATTGCGCCAACGAATGGATCTGGGATCCGAGGGAAGGGGTTGAAGATCGTGTTTCGTCAGACTAGTCTTCATCTTTGTCCCAACCCGATCCAATACCTCTCCGATGGTTGCTTTGCCGCCCAGCTCCGCCAGGGCTTCCAGTATCGGCCGCCGAAAAGCCTCCTCTGGTGTGCGAAGTCCTTGGGGCAGGCGACTTTTCCCAGTGCGGCGCGTTTTTGCCTCGCGCTGTGGCCTCCTGACCGCAAGAGAAGCCCATTCTTTTTGAAGTGCCTTGACTTTCTCCCGGAAATCTGCCAGCCGAGTCGCTTCTTCGATGGCACGGCGAGCTATATCGTAATTGCCCGCCTTGAACGCTGCCGCGCCTTCTTCATTGAGGCTGTTGGCGACTAGCTCGATTTCCTCGAGAAGAATCTCAAAAGCCGTGTTCACCCCGTTGCTCTGCATCATTGTCCCTCCTTTCATTTTGTTTTTTGTTTTGTTTAAGCCGGCTTTTGCGTGCATAGGCAGGATATTGTTCGTAGACTGTTTCGAGCAAGGCGTTGTGGTCAAGGTCGCCGTAGGTTTCGATGATGGTGGCTACGTCTTCTTTGAGGTCCTCGGGCAGGGTGGCAAGCGCCTCCTCAGCCCTGGCAGGATCGGTTACCGTGATCTTCGTCTTGTCCTCTTCGACGTCATTCATCACCCGCACTAGGCCCTCGTCCTGCAGGGCGGCAACATCGGCGTAGAGTTACATGGCGAAAGGGCCATCGTGAAATGCTCACTCCTGACAATCTCGATACGCCCTTAGAACTTTGTCTAAATGCGCGTGACGATTCTGCGTTAAGCGGCCGAATTTGTAGTACTCAAGCAGCTTACGGATGAAAGTTTGGTCATCTTGTTGAGAGCCTCGCGAGAAGGGCACAATCCGATCAAGGATCGTGAAAAGCTCTGACGGAGGAATCTCCAACAAGTCTCGCCCGCCCGCAGGTCTTTCTCTGACCTTGGGCGTCCCTGCAAGCCTCACGACTTGCGATTCAAGCGACCGGTCACCAAGCTCGTCTTCAACGACAATCTCTCCCGCCCTCTGCATGCTGTACAAGGCTCTATTCAGCAGGCTCCTCACGGCTTTCCCGGCACGGCGCAAAGCAGGACAGCCCGCCACGTAGAGCCTGATAAGGAAGCGTTTCGTCAGAGGGCCTTCCTTTTCGATTATCCACCGCAGAGCCGCCCGAATGTTGGTAACAGAAGCTTGCCGCGGGTCAGGGAAGCCCAATTCCTGGGAATACTCCCCTAAAACCGTGGGCCCTCGATCCCCTCTAGTCTTACCAGAAGCTTCCTCTTCAGCTTTGCCAAATTCGTCCAGTTCCTCTTCTTCCGCGTGCTCCTCTGACAACGCGTCGGCTACGGTAGCGGTCCGCTGTGCTTCCTCCTCTACCTCCCGTTCTTCCTCCCCGATTGGTCGAATACCCAGTGCCTCACACGCCTCGACAATCCGGCGTACCGCACTTTCTCGGTCCGCGTAGAACTCCGACTCCCGGATGCGTACGAACGTCCATCCGGCTCGCTCAAGCTGCCGCTGGCGGGCCATGTCCTGTTCGAATCTCTCGGGTCCATGCCAGGCTTCACCATCACACTCCACGGCCAGCCGATTGACGAGTCCTTCGACTACCAAGTCAATGCGATAGCCCGCTACGTCAACTTGCGGGCGGACTCGGAACTTTCTCCGTAATAACTCAAGCGCAACGTCCACCTCAAACCAGCTTTCGTAATGATCCGGTTGCTCGCCTGGCTGTCGCGAACGGCGTTTTGCTTCGCGCTCCAGACGAT
>Ga0209581_1002750_pt1 | contig 16139 bp, 10 predicted proteins | sample Coa_R2_FD_187160 | JGI IMG/M metagenome (GOLD analysis project Ga0209581, IMG submission 187160) | Surface soil microbial communities from Centralia Pennsylvania, which are recovering from an underground coalmine fire - Coalmine... | ecosystem: Environmental > Terrestrial > Soil > Unclassified ...
CCCGTGCCCAACCGACCCGTTTGAACCACCTTCTCGCTGGAGAGGCAAGAATTTTGCGCGTCTGCCGCTGAGAGAGCTTGCGGGGGACGAAGTAGCCGCCTGCTGCTAAATGGTACTGGCGGTATGCTGCGACGAGCATACCTAACACCTCTTCCCGCTCCTGTGTGCGTGCTCGGCGTGCGCGCACCGCGCTTCGCCATCCACGCCAGCAGAGAGAAAGATGCTGCCAGGCTGCTCGAAAGTGAGATATCTGGATGGGCTTCTTTCCGTTTTCGTCAAAGAAACGCACCGCCTGGTAAAGTTGCCGGAACGCAGACTGCCGCCAGAGAAGGAGCCGGCGTTTCACTGGAGCGGTCTCTGTTTCCTTTGCTTGCGGGTCTTGGAGAACAGGAGATCCGGCAGAGAAAACAAAGAGCCTGAGCCGCGCGCGGTAGGCCGGGCGTGTCGTCTTTTCCTGGGCCAGACGCTGATCGTAGATCCGTGTCTGGCTGAGATGACTTGCGAGCATCCAGAGAAGATACATCGCCCCAAAGAGCAGGAGGAGAAGCATCCCTCCACCAAGTATCACAGCGAGCAGTTCGGTCGGTGTCAGGTGAGGGAACTGCCCGCGCAGCAATGCGAGTCCGGCAGTCAGCACCCAGGATGGGATGAGCCCATGAAACAGGTAGAACAAAAGGAGCAATAGCACCACAGGAAGAAGCAAAAAGACATCTTTGAGGCTTTTTTCTTGCGTTCTTCCCGCAACCTGTGTGCGTTCTCTGGCTAAAGGATGTTCTACAGCATATCGGCGGCTGGCCGCCGACCACGTGGGCGGTGCAGGGAGCAACGCCAGTTGGACCACGGCGCGCATCCCCTGGGGAAGCGAACTGAAGGCAGCCAGGATACCCAGGACAGGATCGGTTCCCTCCGCCAGAAAATCACGCGTTTCCCAGGAGCGCAGCGGCAGGTAGGACGCTGCCCCTGGTCGCAGTTCGATCACCGAACACTCTTCTCCATCGGCGCAGACCAGCGGATCGTGGGAAGCGGGAGAAATTATTGCCTGCGGGTAACGGGCCTGGATCTGTTGTGCAAGATGACGGATCGCAATTGTGTGTTCTGCACGGAGAAGAAACAGACGTTCAGTCGAGGATGCTGCAATTTCGAGAGCAACAGGTGTGCGTTTATCGAGCGCCAGAGCGGCCAGAACTGTTTCCAGGGCTGGCAAGTCACGGGCTCCGTTCGCACGGGCAGGTCGTACTTGTAAGAGAGGAGGAAACGTGTGCATCAATGGCTCTCTCCTGTCGCTTTTTTCGCCAGATGGGTTTGCGTTTCACTTTCGAGCCAGGCAAATCCAGAATGATCAGGAAGAGGTGTGGCTGCTAATTCAACAGGATTCGTTGTGATCAGGGTATGCTCTTGTGGGCTGGCTTGAACGGAAAGAAGGACGCGCCTGTCCCCGGCAAAAAGAAGGGCCTCCCGAACGCCAAACAGCAGCAGGCGTTGTTCTTCTCCACTGGTGAGCCCAAAGCGGCGTGCAACTGCTCTAATACTGGTGAGATCTTGTTTTTTCAAGATCTTGATTGCGGCGTTCGAGGCAACCACACTCCCGTACTGGTCTTCGACAAAGGCATCAGGACTCTGTGTCATGATGACCAGCCGGAGATACCGTTTGCGTGCGCGGCGTGACAAATTGGCAAGGAAGTGCCCGCCTTCGGGATATTCAATGAGTGAGGCTGCTTCATCAATCGAGAGGCACCGCCGGGTATGGCTTTGATAGACAGCCTGGGTCCAGATGGCATCAGCGATCAGGAAAATGCCAATGGGGCGCATGTCCCCATGCATATCGCGCACATCCCAGACGAGCAGATGCGTATCCAGGTCCACGTTCGTCTGACTGGAAAACAGGCCGGCCAGACTTCCGTCCGTGTAACGGAACAGTCGAAGCCCAAGATCAGTCTCGTCTGGGCCGCATACGCCGCTTCTGAGAACTTCTGCTACATCACGCAAGAGCGGCGGCTGGTGAAAATGGGTCTGCGGATCGGCGCTAATGCTGGCACGCCGATAGACTTCATACAACACGCGATCCAGCAGTGCCTTCTCGCGCGCACTCAGCATTGTCCCTGCATCAGCCAGCATGAGATCCAGAAGGCTGTGCAGGTCCTGGATCTTCTCAGCGAGTCGATCGGTGTGTTGAACACTCGCGAGGTATGTTGAGAAATCACATCCGGGTGGGATAAGATCGAATGGATTGAGGTGATGTTCAGATCCGGGGGCAATCCGTACTACACTCCCTCCCAGCGCGGCTGCAAGCCGGAGATACTCGCCATCAGGATCAATGACGGCATACCGTTCCCCATTGATACCATTCAACAGCAGCGATCGTTCGAGCCAGAGTTTCCCAAGATAGGATTTCCCGGCGCCAGTAACACCGCCGACAAAGGCATGCGGATTTTCGAGAGCCCCATTCCACGGATCGAGGAGGACTGGCTCACCTGTCCCGGTGAGTCCCAGGAATACTCCTCCTGGCATGGTTAAAGAGTTGCTGATAAACGGGAAGGTGGTGGCCACGCTTGAGGAATCAAGCGTGATGGTGCGCCTGAGTTCGTCACGGCACTCTGGAAGTAACGAGCGAAACGCCTGCGCATGCTCGAATGTCACCGAATGTGCAACTGCATCCAGAAAAATGGTTTGCAGAAGCGCCATCATCCGGTCGGTTCGTTCATTGAGCGCTGCTTTTGTTGGAGCACGCAGCACCAGGAGGAAGCTCACTTCAAACAGACGCTCTCCGCCGCTTGCCAGTTCACTCATCAGCCGAGCAACGTCATGTTGTGCCACATCCAGGTCGGGATCATCCAGCCGCCCCTGCTTTTGATTGAATTTCCTGGCCGAGGCATAGCCGATACGACGCTGCTTGAGCATGCGCATCATCGCTGCTTGATTCTGCGGGTGAAGATGGAATGTGATCTCTCCAATTTCGTCGAGCATCAAGAGTGGTGCGAGCCATCCGCTGGAGGTAACTTCGCGCGGAAAAGCAATGATGACTATCCCGCACACATACTCATCATCGATGCGCAGCGCGTCACGTTCCTCAATAATACTTGCAGGAGCGAGCAGGTCGGCCAGCCGGAGAAAATCAGATGGAGGTACCGCGCTGCTCTGCGCACGACGCGGCGTGTGGGCGCGAAGCTGGCGAACACCCTGCCGGCGGGAGGTCGGAGCAAGGACCTTGCCCGATGCACTATCCAGGGAGGTGCGAGGTGGAAGCGAATCCGTCACTTCAGACAGCGAGGCGGCATGCGAGTGAGCTGGAGAAGGCTTTTTGAGGTGTGGGAAATGGCCCACTGCTGCCAGGTTGGCGCTGCGGAGTGGATGAGAGAACGCTCGCTCCGGCGACAAAAAACTCTGGTACACACGTGCAAGTTCTTCCCCCATGACCCGGCGAGACCGCAGTCCGAGTTGCGCCAACTGCTGTTGGACCATCTCGGTACGGATAAATAATTCCTGGAGGCAACGGGTGGTCGTCTCTTCCCGCAAGGCCCGACGCTTCTGGCGGAATGAAAAGCGGCGCGAGGCAGTGGCCGGATCAGGAGCAGGAATGACCAGATAGCAATGGCGCTCAACCAGGGTGCGTCGACTGCCGATAGATTGAAGGAAACTCGCCAGCCCTGCAGCCAACTGTTCCCATACTTCTCTTTCTCCTTCCCCGGAAAAGAGCGCATGCTCAGGAACGCCTTCGGCCTCTGAAAGTGGGGAGCCGACCGGCTTCGAGGCGCGAGCAGTCGGGATCTGCGCATGCATGCGTGCCAGATAGGGTCCCAAATCCAACTTTTGGTTTCTCACGACGATCTGAATGGGAAAGTTCAGGGACTTGAGCATGCTCTGATACCGCTGCACCAGTGCGTACTGCTCGTCGCTCGATTTGAGTAAGAAGTTGATAGTTGAGATGTCAAGGACGATACAGTAGGATCGCCTGGTCGGTGAGAGAGGAGCGTAGAGGCAAAGAACCTCGTTCATAATCTCACGCGCGTGAACAAAATGGCGCTGCACGCTGGCCAGGCGCTTACGAGCTTGCTGGAACATCGTCTTCCTCCTGGGGAATTTCGCCCAAAAAACCGGGTTCGTGAACGCGCACCAACTGCCACACAAAACGGCGTGGGCGCAGCAGGTATCGCATGGCAATGACGCACCAGGCGTCGAGCGAGCGGGCAGCCAGAGTGATAAAAGCGAAGGCCAGTGCCCCACAACACGGCAGAGCGGCCAATCCCCATCGCAGAATCTGATCTGCGGGAAGGGACGTAAGAACACTGAGCGCGAGCCAGAGCCGATAGCTGAGAGAAACACCGACCAGGATCAAGAGAAACTGGCGCACAGAGAGTGAGACACCGGCCAGCGTAATGAGCGTCTCCGGCGCTCGGATATGCGTAGGAACCACATGCGTCTTGCGACTGATTGTGGGCGTTGATGAAGCCATCGTGTTTTCCTCCTTCTCGCTAGTTGCCCGGTCCACCAGCCGAAACACCTGTGACAGCATTGTTGACCAGAAGGGCGATCGTGCCCGCAAGCAGGGCCAGGGCCAATCCTCCCAGGGCTGCATACAGCGCACTAATCGCATGTTGACGCGTGCGTTCATTCTGCGTGGCTCCCGAAGCCATGTAGAAGAGCGCCGAAAGGGCGAAAAAAAACCCGGCCATTGCTAATGCGAAGATCGTCAGATCGGCAGTTAATCGCTTAAAAAAGTCGCTGATAGCCGTCGCGTTAGGATCGGAAGCTCTCGGTGCCAGAAGCAGAAAGAGCATGCCCAGAGTGAGGAACGGATCGTTCAACCGGGTCATATGGATGCTCCTTTCTCAAAATCCCAGCAAGAATCGAACGTATTGCCGGTATACGGAATGTCAGGAAGACTGGACAGACGGTATATAACGTCACTACGATGGAGAAAGAACAATAGCGGCAAAGCCCCCCCACCATCGCAGGAACACGCCTGCACTCACGGTATGGCGATTCCAGGACGAGCTATCGGCAATGTCGATTGTTCCGGTAGCGAGATTGCCACCTGTCACCACGACAATGTGGCCGCCTGCATAGCGATCAGGAGGCCAACCAACGATCACTGGTGAGCCATTGTTTGCCCTGCCGATAACCTGGGCAAGATTCCAATGCTCTCCCCAATCAGTTTTCAGCCCAAATTGAGCCAGCGTGTCAGCAATACCCCCATCGTATGTCAGACCAAGCGCAGGATCAATATCTCCTCGCGCACTTTCCACCACGAGCACATCGTGAATGCGTAGGTGAAATCCATACATGTTGAGCACTTCCGTCATTGCCGCTGCTGAGCAAGCGGAATATGCCCAGGTCTGCCACTCGTTGAACGAGGCATATTGTGTTCTATCCAACTGGTTAATGCGCACGATACTTCGTGCCATCACCGGCTTAGGGCGGATGTATCCCCAAACCGCGTATTGTTCACCTGAGGATGCCCATTCGCTGGTATCAACAAGGAAGTTAGGAAGAAGTGGCATGCGATCATACGCACTGGAACTGTTCGCGTTGGCAAATGCGATCCAGCCGTTTTTTTGGCCGTGAGGGGCTTGCACTGCGATGACAATCGCAACGTGTCCCACGCCCAGGTCTCGAAAAACCATGACATCGCCTGGTTCTGGGAGGAAGCGTTGAGCCGGGTCTGCAGTTGCCAGGGCAGGAATTTCTTGCCAACCAGGGGCATTCTGGTAAGTCGCCCATAACCCAAACGCATCATTGCTCCACTGCATCGGATACACCTGGCTGTACGCGCCCCTGACAAAGCTCACACATTGAAAGGACCCGTTGGCCCAATCAGCACAATCATTGTGTGTTATGCACCAGCTTTGTCCGTAAGCGATCACCGGCTGTGGGAACGCGCTGGTATACCAGGTATCGTTGCATGCTCCCCCCCGACGATTGCCACAGGCCGGATTGATATACAGTGCATCCGCCATCTTTTTGGCCCATGCGACTACCTCCGCTCCATAGGGGCTCTCAGGGTAGCAGGCATCTTCATCGGAACTACCAGCAGGCATGGTTGCCTTCGCATGGGAGACTGGCGAGATCAGAGGATCAGAAGTGCTACAGCCAGACGTTTGTGGCATGCTGGCAGCCCCTGCTGCCTGCGTGATTACTCCTATCAGGAGCGCGAAGCAAAACGCGAGGAGCGCACAGATTCCCAGCCCGCCTTTCACCAGCAGATGTGTCTTGTCCATAACTCCCTCTTTCATTCCAGGATGTGCTAAAACATCAAAAGCACCGCCCCAGCCTCATCTGCGAGCACGATGTCTCCTCCAACAGTACCGCCGGGACCCACGTCTGCAACGATGGTTTCCTCGCTGCTCCCGTTACCTGTCGCTCCTGACATGCCTGAAGTAGAAGAGGTAGTATCCCCCTGCGTGCCACCGCCACTGCCGCTTCTAGCAGCATCCATCATGGGATGCAATGCCCATGTTTGCAGCATTCCGGGGATTTTGAGCACCAGGCCGAGCGTACCAATAGCAAGGAAGGTGATTGCAAGGCTTTTGTCGATGCGGATAAAGGAGGTTGCCGCAATCGCGGTGATAAACACGCCACCAAGTCCCAGAGCGACTACCTGGATAAACTGCACCATTAGAGAAGCGCTCAGCGTTACCAACCAGAGTCGTCCCCAACGCGTGGTTTGTGGTAACAAAAGGCACCCTAAACCCAGAGGGGCGAGTGCAAGACTGATAGCGACTAATGCAATCCGCACGACCATCTGAATGAGGAGCATGATCGCCATAATGGCCAGCACAATGATCAAGATAAATGTCAGTAAGGAGACACTCTGGAAAGTAAACAGCCCGGCAATCAAATTAGTGAGCATAGTGATCCCTGCAATATGGATGACCGCCAGGCTCAGAGCATTCTCGAAATCAACGAACAGGCCCAGGAAAAAGACATTGAAATGCACTGCGGCTATCACTAGCACCGCTCGCGGAAGTACTTCCATGATCGTAGAGAAGGGGATGAACAAATGCCGGCCTACGATGACGTTATATCCAGCAATTAGAAGCAAACACGCGAGGGCAATATCTACCACCTCGATAAAAAAGGTATTCAGGGCGAGAATAGCTCTGTTCTGAGCATCATTATCATTGGTAAGCAGCGGCGTCTGGTAGAGAATATCCGCCGGATTCTTCAAAACTTCATCACTGATCGGTTGAAGTGCAGCCCCGATCCCCGCAACAAATTGGGAGGAGATGCTCTGAATGATGCAGCTGGTATCGGTAGGCCAGCAAGAATCGGTGCGAACGGACGGAATGGCTACGCTTGCTGCTGTCCCGCCTGCCCCCCGACCTAGCCCCTGCATACCCAACGAAAAAGGAAAAGAGATTCCCTGCACATAGTTAGCGACGAGAAACCCCAACATGCCCACACTCAAAAGAAAGAGAAGCGGCAGGCGAAAACGCATAAAGCAGCGAGTCCATTTCCCGAAGCTGGTTTCTGACCGAACAAAATTTCTCATCGCGTGTGCCTTATCCCTTTCTCGTAGAGCTCAAATCAGGGCAAGAGGAGCCGCTTTCGCGGATATGTCCTCTTCGTCTAGAAGGACCATCCTGAACGGCTCCACACGCCTTGATTTGTGGTCTCCCCTCGGCCCCGCTTGTGCAAACTCACAGCAGGCAGGAGACCAGCACGGTAACACGACGAAACCGATAACACGATGACGAGAAAAGCCACGCGATGGTGGAGATGATGCAAACAGATAGGTGGCGAGCCGCCCTTGTTACATTTTTCTCGTCGAAAGAAACTATACCAGAGAAAAGAGCAAATAAGCAGGAAAAGTTTGCAGATTCTATTGCACGATTTTGCGGCAAAAACTGTAACCATTTGTAGTTTTTGCCGCAAACGTTTGCCGTGATCTGGCCTGGCTTCTGGTCTTGGTGAAGACGAATCTGCTGCTCAAGTGAAATGCGAGCAAGAGACCGGACCGCGAGTGAAGGCGGACCAAAGAGGCGCATGAGAAGAACGGTCAGGCGCGCGATACTCTTTACCAGCGCCAATCTGGCGTCGATTTTTCTTGCCGATACGCCAGAAACCGTACCCATTCATGCACCTGTCGTGCTTGCGCTTCGGCGCAAAAAGCTGGATGTTCAGAAGAATATCTTCCCTCGGCGAGTTCTTTTTCCGCTTGCCTGCAATACCTGTGGATGAGTGCCGGGTTTGTGGTACTTCCTAACCGCTCGCGTGCGAAATGAAATAACAAGAAGCGGCGGCGGCGCTCAAAGAGCGCGTGTGGTACCAGAAGAAAGAGGCTTTTTTCCTTCGTAAGTCCTCCTTGATACACGCGGGGGAATTCACCAGGAAAACGAAAAAATCCAAAACGGAACAATATTCCAGGCATGTGCTCATACCATTGACGCATTTCAAGAGGACAAACATGCTTGAGGGCTGTCTCTGGAGCACATACGTGAATATGTGCAGCAAGTACATAGGGAGGAATCATTCTCCCCAGGAGAAAAAAGGGGAAATCGTTACTCATACCAAAAATCTTTCTCATTCCAATGGTTGGGATTGAAAGGGAACTACTCTGCGGCCTCCTGCTCCGTTTTCGTGAGGAGGCGAGCGTAGGCGACAATCACCGGGTGCATATGATACTGATTCCTTTCCGTTGTGGTCACAAGCCCAGCATCCACCAATTGATCGAAGTCGGGCAATTGAAACTGGTGTGACACCTGGATGAGATCCATAACCTGGCGTTCAGAAAAACTCGCAGGGGCTGCGGGAAAATGAGTGGCAAGAGATGCGAGAGCATGACGCGCAGACACCGAAAGTCGCGCTTCGCTTCGCTTGATTGACGCAGCGAGTGAGAAAGATCCGGGGATGTCTTCAAGGTGCAGATAGGTTGCTGGCTGAAAGAGGCGGGTGAGCGCCTCTTGAAAACGTCGCTGCGAGGCCACGCGAGCTTCTCGGTGCAAATATTTCCCCATCTGTTCTACGGCAAGTGGTAAATTTCCCACCTGCTGCGTCAACGCCTGGAGGACTTCGCTGTGCTCCCGTACTACTATGGGTGACAGGCCATGGCTCAACAGATGAAAGGCTTGTCGCCCGGTGAGTGCGCGAGGACGATAGATCAGATCGCACACGGTACTTGCCACGGCGGGGAGACGAGTCGTGATGATGTAGCGACAGTGAGGAAAGTGATAAGGAAGAATATCATCCGTTCTCCAGAGGTCGTCGAGGACAATGAGGATCTTTCGTCCACGCAGGAGAAGACAGAGCCGATCCTGTACTTCTTCCCTCTGTTCTGATACGCTTTTTTCTCCCCCCAGGAGCATGAGCCATCGGTGAAGATGCCGGAGATGGTTGGGCTCCTGCCCGATCACGGCCCAGAATACCCCTTCCACCTGCCGTCGCATATCTGGCAAATTGGTAAGCGCTTGAGCTATAGCGGTTTTCCCGCTTCCAGGCAGTCCTATCAGCCCGATTGTGGGACGGTCAGGACGCTGCCCTATCTCCTTGAGCAACGATTGTTGTCCTACAGGCGCCATCTGACTGATGGGCAGACAAGGATCGATCAGGAAGGAAGAAAGACTGTCCCTGGATCGTGTTTCTTCTTCCGCCGTCTCTTGCGCGCCAAATGCTTGCTCGGGTAATTGGAGAAGTTTACGGAGCCGGGCCCGGAAATACGGACTCGGGCAATTTTCTCCTCGTTCCCATCGATAGATGGTCATGGGACTTACCCCCAGGGCATTTGCTAATCCCTCGCGCGTAAACCCGGCGTCCATGCGGGCAAATTTCAAGGTAGTATTTGGTTTCATCGAGCCTGGACCTTCTCTCCTTTGTGACTGCGAGTCAGGCGGTAGTGCTGACCTCAACAACAAGTATGAGCGAAGCAAGCGCAAAAGGGGAGCCACAGAATCGCTAGAGGAGTGCTACAGGAGCGCTCTTCTTGCGCTACCTTTGTGCGATTCCTCTGTCAACGATGCTCAACCTCTTCCTGGAGGTCCCCCATTCGGCGGTGCAAGATGACAGCCTCGGCGATCTGTGGTACAAAGAATGGAACAGTTTTTTCGTGTACACCGTCCCCCGGACCTTCAGAGAGGAACGGGGGTGCCCGACGGAGAGCGAGGGGTATCCTCTTTTTTGGAGGAATGCTCTTCCCGTTTGGAAGAACTTTTTCCCTTCAAGGGCGATCTCAAAGGATAGAGCTTATGATCATTGTGCTTGTGCTTGTTTTGCTGGTGCTTGCCTTGCTGGTGAGCGGAAGCGGAATGTGTTGGTATGTGTCCCATCGCCTCCTTCATCGGACACGTGGGAGATCAGCCATGACCATCGCGGTGAGAGCCATCGACAAAACCAGCATCACGCTTCAACGGACCAAAAATACGAAGAGAGCTGGCGTCTTTGGCCTTCAGGGGACCGATGGGCAAGCGATTGTTGGCCCCTTGCTCGCGCAAAGCGCCGAAACGGTCACTCGAGAACTGCTCGCTCTCAACGGTCATCTTCCGCCGAACACCAACGTGGCATGGAACACCACCGTCTACGGAAACACCTTTCTCCCCTCTCTGCATCTGGCCATCAAGGAGATTCGCGTTGCCGGAGCGTTAGGAGCGCTGCCCGCCTGGTATGTGCCTGGCTCACAGGACACCTGGGCCATTCTGGTCCACGGGGCAACCGGCACCCGTGAGCAAACCCTGCGAGCCTGCAAGACACTGGCGGACTGTGGGCTGCACCTCCTCGCGATGACGTATCGCAATGACGAAGGAGCCCCAGCTTCTGGATCTTCGCATCTAGGAGCTACGGAGTGGCAGGATCTCGAAGCAGCGGTCCACTATGCCTTGGATCATGAGGCTCGCACGATCGTGCTCTATGGCTGGTCTTTGGGCGGGACCATCGTTGAAGTGTTTCTTGACCGTTCGCCGCTTGCGAACGCTATTCAGGCAGTCGTTCTTGACTCACCGGTGCTGAACTGGCGAGAGACGCTCAAGTCGCTCACCAGAAAGAACCACCTCCCGCCGTTCATCGCGAAGGGGACGGAGAAACTGATCGAGCGACGCACAGGGGTTCGGTTTGATGACCTGGATCAAACGCGTCCGGGAAAGGTGCAGAAACCACCAACCCTTCTTTTCCACGGGGAGGAGGACACAACGGCGCCAGTCGCGGTGAGCGAGACATTTGCTGCCTCTCAAGCCAGTGTGACCTATCATCGCGTTGGCGGAGCCGAGCATACGCAATGTTGGAACGCTGATCCAGCCGCGTATGAAAGACATCTGCGCGCGTTCCTGACCGGCGTGTTGCGTCCTCTTTCCGTCAGCTAAGACGCTCTCCGTCTGAAGCTCGCGGAGTGTCTTCATCTCGGTTGCCTTTGCCCTTGAGACGGTCCTGCTCAACGACGGACAGAACCATCTCCGTTCGAGCCTGTCTGGTCCTTTTCCCAGGCGCCTGCGGCCTGACTCCTGGGAAGGGGCGAGAAAAGCCCGGCATCTGGGTGCTGGTCGATGGTATGAGGAGCGAGAAAGAGGCCCTCAATCTGGATGTGACGACCTCTTTCTCGCTCCAGTGGGCCGGAGAAGTTCAGGGAAGATCATCCCGTGACTGATAGAGATGTGCGAAATACTCGAGGATCAGTCGATGACTGAAAGTATACCCCCCACCAACACGCCGGAGAAGAGCATATTCTGAGGCTGAATTGAGAAAGCGCAAAAAGTGTTTGGGGATGCACCCGGTTTGCAAATAGAAGCGCAAGGTATAGTGCTGAATCCAGGGAATCCCGCCGTGGGCAGTGAAAAAGATGAGAAAGGTCATAAGAGAAAGCATGACGCCAAAACCCGAGGCCATGACTGGCCAGGTTGAGAGTTGCCCGATCAAGCCAAAACCGATGCCACAGGCGACTCCGCTGGCGAGTCCTCCTACTGGAGCAAACAAGCATGCTCCTAGCAGGGCGTTACGAACTGACCGAAGAATCCCTTCATTGAGATGGGTATGGAGTTCTTCCGGGAGCATTTTCCCCGTCCATCCACTTTTCAGCATGGTCGTGAGAAGTCCTGCAATACCGACGATCAGTCCACAGATAATTCCTAGAACCACCCCATAGTGAACTCCGTAACCCGGCGAAAGGGAAAAGAAACTGGTGATACTGGCAATCGCCACACTGACATTAATGCTTATCACCAGGGCAATCACTGCACATTTCCGCACGTTCTGTCCGAAGTCTTGAACCATCTGACCCCAACTCCACGTTACCATTTCAACCGGCGTAATCGGCTCTGCCAGTGTGGTGAAAAGGCTCTCTCCTCCTCCCATACCATAGGCGCAGAAAAAGAACAGGGCCACAACGCATCCATAGATCAACGTGGATAGCTGGTTGACGCGGAGAAGTTCTTCTACCCCAACAAAACTCAGACTGCCGCAGGCTCCCCAGATCAGGCCATTCACCAGGCGATCGACAACGGTCCCCGTGTGCAATGACGATGGCGGCTGGTCATACCTCAACCCTGTCGCAAACCCACGCATGAGCCCCATCAACATGCCGATGAGAAAGCCAGTGCTGAGACCATAGGTAATTCCATAGACCATCCCTCCGCGCCACGCGAAAAGGGGAGTGGTCAGGAGGCTTGTCACTATTCCCAGTTTGAGGCCAGCCCGACTCCCATTGATCAGTCCGTGCCAAATAGCGCGCAAACTGAGCGTGGGGAGAGAGGGACTGCCCGCCAAAACAGTGATGAGCAAGACCACGATCCCTAACACAATGACCAGACTCATGCCTCCCTGACTTCCCCCGCCGATACCCGGTGCCATCCAGCCGAGCATGCTATTGCCCGACCCTCCGCCAAAGAGACCGAACACGCCGTTGCCCGAACCAACCACCCCATTTTTTAACCCTCCTTTGAGCCAGGCCGCAAGTCCCCCCGAGACGAGGCATTGCAACCCCGTGACAATTCTGGTAACGGTCCGTTGATAGCGGTCGCGGGTGCGGGCGCTTTCTATCCAGGAGGGCTGAAGACGCTCAATGTAGAACTCTGTCAGGTGATGTCGCTCCATGTTCCAGGCTATCCAGGAAAGCCATTTCCTGGTGTCCGAGACCGTATAAGGATGTTGAAGAGCCTTACACAAGAGACGCTCAACATAGTGAGTAGCATTGACTTGAAGCGAGGAACGCAGTTCCAGGATACGTTCCTGAGACATCCCCTGGGCGCTGCACGCACAAATGCTCAACAGTAAGGGGGTAGAGAGCAAATCTTGCAGTTCTGGATCGTCCCGAAGAACCCGTTGCATGGCGGTGAGATCTTTGCCTGTTTGTTCGATGTACGTGTCAATTTGAGCGAGGGTGAGAGGTTGGATGCGGAGGGCCTGATTCAGGATCAGGCGATTAGGAAGCGCCTCGTAGTCACCGGTCCGACAAGATACGACAAGATGGTTGAATCCGTGCTCCTGACGGTAGGTATTGATCGCATCAATACATGCCGATCGATCCGGGCTTGCGACTTCATCCAGCCCATCGAGCAGGGGAAGAATTTCATCATTATCGATCCATTCCTGAGCTTGCCGGTGTGGGACCTGGTAGTTGACGGTTAATTGCTCCACCAACCAGTTTTCCAGCTTTGGCCTTTTTTCCGACCAGGAAGAGAGGGGAAAAATAGCCGGGATCGGCAAGTTCGCTTGTTGTTGACAACGAGCCAATAAGACTTGCGTGAGCTGCCGGAGCAGAATGGTTTTCCCTGTTCCTGTTTCACCAAGGAGCAAGAGTTCTCCATCAGCGTGGTCGAACAGGTGCTCAATCTCGGCGCTGGAGAACTCCTGTGATTCTGACAGAAAGCACTCCTGATTTTTCGTCTTCCAGGGCGATGAGACCTGCTCTGGTACCAAGCGCAAGTTCAGCAAGATGAGAGGGGACACCTTCTCTCGTACATCGGCAACCCAGCGCGAGGTAACGCGTTGGATCATCCGTTGACGGTTCTTACTGACGATAGGATGTCCGTTTGACTTTCGTCCGATACCATCCGTCGAGTTTTTTTCAAAAGAGAGTTCCGCCGCGTTCTGATTTTGGAGCGTCAGGGGACCCGCGTTGAGAAACGCAGCTTTCCCCGATGTCTGTTCGTCGCTTTCCCAACCGAGTTCCTCCTGCGACAGGCCAAACAACTCGCTGAGCCGAGCTCGATAGACCACGCCAGGCTTGCGGCCATCTTCCCAACTCCTCACCGTTGATACCCCGGCATTGACCTTTTCGGCGAGGATGGCCTGCGTCCACCCTCGCATCTCTCGCGCTTTTCGCAGTTTGGAATTTGGCCTGGGTTTCTTTGATTCTGCTGTGAGTTCTAGCTCCATTGTCATACCAAAACTTTCTGTGAAAGAACGACCACTTTACATGGCCAAAGCAAGATCCAGAGCAGGAAGGAGAGAATCGTTCTCCGGGAAAGAGATCGACGTTTGGTTCTCAAGGGTGAATTGCTTGAACTACGCGGAAAATCTCTGCATGTCGCCTGAGAAAAAACATTGCCAAAATCGGCTTTGCCTCAAACCAGAGGGATGGCTTTCCCTCTATTGACATCTGATCTCTTGAAAAGGAAAAGATGCTGCAAAGATAGGATCTTTTCCTTGATTATCTCTATCCTTCTTTTCTAAAGTCGAGAATCTTTTACAAACCCTCATGCCGGGAAAGTGGCATGATTGGTTCGTGGGAGGATTGCCGTGAGCCTGCCTGGCTGCATCACCATTCAACGGGTGGGAAAGCTGAAGCCACCAGGGTTCGCTTCCAGGAAGCCACCTTTGAGATCGCTCGTCGGTCATCAAAAAGAAAATGACCACCTGTCTGTATTTATACTGTACAGCTTTTGGCTTGTCAAGCTTTTCACCGCCAGGACCCTCCTCTAAGGTCAATGTTCCGAGCAGGCAAGGAACATTGCGGTCAGCTTGCTCCTGGGGTTTCTGAGCAATTTCATCGTCAAGAGGTTGTCGATCAAACACGCACTCGTAGCGAGCGCGTACCCACTCTTGCAACCCTTCTCAAAGTGCGCGTTGCGTCAGGCCCCGGCGGAAAGCACGGCATCACGAACTTTTCGCCTCACGTGGGGCCGAGTCCCGTCGTTTGAGAAGAAGCTCCCACGTCGGCAAAACCCTTCCCTCCCTTCCCGGCAGGCAACGCTGGCCACTTCCACACTTGGGAGCGACTTGCTGACTGCCCCTCGATCTGCCGGATGGCTTGAGTGAGCGATTCTCTTGTCGCCGCTCTTCCCGCTTCCTCGATTTGCTGTTCCATCCGACCCAGTACGATGGTGAACGCCCAGTTTGATCTTGAGGGAGATTGCCATGTACCATGAGAGATTCCTGCCCATCTCCTTGAACTGTTTTTTCTGACAGTGGCACCCTCGCCTTTCAAGCTCCGGCACCCGGTTCTTAATAGGATATTTTGCGTTTTTCTATCTTGACAAACCGCCTCATCAGTAATTATACTTGGGATAGATGCACGTTCTATGCCAACTATCCCTATCATCGGTTTCCCTCGCTTTCGATCAGAAGACGTGTATCGATCACTGAGCATGGGGTGCAAGAAAAAGCCTGAATGACTGGCTGTTCAGAAGGAACATCAGATCCCAGCTTTGTCATTCCACGCGCCCAGGTATGGTTATGTGAACAAAAGGAGTTCTCACATGCTGTCTGCTTCGCGCACACCTCTTGGGGATTCAGGAGGAAATTTCCCCCTGCCCGTTCGGCACTCTCCCAGGCGATCCACGCGCCGCCTCTTTTGCTGGGCTGCATGGCTGGGCTTAGTACTGATCGTTCTGAACGTGGTGAGCGGGATTATCGCTTCCCCATTGGCCTCCGCGCTCTCCAGGCCGGGAACGATCCAGCTCACCGGCGCGCCCTCGCACCCCAACACGATCAGCCCGACCGCCGGCTCGACCTCGCACACCCGGATGTACACGCCTGGCCCAATGGGATCGCAGCCCCCGCATGTGCCGCAGCCGATTCCCCATGCTTTCCAGCCCGCGATGCAGCCCGGCGCGGTCACGCTCTCGGCCACCACTGCCACACGCTTTGTGGGCAGCGATGGCCGGCTCGAACTGCTCATTCCCGCCGGCGCTGTGACCGCCCAGGACCTCGCGGCGGCGGGAGGCACGATCACCTTGCGTGTGACCGAAATTGCCCCGGCTTCTGGTTCCAACGCGGGCGGG
>Ga0209581_1002752_pt1 | contig 16132 bp, 16 predicted proteins | sample Coa_R2_FD_187160 | JGI IMG/M metagenome (GOLD analysis project Ga0209581, IMG submission 187160) | Surface soil microbial communities from Centralia Pennsylvania, which are recovering from an underground coalmine fire - Coalmine... | ecosystem: Environmental > Terrestrial > Soil > Unclassified ...
GGCCTCATCGTGCGTGGCGATTCCGTGATAAATACCGCTGGTCAGCAACTGGCCGGTCAGTTTTACAAAATTAGCATCTACATCCCTTTTTTCAGCAAAGGCCACGCTGGCCGGCTCCTTATACGCGCCTTTGCATAGGCGAATTCGGATGCCTTCCCCCGTAAGAGTGCGGATATCTTCTTCACTGCGATAAAGATAAGCCTGAATCACCACACCCACATGGCCGCGATTGTCGGGAAGGGCATGAAGGCGGCGGACCATGTCAATCGTCGCCTGCGTGTACTCGCTGCCCTCCATGTCGACGCGAACGAAGGTATTGGCAGCCACGGCGTGCTCCACCAGGCCCGCGACGATCTCCTCGGCCAGACCGGCATCAAGGTCCATGCCCATCTGGGTCAGCTTCACGCTGACGTTCGCGTTCATTTTTCTTGTCTGGATTGCATCAATCAATCGGTGGTACACTTCTGCCGAGCGCCGGGCCTCTTCCGCTGTGCTGACATTTTCACCCAGGCTGTCCAGGGTCGAAGCGATTCCCATCTGTTGTAATGCTTCCGCCGACTGGATAACTTCATCCAGGGTCATTCCGGCAACAAAGCGCGAAGACATCCGGTGTCCCAGGGCCGACCGTTCTGAAAATCTTCTAAGGGTAGAGTTACGGGAAAGGGCTATAAAGGCAGAGCGCAGAATAGGCATATTGATCTTGAAAATGGCCGAACCATCCATTCTCGCATAACGGGCTGAAAACAGGCTGTACGTTCGGTGGCTTCGGACACCATGTTCTGTTTGCCATATCGCGGCATTTGGAAACTTTTTCCGGCAGAAATAATAATTTCGTGTAACTGTTACAGGTTTTTGGGTAACACATGCACGCTTGCCGGCATCTTAATAGTGTAAGGTCAGCCTGTAATTCGACTGGAGGATGTACTCCGGTACTTTTGCGGACAAACAGTACGCTCATGTCAGCACCTGAACGGGAGAACCGTTGCAGGCGCAGTGGAGACTTCCAATGGTGAACAACTGCGCAAATCCACAATGTGGCAAGCCGCTGCATTATCTTCGAGAAGGTCGTATCTTCGTGTTTGAAGCAAGAAACCAGTCAGGCGAAGGTGACAGCGCTATGCGAGGCCATCATCTTGAGCATTATTGGCTTTGCGGCGCATGTTCGTTGAAATTCCGGGTGGAACAGGCTCCTATTGGCGGCATCCGGCTAGTGCCCCGGTATCAGGTGGAGCGACAAACCGTGTCGGAGCCTGCAGCGCTTGCCTCGTGAGTTCCTGATTTCGCGCAGGAGAAGCTAAAAAGCGCCCAAAGGGGCGCTTTTTATCGTTTTAGGGACCGGATTTTCGCCTATTCAGGAAGAGAATAGGTCCCTTTAATTGCAAATTTTCCTTCTGCCGACTGGGCTCCGGCGCCGGGTTGACCTCCTCCAATGGAAAGAGTGAACGTCCCTTCCGGAATCTCCGGCTCTCCGGCTTCTGTAACCATGCTCAGGTCCCGCGGCTTCAATTCAAAGCTGATCTGCTGCGATGCTCCCGGCTCAAGATGCACTCGCTGGAAGCCCCGCAGCGCCTTGAGCGGAGCACCGGGAACATTCGGAAACGTAAGATACAGCTCGGCAACCTCGTCTCCGGCCACCTTGCCCGTGTTTTTGACCGTCACGCTGGCCCGTACCGGATCGCCTGCCTTCACCGGTCCTTCCGGAACTTTCAGGGCGCTGTAAGCAAAGCTCGTATAACTCAAGCCATAGCCAAACGGATAGAGCGGCGTCCCACTGAAATAACGGTAGGTCCGGTTCTTCATCGAATAATCTTCAAATGGAGGCAGCTGATCCACCCCGGTATAGAAAGTCACCGGCAGCCGGCCTGCGGGATTATTTTTCCCTGAAAGTGTCTCGGCAATCGCCGCCCCGCCTTCTTCGCCCGAGTACCAGGCTTCCAGAATGGCATTGGCGTGTTCTTTGGCCCAGTTCACACTCAGAGCGCTGCCGTTCATCAGAACGACAACCAGCGGCTTCCCGCTGGCCGCCACGGCTTCCAGCAGGTCCCGCTCAGGCTTGGGCAGGTCGAGGCTGGTGCGGTCGCCGCCTTTGAAGCCTTCTTCTTCAACGGGCATTTCTTCGCCTTCCAGCTCGCTGGTAATTCCCACGACAGCCACAACAACATCGGCGCTTTTTGCCGCTTCAATTGCCGCAGGTGAAGGCCTTCTGTCGAGCTTGGACCACACCAGCTTAGGCCCGGTCGCGCCATTCTGTGGCAATCCGTAATCCACCTTCACGGCATAGGTCTTGCCTTTTTCCAGATGCACCCTGCCGAGCACCGTCTCTTCTCCACGTGTCTGGAAGGCCTGGGCAAAGATCTTGCCGTCCAGCGACCCGCGGAAAAAACCTCCGCCGCGCAGCCCCAGATTGTAGTCGCCGGTTTCCTGCGGGGTGAGCGTTCCTTCCGTGCTTACAAAGACCGCTTCTTTGCCTTCCACTTCCGCGGGTGGAGGGCCGGCCGGCTGACCGAACCCGGTTTCTGTGCGGGTGGCCAGCACTGCCGGCGGCTTGCCACCCGGCCCGCTGAGCGACAGCAGATCACGAATTGCATAGGTGGTCTTTACCCCAGGTTTGCCATCATTGGATATAAGATTGTCCGGCACAGGATCAGCGTTCTTGCTCAGAAACTGCGTTCCCTCTACATAGTTAATCTGCGCGGAAGGAAATTCGGCCTTCATGCCTTCAAGCACAGAAACAACATGCGTGGGTGTTCCGGTGTAATTCCCGAGCAGTACTTTCGTCTGCGAAGCCAGCGGACCAAGTAGCGCTATTTTGATATCGGACTTCTTCAGCGGCAGCGTTCCGTCATTCTTGAGCAGGACCATCGACTCATTCGCCAGCTTGCGCGCCAGCGCCCGATGCTGCGGGCTGTTCAGCAGCGATTCATCAATCTTTGTGTAGGGAACCATATCCGGCGGATCGAACATGCCGAGCTTCATCCGCGCGGTAAACAGACGGACCAGAGCGGTATCGATGTCGCTTTCTTTCAGATACCCCTCTTTCACTGCATCCAGGTACGGCTTGTAATCATGGTCATCTTTGACTTTGGCGAAGAAATCGATGCACTCGTTGTCCATTCCGCGCTTCAGGCTCACAGCCGAGGCCTGCGCCTGCGTGGGTTCGTAGTGATGGCCGCTGTAGATATCGCGTACCGCGCCGCAATCTGAGACAACGTATCCTTTGAAATCCCATTTCCCGCGCAGCTGGTCTTGCAGCAGAAACTGATTCGCGCATGCCGGCTCGCCATTGATGCTGTTGTAAGCGCACATTACCGAGCCGGCTTTCGCCTCCGTCACGGTCGCGCGGAACGCCGGCAGATATGTATCGAGTTCATCATGCTTGCTTACATCCACGTTGGCGCTGTGGCGCGTCGGCTCCGGACCGCTGTGCACGGCGAAATGCTTCGGGGTTGAAATCACCCGGTAATAGCGCGGATCATTGCCCTGCATGCCGGTGACGAAGGCAACCCCCATGCGCGCGGTAAGAAAAGGGTCTTCGCCATAGGTCTCCTGCCCACGGCCCCAGCGGGGATCGCGAAAGATATTGATGTTTGGCGCCCAGAAATCCAGCCCCTCAAAGATATTGCTGTGACCGGCCCGCACATCCTGCGCATGCTTGATGCGGCCTTCCGTAGAAATGGCGACAGCCATCTCATGGATTCCGGCAGTATCAAAGGTTGCAGCCAGACCGATAGGCTCAGGAAACTCCGTAGTCCCGTCCACGGCCACCCCATGCAGTGACTCACTCCACCAGTCATAAGCCGGCACATTCAGCCGCGGAATGGCCCGCGCCTGATTTACCAGCTGGCTGGCTTTCTCTTCCAGAGTCATGCGATGAACAAGGTCCGCGGCGCGCTGTTCAGGAGGAAGCGAAGGATTAAGATATGCCGCCTGTTGCGCCCCACAAACTCCGATGCCGAATCCAACTGCCAGCAAGGCAATTACTTTTCTCATGCCAACTCTCCTGATGCTGAGTAAATGTTTTCAGAGTGGCACAAATATATGGATTGTGATCAAGAAGTGTCAACGCTAAATTATGAAGAAAATCGCTTTACTCGACCCTCCACCCTATCGTTAAGGCAGAGGATTGCGGGTCGCGGAAGCCGCCGGCTTCAGCTCCTGAACAGGCCTGCCGTAGACGCCGGTAAGAGCATTCCAGCGCACAAAAAGGAGTTCCTGAAGCATTTTCAAGCCATCTTTCAGGTAGCTGATGCGCGAACGCTCATCATGTCCCCAGGTAACGGGTACCTCGCGAATGGAATAGCCGCGCTTAATGGCAATAAAAAGTATCTCCGGATCAAACCCCCAGCGTTCAATCCGCTGCAATTGAAAAACAGTCTGCGCAGCCTGCCGCGTGAATGCCTTAAAGCCGCATTGCGTATCGGCAAAAGGCAGCGCCATGATCATGCGCGTGACGAGATTAAAACAGCGCCCGAAGAAGCGCCGATAGAGCGGCTGCCGCAGTGTCTGCCGCTTCACCTCAAGCCAGCGCGAGCCAATGGCAATGTCCACCCCCTCGCGAATTGCTGTGAACAGCAGTTCTGCTTCCTCCATGGGAGACGACAGATCGGCGTCGGTGAACATGACGATATCTCCCGAGGCCTGCAGCATGCCGTTGCGCACTGCGTATCCCTTGCCGCGATTGCCCGGATTATGAATAAGCCGGACAATAGGATCTTTGGCAATAAAGCCTTCGACGATAGCAGCGGTGTTATCACGAGAGCCATCATTGACAACCAGCACTTCGGCATTCCAGCCGCGAGCGTGAACACACGCGAGCACCTGTTCCAGGGTCCGGCCTATGCGGGCCTGTTCGTTATAGGCAGGTATGACGATACTGTATTCGGGATGCACGCCGGGGAAATTGCTGTCCTTTATGGGGTATTTCTTTCATCATACGCTGATGGATGGAGATGCGCCCGTGGCCCCAATCGTGAATCGATGCGTCATTAGTGCGCCTGAATGGGCCGCACCTGCCAGTTGAGAGGACAGAACTCAGCCAATCGTGCGAAGTCTCGCTGATTTGCTGTGAGGACGGTGACTCCAATTCGAGCTGCGCTTGCAGCAATCAGCGCATCATTGGTCATGCGCGCCTGCCCTATTCGCTCGAATTCGTACTTGTCAAAGTTGGGCAAGAATTTTGCCGGCATATGTCCAATCGGTCAGGTTCGGAACCAGTATTCTTCCTGCTTTCCCGAAGTCGCGTTCCAGTCTATCGAGAATCCGATGGTTTTTTGGATTTGTGCCGGCATAGAGTTCCTCCAATACGACGGAACTTAGCCAGAGCGGAGATTCGCACGCCCATCGCTGTAGCAGGAGAGCAGCATCGCCCTCTACACGCAAAGCAGTAATGTAGCTGGATGAATCGAATAGATTCGGCACTTGCTACTCCGCCAACGCTTCGAATGGTCTCGGTTTGCGTCGCAGCATGAAGCACTTTCTGCGCGCGCTTGAGATTGATGGAATCAAGACGGAAGTGCTTGTGGGGTGATGTGGCTTTTTGCTACAGCCATGGTTCCAGTTCTCTCACCATCAGTTACACATGCATGTGTAACTGATGGTGATTTATGAACATCCTTAGTGACATCGATTTGCAGGCGGAGGATAACGCGAACAAGTTATCCTCCTGCAATCGCCCCAATAACCAGGAACGGCTCTTTCCCTGCCGCAACTGGATCCGGCAGAGGCGCATCCAGAGACTCATGCGATAGATCTTCTTCACACGCAAAGAAGCGCATAAATGGTCGCCTCTTCAGCGTATCGTGGTCACGGATCGTTCCTCTCAGCATAGGATAACGTGCTTCCAGCGCATCGAGAACGGAGCGCTGCGTGACCGGGCCTTCGACCTCGATCACTACCTCGCTCCCCTCGATATGCGCCAGTGTTCGCAGGTGCTGCGGCAGTGCAACACGGACCTGAGACGTCATGGCAGCGTCTGCACCTCAACTGAAAGCACCGGAGGAAGATCGCGAACGATCGGCTTCCAGCTGTCGCCGGCATCGGACGAAGCATATACCTGCCCGCCCGTGGTCCCGAAGTAGATGCCGCATTCGTCGAGCCGATCAACAGCCATGGCGTCGCGCAGGATATTCACATAACAATTCTCCTGCGGCAGCCCCTTGGTCAGCGGCTCCCATTCATTGCCGCCGCTGCGGCTGCGATACACGCGCAGTGCGCCGTCAAGCGGAAAATGTTCCGAGTCGCTCTTGATCGGAACGACATAAATGGTCTCCGGCTCATGCGCATGCACATCAATCACGAAGCCGAAATCCGTGGGCAGGTTTCCGCTGACCTCTTTCCAGTTGTCGCCCGCGTCGTCGCTGCGCATCACATCCCAGTGCTTCTGCATAAAGAGCGTTCCGGGCTTCTCCGGATGCATGGCAATGTGATGAACACAATGACCCACTTCAGCATCCTGGTCGGGAATGTACTGTGAACGCAGTCCGCGATTGATGGGCTTCCACGTCTCTCCGCCGTCATCGCTGCGGAAAGCCCCGGCCGCAGAGATGGCAATATAGATACGCTTCGGGTCGCTGGGATCGAGAATGATGGTGTGCAGACACATGCCTCCTGCTCCCGGTTGCCACTTCGGGCCGGTGCCGTGACCGCGCAGTCCGGAAAGCTCCTGCCATGAGTGCGCCCCGTCCGTCGAACGGAAGATGGCTGCATCTTCCACGCCTGCGTAGACCGTATTCGCGTCCGTGAGCGAAGGCTCAAGGTGCCACACCCGCTTGAACTCCCACGGATGCTGCGTGCCGTCATACCACTGATGCGTGGTAAGGGGGGCAGCCGTCGCATCATAGACAAAGCGATTGCTCTCTCCCATAGGCCAGCCCTGAGGCGATTTTCCAATGCCGCCGCCCGGCGCATACCACGTCTTTCCGCCGTCATCAGAACACTGCAGCACCTGCCCTGACCAACTGCTGGTCTGCGAGGCATAGATCCTGTCCGGATTCACCGGCGATCCCTTCATGTGGAAGACTTCCCATCCGGTGAAATGCGGCCCGCTTACGTCCCACTTCTCGCGCTTGCCGTCTGCCGTGAGGATGAATGCGCCTTTGCGTGTTCCAACCAGTACGCGTACTTTACTCATGAATTGCTCCTCGGTTTTGAAGTTCGATTCCTGCTGTTAAATGGGGGAAGAAAAGGAGTGGGGTCGTGCTCGCTCCATCGACGCCGCACCTCGGCGAGCACCGCGGAGCGGTTCTGCTCCATGTTGTCGATCAGTACGCAAGGCGCAGCTGTCTCTTCATGCCGCGCCGCCCAGATTAATAACTCCAGCATGACCGGCGCAAGATCAATACCTTTTTCGGTAAGCCGGTAGTTCACCCGCCGCATGTCACTCTGGTTAATTTCCGCCGTAAGAATCCCGGCTTCCTGCAGCTTTCGCAGCCGCTCCGTCAGAACATTCGTAGCAATCCCCTCGCCCGATTCCTGAAATTCCTTAAATGTGCGATATCCGCGCACCATCAGGTCCCGAATGATGAGCAGTGACCAGCGATCGCCAAACCGCTCCAGCGAAATGCTCACTGGACATCCGGAGCGACGAGGCTGAGACGACTTTTTCCGCACGCCAAAAAGGTAATCCAGATCACTTGCAAAATGCAACTGAATTGCGGTGAACCGGTATGGTTCAATTCTTGGCACATAAATAGCGCTACACTAGTTCCGTGAAATCCAAACTGCGCAACATTACCATCATGCTTGAGGAGAACGCGGCCCGATGGGCAAAGGTGGAAGCCGCTCGCCACGACACCAGCGTTTCGGGTCTTCAATGCAAATACTTTTGACTGAAGATCTCCAGGCAAATCAGGACCTGGATGGCTTACTTGTAGTGAATCCGTTTCTTCGCAGCCCCTCATGCTGTAATCCGTTAAAAAGGCAAGTTCGCCTGGATCCCCGAAAGTGCTAAACTCGCCGCTATGACAGAAGAAAAACGCCGATCCGCCTGGTTTTGGGTCTTTCTCGGTGGCGGACTTTTTATTGCGTTCGTTGCCGTAGTCAGCCTGCTCGGATACTTCGTGGCGCAGTCCATGGGCGGAAATACCGCTTTCGGCGACAGCATCGGAGTCATCGATGTCGATGGCGTCATTCTTGCCGCCGATAAAACCGTCGACAACCTGCGCAAATTCGACCAGGACGACTCCATCAAGGCCATCATTCTGCACATCAACTCTCCCGGCGGCGGGGCCGCTGCATCGCAGGAAATTTACAACGAAGTCCGTCATATCCGTGATGAAAAGAAGAAACCCATCATTGCATCCATCGAAAGCGTAGGAGCAAGCGGCGCCTATTACATTGCCTCCGGCGCGAACAAAATCTATGCCAACGATGCCAGCATCGTCGGCTCCATCGGCGTCATTATGGAGTGGACCAACTACGGCGATTTGCTCAAATGGGCCAAGCTGAAGCCGGAAGTCCTGAAGGCCGGCTCACTCAAAGACGCCGGCTCGCCCACCCGCGAGATGACCCCCGAAGAGCGCGCTTATTTCCAGGGCCTTGTTGATAACATGCACAACCAATTCATCCGCGATGTCGCTTCCGGACGCGGCATCGGCCAGGACAAACTGACTCCGCTGGCCACCGGGCAGGTCTGGACCGGCGAACAGGCCCTTCCCCTGCATCTGATTGATAAACAAGGCGGATTCCGCGACGCTCTGTTGGATACAGCCAGGCAGGTCGGTATCTCCGGAGAGCCAAATGTGGTAAAACCGCAGAAAAAAGGCCGTTCTATCCTCGATCTGGTGACAACGGACGCGGACGATCTGCTGCCCAATCCCCAACAGTTACTGGAAAAGCACGCAGGCTTCTACTTTCTTTGGCAAAATGGTTAAATTTGTTGCATCTATTATGGTTAACTGGCGTACCCTATTTCTGGAGCAGAACTTGCCATGACCAAAGCAGACTTGGTGGAGGAAGTGACCCAACTCGGCGACCTGACGCGGCGCGATGGTGAGGTGATCGTCGATACGATCTTCGAGTCCGTCATTAACGCGCTCAAGACAGGCGACAAGATAGAGATTCGCGGCTTCGGCAGCTTCCGTATCCGGCAGCGCAAGCCTCGTATCGGCCGCAATCCCAAGACAGGAGCCAAGGTTGAAGTTCCGGCCAAGCGCGTTCCTTATTTCAAGCCCAGCAAAGAATTACGCGATTTAGTCAATCCTCAGGGCGAAGCCACGGCCTCCCACACGGAGCCGCATCACTCAGCTTAATCCGGATTTTTGTCAAGGATCGAGCTTTCAAATAAATTGTCATCCCGACCGGAGCCGCGTAGCGACGTAGCGGAGGGATCTGCAGTTGGCATTTCGGATCGATAAAACCGGAGTACGTAAAGGCATGGACATCCATGCCTTTGCTAGTCCCGTATGCCAATCACCGAAAGGCTGCGCCCGGTAAACCCATGTTCCCCGCGATGCGAGAAATAGCGATCGGTCCGGCAGCTAGTGCAATCGCCCTGAATATAGATGTTTTCCTCTCGTAATCCGGCATCGAGAAGCTGCCGCCGATTGGCCTCCACCAGATCAAGGTGAAGGCTTGGCCCCAGATTGCTGTGGCCCGGCGCACGAGCAGTCATAAACAGCAGTGGATATTTTTCCTTAATTGGATCAGAGTCATACACCTCGGAAAACAGCTCAACCGCATACCTGAACTGTGATTCAAACTCCATCTTCACTTCTTCACCGACCGCATAACAGCACGCCCGGATACCCGGCCCGATCGCCGCCGTCAAATCTTCCGGCAGGCTTCCGAATTCGAGGCGCATGCGCCCTGCCCCATGCTCCACAATGCGTTTCAGTGTTCCCCGCCATCCCGCGTGAAAAGCCGCCACCGCCCGCCTTTTCCGGTCTGCAATCAAGACCGGAATACAATCCGCCGTCTGAATTCCAAGCAGAATTCCGGGCTCGCAGGTCATCATTCCATCGCCCTGAAGCTTTGCTTCATCTCCGGCATCCGCTTGTCCCACCAGATGAATGGCTGCGGAATGAATCTGTTTCAGAACCACCAGCGGCATATCACTGCCGTCTGTCAAAGCCGTAATAAAAAGCCTGCGATTCGCAAGCACGGTCTCCTTTGCGTCAGAAGCAGTAAATCCCAGATTGAGTTCGCCATCTTTCTGGTCGGGGCGATACGCCGTGGTTTTCCCTCCACCGCGCGTGCTGAACCCATGCAGGAGCCACTGCAACTCCGACCATGCTGGAATACGTGCAACTTGAAGCTGACTGGAAAAACGGTGTTCTATGGCAGTGCTCATCCGCTTTCATTGTAGCGATAAAAAGCATAGGGCCCGCTTTCCAGCGGGCCCGCTTTTAGAGGCAATAGAGATGGGTTAGCCAAAGGGTAGTGTGACTGAGGATCCGCATACGCGGACAATTCAAGAGATACTCAACTGGGTGAGGTGTTGATTGAAGTTGCCTCCAAGTGTTGACTAATAGGAGTGCAAACTCGAAGCCAAAGTTGCTCTGCTCTCTTAAAAATTTTTAACTACCGCGACGAAAGCTAAGTTGCTCATCTTATTGCTTTAATCTTTCGTAACACCCCGCCCACTCGATGGTACATATGCTTTAGTAATGCAGAAAATCAGGAAAGAGTACTGGTAAATCAGGCAAGTTACTTGCACATGAGTTGAGTTTCAATCGCCAGTTAGACCTTTTTGCTGCCAGTACGCTGTGCCCTGTATTTTCAGTGCCGGAAGTGCCGCATGCCGGTGAAGACCATAGCAATACCCAGGCGGTTGGCGGCGGCAATTACTTCGTCGTCTCGTACCGAGCCGCCCGGCTGGATTACAGCAGTGGCTCCGGCGGCGGCTACCGTTTCAAGACCGTCAGGGAAGGGAAAAAAGGCATCGGAGGCAGCCACGCAGCCTTCGAGCGGCAGAACGGCTTTCATAGCGCCAAATTTTGCTGCATCTACACGACTCATCTGGCCGGCGCCGACTCCGATGGTCTGTCCGTTGCGGGCATAGACGATGGCATTTGATTTCACATGCTTGCAGACGCGCCATGCGAAGAGCAGCGCCGCCAGTTCCTCTTCTGTTGGCTGGCGTTCAGTGACAATCTTCAGCTCGGCGGCGGTGACATGACCGCGGTCGGCATCCTGCAGCAATAATCCTCCGGAGACCTGCTTGATTACGCGTGGCGTCTGCGCTGTTTTTACTTCGACAAGACGAAGATTTTTCTTCGCGGCGAAGCGGGCGCGCGCTGCTTCAGTAAAGGATGGCGCAGCGATGGCTTCGACGAAGAGCTTTGCGATTTCTTCGGCAGCCGCCTCGTCCACCTCGCGATTGATGCCGATGACGCCGCCGAAAGCAGAGACAGGATCGGCTGCGAGCGCCTTCTGGTACGCCTCAAGGATAGTTGCGCCGGTGGCGGCACCGCATGGGTTAGTGTGCTTGATGATGGCCACGCCGGGTTCATCGAACTCCTGCGCCAGGTCCCAGCAGGCGTCAAGATCGACAAGGTTGTTGTAGCTCAGCTCTTTGCCCTGCAGCTGCTTTGCTCCGGCAATGCCTGTGCCGGAGCCGTCCGCGTAGAGGGCAGCTTTCTGGTGCGGGTTTTCGCCGTATCGCAGGTCCGCAGCAAGCGGATAGTTGATCCGCAGGGCTTTAGGGAATGGCGACATCGCCGGGTCGGCGAACTGAACCGGAGCCTCGGCGGGATCGGGAGACCAGATCTGCTCAAGTGTGTTGGCAATGGCTGTATCGTAAGCCGCGGTTACGGCAAAGGCCTTTTTTGCCAGCTTCCAGCGCGTTTCGCGGCCCAGGGAGCCCTTATTTGCCGCCAGTTCTTCAGCCAGAGCCGGATAGTCGGCAGGCGAAGTTACAATTGCCACGTCTTCAAAGTTCTTGGCTGCTGAGCGGACCATCGAAGGACCGCCGATGTCGATATTCTCGATAACTTCGGCGAATTTTGCGCCCGGACGGGCTGCTGTTTTCTCGAAGGCATAGAGGTTCACGACGACCATGTCTATCGGCTCGATGCCGTGCGCTTTTACCGCCGCGACGTGCTGGGCGTTTTCGCGGATGTGCAGGATGCCGCCGTGGACCTTCGGATGGAGCGTTTTGACGCGGCCATCGAGCATCTCAGGAAAGCCGGTCAGCTCGGAGATGTCGCGTACCTTAAGACCGGCTTCGCGCAGAGTTTTCGCGGTCCCTCCAGTGGATACAAGCTCGACCCCATGCTTCGTCAGTTCGCGGGCAAAATCCACCAGTCCGGTCTTGTCAGTGACGCTCAGAAGGGCGCGACGCACCTGTTTATTGCTCAAAACTGTGCTCCTTGGAATGAAAAAGGGTGAAAGATGATTGTAACTTGTCATGTTCTCTCATAACGCCTGCGGCATAGCTCCATCCATTCCCTTGCGCGCTGGTGCCGGTCGGGGAAGCGCGTTGACAGAATCGCGCCCCATATTGCGCCCTGCAGGTCGCGCGCCTCAAAGAACGGCTGCAGGCGCTCCATATCAGTCGTGTTGCCATAACTCGCCAGCGCTGTTTTCGGATCTTCTCCGGAAGTGCGGATAAAGCATGCGATGTCCCATTCGATGGGGCCGCTGCATGCGTCTTCGAAATCGGTCCACAGCAAGCCGCGGCTTGTCCTGAGCAGGTTCTTCCGGTGAGCGTCACCGTGCAGCGGCTGCTCGAGAAGATTGAGTGCACCGATTTTGGCAGCAAGGATTTCATGTCCTCGGCGCAGCATGGCCATGTCGTCACCATCAAGCGCATTCAAGGACTCCATTTCATCCAGCCATTGCGGGATTTCGAAGAATGGGCTCAGCCGCTGCAATGTACCCGGATATTCGCGTAAAGCTGCATGCATTTGACGCAGCAGAGGGCCTGTTTCTTCAGCGCTTGCGATCTGACCTGGATCATGATCGACAAACTGCCAGAAAGTGAGCGCGAGACCGTCATGCAGATGTGGGCCGGCTGGAAGCTCGGCGCTCGGCGCTACAACAGGAAAATTCTTAGCTGCAAGATGTCCGGCGATATCTAAATCCAGCGCGAGCCAATTCTCGATTGGTTTGCGCACCAGGCCCGTGGTGGTGGCCACACGCGCTACAATAGGCGCGGGCTTCAGATGGACAAGCACGTTGCTTCCGTCAGCAAGTATCTCCGGATAATGCAAATTCCGAAGGCCCAGCTCTTGCGAGATGAAGATTGCGGCAGCTATAGCGCGCGAACTCAGCGAATCCATGAACTTATCGTACCTATGAAGCAGCGGGTATTCTGCGCGCAACATCCAAGTTCTTGATCACAACAACGGATTCAGAAGAGGAGGTCTTTACTATGGCGACGGATTCTGTAAAAGAAGTGGCTGCTCCGGGCGATGCCGCACAGTTCGATCTGCAGCGTGAGATTGCCGATTCAGAGCAGAAGAAGCCGTGGCAATCGGGCGTTTATTCAAAGATGCTCGACAAAAGGCCGGATTTTCGAACCGTTCTGATCACGATGGAACGCGGTGCTCACATGAAGGAGCACCATACGGATGGGACCATCTCGATTCATGTGCTGAAAGGCGCTGTGCGCGTAAACGTACAAGGGCAGGCGCGCGAATTGCGTACTGCGGGGCTTTTCACCCTCGGCCCCTCTATCAAGCATGACGTGGAATCGCTGGATGACTCCGCGTTCCTGCTCACCATTTCATGGCCCCCCAGCGAAAAGCTGCGCTCGCTTGAGCATCGCGGCTACGGGAGCTAGGACCTCTCGTACCGATAGAATCCGCGTCCGCTTTTACGGCCCAGCCAGCCTGCGTCAACCATGCGGATGAGCAACGGGCACGGTCGATATTTCGGATCGCCCAGCCCGTCCTGCAGCACGCGCATGATGTCCAGGCAGACATCGAGGCCGATAAAGTCGGCCAGCGTAAGCGGTCCCATGGGATGCGCCATGCCGAGCTTGAAGACTTCATCCACAGCTTCAGGAGTGGCCACGCCTTCCATGACAGCATACATCGCTTCATTGAGCAGCGGCATGAGCACGCGGTTTGAGACGAAGCCGGGCGCGTCGTTGACTTCTACGGGAGTCTTGCCTAATTGTTCGGCGAGCGACTTCACCGTGTCATAGGTGGCCTGCGAGGTCTGGAGCCCGCGAATGATTTCCACCAGCTTCATCACCGGAACAGGATTGAAGAAGTGCATCCCGATGACCTGATCAGGGCGTTTTGTTTGCGCAGCAAGCTTCGTGATGGAAATGGAAGACGTATTGGAGGAGAGAATGACATGCTTCGGCAGAAGGGAATCAAGCTCTGTAAAGAGATGGCGCTTGATCTCAAATTTTTCCGTCGCCGCTTCGATAACAAAATCGCAGGATGCCAGCGACTGCCGATCCAGTGTCCCCTGAATCCGATTCAGCGAAGCAGTCGCCTCATCGGCAGTCAGCTTACCCTTGGTGGCTTCGCGGTCAAGATTTTTCCGGATGGTTTCCAGTCCGCGATCCAGGAATCGCTGCTCTACTTCACAGAGACGAACGTCGAATCCGCTGCGGGCAAAGACATGCGCGATGCCATTACCCATGGTACCGGCGCCGAGCACGCCGATGGTCCTGATCTCAATCATCCATTCACCTCAAAACACATGAGTGTATCAGGCGGAGGCTGCTAACTTGTGATTCTAAAAAATAGAATTGTCTTCCTGAGCCCTTCGCCTTCATTCAGGGCAAACTCCGTCGAAGGATATGCTTTTTTTCTTACGCCACAAAGTTGATGGCTGGACAAGCACTTTCTCGATAGGTGTAGCCAGGCATAGAGTCGTCATTCTGAGCCGCCTCCGGGTTCCCCGACACGCGGGTTTTGCGTGTTGGGGTGGCATGCGAAGAATCCCCAGCCTGGCTTGAGATTCTTTCTCCCCTTCACCACCCCATCACGTGAAACCCGCACGTGCTGGGGGCTTGGGCTCGGTCGTCAAAATGACGGCGGTTACATCTGCGGGCGAGCACGCTCGAAAACAAAGACAGATTTTTCACTTCGCTCAGGATGACAGCAGTTCTTAAACTGAATCAAGAAATTTTCACAACAATCGCTGTTACATTGTCGCTGCCGCCTGCATCGTTGGCGCTCTGGATAAGACGTTGGCAGAGCGCTTGTAAATCAGAAGGAGCTTCATGGAGAAGTTCAGCCAGCCGTGCTTCAGAAACTTCTTTCGTCAGCCCGTCGGAGCATAGAAGGAAGAGATCGCCCGGTTGAGCGGCGATTTCCTGAATCTCCGGCGTCACAGCCTCGCGCGTTCCAATTGCGCGCGTAATCACGTTACGCAAAGGAGACATTTCCGCTTCGGCAGGTGTCATCTGCCCGAGCCGCACCTGCTCGTCGACAAGAGAATGGTCTTGAGTCATGCGCTCCAGAGCGCCTGCGCGATAGCGATAGCAGCGACTGTCGCCTACATGCGCGATCCAGACGTGGTCTTCGCGCACCAGCAGAGATACCAGCGTGGTCCCCATTCCGTGGAGCGACGGCTCGCGCTCAGCCCGCGAGAAGACGCGGCGGTTTGCTTCTGCAATGGCGCTTTCGAGCGCCTGGCGTGGAATGTCAGTTGATGTGCCGCAAAGCTTTTCGGTGAGCGTGGCAACCGCGGTCTGGCTGGCGATTTCTCCAGCGGCGGCGCCCCCCATCCCGTCACAGACGACAAACAAGCCTGCCTCGGTGCAGAGGCTGTGGGAATCTTCATTGGCGGAGCGGACTCGCCCGGTATCAGTCAGCGCTGCTGCTTTTATGTGCATCGATTCGTGAAGTATTGCAAATTTGTCGTGCCTTTCCACGATACACAAGACTGGTGTTTCTTCGCATCCGTGCCATGAAAACAAAAAGGCTGACGCCAGGCCAGCCTCGGATGAGAATGCAGTTCAGTTATGTTTTTGATCCGGCGCTCTGCAGCTTCGATTCTGCCTCGGCGATAACGCGGTTCGCTTCTGCATACTTTTCCGCGTCTTCACCGGCTTCGTTCCACATCTTATGGCCGCGGTCGAGCTGCTCCTGCGCGCGGCCTGTGTCGATCTCTTCCGGCTTCAGCGCATTTTCCGCAAGAATCGTTACGCGCTCGGGAAGCACTTCGACGAATCCCCAGTTGACGTTATAGCGCTGTTCTCCGGCGTGGCCGCCATGCAAACGAACTT
>Ga0209581_1002754_pt1 | contig 16129 bp, 16 predicted proteins | sample Coa_R2_FD_187160 | JGI IMG/M metagenome (GOLD analysis project Ga0209581, IMG submission 187160) | Surface soil microbial communities from Centralia Pennsylvania, which are recovering from an underground coalmine fire - Coalmine... | ecosystem: Environmental > Terrestrial > Soil > Unclassified ...
ATCAACTGTCATTCCTGCGTCAACGCGGCGGCGCAGTTCGCCGGCATCGCCGCGCTCGAAGGCCCGCGCGAGCCGGTGCGGAAGATGGTCGCAGCCTTTGCCGAGCGGCGGCGCTACGTCATCGCCGCGCTCAACGCGCTTCCCGGGGTGCGCTGCGTCGAGCCGGGCGGCGCGTTCTACGCCTTCCCCAACATTGCCGGCACCGGCTACAGCAGCCAGACGTTCCAGACGGAACTGCTGGAAAAGGCCGGGGTGGCGACGCTGTCCGGCACCAGCTTCGGCGCGCTCGGCGAGGACTACGTGCGCATCTCCTACGCCAACAGCCTGGAGAACATCGAGGCGGCGATCGGGCGAATCCGCGATTTCCTCGGCAACCTGCCGAGAAGCGACGCCGCCTGAGTTTTCGGCTATGCTCAAGAATTAGGCGATCCGGCGCCGAATGCCTGCGGTTTGGGCGCCGGCGGAGGGCGGCGAGATCGCCGTCGCGGCCTCGCGCTGGCATGGGTTATGCTCTGTCCATCGCGCCGGGAGCGGCGGCGCGGGCCAACGAGGGTCAAGGCGATGAAAAAGGTCGAGGCGATCATCAAGCCCTTCAAGCTCGACGAGGTGAAGGAGGCGCTTCACGAGGTCGGGATCAAGGGCATCACCGTGACCGAGGCCAAAGGCTTCGGCCGGCAGAAGGGCCACACCGAGCTCTACCGCGGGGCGGAATACGTCGTCGATTTCCTGCCCAAGGTGAAGATCGAGGTGGTCATGGAAGACACGATGGTCGAGCGCGCCGTCGAGGCGATCCAGCAGGCCGCGCATACCGGCCGGATCGGCGACGGCAAGATCTTCGTCATGACCGTCGAGGAGGCGATCCGCATCCGCACCGGCGAACGCGGCCCGGATGCAATCTGACAATCCAACCAGCGAGGGGAATTTCACGATGGCCGACACCAAGAAGGTCATGGAGCTGATCAAGGAGCACGACGCCAAGTACGTCGATTTCCGCTTCACCGACCCGCGCGGAAAATGGCAGCACCTGGCGCATCACGTGCGCACGATCAGCGAAGATTTCCTCAATGGCGGGGTGATGTTCGACGGCTCCTCGATCGCCGGATGGAAGGCGATCAACGAGAGCGACATGCTGTTGATGCCGGATTGCTCGACCGCGGTGCTCGACCCGTTTGCCGCCCAGCCCTCGATCATCGTGTTCTGCGACGTGCACGAGCCGCTGACCGGCCAGCCCTACGGCCGCGACCCGCGCTCCACCGCCAAGAAGGCCGAGCAGTACCTCGTCTCCAGCGGGGTCGGCGACAAGGCCTACTTCGGCCCAGAGGCGGAATTCTTCATCTTCGACGACGTGCGCTACGAATCGACGATGCAGTCGGCGAGCTACACGATCGACAGCGAGGAAGGCCCCTGGGTCAGCGCCAAACAGTTCCCTGACGGCAATACCGGCCACCGCCCGCCGATCAAGGGCGGCTATTTCCCGGTGCCGCCGGTGGACGGCCAGAGCGACATCCGCGCCGAGATGCTGTCGATCATGCACGACATGGGGCTCAAGGTGGAAAAGCACCACCATGAGGTCGCCCCGAGCCAGGCCGAGCTCGGCAACGAGTTCGACACGCTGGTCAAGATGGCCGACAGCATGCAGATCTACAAATACGTCGTGCACAACGTCGCCCACCAGTACGGCAAGACGGCGACCTTCATGCCGAAGCCGATCAAGGGCGACAACGGCTCGGGCATGCACACGCACCAGTCGATCTGGAAGAACGAGCGGCCGAGCTTTGCCGGCAACCTCTATGCCGACCTCAGCGAGACCGCGCTCTACTACATCGGCGGGATCATCAAGCACGCCAAGGCGATCAACGCCTTCACCAACCCGACGACGAACAGCTACAAGCGCCTCATCCCGGGCTTCGAGGCGCCGGTCCTGCTCGCCTATTCGGCGCGCAACCGCTCGGCCTCGTGCCGCATCCCGATCGTCTCGAGCCCCAAGGCGAAGCGCGTCGAGGTCCGCTTCCCCGACCCCGCGTGCAACCCCTATCTCGGCTTTGCGGCGATGCTGATGGCCGGGATCGACGGCATCCAGAACAAGATCCATCCGGGCGACCCGATGGACAAGAACCTCTACGACCTGCCGCCCGAGGAGCTGAAGGACGTGCCGACCGTGTGCGGCTCGTTGCGCGAGGCGCTCACCGAGCTGGCCGCCGATCATGCCTTCCTGTTGAAGGGCGACGTGTTCACCGCCGACCAGATCGAGTCGTACATCGAGCTGAAATGGGAGGAAGTGTACAATTTCGAGCACACCCCCCACCCGATCGAGTTCCAGATGTACTATTCGGTCTGAGACCGGACCGCGCGAGGGCCGGACCGGATCCGGCCCTCAGCGCGTCAGCAGCGAGGCCAACAGCGCCAGCGCCAGCAGCGCGGCGATCGCCTGCCAGACCCGCAGCGGCTGGCGCTGGTAGAGCGTCGGCGGCGGCGCTGCGGGCGGGACGCCGGCGGCCGGCCCGGCTTCGAGGTCGGCGGCGAATTCGGCCATGTCGCGATAGCGCCGCGCCGGATCGGGCGCGACCGCGCGGGCCAGGGCCGCCTGCAGCCAGGCCGGCAGATCGGCGCGCAATGCGCACAATTCCTGCGCCCGGGTGCGCCGCGGCGGGCTCGCCGCATCCGGGTTGCCGTAGGGAAACTCCCCGGTAAAGGCGCGGAACAGGGTGACGCCGAGGGCATAGACGTCGGTCGCCTCGTTGCCCGGCTCGCCGGCCAGCATCTCCGGCGCCATATAGGCCGGCGTGCCCGGGACGCCGCCGGAGGGCCCCTCCTCCTCGAGCCCGGGCAGGCGCACCGCCCCGAAATCGATCAGCCTCGGCGTGCCGCCGGGTTCGAGGATCACGTTGTCGGGCTTGATGTCGCGGTGGACGATGCCGGCCCGGTGCAACGCCGCCGCGGCGCGCGCCAGGGCGACGCCGATGCGGCGCCCTTCCTCCAGCGCCAGGGCCGGCGCCCGCGCCAGCCGGGTTTCGAGCAGCTCGCCCTGGTACAGCGGCATCACCGTATAGAGGCAGCTCCGGCGCCCCGGCGGCAGTTCGAGCGCGCGGCCGAGCCACGGGCTGTGCACCCGCGCGGCGACCCAGGCCTCGCGCGCGAAAGCGGCGCGATAGGTCTCGACATCGGCGACCGGCGGCTTGGGGAACTTGATCGCCACCCGGCCGCCCTCGATCTCGTCCTCGGCGGCGAACAGCCGGGTATAGCGGCCGTCGGAGAGCAGCGCCTTCAGCACGAAGCCGTCCACCGTCTCGCCGCCCTGCGGCACCGGGATCGCCGGCAGGTTGCGCAGCGCCGCGCCGAGATCGGCCGAGCCCGCCGCCGGCAGGGCGACGACGTCGAGCACCAGCGCGGTGCAATTGTCGGTGCTGCCGGCGGCGAGCGCGGCGGCGACGAGGGCGCGGGCGGTCTCTTCCGGCGCCGAGCGCCCGCCCAGAATGGCGGCGATCGCGGCATCGCCGAGCGCGCCGTGCACGCCGTCGCTGCACAACAGGAAGCGGTCGTGCAGCGCCATCGGCTGGGTCGCATAGTCGAGCCGCACCTCGCCCTCCACCCCGAGCGCGCGGCTCAGCACGTGCGGGCCCGCGACATGGTCGGCGGTCAGGCAGGAGAGACGGTCGCCGTTCCAGCGGTAGGCGCGGGTATCGCCGACATGCAGCACATGCGCGACGCGGCCGCGCAGGACCAGCGCGGTAAAGGTGCAGCCCATGCCGGCGAGCTCGGGGTCGCGGCGGCCGAGCGAATAAAGCCAGCCGTTGAGCGCGCTGACGATGCGGGCGGCGGCGCGCTGCACCTCCATCGTCTCGGGCAGGTCGCAGAACCCGTCGAGAAAGCCCCGCACCGCGGTTTCCGCGGCGATCCGCCCGCCCTGGGCGCCGCCGATGCCGTCGGCGATCGCCGCCACCACTTCCTGGCGCGGCTCGGGCAGCTCGGCGCCGATCAGCGCGCCGGCGAAATCGTCGTTGCCGGCGCGCGGCCCGGTGCGCGAGGCGAAGCCGACGCCGGCCTGAACGCCGTCAGCCGCGGCCATCGCCGCCACCCTTTGCCCAGAAATTAGGCAGGCGCGGGCAGGTGCTATTCCGGGCGGCAGAGATAGTCGAGAGAGTAGCCGCCGGTGCTGGAGGCGTTGCGCATCCTGAGCGCGCCGGTCGAGCGGTCGAGCTCGAAGCTGCGGTTGCCCGCGTCGCGCCAGCGGATCGACCGGGCGTCGATCCGCGCCGGGAAGTTGTCGACTCGGCCGTGCTCGACATCGACGCTGACCCGCCAGTCCGTCCCGCTCGCCGGGTTGCTGCAGCGATAGCCGAGAGCCGCCGCCGCCGGCGCCGCCGCCGCCCCGGCGACCAGCAACCATGCACAAAGCGGACCGGCCAGCCGCGACCCGGCGGCGGCACTCGGCACGGCGCTTGCTATCCGGCGAGAGGCTCGGGTTTCCCACTGCAGGTCCGGGCGCAACCTCGAGGGGTGGAGCATGCTGGTCCCATCACCAAAATGGCTGGATTCCGGGGCGAACGCCTGGCAGATGACGGCGGCGACATTTGTCGGCCTGCAAAGCATACCCGGGCTGGTGATCCTGTACGGCGGCATTGTCAAGAAGAAGTGGGCGCTGAATTCGGCCTTCATGGCAATGTACGCGTTCGCCGCGGTGATGATCGTCTGGGTCCTGTGGGCCTACAACATGGCGTTCGGGCCGCAATGGTTCCCGTTTCTCGGCAAACCCGGCGCCGCCTTGTCGGCGCAGTTCCTGCTCGGCCAGGCGACGGTGCCGGCGGCCGCCTCGGGCATGCCCGAGCTCGGCTTCCCGATGGCGACGATGATGTTCTTCCAGTTCGTCTTCGCCGCGATCACCGTGATCATCCTCGCCGGATCGCTGATCGGGCGGATGAACTTCAAGGCCTGGATTCTTTTCGTGCCGCTGTGGATGACCTTTGTCTACACAATCGGCGCGTTCAGCATCTGGGGCGGCGGCTGGCTCGCCCAGCTCGGCGCCGTCGACTTCTCCGGCGGCTACGTGATCCATCTCGCCGCCGGCACCTCGGGCTTCGTCGCCGCGGCGCTGGTCGGCCCGCGGCTGCAGCAGGACCGCGACCATTTCCCGCCGAACAACCTGCTGATGGCGCTGGCGGGCGCCGGGATCCTGTGGCTCGGCTGGAACGGGTTCAACGGCGGCGACCCGTACTTCGCCAATGCCGATGCCTCGGCGGCGATCCTCAACACCAACCTGTGCACCTGCGTGTCGCTGCTGGTGTGGACGATCCTCGATTCGCTGGCCTACGGCAAACCGTCGGTGGTCGGTGCGGTCAACGGCATGATCGCCGGGCTGGTCGGCATCACCCCGGGCGCCGGCTACGTCAACGGCTGGGGCGCGATCGTCATCGGCGTGTGCACCGGCATCATCCCGTGGCTGTTCATGAACAAGGTCGCCAAGACCCGGCTGATGATGAAGGTGGACGACACGCTCGGCGTGCTGTCGACGCACGGCGTCGCCGGGCTGCTCGGCGGGCTGCTGGTCGGCATCCTCGCCTGCCCGGACATGCTGGAATATATCGGCACCGACAAGGAGGCGCCGGGGGTCAGCGCCACCGGCTGGCTGTACGGCAATTTCGACCAGTTCCTCAACCAGGTCTATGCCGCGGCCTTCATCATCGCGCTCAACGTCGTCGCCACCTACGTCATCCTCAAGGTGATCTCGGTCTTTGTCGCCCTGCGCATGGACGAGACGACGCTGCGGGTCGGCGACGACGCGGTCCACGGCGAGACCGCCTACGCGCTCGGCAGCGACGACGAGGTGCCGCAGGGCGCCGCCGCCGAATAGGAAGGGGAAGCAACCGCCGGGCGCGGCCGGACCGGCGGTTGCAAAGCCGCGCCGCGCTTGCGCACAATCGGCGCGGAACGGACCGAGGGTAGGGGGAGACCGGGTATGAGGCTTGTCTATCGACTGGTTGCGGCGCTGCCGGCCGCCTTGTGGGCCCTGCCGGCGCTGGCCCAGGCCGCCGCGCCGGCCGAAGCGCCGAAGCTCGACAGCGGCGACACCGCGTGGATGCTGACCTCGACCGCGCTCGTCCTGATGATGACGATACCCGGTCTCGCCCTCTACTACGGCGGCATGGTCCGCAAGATGAACGTGCTGGCGACGGTGATGCAGAGCTTCGCCGTCACCTGCCTGGTCACCGTGCTGTGGGCCGTCGTCAGCTATTCCCTCGCCTTCACCGAGGGCAATGCGGTGTTCGGCGGGTTCACCCGCGTCTTGCTGATGGGGATGGGGTCCGACGCGGTCAACCCGCTCGCCAAGACGATCCCCGAATCGGTCTACATGTGCTTTCAGATGACCTTTGCGATCATCACCCCGGCGCTGATCTGCGGCGCCTTCGCCGATCGCATGAAGTTTTCCGCCCTGTTGTGGTTCATCGGCCTGTGGGCGGTGCTGGTTTATGCGCCGATCGCCCACTGGGTGTGGGGGCCGGGCGGCTTCCTCAACGACGCCGGCATCCTCGACTTCGCCGGCGGCACCGTGGTCCACATCAATTCCGGCGTGGCCGGGCTGATGGCCTGCCTGGTGATGGGCAAGCGGCGCGGCTACCCGAGCGAACCGATGCCGCCGCACAACCTGGTGCTCAGCGTCATCGGCGCCTCGCTCCTGTGGGTCGGCTGGTTCGGCTTCAACGCCGGCTCGGCCACCGCCGCCAACGCCGCCGCCGGGATGGCGATGGCGGTGACGCAGATCGCCACCGCGACCGCGGCGCTGACCTGGATGTTCGTCGAGTGGGGCCTGCGCGGCAAGCCGAGCGTGCTCGGCATCATCTCCGGCGCGGTCGCCGGTCTCGTCGCGATCACCCCGGCATCCGGCTTTGTCGATCCGCGCGGCGCGCTGATCATCGGCATCGCCGCCGGCGCGTTCTGCTACTGGGGCGCGACCGGGCTGAAGCACGCGCTCGGCTACGACGACAGCCTCGACGCCTTCGGCGTGCACGGGGTCGGCGGCACGGTCGGGGCGATCCTGACCGGTGTGCTGGCGGTCGCGGCGGTCGGCGGCGAAGGCCATAGCGGGCTGATCGACGGCAACCCGCACCAGGTGCTGATCCAGCTCTACGGCGTCGGCTGCACCGTCGCCTACGACGCGATCGTCTCGCTGATCCTGCTCAAGCTGATCGACCTCACGCTCGGCCTGCGCGTCGATCTCGACACCGAGCGCGAGGGCCTCGATCTCGCCATCCACGGCGAAGTCGTCCAGTAACGCCTAAATAATAGTCGATTGCCTATATGTGCGTCACTGAGAATAATGCTTATGACGATTTGATAGGCTTGCAAGAATCTCTATACAACCGGAGGACAAACCGCTAAAATTCCGCCCGGATTTCGGCTGGGGGACAATAGAGATGAAGAAACCTGCCATGCTCGGAGCGGCGCTCGGCTGCGCCGCGGCGCTTCCGGCCTTTGCCCAGACCGCGCCGGCGCCCGCGGCTGCGGCACCGGCGGCGCCGGCCTCGACGGCGCTGACCACCCCGGCCTTGACCGGGCCGCTGGCGGCCAACCCCAACCCCGGAAAATTCGAGGCCGACCCGTTCGGCACGGTCTATGTGACCGGCGAGGTCAGCGGCTTGGCGATGGTCCAGGGCAATGCCGTGCCCGGCGACAAGGAAGGCCGGCTCGACGTCGGCAACCTCCAGCTCCAGTTCCAGAAGACCGAGGGGCTGTTCCAGTTCTACGTCCAGGGCGGGCTGTATTCGCTGCCCTCGCTCGGCACGCCGTATCTCGTCGCCTCCCAGGTCAACAAGCAGTTCTTCGGGCCGGTGCCGGTGGTCTACGGCAAGCTGGCGCCGACCGATGCGTTCTCGATCCAGGGCGGCAAACTGCCGACGCTGTTCGGCGCCGAATACACCTTCACCGTGCAGAACATGAACATCGAGCGCGGCCTGCTGTGGAACCAGGAGCCGGCGATCAGCAAGGGCGTCCAGGCCAACTACACGCTCGGGCCGCTCGCCTTCGCGGTGTCGTTCAACGACGGCTACTATTCCGACCGCTACAACTGGATCGACGGCTCGGCGACCTGGACGATCGACCCGGCCAACACCCTGTCGGCGGTGGCCGGCGGCAATATCGACCGCACCAAGTTCCTGCCCAACGCGACCTTCTCGACCCCGCTGGCACAGAGCAACAGCCAGATCTTCAACCTGATCTACACCTACAACGCGGCGCCGTGGACGGTGACGCCCTATTTCCAGTACACCAACGTGCCGAAGAACCTGTCGGTCGGGATCACCGGCGACGCGCAGACCTATGGCGGGGCGATCCTCGCCAACTATGCGATCAACGAGAACTGGAACCTGGCCGGCCGCGCCGAGATCATCGGCTCCTCGGGCAGCACCAACCTGCTGTTCGGCCCGGGCAGTTCGGCCTGGTCGCTGACCGTGACCCCGACCTGGCAGAACGGCATCTTCTTCGCCCGCGCCGAGGCCTCGATCGTCGGGCTCGACAGCATCACCAAGGGCGCGGGCGGCGTGCCCGGCACCGGCTTCGGCAAAGGCGGCAACAGCACCAGCCAGGGCCGCTTCCTGTTCGAGACCGGGGTGCTGTTCTGAGGCCTCAGCCCTTGCCGGGGGGCTTCTCGCCGGGTTTGAAGTCGAGCGAGACGCCGTTCATGCAATAGCGCAGCCCGGTCGGCTGCGGCCCGTCGTCGAAGACGTGGCCGAGATGACCGCCGCAGCGCCGGCAATGCACCTCGGTGCGGACCATGAAGAAGCTGCGGTCGGTGCGGGTCTCGACCGCGCCGTCGAGCGGCGCGTAAAAGCTCGGCCAGCCGGTGCCGCTGTTGAACTTGGTGTCGGCGGAAAACAGCGGCTGCCCGCAGCCGGCACAGTGATAGACGCCGGGATCGTAGGTCTTGTCGAGCGGGCTGGTGCCGGCGCGCTCGGTGCCGTGCTTGCGCAGCACGCGATACTGCTCGGGCGTCAGCTTGCGGCGCCACTCCTCGTCGCTCAGCGATACCTCGAACTTGTCCTCTGCCGCCATCTTGCCCCTCGCCTGCTGCCGGTGCGGCGCCACTGTAAAGCGATCGCGCGGCGAGCGCGCGGGAAATCGCGTCAGTGGATGCGCTCGCCGGCGCCCGGCGTCGGGCGCAGCAATTCGGCGGTGGAGCGTGCGATCCAGCACCACACGACACAGGTCAGCTCGTCGTCGCCGCGGCGCAGCCGCTCGGCCTCGCGCTCGGCGATGATGGCCGCCTGCGCGCCGTGGCGCCGCACGAGCAGCACAGCCGCTTCCCAGATTTTGCGCTCGTTGGTCATCATCATGGTAAAGCCCGCCTGCGCCGCCTCAGTTCCGCGCACCCGCCGCAGTATTGCCGGTGACGCCCCACCATTCGCAATATCTTGTTGTAGGCGCCCGGGTATATACTGCATGCTGCTTGCACCCGGTTCAAGCCTTCCTATAATCCCTTGCCATGCCTGACCTTTTCGACAGCCTCGCGCCGAAGCCGCAGGACAGCTACTCGGCGAAGGACATCGAGGTGCTCGAAGGCCTGGAGCCGGTGCGCCGCCGCCCCGGCATGTATGTCGGCGGCACCGACGAGCGCGCCCTGCACCACCTCGCCGCCGAAGCGCTCGACAACGCGATGGACGAGGCGGTGGCCGGGCATGCCAGCCGCATCGAGCTCGAGCTCGCTGCCGACGGCAGCGTCACCGTGCGCGACAACGGCCGCGGCATTCCGGTCGACCCGCACCCCCGCTTCCCCGACAAATCCGCTCTCGAAATCATCCTGACGATGTTGCACTCGGGCGGCAAGTTCGGCGGCGACGCCTACAAGACCGCGGGCGGGCTGCACGGCGTCGGCATCTCGGTGGTCAACGCGCTGTCCGACCGGCTCGACATCGAGGTCGCGCGCGACCGCAGGCTGTGGCGGCAGAGCTATTGCCGCGGCGTGCCCGACGGCCCGGTTACGGATTGCGGCCCGGTGCACAACCGGCGCGGCACGACCTTGCGCTTTCACCCCGATCCGCAGATTTTCGGCGAGGCCGGGTTCAAGCCGGCGCCGCTCTACCGGATGGCGCGGTCGAAGGCCTATCTGTTCCGCGGCGTCGAAATCCGCTGGAGCTGCGACCCGGGGGTGCCGCGCCCGGACGGCGTGCCGCAGGAGGCGCGGCTGCATTTCCCCAACGGGCTCGGCGACTTCCTCGCCGCCAGCCTCGACGGCAGCGCGCTGCTGACGCCGCGGCCGTTTCAGGGCCAGGTCGCCTTTGCCGACGGCGGCAGCGTCGAATGGGCGATTGTCTGGGCCGAGGACGAGGAAGACGGCTTCTGCCATTCCTATTGCAACACGATCCCGACGCCGGAAGGCGGCACCCACGAGACCGGCCTCAGAAACGCGCTGGTGCGCGGCATCAAGGCCTATGGCGAGCTGATCGGCAACCGCCGCATCGCCCAGGCCACCGGCGAGGACGTGACCGCCGGCGCGGCGATGCTCCTGTCGCTGTTCCTGCGCGACCCGCAATTCCAGGGCCAGACCAAGGAGCGGCTTGCCTCGGCCGAGGCCAGCCGGCTGGTCGAGAACGCGCTGCGCGACCATTTCGACCACTGGCTCGGGGCCGACCCGGCGATGACGCGGCTGCTGCTCGACCGCATTGCCGAGCGCGCCGAGGAGCGCCAGCGCCGCCGCCAGCAGAAGGAATTGTCGCGCAAATCGGCGACGCGCAAATTGCGGCTGCCGGGCAAATTGACCGACTGCACCCGCGACACCGCCGCCGGCACCGAGATTTTCCTGGTCGAGGGCGACAGCGCCGGCGGCTCGGCCAAGCAGGCGCGCGACCGCGAGACCCAGGCGATCCTGCCGCTGCGCGGCAAGATCCTCAACGTCGCCAGCGCGTCGGCCGACAAGATGCGGGCCAACCAGGAACTGTCCGACATCATCCTCGCGCTCGGCGCCGGCGCCGGCAAGCAGTACCGCGAGGAGGCGCTGCGCTACGAGCGGGTCATCATCATGACCGACGCCGATGTCGACGGCGCGCACATCGCCTCGCTGCTGATGACCTTCTTCTTCCGCGAGATGCCGGAGCTGGTCGATAACGGGCACCTGTTCCTGGCCCTGCCGCCGCTCTACCGGCTGACCCGCGGCGACGTCACCTTCTACGCCCGCGACGACGCCCATCGCGACGAGCTGCTGCGCAGCCAGTTCAATGGCGGCGGCAAGGTCGAGGTCAGCCGCTTCAAGGGGCTGGGCGAGATGCCGGCGCGCTACCTGAAGGCGACGACGATGGACCCGGCGCACCGCACCCTGCTGCGCGTCACCCTGCCGGAAGGCGGCGCCGCGGCCGAGCGGGCGCGCACCGCCGAGCTGGTCGAGACGCTGATGGGCCGGCGGCCCGAACTCCGCTTCGATTACATCCAGAAAAATGCCCGCTTCGCCCGCGACCTCGATGTTTAATCGCGGAGCCGGCGGGGTCCTTGCGCAGGCCGGGCTTTCCCCCTACCTGTTCAAGGTCCACCCGTGTGGGTCCGGCCTCTCGGCAGCGCCGCATGAATCCCGATCCCGCGACGTGCGATCCGTCGCCGTTCGGCGGCGGTCCTGGTATTTAGCTGGAGTTCTGCTGATGGCGACCGGTACGGTCAAATGGTTCAACGCGCAAAAGGGTTATGGATTCATCCGGCCGACGAACGGCGGCGCCGACGTCTTCGTCCACATCTCCGCCGTCGAACGGGCGGGAATGGACGGGCTGCAGGAGAACCAGAAGCTGACCTATGATCTCGAGCAGGGTCAGCGGGGCCGGGTATCGGCCGTCAATCTGCGCCCGGCCTAGGGCGCGCACCTGCGGGGGCGTTGCAGCGCCCCCGCCTCTGCGAGGAGACCTCATTGGCAAAGGAAGACCTGATCGAATTCGAGGGGACCGTGCTCGAACTGCTGCCCGATGCGAGGTTCCGCGTCCGCCTCGACAACGGCCACGAAACGCTCGCCTATTCGTCGGGCAAGATGAAGAAGAACCGCATCCGCATCCTCGCCGGCGACCGCGTCACCGTCGAGATGACGCCCTACGACCTGACGAAGGGCCGGATCAACTTCCGCCACAAGGACACGGTGCCGCCGCCGATCATGCCGCGCCCGCAATTCCGCCGCCGCTGATCCCCGCGCGAAAGAATTTGACTTTTGCTGCACCGCCCCCAAATAAAGGCGGCAGTGGATCACCGTCATATCGCTCGGTAAGGTAACCCCTGCTCAATGGATTTTTCCGAACTTGGACTGTCGCCTGAAATTCTTCGGGCGGTCGCCGACGCCGGGTACACAACGCCCACGCCAATCCAGCAACAAGCGATCCCCTTTGTCAGAGCGGGTCACGATCTGCTCGGCTGCGCCCAGACCGGGACCGGCAAGACCGCCAGCTTTGCCCTGCCGATGATCGACAGGCTCGCCGCCGGGCGGGCGCGGGCGCGCATGCCGCGCTCGCTGATCCTCGAGCCGACGCGCGAGCTGGCGACCCAGGTCGAGGTGGCGTTCGAGACCTACGGCAAATACCACAAGCTGTCGACCGCGCTGCTGATCGGCGGCGAGAGCTTTACCGACCAGGAGAGAAAGCTGGACCGCGGCGTCGACGTGCTGATCGCGACGCCGGGGCGGCTGCTCGACCTGTTCGAGCGCGGCCGCGTGCTGCTCTCGGACGTGCGCATCCTGGTCATCGACGAATCCGACCGCATGCTCGACATGGGCTTCATTCCCGATGTCGAGCGCATCGTCGGGCTGTTGCCGAAGCAGCGGCAGACGCTGTTCTTCTCGGCGACGATGCCGCCGGAAATCCGCCGCCTCGCCGACGCCTTTCTCAACAACCCGGTCGAGATCGCGGTGGCGCCGCCGGCCTCGCCGGCCGAGACGGTGGCGCAGTCGCTGGTCGTCGTCGAGCCGGAGGACAAGCGCGAGGCGCTGCGCCGGCTGATCCGCAGCGAGGACGTCAAGAACGCGCTGATCTTCTGCAACCGCAAGCGCGACGTCGACATCCTCTACAAATCGCTGACCCGGCACGGGCTCGACGCCGCCGCCCTGCACGGCGACATGCCGCAGCCGAAGCGCACCGAAACCCTCGCCCGCTTCAAGAACGACGAGATCCGCCTGCTGGTCGCCAGCGACGTCGCCGCGCGCGGGCTCGACATCGCCGGGCTCAGCCACGTGTTCTGCTTCGACGTGCCGCACCACGCCGAGGACTATGTCCACCGCATCGGCCGCACCGGCCGCGCCGGCCGGCCCGGCCGCTCGTTCATGCTGGCGGCGCCCGAGGACGGCAAGGCGGTCGCCGCGATCGTCAAACTGATCGGCAAGGAAATCCCGCAGATCACGATCGACGGCATCGCCCCGGCGGAATTGTCGTTCGACGAGGGCGACTACCGCCGCCGGCGCGGGCGCGGCGGCCGCAATGCCCGCCCCGCGCCGCAGCCCCGCCGGGAGCAGCCGCGCAAGGAAGCCGCGGCCCCGGCGCCGCCGCGGCGGGAGAAGCGGCCGGAGGCCAAGGTGATGCCGTTCCCGCGCAAGCCGGCCCCGGCGCGCCGGCGCGACGAGGCCGAGGCGCCCGCCGCGCCGGGTTTCGGCGACCATCTGCCGGCCTTTCTCGCCCGCCCGCCGCGTCTCGCCGGCCGCCCGTAAGGGCTTGCATCGGCGCCGTCCGCGTGGCGTGATGGCGGCATGAAGACGATCTTCGTCATGGTCAAATGCGAGCTCGGCAAGGCCTATGCCGTCGCCGACGAGGCGGTGCTCGGCATCGAGGAGGTGTCCGAGGTCTACTCGATCTCCGGACAGTACGACCTGCTGATGAAGTGCTACCTCGCCGACACCGCCGATATCGGCCATTTCGTCACCGAGCGGGTGCAGGCCCTGCCCGGGATCAAGGACACCTTCACCCTGATCGCGTTCAAGGCCTTCTCGCCCGATACCGCCACCGGCTGACAGGAAATTCCCCATGAGCGACGACGACGGCTGGGTCCGGGCGGCCGCACGCGGCGATCTCGCCGCCGGCGAGGTGCTGGGCGTCGTGCTGCAGGGGCGCGAGATCGCGCTCTACGACCTCGACGGCACGCTCTACGCCACCGACGACGTCTGCACCCACGCCTATGCGAGATTGTCGGACGGCTGGCTCGACAAGGGCGAGATCGAATGCCCGCTGCACGCCGGCCGCTTCGACGTCAAGACCGGCGCGGCCACCGCCCCGCCCTGCGTCGATCCGGTCAAGACCTACCCGGTCCGCCTCGTCGGCGACGAGATCCAGGTCAAGCTGGCGTAGCCGCGCCGCGCAGCGGCCGGGCGCGCCGGTCGTAGGCTTCCGCCGCTTCCGGCTCGGAAGCGAAATAGTCGATGGTTCCGGTCGCCAGGCCGTCTTCGAGAAAGAACCGGCCGCTCAGCCGGCAGGTCCGCCGGCGCAGCAGCTTTGCCCAGAACCCCTCGGGCGGCCCGAGCCAGTAGGTCAGCCGCGAGACGCCCGACTCGCCGCCGTTCGGGTACTGCCATTCGTAATACAGCGTCTTGTTCGCCTTCTCGCCGGGCAGGATGTCCTGCGCGGTGAAGTCCCGCCCGGCCTCTTCCGGGGCAAAGAAGGATTCGGCCGTCCGCCCCGAGATCACGCTGGCCGGATCGAGGCCGCGATACTTGTCGATGCCGCTGATCGTCAGCGAGCCGCGTTCGAGCCGGACGGTACGGTTGCCGGCGAGCGCGTAGGCGACCCAGTGCCAGGTGCGGTTGAGCCGCTTGTCGAGCTGGTGATGCCGCCGGGCAAAGAACGCGCCGGCGCCGGTCAGCACGCCGGCGGCGGCGTGCCACCAGTCGGGCAGCTTCGCGGCGATTTCGGCCAGGTCGGCGGAGCTGAATTTGGCAAGAACCGAGGCGGCGCCGTCGGGCCAGCCGGCCAGCATCGTCGAAGCGAGCATCACGCTGCCGCCGCACGAGATCCACAGCATCCCGCGCGCGATGCGGATGGTCCACATGCCCCCCTCCTCTGCAAAAGCTCCGGCCTATCCGTACACCCGCTGGTAGAGCGCGACGATCTCGTCCTCGGACGGCACGCGCGGGTTGTTGCCGGGCGAGCCGGAGGCGATCGCCTGGCGCGCCATCACCGGCAGCAGCTCGTCGTAGCGCCGCTTGTCGATGCCGTATTCCCGGGGGCTCGGCACCTTGAGGTCCTGGTTGAGCCGGCGCAGCGCGTCGAGCAGGCGGGCGACCGCGGCCTGGCTGCCCTCGCCCTCCTCGGCGACGCCCATCGCCCGGGCGCAATCGGCGTAGCGGTCGAGCGCCGCCGGCGCCGAGAAGGCGGTGATCTCGGGCAGCAGCATCGCGTTCGACAGCCCGTGCGGCACGTGGAAGAACGCGCCGATCGGCCGGCTCATGCCGTGGACGAGGCAGACGCTGGCGTTGGAGAAGGCCATGCCGGCGGTGGTGGCGCCGAGCATCATCGCCTCGCGCGCGGCGCGGTTGCCGGGCTCGGCGCAGGCGGTGCGGATGTTGCGGGCGATCAGCCCCATCGCGTGCCGCGCCAGCCCATCGGTATAGGGATTGGCGCGGCGGCTGACATAGGCCTCGATCGCATGGGTCAGGCTGTCGATGCCGGTATCGGCCGTGAGGCGCAGCGGCATCGTCAGGGTCAATTCGTAATCGACGATCGCCGCGGTCGGGCAGCAGGCGAGCCCGGCGATCAGCATCTTTTCGTCGGTCTCGGTATCGGTGATGACGGTGAAGCGCGTCGTCTCCGAGCCGGTGCCGGCGGTGGTCGGGATCGCGATGATCGGCGGCCCCGCCTTGGGGATGTCGTTCGGCACCTTGTAGTCGCGCATCCGGCCGCCATTGGCGTAGAGCACCGACATGCCCTTGGCGGTGTCGATCGGGCTGCCGCCGCCGAGCGCGACGAGGCTGTCGAAATCGCCGCCGCGCAGGATGCCGACCCCGGCCTCGATGACCGCGGTGGTCGGATCGGAGACGGTGTCGGAAAACACCGCCGAGGGAATGCCGGCGCCGCCGAGCAGCCCGACGGCGCGGTCGAGAATGCCGCTGTTGGCGATATAGGGGTCGGTGACGATCAGCGGCCGCGCCGCGCCGACCCGCCCCATCACCGCAGGCAATTCGGCAAGCGCGCCGCCGCCC